>WNGG01001145.1_pt1 | contig 29772 bp, 32 predicted proteins | sample 5400661 | NCBI WGS metagenome assembly WNGG01 (sample SAMN13153372, study PRJNA577476) | soil metagenome | isolation source: 100 cm soil or saprolite under Garry oak tree replicate 1 | place: USA:California | collected 2016-06-15
CGATGAGCGACAGCTCCAGCTTCTCGAGGTATTGCGGGATGGTCAGGCCAAGGTGCTGGAGGTCGATGACCGGATAGCCGACCAGCTGGCCCGGGCCGTGGTAGGTCGCCTCGCCGCCTCGGTCCGACCACACCACCTCAACATCGCGCCGCGAGCGCTCTTCTTCATCCCAGAGCAGGTCTGAGGGCGACGCCGCCTTGCCCAAGGTGAATACGTGCGGGTGCTCGAGAAGCAAGAGCGTGTCCGCTCCCGTGCCCTCACCGGCGCGCAGCTCCCTGACCAGGTCGGCCTGGAGGTCCCAGGCCTCGCGGTAGGGAACGCTACCCAGCCAGGAGGCTCTTACGGGCGGCAGGGATCTGCTCATCAGCGTGGTAGGAGGACCGCACCAGCGGGCCGGCTTCGACGTGCCCGAAGCCCATGGCCAGCGCCTGCTCTTTCAGACGTACGAACTCTTCGGGTCGGTAGTAGCGCACGACCTCGGCGTGCTTTTTCGACGGGCGCAGGTACTGGCCAACCGTGAGCACGTCGATGTTGTGAGCTCGCATGTTGCGAAACACATCGAGCAGCTCATCCTCGCCCTCGCCCAATCCAACCATCAAGCCGGACTTGGTGACCATGTCAGGCGCGAGCGATTTGACGTGGCGCAGCAGCGCCAGGCTGTTCGCGTAAACAGCCTTGGGCCGGATCCTCGCGTAGAGCCGAGGGACTGTCTCGGTGTTGTGGTTGAAGATGTCGGGGCTCGCCTCTACGACGGTCCGCACGGCGCTGAAGTCGCCCTGGAAGTCCGGGGTCAAGACCTCGATCGTCGTCCCCGGGCTGCGACGCCGAATGGCCCGGATGGTGCGGGCGAAGATCCCAGCGCCACCGTCCTTCAAGTCGTCCCGATCGACAGACGTGATGACCGCGTGCTTGAGGCCGAGCTCCGCGACTGATTCCGCGACGCGTAGCGGCTCGCCGAGGTCAAGCTCCGACGGCCGGCCCGATGTCACGGCGCAAAAGCGACAGGCTCGTGTGCAGACGTCGCCCAGGATCATGAAGGTCGCCGTGCGCCGGTTCCAGCAGTCGAAGATGTTGGGGCACCGCGCTTCCTCGCAGACCGTGTGCAGACTGCGGCCGTGCACGATCTGCTTGAGCTCCTTGAAATTGCCGCCCTCGGTGACCTTCACCCGGATCCATTCCGGGATCGGCGCCGGCCGAAGCTCCGCCGTGCTCACAGCCGAATGCTACCGGGCGTCCATTCTTCGAGCCGCTTCTTGAGCGCGTTCATGAACTGGCCCGCCATCATGCCATCGATGATCCGGTGATCGAAGCTCAAGCACATGTTCATGATGTGGCGGATCGCGATGGCGTCGTCGATGACGACCGGACGCTTGACGATCGATTCCGTCGTCAGGATCGCTGCCTGAGGCTGGTTGATGATGGGCTGGCTGGCCACCGAGCCTGTCGCGCCGGTGTTGTTCAGGGTGAACGTGCCGCCCTGGACGTCGTCCGGTTTCAGCTGTTTGTTGCGCGCCCTCTCGACCAGGTCGTTGAGCACGCGCACGAGGTCGGTGAACCCCAGCTTGTCGGCGTCCTTCGCCACGGGGACGATCAAGCCGTCGGGGATCGCCACCGCTATCCCGAGATTGACGTAATGCTTCAGCACAACGCCATCGTCGGTCCACGATGAGTTGAGCCAGGGAAACTCCCTGAGCGCCTCGCACACGATCTGGGCAACAAAAGGAAGGTAGGTCAGCGCCGCGCCATGGCGGGATTTGAAGCTGCCTTTCTCGGCTTCGCGATAACGCACGAGCGCGGTCACGTCGACCTCCTGCAGCGTCCATGCGTGCGGTGACGTCGCCAGGCTCCGGACCATGTGCTCGGCAATGGATTTCCGCATCACGCTGAGCTTCACCAGCTCCTCTCGCTTGCCATCGCCTCGAGCCGGTGCCGGCGCGCTCGGCTTGACGGGAGCTTCAGGCGCGGCGGTCGTCTGCCCGCCGCCAACCGCGGCAAGGATGTCATCCCGCGTCACGCGCCCGCCCATGCCGGACCCTCGCAATGTCGACGGATCGATGCCGTGTTCCGCGGCGAGCTTGCGCACGGCAGGTGAGAGGCGAGTCCGCTCGCCATCCGAGGTCTCCGCGGGAGGTGAGACGCTCGTCGCCGTGGGTGCGGGGGCCCTTCCAGCGGTGGCCTCGGGGGGCACTTTCGAGTCGGCGACGGCGGCTTCCCTTTCTTTGGCCGGCGCGCTCGGCGTTGCCGTATCCGCCGCGCCCGTCTCGATCTGCGCGATCACGGCGCCGACTCGGACGGTCTCGCCCTCGCTGACGGCGATCTTGACCAGCTTGCCTTCAAACGGAGAGGGGATCTCAGCGTTCACCTTGTCCGTCACGACCTCGACCAATGGCTCATCACGCTTGACGAAGTCACCCTCGTGCTTGAGCCACTTGTCGACCGTGCCCTCTGTCACGGACTCGCCCAGCTGGGGCATCTTGATCTGCGACACACCCATGTCCGCGAGTGTACCCGAGGGTTGCGCGTCAGCTAAGTTGGCGGCGAGTGGACTTCCTTTTTGGCTGCCAGCAGTGCCGCCCACCCGGCCCGACCGACCTTGCGATACTCGCCACGGCCGTGTGGGCCCTTCTCACGTTCTCGATCGTGCTGTTGGCGGCGTGGGCGCAGCAGCGCAAGCCCTAGCGAAGCGTTTGGAGGCGACACCCAGAATCGAACTGGGGATGGAGGTTTTGCAGATTCGGGCGGCCTAGTCAACTGGGTGCAACCGGGGCCAGCCCATACCAGAACGGCAGCGAGAGGTCGTCAACTGCGTGCGGCTCGCGTCCGATCAAATACTCGGGCAAGAGGTGCTCGAGTCGAGGCGGGTCGCTCTCGGCGATTTGGTAGAGAGTTGGCACTGGCAAGAGCAGCTAGACGACCGGCATCGCCAAGAGAACGAGCCCATCAGGGCCGACGATCATGGGCGTTGTAGAGCTCGGATCGTTTGGTGACTTTCCGCCAGAGATGGAAGCTCTCGAAAGGCTGCTCAACTCAGCAGGCTGTCCCACGAGTCGCAGTTCTGAACCCAAGGTTCCCACAGTCAACGCTCCGTGGGTTCTCGTGTGGAGAATGACCTAAGCCCCGATCGGCCCGAAGGTTTGAGAAGGGTCGCGAGCGATCAGCCGGCCAATTCTCGTCTGACCTTCCTCACGGCCCGCTTGACGCGTTTCTTGATCTCGTCGTCCGAGACAAACGTTTCGAGTACCTCTTTTCGAGAGTGACACCACTCGAAGAGAAGCTCGGCCGCGGCACGCTCGTCGCCATGGTTGAGATGAATCGCACGGCGCACGTAATCGATCGAGCCCTTTCCCACCAGGCTGGAGCTTAGGCTCGGCCTCCGAGCATGTATGTAGGACTTTTGACACAGGGATAAGACAAAACCTGACCTCCGAGTAATCAGGCCGGAGGTCAGGTTCAGGGGAGTTGGGGTGTGGGGGGCGTGGCAACACGTGGGTTGGAGGCGAGACCGGTTCATCAGAACCGCCTCCATGACTTTGTCACGCAGAGTTTCTCCTTTACCTGGTCGTGTAGAACGGCGATGGAGTCGGCGCGAAGGAACCCTGGTGGCAGTACGGAGAGAGGATGACAGCGAGCCGTCCACTTTTCTTGATAGGTGCAAATTCCCATCGACAGTGGGGATGGCGCACGCCAAGGTGGTTTGGGGACGGATGTCGGCGCCGAGATCTCCTAGCGCATGAGCTTTCGAGTACAGGGTTGGGGGCGTCCGTCCCTCACGCGGTCCTTGGGGAGGCAATTCGCCAGGGCTGCTCCGGCACCCGGCTGGGTACCGGAAGGGTCTTCTCGGCCTATGACGACCCCCTGGGACGGCCGCGCGCTGTGGGGGTTCGTCGTTTTTTGTGCTCGCGCTGGTCGTCTTCCTCGTCGCGGTTCCTTCGCGCGGGCCTTTCGCCGTCTTGCTTGCCTCGTGGTTGTTCAGTGTCACGCGCGCCTTGGTTCTCAGCGATCGGCGACGTGCTCAGCGGGCAGCTCGCGGCGTGATCGCGGCCGTTGAGCCGGGTGCGGGGCGCCCAACTCCCGCTCATACCTCCGAGAAGGATGATCCATTAGGACTGACAGAACCCCACCCGGCTCGCTCGGAGCTTACAGCGCCAAATGTCCACCACCGGGTCGTGGGTAGGTCTGTGGCTAGTCGGGCCTTAGATCGACTCCCGAAGCCGTGGTTTTCGAATTGGAGGCGACGCCCAGAATCGAACTGGGGATGGAGGTTTTGCAGACCTCTGCCTTACCACTTGGCTACGTCGCCGCCAGGTCTGAACCGATTCTAGCGTTGGGGTGCTCGAGGCCAGGCTGACCGCTAGGCTGTGCCGGTCACTTGTCCAGCGATCAGTTTCGCGACGCCATGGCGCGCCTTCCCTCGGGTGTTGTCGTCGTCAGCGCTCGGGTGGGAGACGAGTTCCGCGGCCTGACCGCCAGCAGCCTCGTCTCCATCTCCCTCGTGCCGCCGATGGTGGTCGTCGGCCTCGAGCTCGAGTCGGCGACGCGGGTGGCGGTTCTGGAGACCAAAGCGTTCAACGTCAACCTGCTGACGCGATCCCAGGAGTTCATCGCAGACCGCTTTGCGGGCCGGGCGCCGGCCATGGATCCGCGCTGGCGTACGCTGCCCCACAGGCTGGGCGCCAACGCCATCCCGCTCATCGACGGCTGCGCGGCGTGGCTCGAGTGCCGGCTGGTGCAGAACCACCCGGCCGGGGACCACGAGATCTTCGTCGGCGAGGTGGAGGCGGCGGCCGTCGGTCAGGGCGATCCCCTCATCCTCTGGGACCGGACCTTCTGGACGCTGCACTAATACCTTCTGGACGCTGCACTAATAAAGGACGGATCAGTACGGGAGGTCGCCCTCGTCCATCCCGAAGTGGTGTCCGACCTCATGCAGGATCGTCTCCCGGACCTCCTCGACCATCTCCTCCATGGTCGTCGTCGCTCGCTCGTGCGAGCGCTTGTACAGGGTGATCTGGTCGGGAAAGCCGTACCCGGCGTGCAGCGCCCCCGAACCGTGATAGAGACCCATCAGTCCGTCGGGCGACGACTCCTCGACGACAAAGATGATGTTCTCGAGGTAAGGCTGGAACTCGTCGGGGATCGATTCGATCACCCTCTGCACCAGCTCCTCGAATTCCTGCATGCTCACTCGCATGCATGAATTGAAGCGCGTGGTGGTCGTGGGCGCGGGCACCATGGGTTCGCAGATCGCGCTGCAGACCGCGCTCAGCGGTCTCTACGACGTCACTCTGGTCGACACGGTCGTTGGGCAGCTCGACCGCGCGAGCGCAAACAACCGAAAGCTACTCGACCGCTCGGTCGAGAAGGGGCGCTTGAGCCACAAGGTGGCTGACGCGGCCTTCCAGCGCATCGCAACCTCCGGCGACCTGAACGGCGCGGTGCGTGATGGCGACCTCGTGATCGAAGCGGTGATCGAGAACTTCGACGCCAAGAAAAGCGTGTTCGAGGCACTCGGAAAGCACGCCAAAGGCGACGCGATCCTCGCCAGCAACTCGAGCACGATCGCGATCAGCCGCATCGCCGACTTCACAGGGCGGCCCGAATGCTGTTGCAACATGCACTTCTTCCACCCGGTCACAGTCATGCAGCTCTGCGAGGTTGTGCGAGGCCCGAAAACGTCAGACGAGACCGTCGCCATGGCTATGGAGTTCGTGCACAGCATCGGCCGCACGCCGGTCTTGCTGAAGAAAGAGATCTGGGGTTTCATCGTCAACCGAATCCTGTTTGCCGCCTCCGAAGAGGCGATGCGCCTGCTCGAGGGCGGCTACGCCAGCGCCGAGGACATCGATATCGCGGTCCAGAAGGGCCTGAACTGGCCGATGGGCCCGTTCCACCTGCTCGACTTCAGCGGCCTGGACATCTTCTACGGCGCGATGCTGGATCGTCAGCGGCTGGGCGAGGGTTCTGCCCCACCCGAGCTGCTGCGCCGTCTCGTGGATGAGGGCCGCCTGGGCCGCAAGACCGGAAAGGGCTTTTTCGACTACGACCAGGCGGCCGGCGAATCTGGCGCGCGGCGGGGCAAAATTGAGCTGCCCCCGTAGCCCAATGGCAGAGGCAGCCGGCTTAAACCCGGTCCAGCGCGGGTTCGACCCCCGCCGGGGGTATTCGGACTGCGGGGCCGCCTACAATCTGACGACAATGGATCATCGTTTCGAAGAAGACCCCGACGAAGAGCCGGACGAGCCTGGACAGCCCGCACAGCCGGACGGCGCACGCGGTACCGCGACGGGTCTCGTGCCGACCGTCGGGCTTCCGAGTCGGGAGTGGGAGTACAGGACCAAGGTCTTGAGCGTGGCTCAGGTGGCGGACGGTGTCACGGTGGTGAAGGTACTGCAGGAGGCGGGCGCCGAGGGCTGGGACCTGGCCAGCGTGATGGACGGGGGGGACAAGCGCGTAATCCTGATGCGCAGACCGAAGCGCTCAGCCCGTGAGTCACGACGGGTGGGTTTCGCGCCTCCGGCTACCAACTGAGCAGCACTGCGCCGCGCCGTCGTCGGCGCATCCTTGTGGTCGAGGACGACGTGCCGGTGCGCATGCTGGTGGCGGAGGTCTGCCGGCTCCAGGGCCATGACGTCGTGGAGGCCGGCAACGGCGCACAGGCGATCGAGCTCGGCCGCAATGCGCAACCTGACCTCGTGCTTGTGGACTGGGTGTTGCCGGACATCAGCGGCACGGAGGTGATCCGCGAGCTTCGCCGGCAGGGCGTGGTCAGTCCGATGGTCATGCTGACCGGCCGCTCGACCAAGATGGACGAAGTCGTCGGTCTCGAAGTCGGCGCGGACGACTACATCACCAAACCATTCGACTCGCGGATCCTCGCAGCGCGAATCAACGCGCACCTGCGGCGCTCGGCGCTGTCCGAAACCGGCGGCGGCCGCGAGGGGATCCTGAGCATCGGCGCGCTGCAGATCGACAACGCCGCACGTCGCGTCAAGGTGGGTGATGAGGAGATCACGCTCACGATGACGGAGTTCAACCTCCTCGCCGTGCTTGCGGCCAACCCGGAGCGCGTGCTCACCCGAGCGCAGCTGCGGGACAAGGTGTGGGGCTACCCGCACGACCTCGACGACCATTCCGTAGACCCACACGTGCAGCGTTTGCGCCGCAAGCTTTCGGAACGCTCCAACATCGGGGTCAGCCTGGAGGCTGTGCCCGGGCTCGGTTACCGGCTGTCGGTCAAGGGCTCTTGACGGAGAGGACGACAGACCTTTTCGGCCCGGTCGCGTCGGACCTGGCCACGATCGAGAAAGAGCTCCTACAAGAAATCGACCGCGATCCGCCGGAGGTTGCGCGCTCGATGGCGGATCTGTTCCAGGCCGGCGGCAAGCGAATCCGCCCGGCACTCGTCCTTCTCTCCGCGTTGTGCGGCAGCTACGAGCTCGATCGGCTAAAGCCCGCCGCCATGGCGGTCGAATTCACGCACGCGGCCACACTCGTCCACGACGACGTCATCGACCGCTCCGCAACCCGGCGCGGGAGGCCAACCATGGCGGCGGCTCTGGGCGACGAGCCGGCGATCGTGATCGGCGACTTCTATTTCGCAAAGGCTTACGAGCATGCGTCGCGAACCCACGTGCCCGAGGTGGTTGACATCCTCGCCCGCACGGTCATGAGCATCTGCGCGGGTGAGGTGCGCCAGCAGGCGATTCGTTATCGATACAGCACCGACGTCGAGGAGTATATGCAGCGGATCGAGGCCAAAACGGCGATGCTGCTCGCGGCGTGCTGCGAGATCGGGTCGCTGCTCGCTGGTCTCGCAAGCCAGGAGCGTGCCGCGTTGAGCGCGTACGGCCGCTCTCTCGGCCTCGCGTTTCAAATCGCCGACGACGTGCTCGATTACACGGGCGCTGAGGGCGAGGTCGGCAAGCCGATCGGGCACGACATCGTGGAGGGTTTCGCGACTCTTCCGCTGATGCTTTCGTCGATCAAGCTTGAAGAGGGACGAAGGCTCGATCAACAGGAAGCGCGACGCGTGGCGGATACCGTTCGCAACAGCGATGGACCCCAGCTCGCGCTCGCGTTGGCACGCGATCACGCGAATTCGGCACGCGATCAATTGACAAAACTCGAGCGAAGCGAGGCGACGTTGGCGCTCGACTCGTTAGCGGAGTACGTGGTCAGCCGAAAGCTCTAACCTGTCCCCCATGTCCCGGGTGGGGATGGACATGGTGCTATGAGCACGGTCAAGCTCGTCGGCGTAGGACCAGGCCATCCAGGTCTTGCGACCGTGCAAGCAGTCGAAGCGATCAAGGACGCCGACGTCATTCGCAACTACGATGGCTGCGGCGCCGGTTTGCTTCACCTTGCGCAATCGAATGCCGACGTCGCGCCCCTCGAATCGATCGATGAGGTGATCAAGCTCGCTCGCAACGGCAAGAAGATCACTGTGCTGTTTCCAGGCAATCCATACGCTTTCTCGAACGGCAGCGCGGTCGCCGACCGGCTCGAGCGAGCCGGGATCGATTTCGAAGCAATGCCAGGCCTCATCGTCGAGCTCGCTGCGCCGGTCATGAGCGGCATCCCGCTGACCATCGAAGGTCTGTCCGCTTCACTTGGGTTCGGGCTGGTCACCGGAGGCGAGACCGTGGTCCTGCGTCTTGCCTCGGGGTGGTGGGAGTCGGGCATCACCGCGCTGCTACAGAACGGCCGGTCGCCACAGAAGCCGGCGGCGCTCATCCTGAATCCCGGTCAGCCCGGACAGCACCGCGTCACGGCGCCCCTCGGCGAGCTGGCGCGCAAGGCTGCCACTTATGGATTGCGGGGCGATGCGTTGCTCGTGCTCGGACCGGGCGTCGAGATGGCCGAGCGATTGGACACGCTGTCGCGACGTCCCCTACATGGACGCCGGATCCTGATCACCCGGGCCAGACACCAGGTCGACCCATTCCGCCGTGAGCTGGTCGAGCTGGGAGCGTCAGTCGTCGAGATACCAACCATCGAGATCAGGCGCCTGCCCATCGATGACAGGGTGCGCAACGCGATCAACAACCTCGAGCGGACGGCGCTCGTCATCTTCGCGTCGGCGAACGCGGTGGACATCTTCTTCCAGATGCTCCTGACCACGGGTTCCGATGCGCGGGCCTTGCACAATTCGAAGCTGTGCGCGATCGGTCAGGAGACAGCCGACGCGATGGCCGGGCACGGGCTCCGGCCCGAGCTAGTGACTTCCGAGTACACCGCCGAGGGGCTGGCCAACGCGCTGCAAGGATGGGAGATGGCCGGCATGCGGGTGCTGGTGCCGCGCGCGGAGGTTGCCCGTGACGCACTACCATCGCTGCTTGCCAATCGAGGTGCCGAGGTCGAGGTCCTGCCCGTCTACCGAGCCGTGTGCCCGCCCGAGGCGGGTCCGGCGCTTCTCCGCCTGTTCGATGGAGAAGGCGTCGACGTGATCACGTTCACGAGCTCGTCGACCGTCTACAACTTCGTACGCGCGTTCCCTGAAGACCGCCTGCCGGCGATCCTGGGCGACGCCGAGATCGCCTGCATGGGCCCCGTCACCGCGGACAGCGCGCGGAAGCTTGGCCTTAGTGCGTCGATCGTCGCCCGCGAGTACACGACGCACGGCTTGGTGCAAGCGATCGCCGAGGCGGCCGCGAGGAAGTGAGCCAGCCGCGCCCGTCGCGACGGGCCGCGCCCGTCGAACTCGACGAGCTCGAGGCGCCCCCGCCATGGGGACGCCAGGCGTGGATCGCGCTCCTGGTCATGGGCGCGCTGATCGCCGCGGTCGCCGGCGCAGGGGTGCTGATCAGCAAAGCCCTCGAACCGGCGGTTCCGCCGGCCCTGGCCCACTGTGCGACCTCGACGCAGATCGGACCTCATGAATTCATCGGTCCGCAGCCGATGTGCATCACCGCGAAGCAGAAGCTTCAGGCGACGATCACGACCGGTCACGGCGAAATCGTCATCGACCTGGCTCCGGAGGTCGCGCCGGTTACGGTCAACAACTTCGTCGTCCTCGCCACCCACGGCTTCTACAACGGCCTCACCTTCTGGAAGGCGGAGGACTGGGTCGTCCAGGGCGGGGATCCGCGCGGCGACGGCCGCGGAGGGCCGGGGTACACGCTGCCGGAAGAGACGACCGCCACGCCGTGGACTCCCGGCGCCGTCGGCATGGCCCGCGTGCCGGGAGGACCTGTCAACGGAAGCCAGTTTTTCATCCAGAAGGGAAATTGGCCGTCGCCCGGCCCGACCGTCCCCTACAACCGGTTCGGCACGGTCGTCGGCGGAATGTCCAACGTGACGTCGGTCTCGGTCACCGACACCATTACCTCGATCACGATCAAGGTTTCCTGACAACTCTTCCCGGCCGGCGGGGAAGTACCCGGCGCAGCCGGGGGATGGGGCTGAACCGGGCCCGGGCGGACCGGGGCCTATAATCGGCTCGAAGTGTTCGGAATCCACTGGGCCTACATCGTCCTGTTGCTGGTGGTGGTGCTGATCATCTTCGGGCCGGGCCGCCTGCCCGAGCTTGGAGGCGCGGTGGGCAAAGCGATGAAGGAATTTCGCAAGGCGACCACCGACCTGACCAACGAGGTCACCTCGGCGGCGCAAGCGAAGCCAGAGCCGCCGGCACCGACCGAGAGCGCCGCCAAGGGCTCGTCGACGTCCGAGGCTAACTCCAACCAGAGCTAATGGCCCTACTCGGTAGGGTCCTGCAGCGCGCGCCTCGGGCCAGCGCTCCAATCGAGGATGAACGGATGTCGGTCATCGAGCACCTCGAGGCGCTTCGCCGAGTCCTGATCGTTTCCCTCATCGCCTGGGCGGTTGCGACCGTGGGAGCTTTCTTCATCTCCGGCCGGGTCATCAGTTTTCTGGTCGGCCACGCGGGGATTCACAACGCCGTCTACCTGCAGCCCGCGGGCGGTGTGCTCAACGAGCTGAAGGTCGCGATGTACATCGGCGTTATCGTCGCCGCGCCAATCGTGATCCAGCAGGTCTGGTGGTTCGTCAGCCCTGGGCTTCATCAGCACGAGAGGCGGTTTATCTTGCCCCTGGTCGTCGCGACCATCTTCTTCTTTGCGGTCGGCGTTGCGGTCGCGGTCTTCGCGCTGCCTCTGTATCTAAACGTGCTCAACAGGTTCGCGCCCACGGGCGTCGTCTATCTGCCGGACCTTAGCCAATTCCTCAGCTTTGTCTTGCTCATGATCATCGGCTTCGGGATCGTGTTCGAGCTGCCTGTAGTTCTGTTCGTGCTCGGCATGCTTCGCATCGTCAGCACACGATGGCTGTACAAGCGCCGGCCGTACTTTTTTCTCGGCCTGGGGTTGGTCGCCAATTTCCTGACCCCGGGCGCCGACCCGCTGACTCCATTGATCATGTTCATCCCGCTTTATCTTTTCTTTGAGGGAACAGCGCTATTACTGAAACTGCTGGGACGGTGACAGGCACGGCCGCGCGCCGGGACGGGCGTGCGCCGGACCAGCTGCGGCCGGTGAAGATCGAGCTCGGCGTCAACGTGCACGCCGAGGGCTCATGCCTGATCGAGATGGGACGCACGCGGGTGTGGATCACCGCCAGCGTCGAGGACCGCGTGCCGATGCACCGGCGCGGCAGCGGCCAGGGTTGGATCACCGCGGAGTACTCGATGCTTCCGCGTGCCACGCACGACCGCGGGGCGCGGGAGGCCATCCAGGGTCGCGTGGGTGGCCGGACGCATGAAATACAGCGCCTGATCGGGCGCTCGATCCGCGCGGCCGTGGACATGGGCAAGATTGGCGAGCGCACCATCACGCTCGACTGCGACGTCCTGCAGGCGGACGGGGGCACGCGCACCGCATCGATCACTGGTGCGTTTGCCGCGCTCTACATGGCGATCAAGCGCATGAAGGACGCGCGCATGATCGCCGAGCTCCCTGTGCGTCAGCACCTCGCGGCGGTCAGCTGTGGCGTGGTCGAAGGCACACCTGTCCTCGACCTGGATTACACCGAGGACTTCCAGGCCTCGACCGACCTCAACTGTGTCATGACTGAAGACGGGCGCTTGGTCGAGCTCCAGGCGACAGCGGAAGGTGCGCCCTACACGCGCCCCGAGCTCGACTCGATGCTGGCGCTGGCCTTCAAGGGCATCAAGGAGCTGATCGTCGCCCAGAAGCGGGCGCTCGCCACACTTTGACCAGGCTTGCCTGATCGTCCCCGTCTCGTCATCGCTTCGGGAAACGCCGGCAAGCTTCGCGAATACCGCGACCTGTTGTCAGACGCCGGTGTCGACATCGTCGCGTTCGACAGCGAGGTCGACGAGGTGGGGGACACATACGCCGCGAACGCACGACTGAAGGCCGAGACTGCGCTCGCGAAATCCGGCCTACCCGCGCTGGGCGACGACTCGGGCATCGAGCTGGATGCTCTGGATGGATTTCCGGGAATCGGCTCAGCTCGGCTTGGCCCGACCCAGAGGGATCGCACGGCGGAGCTGCTGAGCCGGTTGAACGGTGTGCCGCGGCCGTGGCTGGCGCGCTTTGTGTGCGTGATCGCGCTGGCGGCGGCGAATCGTGAGACGCAATTTTTCGAAGGGGAATGCCGGGGCGAGGTCGTGCCGGAGTGGCGCGGCGAGGCCGGTTTTGGCTATGACCCGATCTTCCTCGTGCCCCGGACGGGGAAGACGTTTGGCGAGATGGCGCCCGAAGAGAAGAGCAAGTACAGCCATCGCGCGGCAGCGGCGCGGGCGCTGCTAGAGTCGGGCGCGCTGCGTCAGTTCGGGCGGTAGCTTAGCTCGGAAAAGCGCCTGGTTTGGGACCAGGAGACCGCGAGTTCAAATCTCGCCCGCCCGACCAGAGTTCGCCGCGGCCACTCCTCACGCGCCGCCTCGTCGCAAAAGGCAGATGTAAGCTGCACGGAACGTGAGCACCGGTACGGCGAGCCTGCTCGGCGACATCGGGAGGCACGTCCCCGCGCACTGTTCGGCGCTCCGGCCGCGCCCCATCGACGAGCTCCGCGAGTGGGGTGGCGAGCGGCTCGTGCGCGGGAAGCGCATCCTGGACCTCGGATGTGGCGATGGCCGCTTCGCACTCGGCGTGGCGGCTTTCGCCGCGAGCGTTGAAGGGCTCGATCCGGATGTCGAGGGTATTGCGGCGGCGAAGAAGAACGCGCGGGAGGCCGGTGTTCGAAACGCGCGCTTCGCTGTCGGGGCGGCACAGCATCTGCCGTATCCAGATGGGGCCTTCGACTTAGTGATTCTCTCGTGGACGCTTTGATGCATCGCACAAAAGGGCATGGTCCATGCCCTACGCGAGGTTCATAGGGTTCTCGCGCCCGGCGGGGTCCTGATCGACGCGCGGCCGGACTCGCGCGTCCTGGCGTACGCGGAGCGTCAGAAGGCCCGCGGATTCCAGCGCTTCGGCGTCGTTAACACGTCCAGGGCCGAACTCGTCAACGATCGAGCGTCGGATCGCGCTGTTGCGCGCGTTGTTCGCGAGGGACTCTTCAAGCGCAGACGGCGCGGCCGTTTCTGGCACCGAGTCCCTTTCGCCAACCTCGCCGCGCTTCGACAGTACCTTTGGGAACACCTGCGCTTCGTGCGGCGCGCGAAGTGGGTGGTCGACGCAGCGACGCGTAGACGCCACTCGAACGAACCGTTCGTGATCCGCCGCGCCGTGCGCTACGAGCTCCTCGAAGCCCGTCCGACGAAGCAAGGCCCGTAGGTCACTGCGAGCGACGGCAGGACCATCAGCTGCCCTCCTGAATGCCCGATCAGAATTCGCCGCGGGTGCCGGCGCTCGCGGGTTTGAGCGGCCAGTCAATCCCGCCAGAGCCGGCGCCTGCGGCAAACGTCACAGCTGGGTCAGCTTTTGGGCGACTCCCTCATCGCTTCGTGGATCACGTGCCCGTCGTGCCACTCGGGCTCGCCTTGCAGGTGCTCGAGCATGCGCCGGTACTCCTTGTCCATGTCCGGGCTGTCGGCGTTCTTGCGATAGGCCTCTTCGCTCTCGAATACGACGCTGAGCCAGATCTCGTTGGGGTCCTTGGTGCTGCGGAAGGCCGTGTGATACAGCCAGCCCGCGGGCGGATCTCCCTCGAACGATCCCATCTCCTCCATGAGCTGCTTCTCGTGGCCGGGCTTGACCAGGTATCGCGCGACCGTGCCAAACATCATGTCAGTCCACCTCCGTTGCGATCGTAACCTCGATCTGGGCATCCGGTACATATGCCACTCTGAGCGCTCTCTAGTGAGGTGCTGGGCATCCGAACAAACGTGCCCTAGTACCTTGGAGGCGATGATGCCCACATGCCGGCGAGCGATCGTCCTCGCCGGTGCGCTGGTGCTTCCGCTGGCGGCCGCAGCGTGCAGCCTCGTTCCTACGCCGGGACAGGCCAATCTCGCTCCGACGCTCTCCTTGCAGGACGAGCCTGGGGGTGTCGTCGCGTTCGAGTCCGGCCAGCCCGTACCCACTTTCGACCGGCAACCCCGTTTGGTTGTGGACCTCGATGGCGCATGGCGCTTCGATCCGCAAAAGCTGGACATAGCCGCCAGCCTCACCGATCGGAAGAGCTCGCTGAGCGATCTCACGGCGGAGCTCGGTCAGCGGGCCGCTCCCATCTATGACGATGCAACCTGGGCGGCGATCGCTGTCCCAGGCACGTTCAACCCGCCGCCCGACAGCAGCATCACCGGCGGTTTCTACAGACATGACTTCTTCGTCCCGACCGCCTTCAGCGGCAAGTACGCGCTCCTGAAGTTCGGTGCGGTTCGCTACGTCGCTGACGTCTGGCTCAACGGCAAGTACCTCGGCTACCACGAAGGGGGCGATACGCCCTTCTCTCTCGACGCCACGACGGCGCTGGTTCCAGGCGCCTACAACAGCCTCGCGGTCCGCGTCGACAATCCGGAGTGGGGGACCCGCGACGACATCGTCCCGTGGGGCCTTGCCGACTGGTGGAACTACGGCGGGATCGTCGGCGACGTCTGGCTGGAGGCTATGCCCGCGTTCAGCGTGGTGCGCGCCGACGTGACGCCCCACCTCGACGGTGCGGATGTGTCGATCGTCGTCCAGCACCGGGGTCCGGGCAACCTCCAAGGCGCCGTCGACGTGCGCCTCTGGCCGGCCCAGGTCAACGCGAGCAACGCACTCAGTCCGGACGCGCAAAGCCTGATTCCGTCCGACGCGGAAGAGTTGCTCGATCACCGGATCGACCTCGGCACGGTGAGCGGTGAATCCGTCTTTCGCGTCGCCGCTCCCTTTGCGATCCGGTCAGCCGATCTCTGGAGCCCTGGCCTCCCCGCGCTCTATGTCCTGCAGGTGACGATGCTTGCCAACGACGAGCCTGTCGACGACCTGTACACCAGCTTTGGCCTCCGCCAGGTACGCGTCGACTCCACTGCGCCTCGCGTCCTACTCAATGGTGTTCCCATAATCTTCAACGGTGTCGCGATGCATGAGGAAAAGCAGCTTCCTGTCACAAAGGGCCGTCCGGCAGGCGGCCCGCTCACCTCGGCGGCCGCAATCGAGTCACTCCTGCAGCGGGCGGTCAAAGTCCACGCGGACCTGATCCGGGTCGACCACCATCCGCCGAACCAGATGCTGCCCGTGCTTGCCGATCGGCTTGGAATCGCCCTGTGGGAGGAGATTCCGCTTTACCACTTCACGCCGCAAACGTTTTCGATCGCGATGGATCGTGGCATCCCGCAGCAGATGCTCGCCGAGATGGACTTGCGCGACTTCAACCGACCCAGCGTCCTTTTTCATGGTTTCGCGAACGAATCGACCGGCTCGTTCGAACGAGCCAGCGCGCTGAATACGCTGCACTCCCTCGATCGGAAGATCGACGGCACCCGTCTCACGGGCCAGGCGGCCTATGGCACCGAACCCACCGACCAGACCAGCGCGAACCTCGACGTCGCCGGATTCACGATGTACTACGGAGTGCTGTACGGCGGGCGGCTGTCCGGATTAACCGTGCAAAGGGCGTTGATGGATGCGCACAAGACCTACCCTCGCAAGCCGATCATGGTGCTCGAGTATGGACACTGGGCCGACAATCCGGCTGACGAGAACCAGCAACTCCGGGTCTTCAACACCTACTACGCGCAGCTTGCGCCGGTCTTCGACACGGAGCAGCAGGGGTTCATCGGGGCTGCGGTGTGGTGGACGCTCGATGACTACTGGACGCAGCGACCGGGTATCACGGTGGAGACTTTTGGTCTGTATACGCCAGGCGGTTATCTGCGCAAAGCCGGGGTGGTCGCCGGCCGTAACTGGGCGCGCACCGCACCGTCCGCTCCACCCGGCGGCATCCGGTCCACCGGAGTAGCGGTTGCCTTCGAGCCGAGTGAGCGACATGCGCGTCTGGTTCCGTATCTCGCCTACGGCTTTGTCCTGCCGGCAGCCTTCCTGGTCGCTTTGATCATTGTTCTGTCCCGCGTGAGGCGGCGCGCATGGTGAACGATTTTCTGGTCCGGTTGTCGATCCGCAGCGCGATGTTCGCGGGTGCGATCACCGGCTTCGTTTTCGGCCTGTTCGCCGGCGCGACTCTGGGCGCGCTGATCAGCTGGTTTGCAGGCGCGATCGTCGACTGGCAGGCGCAGCTTGGGTTCAGTCTCGGCGTGACCCAGCAGCTGCTTCCCCTCGGCGACCAGGTCAGGTCGCTTGAGTTGGTCGCCGATCGTTGGTTTCTTGTGATCCCCGGGGTGGGGCTCGCGGTCGGGATGCTCGGAGCGCTTATCGGCTTGCTGGCGGGCGGCCTGTGGGCTGCGCTCGTCAACATGGGCGTGCTCCCTATCGAGGTCGCTGTCTACCGCCAGGGAAACACGCCGATGCGCAGGGCAACAGATCGCCGTCGGGTGCGGACGCGTACACGTAACGCGGTGGGCGAGTAGTACGTTAGGCGCGTGATCGAGACTCGCATCCAGGGTTTCGTCAAGCCCGGGTTCGAGCCCGTGAGCGAAGCTTTCGCCGGAAACTTCGAGCGCCTTGGCGAGGTCGGCGCGGCTTGCTGCATCTATCGAGAGGGCCGCGTCGTCGTCGACCTCCAGGGCGGCGTCGCAACGCCCGCGGAATCGAATCCCTACGCCGCGGACACCCTGCAGATGGTCATGTCATCGACGAAGGGTGTGGTCGCAGTCGCCGCGCACATGCTTGCGCAGGAGGGCAAGCTCGACTTCGATGCGCCCGTGGTCGAGTACTGGCCCGAGTTCGGAGCCGAAGGCAAGAAGGACATCCCAGTGCGATGGCTTTTCAGCCACCGTGCCGGACTTCCGGCCATCGACCGCCGGCTCACGATCGAGGACGTCTTCGCCTGGACGCCGGTGGTCGATGGTCTAGCCGCCCAACGTCCGTTGTGGGAGCCGAACTCCGCGCACGGTTATCACGTCGGCACGTACGGCTGGCTCGCGGGTGAGGTGATCCGCCGGATCGTCGGGGTCTCGGTAGGCGAGTTCGTCGCCAGGCGCATCGCCGAACCCTTGAACCTCGATCTGTGGATCGGCCTTCCCGAGGCCATGGAGCCACGGGTGGCGCCGATGCTCGCCCCGCCACCGCCCGCTCCTGGAACCCCGGTCGACATCTTCACGGCGCGGCTGGTCGACCCGTCAACGCTGCTGCACAAGGCGTTTGTCAACCCGCCGCTGCCGGCGCCGGTCTTCAACCAGCGCGCCTTTCATGCCGCGGAGATCCCTGCCGCCAACGGGATCACGAACGCCCGCTCCCTTGCGCTCTTGTACGCCGCCTGCATCGGGGAGGTAGATGGCGTGCGGCTGCTCCAGCCGAAAACTGTCGAGGCGGCGACCCGCGTTCAGTCGGCAGGGGAGGATCTCGTCCTGGGTTACGAGACTCGCTACGCGACGGGATTCCAGCTCTCCTTCCCGTTCCGGCCCATGGCCGGCGAGGGCTCGTTCGGCCATTACGGCATGGGCGGGTCGGTGGGTTTTGCGGATCCTGGCCGAGGCATCGCGTTTGGGTACGTGATGAACCAGATGCTGCCATCGGGTGGCGTCGACCCCAGGACGCGGAGCCTGGTGGACGCCCTGCTGGGCTGTTTGTAGGCGGTTCTGCCGAGCGCCGTCCTAAGATGCAGTCGCTGGTGGACTGGGAATGACCACTGCGGATCTCGTATTCGGCGGTTGTCTCCTGATCGGGGGCGGCCTCCTACTGCTGACCCTGATCTTCGACGACCTGTTGGGCGGCTTCCTGAACGCCTTCCACTTCGGCCTCGACCTGGGTGGCGTCTCGCCGACCCCGGTGCTGCTCGGCTTCGTCGCCATGTTCGGCGTGGGCGGGCTGCTGGGAATCCATGGATTCGGCATCGGCGTGGGCTTGGCCACTCTGGTCGGGGTGGTCGCCGGGGTGATCGGGGCCGGCGTGGTCCTGATGGCCTTCCGGTTCCTCCGCCAGGCGGAATCGACTGACACCTTCAGCCTCGAGGACATGGTGGGCTCGACGGGCCGCGTTTCGGTGGGGATCCCTGCCAACCGCTTCGGAAGTGTCCTCATCAGCTTCGCCGGCGCGTCACACAACATGACCGCCACCGCGGACGCCGAGATACCGGCCGGCCGCGTGGTCAAGGTCGTCGCCGTCGCCGGGACCAATCTGGTAGTAGCCCCCACATCCCCGGTTAGCACTTAAGGAGCACCGTCCGATGCCTGACTTTGTGACATCAACACCATTCCTCGTCGTGACCGGCGTGGTCATCCTCATCCTCCTCATCGCCTTCGTGTCCAGCCGTTACCACGTTGCCGGCGCAAACGAAGCCCTGATCGTCGCCGGCTCGCGCGGCGCCAAGGTGCGCGACGAGCGCGGCCAGGTTGTGGCGAGCCCGGGCGACAAGGGCGTCAAGGTGGTGGTCGGCGGGGGCACGTTCGTGCGGCCGCTGCTCGACCGTGTCGGCAAGCTGAAGCTGACGGCGCGTCAGATCAGTGTCCAGCTCGCAGACGCCGTGACTAGCCAGGGCATCAAGGTTCAGGTGCAGGGCGTGGCCACGTTCAAGATCGGCCGCGACGTCGAGTCGCTGCGCAACGCGGCGGAGAGATTCCTCGACGCCAAGCCCGAGCAGGTGGACTCGATCGTGAAAAACGTTCTCGAGGGATCGCTGCGGTCGATCGTCGGCACGCTGACGATCGAAGAGCTCATCCGCGACCGCCAGAAGCTCCTGCAGCAGGTACAGGACGCGGCCAAAGGCGACCTAGCGACGAGTGGGCTTCAGATCGACGCCTTCACCATCCAGAGCTTCTCCGACGAATCGAACTACATCGAGCTGCTTGGCCAGCAGAGCGTCGCCACGGTGTCCCGTGACGCCCGCATGGCAAAGGCCTCGACTGACCAGGAGGCCGCGGTGCGGGAGGCGGAGGCCCAGCAGATCAAGATCAACGCGGCTCGCGACGTCTCACTTCGCGAAGCCGAGACAAGGACTCAGGTCCAGGCCGCCCAGGCGCGCGCCGACCAGTCTGGGCCACTGGCCCAGGCAGAGGCGACCCAAGAGGTCGTGCGCAAGCAGACCGAGCTCGCCCAACTCGAGGCGGACCGCAAAGAGAAGGAGTTGCTCTCCAGCACCGTCAAGCCAGCGGCGGCGGAGGCACAGGCCGTGATCGCGCGAGCGGAAGGCCAGAAGCGAGCGCGCATCGCGTCCGCCGAAGCGGATGCCGAGACGACCCGACTGGAAGGTGGGGCGGAGGCGCAGATCGTGCTCACCAAGGGTGAAGCCGAGGCCAAAGCGCTTGCGATGCGAGCGGACGCCTACAAGCAGTTCAACGAGGCGGCCATCATCCAGACCGTGCTCGCCGCACTTCCGGACATCGTCCGTGCCGCCGCGGAGCCGATGAGCCACATCGACTCGCTGACCGTGATGAGCGCCGACGGCGCATCCGACATCGTGAAGAACGCAACCCGAGCCATGATCGAATCGACCACTGCCATCAAGGGCTTGACCGGACTTGACGTGCCGAGCCTGGTCGGTGGCGCTCTGGGCCGCGGTTTCGGCGAGAGGCTGCGCACGGGCGAGGGCAACGGGGACGCTTCTCGGGAGTCGGCGACCGACCGCATAAGCCAGATCGCCGGCGAGGGGTTGGCGACCCTCAAGGCTCGCGCGGCCGCCGCCGCCGCATCCACGGAAGCTGCAGCCGAGGAAGTCGAGGCCAAGGTGGATGCCGCGGCCGACAAGGTCCAGGCCGCCGCGGATCAGACAGCCGCTGCCGTACAGAAGGCAGCTTCGGTCACCGCGCCGAAGGTGGCGGCAGCCGCCAAGGCGGCACCGACGGAGGGCAACCTCGTGCAGTGGGCCAAGTGGTTGGCGGATCAGCTACGCCGCGTGCCAGACATCCAGGTCTACGACGCCCTTCGACTTGCCGATCTCGAATCCAGGGGTCCCGTCGCCGCGCGCGGCGTGTGGGCTACCGCCAAGCAAGTCCTGGCCAAGGAGTACGGCACGGTCACGATCGGTGAGCTTCTAAAGCGGTTCTAGCCAAAAGAAGGGAAGCCCGCTTGCGCGAGCTTCCCAGGCTGGGGTGGGGGCGTGGAGTCGAGATTCAGTGGCCGGTTTGATCGACCGCCGATATAGTACCACCGAGCCGGGCCGTCCACAAGATATAGACACCTGGGGATAAGTTTGAAGTTACCGCTTCCGCTCGACATGGAACCGATGCTCTCTGCGATCTCCGATTCGGGGATTCCCAAGGGGGACGGCTGGGAGTACGAGCCCAAGTGGGACGGCTTTCGCACGCTAGTTTTCCGTGACGGGGAGGAGGTTGCCTTGATGAGCCGGGGCGGCCGGGCGATGACCCGGTACTTCCCCGAGGTCCTGCCCGCCTTGAGGAAGCTGGGTCCGTCGAAGCTCGTCCTGGATGGCGAGCTTGTCGTCGTGGGGGCCAACGGCCTCGACTTCGGCGCGCTTCAGCAGCGCGTCCATCCAGCGGAGTCGCGCGTTCGCATGCTGAGCGAGGTCACGCCGGCGTGGTTCATCGCCTTCGACCTGCTCGCGGAGGGAGCGGACGACCTGCGCAAGCAGCCCCTCGGCGAACGGCGAGCGCGGCTCGAGAAGCTGCTCCAAGGCGTGAAGCAGCCGATCTTTCTGACTCCTTACACGCGTAACCCGAAAACGGCCGAAGAGTGGTTCGAGAAGTTCGAGGGAGCGGGGCTCGACGGCGTGATCGCCAAGGCATGGGATGGAACCTACGTGCCCGGCAAGCGGCTGTGGGTGAAGATCAAGCACAAGCGGACCGCGGACTGCGTGGTCATCGGTTGGCGGAAGACGAGCGACGGCTCAACCCTGGGAGCCTTGCTTCTTGGGCTGTACGACAAGAAGGGAAACATCCACTACGTCGGTCACACGTCATCGTTCAGCGCCGCCGAGCGCAGGGAGCTGATCAAGAAGCTCAAGCCACTGGAAACCGAGATCCCCGAGGAGGAGTGGAAAGCGAACCCCGGCCGCATGCCTGGGGGGCTCAGCCGCTGGTCGCGAGGCAAGGACACCGAGTGGGTGGCGGTGCGTCCCGAGCTCGTCTGCGAGGTCACATACGACAAGCTCGAGGCGGGCCAGCGCTTCCGCCACGCGACTGGTTTCCTTCGCTGGCGAACTGACAAGCCGCCGAAGAAGTGCGGGTTCGATCAGATCGCTTCAGCGGCCGAGTTCGACGTGCGAGGGATCTTCCGGAGCAAGTAGCAAGGGCCGCGCGCCGGGCCCGCCAGGACCGTAATACCTCATCGCCGCGCGGCCGAGCCCGGTGACTGCGACCCAGTCGAAGCCGGCGCCGATACCAACACCGACCCCAAGCGGCACCACTCGCGCGGCGACCTTGGCCGCGCCAGTGGTGGCGAAGCGGCTGAGGATGCGCGTCACAAAACGTCCGCCACCATGGACCAAAAGGAGGCTGGGCACGTGTCGAAACGCGGCGACGGCGAGACGCTCCCCACCGGCGACGACGACGTCTTCGCGAAGCTTCAGCGCCCCGCTTGTGACGCCCACGACAACCAGCGCCTCGAGGACGCGTCCCTCCGATCCGCTCAGCTCGTGCCCGAAGATCATGGCGATACCCAGCACGAGCTCGATCTCCTGCTCGAGGGCATAGAGGGTCTGGCTCGTCACCGTGCCGATTGCGAGGGCAGTGCCCAATCCGGGTGCGATCGAAGCCGCGCCGCTGATCGCACCGGTCGCTGCGACACGGCGACGTGTGGAACGGATCAACCACAGGGCCAGTTGATCGTTGGTGTAGGTCGGGTGCGCGGCGCGAAGCTGATCGACTTTGGATCGGATCGCCGGCTCGCGGCTCTTCATGGCTTGATCCAGGGAACGGAGGACGAAACGAACCTGTGGCGGGAGCTCGTCGACGTCCATGGCGGTGAAGCCTACCTATCTCCCCCGCTTGCCGGCGGAATACCTTGCCGCAGGCACGAAAGGGACACTTTTGTGCGAACAGTTCGCACCGGGGAGGCGCTCTTTTGAATACGTACTTGCGACCTTGTCGCGATAAGGCTTAGGCTCTTCCGGTGGCGAGCATGAGGGCGCTTTTCACTCAGTCGTTCGATCTGGGAGAGCGCCGCCGGCTCGCCGGCTTCTTCGGCTCCGTGGCCCTGCTTCACCTAGTCGGGTGGGGACTGCTCCTCGCTTACGCCGCGAACCATCCCGCCTTCATCTGGCTCGGGGGGATCGCGTACACGCTGGGTCTGCGCCACGCGTTCGACGCGGATCACATCTCGGCCATCGACAACACCACGCGCAAGCTGCTGCAGGGCGGCAAGAAGCCGATCGGGGTGGGCTTCTTCTTCTCGCTCGGCCACTCCACGGTTGTGCTCATCGTCGCGATCGCGTTGGGCCTCGCCGTCAAGTGGATCGTGCAGGGCGTCGTGGGCCAGACCGGCGAGCTGCGCAGCATCGGCGGTGCGGTGGGGACGTTCGTTTCAGGCGCATTCCTCGTCTTGATCGGAATCCTCAACCTTCTAGTGCTGATCGACTTGCTTCGCGTCTATCGCAGGATGCGCAACGGCGAATACGACCGCGAGGGGCTCGAGCACGAGCTCGTCGCGGGTGGCCTGATGACAAGGCTCTTCGGCAGGCTGTTCCGCGTCATTGAGCACAGCTGGCAGATGTATCCGATCGGGTTTCTGTTCGGACTGGGCTTTGACACGGCGTCGGAGGTGGCGTTCCTCGCGATCTCCGCCGGTGCTGCGGCGCAGGGCGTGCCCTTGGTCGCAATAGTCTCGCTGCCCTTGATCTTCGCGGCGGGCATGTCCCTGATGGACACCACCGACGGAGCCTTCATGGCGAAGGCCTACTCGTGGGCCTTCGCGAGTCCGATCCGCAAGGTTTATTACAACCTGACTGTCACGTCGCTTTCGGTCTTTGTCGCGTTGTTCGTAGGCGTGGTCGAGCTGGGCCAGATCTTGATCCAGGTCCTCGGCCTGCATGGTCCGATTTTCAATGCGATCGCGCGTTTCAACTTCCTTGGCGTCGCGGGCTACGTCATCGTGGCGGCGTTCGTCGTGACGTGGGGCGCGGCCTTTGTGATCTACAAGGTGAGGCGTATCGACGAGCGTTGGTCGGCCGCGGTGGACAGGGTCGCTTAGAGCCCGTAGACCCGCGTCGCTGTGCTTCCGAATACGTCCTCGTCGTCGCCGATGATCTCGCGCATCGTCGCGACGACCTCAGCGTAATCGGCCGCCAGCAGGCAGACCGGCCAGTCGGAGCCGAACATGCAGCGCCCAGGACCGAACCAATCGAGCACTCGCTCCAGATACGGCCGCAGCTGCTCCCGCGTCCATGTTTTCCAGTCGGCCTCGGTGACGAGTCCCGAAAGCTTGCAGCTGACGTTCGGCTCGTCCGCAAGCGGTGCCAGCGCCTTCTCCCACGCAATGTCCCAGGCGCCCCCCGCGACGCGGGGCTTGGCCGCGTGGTCGATGACGAAGCGCATCTCTGGGTGCGCGCGGACGGTCGCCAGCGCGGCGGGTAGCTCGCGCGTGCGGACGAGCACGTCGTACACGAGGCCGACCGCACCCACCGCGGCGATCCCGCGCTGGACGTCATCCCTCAGCAGCCAGCTCGCGTCGGGCTCGTCGTGCACCTGATGCCTGATCCCGACCAGACGGTCTCCGCCCTTCGCGCTCCGCAGGCTCGCGATCAGCTCCGCCACCGAGGGATCCGTGAGATCCACCCAACCCACGACGCCGGCGACGAAATCAGTTTGCGACGCCGTCTCGAGAAACTCGCGTGTCTCGTCGAGGCTGGAGACCGTCTGGACAAGCACCGTGCGATCGACGTTGTTCTGGACCAACTCGGGACGAAGGTCATCGGGAGCAAAGGGCCGGCGGATCGGTGAGAGCTCATCGCCCATCCATGGGTAGTCGCGGCGCCGTGGATCCCAGAAGTGATGGTGCGCGTCGACGATCACGCGTCGAGCTCGTCCCACAGCGAGGATGGAATCGGCGCTTGAAACATGCGCACGTTCTCTTCGACTTCGCGAACCGACCGGCAGCCTGTGAGCACGGACGCGACCGCCGGATGGCGTAGGGGGAACTGGATCGCCGCCGCCTTGAGCTCAACACCGTGGCGGGCGCAGATCTCTTGCATACGGAGCGCGCGGTCGACGAGCTCGGGCGGCGCCTGCTGGTAGTTGAAGGTCGTCCCCGGCCTGGGATTCGCCAGGATGCCGCTGTTGAATACGCCGCCGGCGATGATCGCGATGCTTTTCTCGACACAGAGAGGCAGCAGCTCGGCGGCGCCGGTGCGGTCGAGCAGCGTGTAGCGACCCGCGAGCAGGAAGCAGTCGAAATCTGCCTCGCGCCCGAAACGCACCAGCATTTCGGCCTGGTTCATCCCTGCCCCGACCGCTCTGATCGTGCCTTCGGCTCGCAGACGGTCGAGGGCGCGGTACGCGCCTGCTAAGGCCTCTTCGAAATGCTCGTCGGGATCGTGGATGTGAAGCACGTCAACCCTGTCCAGCCCAAGCCGAGCCAGGCTCTCCTCGACCGATCGCATGACCCCGTCGTAGGAGAAGTCATAGGTGGGATTGACGGGCGGTACACCCTTGTATGCCTGGCCTGGCTCAGGTGGGGCGTCCGCCCGGAGAAGGCGCCCGACCTTGGTCGCGAGGACGAACTCTTCACGGGGCTTGGCACGCAACACCGCGCCCAGGCGCTGCTCGGCGAGGCCGTGGCCGTAGAGGGGCGCGGTGTCAAAGAAACGTATGCCTGCCTGCCAGGCGGCCTCGACCACGCGATGCGCTTCATCGTCGGCCACCTCTTCGAACAGCCCGCCGAGAGGCGCGCTGCCGAGGCCGAGGCGCGTTACGTGCAGCGATGTCTTGCCGAGCTGGGCGCGCGCGGACGGTTTCAGGGCAGCTCAGCCGGGCGCGCGCACGACGCTCTACAGATCAAAGATCTTGGGAAGCCGGTCGCTGCTCTGGCCGCTGAAGTCGTGCGCCTTCGCCATCATCGGGGCCATCTCCGCCTGCCAGCGGATGTTCACCGGATCGGTGGCCAGCTCTGCGATCGCGCGATCGTAGTCGTCGCACTCGATGTAGTGAAACAGGTCGAGGCCGTCGCGAAAGATCACGTACTTGCTGATGCCGACCCGCTGGATCGCCTTCAGCACGTCGGGCCACACCGCCCGGTGGTACTCCTCGTAGCGCTCCTCGGCGCCCGGTTTGAGTCGCGTATGGAGGCCGACCTGCATCAAGCGGAGTTGCCCGCTCGGAGCTGGCCGCGAAGCCAACGCTCTCCGCTGGCGATGTGCGCGGTTGCGGTGGCGCGGGCGAGCTCCGGGTCGCCGGCGATGAGCGCTTCGTAGATTCGCCGATGCTCTTCACGAGTCTCCTCGAGCGCGTCGTCGGCGGCGCGCCCGTGCCACAGGCGGATTCGCATCGTTCGCGTCGAGAGGCTTGCGAGAAGCGACGTCAGGACCGTGTTGCCAGCGGCCTTGGCGATCAAGGCGTGGAACGCGACATCGGCCTCGACCAGCTCCTCAACGCTCTGCGCCGCTCGCATGCGCTCGAGGCTCTGCCCGAGGTCGACCTTCTCCTGGGCGTCGATCCTGCCGGCAGCCAGGGCCGCGGCCGCCGCCTCGAGGATGCGCCGCACCTCGTACAGCTCGAGCTCGGTCTCGCCGAGTAACAGGTGACTGATGAAGCCGGTGCTCTCGAGCAAGAGACCCGGCTCGAGGCTGCTGACGTACGTGCCGTCGCCTTGTCTTACTTCCAGCACACGCAGTTGGGACAGCGCCCGGACGGCCTCACGCAGCGAGTTGCGCGAGATCCCCAGCTCTCCTGCGAGCTCGCTTTCCTTGGGCAGACGGTCCCCGGCACCCCAAGCCCCGGAAACGATGCGCTCGCGGATCTTGTCGATCGCGTGCTCGGTGACGCTCGGCGCCCGCTGGGTCCGCCGTCCCCGGCGGGGCGAGCCATTGGCGCCAAGAGATCGGACGTTCACGGCCTTGGAGCCGGCGCCCAGCCCGGATTTGAACCTGGCAGGTTGACAAACATCGGAGCTTCAGCATATAGCTAAGTCCGCAGATGGGCGACCGCCTCAACGACAAGGTCTGTTTGATCACGGGCGCGGGCTCGGGGATCGGCCAGGCTAGCGCTCGTCGCTTCGCCGAAGAGGGCGCACGCGTGGTGGTCGCTGACATCGATCTCGATGCCGCCCGGCGAACGGTCGACGAGATCTCCACCTTTAGCCCGGATTCGGTGGCGGAGGAGGTCGACGTGACCGACGAGACGCAAACCGTCGCGGTCGCCGACCGGGTCGCGCGCCGCTTCGGTCGGATCGATGTGCTCTTCAACAACGCCGGCATCGCCGGCGTCGGAGACCTGCTCGAGACGGAACCGGAGCTGTTCGACCGGGTGATGCGGGTGAACGTGCGTGGCGTCTACTTGATGAGCCGAGCCGTCGTCCCGCAGATGATCAAGCAGCGTTCGGGGTCGATCATCAACATGTCTTCCTGCATCGCCGAGATCGGCCTGGCTCGCCGCGTGTCATATGCGGCGTCCAAGGGCGCCGTCTTCGCGATGACGAAGTCGATGCAGGTTGATGTGGCTCCATACGGCATCCGGGTCAACGCCCTGCTGCCCGGCACCATCCTCACCCCATTTGTCGAGCGCTACCTGAAGGAGTCCTACGCGGACCCCGAAGAGGGAATGGCCTCGATCCGCAAGCGACAGCTGAGCAACGATCTGGGCCGGCCGGAAGACGTCGCCCAGGCAGCGCTCTTTCTGGCGTCCGACGAATCGAAGTTCATGATGGCGTCGGGCCTCATCATCGACGGCGGAATCACGGGCGCCAGATAGCCGCCGGGGGCGGTGATTCATTGAAGCTGACGCGCCGCGACCGGATCGCTCTGCTCACGCCCCTCGCGCTCCTACTGTTGGCCGGCCTGGTCGGACCCGCACTCATCGGATTGGTGGCGACAGTGACGACCTACTCCCCGTTTGGCACGAAGGTTGAGTTTGCTGGTCTGCAGAACTACTTGACCGTGCTTCAGGATCCGCAGTTTCTTCCCTCGCTCCGGAACATCGTCGTGTTCACGCTTGTCGCGGTCCCACTGGAGCTGTTGATCGGGTTCGGACTTGCGTACGTCCTTCGGGAGCCAATCGCGGGCCGTCCTGTGTGGAGGGTGCTCTTGTTGCTGCCCTGGCTCATCAGCCCGATCGCCAACGGCGTGATGTGGCATTTCTTGTTTGGCAGCGCCACCGGCATTGCCGACTTCGTGGGAGCTTGGTTCGGCCAGTCTGAGGTTGCGTCCCCGATCGGCGATCTCCGACTTGCGCTTCCCGCGACCATCGCGGTGGAGGTGTGGCGGATCGCGCCTTTCGTGACGTTCCTGCTGCTGCCCAGCCTTTCCTCTGTTCCCGCCGAGCGGTGGGAGGAGGCGAGCCTTGCCGGCGCTTCAACCGCGAATCGAATTCTGCGCATCGCTGTACCCGCGGTGCGTCCAGTCCTCCTCACGATCGCCATGCTGCTGATCGGCCTGTCGCTTGGCACGTTCGACACGGTTCTGATCCTCACGGGAGGCGGCCCAGGCACCGCCACCCTGACGCCGGCTCTCTACAGCTACGCGCAAGCGTTCCAGATCAACGATTGGCCGGCCGGGGCCGCGGCTGGATGGCTGATCGCCGCCGGAGTCCTCGCGGTGGGAGCTGTCTACCTAAGGCTCGCGAGGCGAGGCGTGGAGGAATGACCACGCTGGGGGCTGAGCGCCGCCGCGAGACTGCGGTCCGAGGCTCGGTCCTGGTGCTCGCACTCGTCTTCTTTCTTTTGCCGCTCGCATGGACGGTCCTGGCCTCGCTTGGTGTGCTCCCAGACAACAACACACATCCTCCGTCGTGGAGAGGACCTATCACCTTCGACCATTTCTCGGAGGTCGGGGTCGCCGAGCCCGGCTTCTGGGAGGAGCTGGCGACGAGCACGGTGTCCGCTGCCTTCGCCACCACGCTGGCGATCGCATCCGCCTTCCTCGCGGCTTACTGCCTCGCCCGGACTCGGTTTCACGGCCGCCGCCTGGTGACGCAGGGATTCCTCGTGCTGGCAAGCCTGCCCGCCATGGCCTATGTGATCCCGCTCAGCGACGTGATGCGCCGCGTCCATCTTGCCGACACGCTGACAGGTGTTGCGCTGGCTGAGGCGGCGGTCACCGCGCCGCTGGCCGTCTACGTGCTGCAGGGCGCGATCGCCCAGCTGTCGCCGGAGTGGGAAGAGGCCGCAGTCCTGGACGGGGCGGGATTGTTCCGGGTCATGGGCCAGGTGGTGCTGCCCCTGGTCGGGCCAAGCGTCGCGGCCACGGCAATCGTCCTGTTCGTGATCAACTGGAACTTGCTGCTCGTCCCTCTCGTGCTGACCTCCGGAGACGTCAAAACCGTGCCCGTCGCGATGAGCGACTTCTTCACCTTCGAGCGAGAGCTGGACTGGCCGACCGCGGCGGCGGCCCTGGTCGCGTCTCTGGTTCCAATTGCCCTCTTGGTGGCTGCGTCACACCGCCTTGTGGAGCGGTTCAGGTTGGAGCAAGGCGCCCGAGACATCGGATGACTAGGGGACTGGTCGGGGTTGGTTGTACTGAGTCACGCTTGACAAACCACTCGGAACGCGCTAAACATCCCACATTCAGCGGTTTCGGCAGATGGGCCGGAGCCAACCGGCAGCGTCGGATTCAAAGGGGAAAAATGGACATGAGCCGACATCTGGCGAAAGCCCTGGGCCTGGTGGTGGGGGTGGGTTTGATGGCCGCCTGCGCGAGCGGCTCGAATACCAATTCGAGCCAAAAGTTCAGCGGCGTCACCATCCGGGTGGTCACGTTCACCGGGCCCCAGATCGCCGAGCCGCTTCAGCGCCGCGCCCCAGATTTCGAGAAAGCCACGGGCGCCAAGGTCCAGATCATCACCGTCCCGTTCTCAGACCTCTATCAGAAGGTCCTCACGGACTTCGCAACGAAGACCAATTCCTACGACGCCACGGTTTTCGACCCGCAGTGGATGGGCGACTACGTCCCGCCCGGCTACCTCGAGGACCTTACTGACAGGGTCAAGAACGATTCGACCCTGCAGTGGGATGACATCGCGCCCTTCTTCCGCGACTTCAGCGCGACTTTTAAGGGCAAGGTCTACACGATCCCGCTCGACGGCGACTTCCAGATGGTCTACTACCGGAAAGACCTCCTCCAGAAGGACGGCCTCAAGGCACCCGAGACCTGGCAGGACTACATCGGCATCGCCAGGCACTTTCAGGGCAAGGACCTGAACGGGGACGGCAAGGCCGACTACGGATCCTGCCTGGCCATGAAGCGCAGCGCGCAGTCCTACTGGGCATGGATCTC
>WNGG01001216.1_pt1 | contig 29761 bp, 27 predicted proteins | sample 5400661 | NCBI WGS metagenome assembly WNGG01 (sample SAMN13153372, study PRJNA577476) | soil metagenome | isolation source: 100 cm soil or saprolite under Garry oak tree replicate 1 | place: USA:California | collected 2016-06-15
TGTTGACCACCGCCCCGACGACGATCAGCAGCGTCAGCGAGACCACGGTGAGCACGATGATGCCGCTGGAGAACACCAGCCGGTGGCCGCGCTTGGTGAGCCAGCGCGGCAGGAACGAGTCCTCGGCGACGAAGCTGGCTAGGTACGGGAACCCGCTGAAGCTGGTGTTGCCGCCGGTGAAGAGGATGAATGCGGTCCCGGCCTGGACCGCATAGAAGAGCACCCAGCCGAGCACGGTGTGACCGAAGATCAGCTTCGCTTCCTGTGCGAGCACCGTCGGGTAGCCGTTTTGATACGGCACAGCGTGGGTGGCGTGCGCCAGCCAGGAGATGCCCGCGATCAGGAAGGCGACGATGGACCCCTGGACGACCAGTAGCTGGCGGGCGTTGCGTCCCTCCGGCGGCCGTAGCGCGCTGACCGCGTTGGAGACCGCCTCGATGCCGGTCAGCGAGGAGCCGCCGTTGGCGAACGCCCGCCCCAGCACGATGACGACGGCGAGGGTCAGCAGGCCCGAGCCTGGATGGCCGTGGCAGCCGTTGCAGTACGTCCCGGTCGTCAGGTGCGCCCTCGGCAGGCCCGTCGTGACCTGGCGGAACAGGCCGACGACGATCATGAGGCCAACGGATCCGGAGAACATGTACGTGGGCAACGCGAACGTCCGGCCCGCCTCCCGGACACCGCGGAGGTTCCCGTAGCACATGATCAGGATCGCGACCACCGACATGATCAATACGATCTTGCCGCCGATCACCGGGGCGTTGCTGAGCTGCGGGAACGCGGACACGATCGCCGCGCTGCCCGCCGCTGTCTGGACCGCGACCGTGACCACGTAGTCGATCAGCAGCGCGACCGCGGCGACCTGGGCCACCCGCGGGCCGAAGTTCTCCCTCGCGACCACGTACGAGCCGCCGGCCCTGGTGTAGACGGACACGACCTCGCGGTAGAGCAGGTCATCGGCAGCAAGATCGCGAAGGCCGCCGTGTAGCCGAGGACCCGGACGAGCTCGATCAGGATCTCCTCGGTGCCATAGGCAGCGGAGGAGATGCCGTCGCAGGACAGCACGCCCAGGGCGAGCGGCTTGGACAGCCGTTCCTCGGCCAGTTGCTCGTTGATCAGCGGCGGGCCGAGCAGCCGCCGCTTGATCGAATATCCGAGGCTCTCCGGAAGATCCTGGGTGGCCGCGACCGCCTTCCCAGATCTCGGCATCGTCATGCTGTGTCTTTCGCTCGGCCGGACCTGACCTGTCTTTCCTACCGGCTTGCGGCCCTGACCAGCGTTAACGCGGCGTCAAGATCGCGGGCATGGACGTTAAGACGGCGCTAAGATCGCTGAAGGCCGCTCGTCCCAGCGGTTGACTGACCCAGAGATGAGCCGCAGGACCCGCCAACGCGCAGTCGGGGCGCATGTAGCGCTGCCGACGGCCTATGCCGGCATGCTGCTCATCGGCACCGTCGCTGCGGCCCTGCACGGCCGGTTCTCCGGGACCAGCGTGCTCGTCGCCGTCGCGGTCCTCGTCGCGGTGACATCTGCGGTCACCGAGCCGCGTGCGGTGCCACTACTGGGACTGATCGGGTGGCTCACCGTGGTGGGCTTCTCCAGGCCACCGTATGCCCAGCTCCGGCCCACCGGACCCCTGGCCGCGCATGCGGCGGTAGCGCTGGCCGCGTGCGGCCTGGTGGCGGCCGGCATCGGAATTCTGGTGCGACATAGCAAGGCGTCGTTCAGACTGCGGATCGTGCATAGTCCCAGCCGGCGCTGGCCAGCCTTGACCAGGCAGCCAAGCGCCGCCACCGGCGAGTGCGGCGACGCGACGGAAACGACTGCGGCCTGGCTGGCGCCGGGTGCGCCGGCCGGCATCGACGGCCGCAGGCAGGTGGCGGGCGTGCTGCTCGCCGCCGCCGTGCTGCCGCTGCTGACCGCCGGACTCGCACTCGGCAGGCATCACCTGAGCCTCGACGACGACCTGCTGATCTACCTCGTCGCCGTCGTCGCCATCGCGATCGCTGGCGGATTCTGGCCGGCCGTGCTGGCCGCTGTCGCCGGGAGCCTGCTGCTGAACTGGTTCTTCACTCCGCCATTGCACACCTTCACGATCGAGAAGCCAGAGAATCTGCTGGCGCTGCTGCTGTTCGTCGTGGTCGCCGTGACAGTGAGCAGTGTCGTCCACCTAGCGGCCCGGCGCGCAGGCCAGGCCGCCCGCAGTGGCGGGGAAGCCGCGTCCCTGCTGGCCCTGGCGCGCACGGTGCTCGGCGGCGACGACACGCCCGCCGCGGTCCTCGATCACCTGACCAGGACCGTGGGCGGCCGGGCCGAGCTGCTGGAGCATGTGCGTGGCGAGTGGTTCCGGATAGCCGCGAGCGGCGAAGCGCCGGAGGCTTCTGCCAGCACTCGCATCAGCGCGAGGCAAGGCCTGGTGCTCGTCGTCGCCGGGCAGCCCCGGCCGGCCACCTCGCGGCTGCTGGACGGATTCGCCGCCCAGGCCGCCGCCGCACAAGACCGGCAGCGGCTGCGCACCCAGGCCGCGCAGGCCGAGGCACTCGCCGAGGGCAACCGGATGCGGACCGCTCTGCTAGCGGCGGTCAGCCACGACCTACGCACGCCGCTGGCGTCGATCAAGGCGAGCGTCAGCACGCTGCGGCAGGAAGACGTGACATGGACCGCGGATGACCAGTCGGCGCTGCTGGCGACGATCGAGCAGTCCGCGGACCGCCTCGACGCGCTGATCGGCAATCTTCTGGATATGGGGCGCCTGTCAACCGCGTCGCTGCGGCCGTTCCTGGTCCCGGCCGCCGTCGACGAGGTGGCGCCGCTCGCGCTGCGAGGTCTGGACCAGGCAGCCAGCGTGCAGCTGCTCGCGCCGGACGCGTTGCCGCTCGTCCTGACCGATCCGGGCCTGCTCGAACGGGTTCTGGCCAACCTGTTCGCCAACGCCCTGGCGTACTCGCCGCCGGACAGGCCGCCGGCGATGCGCGCTCACCAGGTGCGCGACACGGTTGTGCTTGAGGTCACCGACCACGGCCGGGGTGTGCCGGACGAATGGAAGCAGCGAATCTTCGAGCCGTTCCAGCGCGTGGGCCCGTCGCACGGGACGGGAGTCGGGCTGGGGCTGGCGGTGGCCAAGGGGCTCGTCGAGGCCATGGGCGCGTCAATTGAGGCGGCCGACACGCCCGGCGGCGGGCTGACGATGCGCGTCACTCTTCCGGTGGCGGGCAAGGCCGCCAGATCTCCGCTGCTGGCCGGCTGATGACCCGGGTGCTGGTCATCGACGACGAGGGGTCGATCTTGCGTGCGCTGCGGATCAACCTCACCGCGCGCAAGTACGAGGTCGTCACCGCCGCCGACGGTACGTCCGGGCTGGCCGCCATGGCGCGGGTCCGTCCCGACGTGCTGATACTCGACCTCGGCCTGCCGGACATGGACGGCGCGGATGTGATCAAGGGCATCCGCGGATGGACATCGACCCCGATCATCGTGCTGTCGGCCGCGGGCCAGGAGAGCACGAAGGTGGCTGCGCTGGACGCGGGCGCGGACGACTACATCACCAAGCCGTTCGGGATGGACGAGCTGCTCGCCAGGCTGCGCGCGGCCGTGCGGCGGGCATCTCCCGCGCCGGACGAGCCCGTCGTGGGCACCGCAGACTTCACGGTCGACCTGGCCGCCAAGCGGGTGGCGCGTGACGGGGCCGACGTGCAGCTCACTCCCACCGAGTGGGGGCTGCTCGAAGTCCTCGTCCGCAACCGCGGCCGGCTCGTGACCCAGCGGCAGCTGCTGCAGGAAGTCTGGGGCGAGCAGTACCAGACCGAAGGCAACTACCTGCGGGTATACATGGCTCACCTGCGCAGGAAGCTGGAGCCCGACCCGTCACGGCCGCGCTACCTGCTCACCGAGCCGGGAATGGGATACCGGTTCAGCTGCGAGAGCTGACGGCGGCAGGGCGCCCGCACTGCCGAGCCGGCCGCTGCTCAAGGCGGCCAGCAGTTGCTCCCTGCCGGCCAGGGAGATTCTGAAGAAAGGCCCGAGGAAGCAACTTATTGTGCCCGCGCAGGCACATTCAGTGGTTGTATCTGGTCATGCTGCGTGTCGATAACTTTACGTACGGTGTTCTCACCCCCGCTCTGGCTTACCTGATGTCCTGGCAGGGAGCGTTTGTCGGCCTGCGGTGCGCGACCCGGGCCCGCGCCTACGACGGGCCCGCGCGGGCACACTGGCTGCTACTGGCCGCCGCCTCGATCGGCACGACCGGCATCTGGGTGATGCACTTCATCGCGATGCTCGGATTCAGCATCCCTGGCACGAGGATCCGCTACAGCGTGCCGGTCACCGTCTTATCGATGCTGACGGCGGTCACCGTCGTGGCCGCGGGCCTGTTCATCGCCGGATACCGCCGCCCGAGCTTCCCGAACCTGCTGCTGGCCGGGGCGATTACCGGCGCCGGGGTCGCGGCGATGCACTACACGGGAATGGCCGCCATGCGGATGGACGCGAAGATGAGCTACGATCCGCTGCTGTTCGCGGCGTCGGTCCTCATCGCGATCGTGGCGGCGACGGCGGCGTTCTGGTTCGCGCTGCGGCTGCGCGGCATCCCGTCCAGCCTCGGGGCGGCCCTGATCATGGCGGCGGCCGTGAGCGGCATGCACTACACCGGAATGGCGGCCATGCGCGTCTGGCCCGCCTCCGGAGGCGGCATGGCCGCCGGCGGCGCCACCGGCGTGAGCTTCCTGCTGCCGCTCATCGTCGGGATCACCATCTCGTCGTTCCTCCTGATCGGCCACGTCGCGCTCGCCCCGACCGAGGACGAGATCCGCGCGGAGGAGGCCCTGATGGCCCGGCTCCGCGCTAACGGAATGGAAGTCTGATGCCCTCAGTATTGCTCGAAACAGGGCATGTCGCCAAGTAATGACCGCAGAAAATATACTTATCGATCGCTTTGCGCGCAAAGCTTTTTCGATAGCGGAAAACCCTCCGAAGCCGTGCCGGGACTAGATACCCTCTCACGAAGCGTGAAGTGCGGCATGCATCGTGCAAACAAGAAAGCCGGCCTGTTCGCGGCCCGGTCACATTGGCCTGCCTCCGCCGCTGATGGGAGGAGATGCTAGTCATGGACCGGCGCCCCGGCTCGACCGCAACGGGCACGATCGCGTTGCCGGACGGCGGCGACGGGTCGACGCCGCAACGCGGCCGACTCGCCTGGTGGCGGCTGCGATCCTGGCGCAAGGACGTCGAAGTGCTCGCCAGGGTCCGGGACGGGCTGGCGAACCTGCCGGATGACACCGACGATGCTGATGCGCCTGCGAATGGAGCTGCTGCGCCTCCGAACACATTAGCGAAGCCCACTGAGTCAGGGTCGAAGGGCGCATCGGATGAAGAGCCGCAGAACGCATCCGCCGAGAAGCCGCAGGACGAATCCGATGGGGAGCCGAGCCAGTCGCCAGACCCAGCCATCGCCGCGATCCGGCAGACCTTTGCCAGTGTCGCGGCTGCCGGAGATGACGCCGCTGCCTATTTCTACGCCAGCCTGTTCGTGCGCAGGCCTGAACTCAGGGAACTCTTCCCGCCGGCCATGGACGAACAGCGTGATCGCCTGTTCCGCGCGCTCGCTCAGATCGTCGAGAGCCTGAGCAGTCCCGAAGAACTGGCAGGCTATCTCACGCAGCTCGGACGTGATCACCGAAAGTACTCGGTCGAACCCTCGATGTACGAGGCGGTCGGGGCGGCCCTCGTCGCGACGCTGCGCAGGTTCGCCGGCGATGACTTCACTCCTGCCGCGGAGGAAGCGTGGGTGCAGACCTATACCGCGGCATCCGCTCTGATGATCAGGGCTGCCGAGGACGACAGCGCCGCCGCGCCGCCGTACTGGTCCGCCGAAGTGGTGGGGCACGAGAAGCATGATCATGGCATAGCCGTGCTCACCGTTGCACCCGATCAGCCCCTTCGGTATGAGCCTGGCCAGCACCTGACCGTACAGACACCGCGCTGGCCGCACGTCTGGCGGCCGTACTCGATCGCCTGCCGTCCCCGCGAGGACGGACTCATCCGCTTGCACGTCAAGGCGGTGGCCGGCGGATGGGTGAGCAACGCCCTCGTACACCACACCTCGCCGGGAGATGAGATCATCCTGGGCCCGGCCATGGGCACGATGACGCTGCGCGCGGCCGAGAACCGTGACCTGCTCTGCATCGCCGGCGGCACCGGCCTGTCGCCCCTCAAGGCGATCGCGGAGCAGGCGGTCAGGGAGTCGGCCGCGGTGCCCCAACGCCAGATCTTCGTGTTCTACGGCGCGCGGAACCGCGAGGAGCTCTATGACCTGCGCGATCTGTGGCGCCTGTCAGATTCCTGTGCCGGATTCCAGCTGACGCCGGTGACATCCGAGGACCCCGCGTTCGATGGCATGCAAGGCAATGTCGGCAGGGTCGCCGCGCGCTACATGCCGCACAAGGACTGCGAAGCCTATGTCGCTGGCCCGGCTTCCATGGTGCGCGAGACCATCCGCGTGCTCACGAAGGCGGGGATTGGCGGCGATCACATCCACTTCGATGGCGCACTGCTGGCCAACCGCAAGCGGGTTGGAAGCGGCACCTGAGGACCGAGGCGACGGACTCCTATAGTGACATTTCGCTTCGCCGGTCAGCGTGTTCCCGGCGTGCCCGAAACCATCCGCGCTACCCTGCCGCCATGACTACGCCGCCTTTGTCTCCACAGGATCTCCGCGCGGCGGCCGAAGCCCATCGGGAACTCGGATCTGAGTACAGCGATGCGGTCGTCGACTCATTCTTGGAGAAGATCGACGCCCGGCTTGACGCGCGTGTGAACGCACGCCTGGCGGAGCTGAGCCGGGCGCGCAAGCGACCGCTGGCAAAGCTGAGTACGGACCAACGGCGTACCTTGCTGACCGGAATGGCGATCGGGGTCGGAGGCGTCGGCGTCCCGCTCAGTCTCATGGCTTAGAACGCCGCAGTGTATATCTCTGACCCCGGCCCCGCCGGGGCATCTGGGCCGCGGTCCTGGTCGCCTCGGCCGGCGCTTGCGGCGCGGGGCTCGCCCGCCTGTTCCGTCGCCAGCGATGAGACCTCCCGATGCAGTCGAGACACCGCCGAGCTGGTCACTCAGATAGCCCGCCAGACTGAGGACCTGATGTGGGCGTCCCCGCATCCGCGCTGATCGCCGATGGCCGACTTGGGGGAGCAGACCATTACAGACCGCCGGACCGGCGCTGTCCGGCTCCGGTCGGCGCGGACGGTTGCGCTCGTCGGCTTTCTGGCCGCCCCACGCCGGGTCTCCGCAGACCCGGCGCACGCGGACTCGGCAGGGGCCGTGATGCCGGCCGCGGATGCTCCCGCGGGTCGGCCAGGTGCTGGATCCGCACAGCTCGTCGGCCGGTCGCGGGAGCTCAGCCTGCTCCGGGGCGTGTGGCGGGCAGCTGCCGCGGGGCGGCCCAGCATGGTGCTTGTCCGTGTGGCGCCGGCGTCGGGAAGAGCCGCCTCGTGGCCGAGGTTGCCGAGATGGCTGCAGGGCGCCATCGTGGCGAGTACCCAGTGCTTCGCCACGTCGGGGCGGCTGGCGCTCGCCCCGGTGGCGGACTGGCTGCGTAACCCGGCCGTGCGGTCGGCGGCACCCGCAGGTGGCTTCCCGCTGTACGTCATCGAGGCCGTGCGAAGCAGCGACGATCTCAGTGCGGGCATGCCGGTTGGCGATCTGACGACGGTTCTGCGCAACCGCCTCGGGCAGGTGAGCGCTGCTGCCCGCGAGGTGGTCGGCCTCGCAGCGGCGGTGGGGACCGACTTCACGCTGGATCTGCTCACCGAGGCGAGCGACCTGGATGCCGACACCGTTGTCGGAGCGATCGACGAGCTCTGGCGGCGCCGGATCATGCGGGAGTTCAGGGACGGCTACGACTTCTCGCACGACTTGCTGAGGGAGACGGCGTATACGCAGGTCAGCCCGCCGAAGCGATGGCTGCTGCACCGACGTGTCGCCCAGCGACTTGAACTGCTCCACGCCGATCACACGGACCTGGTCGCCAACTGGCGGAGCAATACGCCCGTGGGAGGCCGGCCAGGGCGGGCTGTCGCCTGGTACCGGCGCGCTGCCGATGTCGCGGCGGGCTTGTTCGCACATTCCGAGGCAATCCGGCTGCATAGGAAAGCGCTGTCGGTGGTGCGAAGCCTGCATGAGGGCCGCGACAGGGACAGTCAGGAACTCGCGATACTCGAAGGCGTGGCGGCGCCGCTCAACGCCAGGTCCGGCTACTCCTCACCCGAGCTGCAGCAGACCCTTGAGCGCACGACCGAGCTGGCGGAATCACTGGGCCGCAAGGACTCGACGCTCACCGGCCTGGTCGCGCTCTGGACATCGCAGTTCGTGCAAGGGCGAACCGCCGACAGCTACCAGACCGCGACCAGGGCGATGACGCTCGGAGCTGAGCGGAGCCGCGCATTTCGCCGTCGGAGGGTCGGCGGTGAGCCTGGGCATGCCCGAACAAGCCGTGCGGAACCTCGAGCTCGCCGCCACGCTCGCCAAGGGCGCTCCGTCGCTGAGCATCGGCTCGCGGCCCGACGTGCACAGCAGGGCATGGGCCGCGCATGCCCGCTGGCTGCTTGGGCACGCCGACGATGCCCTGTCCAGCTGCGCGGACGCCATCAGGCTGGGCCGGGAGATCGAGCACTCCTACAGCCTCGCGGTGGCCCTCGCGTACGGCGCGATCACCCACCAGATGCGCCGCGACATGGCCGAGCTGGGAGATACCGTCGGCGAGCTTCGCGAGCTGTGCGACCGGTATGAGTTCGCCTACTACCGCGAGTGGGGCCTGGTACTCGACGGCTGGTCGCGCGCCGACGAGTCAGGCTGCCATCGCCCGCTGCACCTGGGGGGACGTCGATCACGCGACCGTCGCGTTCGGCATGGCCACTCCCTCCGGCTTTCTCGCGTCCACTGGCGTGGCCGGCCTGACGCTCGGAGGCGGCATCGGGTACCTCACGCGGCGCTTCGGGCTCACCGTCGACAACCTGATCGCCGCTGACGTGGTGCTCGCTGACGGCAGCTTCGTCAAGGCCACCGAGCAGGCCCACGGTGACCTGCTCTGGGCGCTGCGCGGCGGCGGCGGGAACTTCGGCGTCGTCACCTCGTTCACGTTCCGGTGCCACGACCTCGGCGAGAACGGCACCGTCATCGGCGGCCCTGTGCTGTACGACCTTGCCGACGCGCCCGAGGTGATGCGCTGGTACCGGGAGCTGCTGCCATCGCTGCCCGAGGAGCTGAGCGGCTGGATCGGGGTCCTGACCATCCCGCCCGCGCCGCCGTTCAAGCCGGTCAAGACGTTCGGCTCGCCGCTGGTAGTCGGCCTGCGGCCGATGCCGTTCAACGTGCTGCAGAGCGCGTTCGACGCCCTCTACCCGGCCGGGCTGCAGTGGTACTGGAAGGCGGACTTCTTCAAACGAGATCTCCGACGCGGCGATCGACGTGCACACCAAGTACGGCGCCCAACTGCCGACCGGCCGCTCGATTATGCACATGTACCCGATCGACGGCGCCGCCAGCCGGTGCTCGCGGGCTCGACAGCCTTCGCCTACCGGGACGGCGGCTGGGCAGGGGTGATCGTTGGCGTCGACCCGGACCCGGCGAACGCAGGCGTTATCTCGCAGTGGGCCAGGGACTACTGGCAGGAGCTGCACCCGACCTCCGCGGGCGGAGCCCACGTCAACTTCATGATGGAAGAGGGCCAGGACCGGGTCAGAGCGTCCTACCGCGGCAACTACGACGGGCTCGTCCAGGTCAAGGAGCGGTGCGACCCGGAGAACTTCTTCCACGTCAACCAGAACATCCCGCCAGCCAGCGGTGACAGCGCGTAAGCCGGCGGGAGTGCACGACATGAGTAGCGAGGACGCAGTCAGCCGGGCGGCGGGGGCGCAGGCCCCAGACGGCTGCCCGGCGGCCAGCGCCTGGTCGGCATGTTCGCCCCGTTCGACCTGCTCGAGCGTGGACCGGACCCGGGCCAGAGTATTCCTGGCCCGGGTGGGCGAGGCCGGCGTCGACCATGTCTGCTGCGGGGACCACGTCAGCTCGCGGGCGCGGGGTTCGAGGACTCGTCCGGTCGGCCGCGCGCGATGCTCCGCCCCGCACTGCCGATCTACAGCGGCGTGTACCTGCTGCCGCTGCGCCATCCCGTGCTCGTGGCCCGCCAGCTCGCCGAATTGACCGGATCGCTCCGCGGCGGCTCTTCTTCGGGTGGGGGTGGGCGGTGAGGATCGCCGCGAGGTCTCGAACTGCGGCGTGGACCCGGCAACCCGCGGTCAGCGCACGAACGAGTGCCTCGCGATCCTGCGCCAGCTGCTGACCGGTGCGCCGGGCACCTTCCACGGCGCCTTGTTCGACATTGATGAGGCCGTCATCGCCCCCGCGCCCGGCGCGCCGATTCCCGTCGTCGTCGGCGGCCGATCGGACGCGGCGATCAAGCGCGCGGGCCGTCTCGGCGATGGCTGGCTTGGCATCTGGAACTCGCCGAGGCGCTTTGCCGACGCCGTCGAGATGGCAGCGAAAGAGGCTGCCAGCGCCTGACGGCCCGACCCGCCGACCCGGCACGGGATGCAGGTCTGGTGCGGGCTGGCAGAGGCGAGGGAACAGGCACGTGCCTGCCTCGGCGGCGACGGAGACCTTCTACCGACTGCCGTTCGAGCGCTACTGCGGGCGGGCACCGCGGCCGCGCCGGCCACTGCCGCCGCGGCCGCGGTGGCGGTGATGGCGGCGACAGGGGGCGGCGGGCCGGCGCCGGCATCGTCCACCGTGCTCACCGCCGCAATGGTCCAGCGTGTGGCCAGCGCGTCCGCGCTGGCGCAGTCCGGCCGGGCCGAGATCACATACCGGGAGACGGACAATGGTGCCCTGCAGGTCTCCGGCACCGACAGCATCGCGACCAGGACGGTGCCGCCCATCTCAAGAAACTCTCGGATGGAACGCTAGAGGTCCTGGCGCCCAGCAAGGCTTACCTGAAGGAGGCCAGGGCCAGCTACCGGAAGCTGCGTCGGCACCAGCACGTGATATTCCGCGTTGACCGCGACCTGCCAGGCACCGGCCGTCACGACGTTCAGGTCACGTCGGTGTCGGTGACCTTCACCAGTATCGGCGTGCCACAGGTCATAACCGTGCCGCGGCACGCCCTCCCCGCCCACGGCCGGGGCTGACCCGGCACGACCCCACGCCGATAGGACCTACCTCTGGTGGCATCTTTCGCGACCGTGGCCCGGGCTGTCTCGGCGCTCGGCGAGGGCTGGCGGGCGCGGCGACGGCGACCGGGCGGGCGGTCGGGTGTCAGCTGGAGGCGTCGACTATCGGCCAGATCACCTGGGCGTGCCGGATATCGCTGTGGGCGCCGCTGAAGGGTGACTGATTGGCGCAGATCACTGCGTTGGAGTCGAGCAGGTAGAACTTGCCCGGCTGGAAGTTGTATTCGGTGCCCTGAGCCGCGAGCTTGACCGTTGTTCCTTCCGGTGACTGCTGGTAACCGTCGTGGCCCATGCCGCCCCATTGATATGCGAGGTCAGCGGCGGATTGGGCATCCTGGTGCGCCAGCATGCTGGCGGCCGGATACCACCACCCGACGGCCCGATCTGCGGCGGTGAACGTGGACAGCAGCGGGCCGTTGACATTGCGGGCGACGGCCGACAGCGCGCCCGGGCCGCTGACCTGGACGTCGGGAACCGGGTTCGCGAACGCGAAGTGGGAGAACGCGCCCTGGATCAGGAACAGGGTCTTGACCGGGCTGTTCGCGCCGGTCGCTGCCTGTGGCAGGCCGGAGAGCGAGTAGGCGACGAGCCGGGCGCCGAAGCTGTGTCCCATGAGGTGGACGCGGATCCCGGCGTCGGCGGCGGCGAGCTTCCCGAGCAGGGGCCCGAGGCCGTTGCGGCCGATGACACCGGCGCGGTTCTTCATCTCGTAGTAGGACATGCTGCGCAGGACTTCCCGGGCACCGCTCCAGAGGGTGGTGAACGGGTTCGGGATGCTCTCAGCGTTGTCCGTCGGCGTCTTGGACATGGCGGCGGAGTGGCCGAACACGGCCGCGGTGTCGCCGGTGATGCTTGCCTGCTGGCCGGCGTCCTCGGGCGCGAGCGAGGGAGAGGTGACCAGGCTGGACGCCAGCGAGTGGAACTGCTGCAGCTTGGTTCCGTCTTGTGGCTGCTGGTCCAGCAGCTGGCCGAGCGTCGCGATGTTCTGCTGCTGCTGCGGGAAGGCCGGCCCCAGCGCGGCAGCCAGCTGATGGCCTGTCGACGGAACGGGCTTGGCCGTCGCCGGGTCGTCATCGGGGAACAGCAGCGATGGCCAGATGATGCCGACCGCGATGCTGGTGCTTAGCCTGCCCGGGATCATTCCAGCCAGCAGCCTGAACATCTCCCGATGCAGGGAGCGAGCCGAGTCGACACCTGCGTTCCAGCCGTGCGACAGCACGAACACGTCCCGGATGCCGCCTGCCTGGACGGCCTCGGGGAGCCCGCCATCGGAGCTCAGCGTGCCGTCGGCGTTGAAGTCAAGTTCGTAGTAGTTCAGCCCAGCGATCTGAGTGACCATCTCACTTCTCCAAAAGCGTGCGGTCAGACGTTGGATAGGACGCGCATCAGGTCGAGCAAGCCGGCGCCCTGGAAGAACTCGTGCCGTCCTAGCGACGTCGCGTTGCTCATGAACAGCTGTTTGACCTCATCGGGCTTGCCGATGTATTCGTCTCTCACCGACAGGAATGCCGCGATCGCACCGGACACATGCGGCGCGGCCATGGAGGTACCGGTGTCTTCCACGTACCGGGCGATGCCCTTGACGTCGCTCATCAGCGGCCCGATGCCGTTGATGAGCGCCCCGGTGGCCGCAGACGTGATCCGCTCGCCGGGCGCGATCAGATCAGGCTTCAGCCTTCCGTCGAGCGTCGGGCCCTTCGAGGAGGTGTAGGTCACGCCGTAGGTGTGCGGCTGGGAGCGGTGCGTCGAGCCGACGGTAATCGCGTGGATGGCGTTGCCGGGGTCGGTAATCGTAGAGAGCCTGCCGAATACGTCGCCGCTCCCACCGGTGAGAGTCCCGCCGGCGCCGCTGTTGCCGGCCGAGACAACCGCCACCACCCCGGTTCCCACGAGCTGGTCCAGCTCGCGGCACAGCGGGCTCTGCCCGGCGGCGAACTCGTCGGGATACCAGTCGCAGCCGATGGAAAGGTTCACCCCATGGATGAGCAGTTGGCGGCCGTCCGCGTTGAACGCCCGGACCTGGGCGAGCGCGGCGATGACCACGCTGGATGCCGTGTCGCCGTTGGCGTCTAGCACCTTGAGGCTGACCAGGCGGGCCTTCGGCGCCATCCCGCTCAGGGTTCGCCCGGGCTCAAGGGTCCGGGTGACCCACGATGGCATGTCGCCGCTGGAAGGATCGTTCGCCGCAATGAGAATCTTGCCCGGATCGGCGGGCGCGGTGCCCGCGATAATGCCGGCGACGTGCGTGCCGTGCCCGAAGGGGTCGGCCAGTGCGGGCGCCGGGTCGTCGGTCATCTTGCCGTCCGCCGCGAGCAGACCGGTGAAGTCGCGGTGCAGGCGTGAGACTGCCGGATCGGTGAGGGTGCCCCCGGCGAAGTGCGGATGATCTTTATCAATGCCGGAGTCCATGACCACCCAGACGACGCCATCTCCCGACGTGCCGTAGGTGCGGGTCGCGGCGTCGGATTTGATCGTGGTCAAAGAGCGGTCTATGTGGGCATGCACGCGGTAGTCGGGCCAGATCCGGTAGATGGTGCGGCCAGTCGGCGCAGACCCTCCAGGAGCAGGCACATCGTGCCTGGCCAGCTTGGTGATCTCTTCTTGCGTGAGCAGGCACCGCATGTAGTGCGCGGAAATCTGCAGAGGTTCAGGAGGCTGCTCGGGTTCACGCTCGAAGGCGGCGTGGAAAACGCTTTTAAATTGCTCGCGCACGTCGTCCGCGATCACGCCGGCCGACAGGTTGAGCTCGACGAGAACCGCCTGCCGGCCCTCGACGCTGTAAACGAGTTTTTTCTGGGTCGCTTCGTCTGCTCCCGGCATCAGCAGGCGGCTCACCACGCGCCGCTGAACGCGCGGATTGGCCGGGCCAGGAGCTGCCGCAGCGGATCCGGCCGGTGGGTCTTGGTCCGCGGCCATCATGACAACCCAGGCCCTGGCAGCTCAGTGGCCAAATGGCGTGTGATCATCGCTCCTCCGTATAGGTAAAGGGCAGTTCCGTCGAGAATGAGCCCACCAGCGATGACCGTGTATTTGCCTGGCGACCGACGAAGCTGCCCCAGCGTGGCCACGCCCGGGAACCCCCTTCAGCAGGAACTCATTATCCCCGCCGACTGCGCCGAAGGCTATAGCCAATCCGGCATGTGCCATGCCATCTCATAAGTGTCAAGTTCTGGGCCCCATGGGCAACCTGAGCAGCGCTGTGGCGCGTGAGCCGGGCACGCAACCCGTAACCGCCGTACCATCTTCTGCCATGCCGGCCAAGCGGATGAACCGGGATGAGTTCTTCACCAAGCTCGCGCCACTAGGCGAGGACGGGTTGGCGAAGGTGTTGTGGAACCTGTACTGGCGGGCGCCGGCGCCGGTGCGGGACCGCATCGAGGCAGAGCTGGACCCGGCCGAGCGGGACCGCCGCAAGCGCGAGGCCGCGGCACCACCGGACCCGGAACTAGTTCTCGACGAGGTTCAAAGAGTTCGCCGAGCTGGCCCGCGCGGGCGCGTATATCGCCGGTGACCGGCGGGTGTCTCCCAGCGAGCGGACCAAGTGGCGGGCCACGTTCAGGCGGCTGGCCGCCAACGCCGAGTCGGCGCTGCGCGCCGAGGACTCCGGCCCGGCCGAGGAGGCGCTCGCGTTGCTGATCGACCTGGCGTGCGAGACGCGGGCTGTGGACTACTTCCGCTCCGAGGGACCCGATGGCTGCAGCGCGGTTCGTGGTGTCCGACGAAGTCGCGCTGCTCTGGGAAACGGTACGAAACCGGCACGGCTTCGCGGTGTTCGCAGAGCGGGCCGCGCCGCAGCTGATCAGGTGGGAGTCCCGGTGGGGCTGGACTCGCCACGGCGACGGCAAAGCGCGTGAGAAAGAGACGTCGCTGGCCAGCGTTCTGGCCCGGATGCTGGTTGCACCCGATGCCTGGACCGCAATCGCCGACCGCTACCTGGCTGCGCTTGACGAGATCGCCCGTACCGACGCGGCCAGGCCGACCCTGCAGTCCTGGGATTTCGGCGGCCATGACTGGGACCGCAAGGAGCGCGGGCGCCACCTCGCCGAATGGCATAACCTGCTGTTTGACCGGCTGGACGGCTCCGAAGCCGCAGACCGGCTCGACCGGCTGGCGAGTCATCCGGCGCTGGGCGGCCGGAGCTGACTCTCGTTCAGGCGAAGAAGGTGCCGGCACGTGCTCGTTGACCCGGAAGGCGACGAGTTCTGCGTTCAGGCTCGCTTGCTACCTGGGCCCGGTGCTGGGAGCGGGGACATAATGACCGTTTAGAACGTCGGTGTCGCCAAAGGGAGCGAGGAGCGAGCCTTGAAACGGTGGATGCTCGGAAGACAGCTCACGGACCTCGATGTCTGGCCGCCAACCGGTGCGCAATCAGCGGATACGTCCGTGACGGTAGGGCGGCTGAACTGGTCGATCCAATGGCATACACTCGCCAGTCGTCAGGCAGCACGCTGGTATAACAGTCTCAAGGCCGTCCAGATCTCGGCCGCCGCGGCAATCCCGGTGTTAACCGCGACGGGCGGTAACTCAGCGGCGATCAAAGGATCGATAGCTGGCCTTGGCGCGCTAATCGTGGTCCTTGAGGGCATCCAGCAGCTGAAGAAGTATGGGCAGAATGCGCTGTTGTGGGCGCAAGGTAAAGAGGCACTGAAACGTGAATACTATTTGTACCGCGCCAAGGTCAAGCCATATGACAAGCTCGACCGCCAGCAAACGCTAGCTATTCGCATCGAGCAGATCATCGGCAAGGAAATCGCGAAGTGGGCTGACCTAGATCAGGATCACCAAGAAAACTCCGCGGACGGGTCTCGTAACTCGGGCGGGGAGCACAGCAACCGACTCACTAAGCGTCGGCGTGGCCTGGTCAGGCGCCGGTCAGGTACTCAGCCCAGGCCCGGATAGAAGGACTGCGACTCGAAGAATGGGTTCGGCTCGATCTGGTGGACGATCGCAGTCCTGTCCTCGCTCGCGTGAGCGGACCATAGGTGCTCGTCCCACCAGTCCTCAATGGCGGCGCGCTGGTCGTCCCAGTCACGGTCCGGAATGCGGGTACTGCCGCCGCAAGAGCCGCAGGCTATCGTCCTGGCTGCCATGGCCGCTACTGTAGTGCGCGCGGCGCGGCGACCTGCTCCGTGCCCGTTGGACGCGACCGCGCTTGGCGTGGGATGCGCGTGCTGATGATCTTCTGCGCGGGACCGCTACGAACCGTGCGGTTCTTCGGGTGGCCCCTTGCGGGTGAGCCGGTACAGCGAGGGTCGCGCCCGGCGGACCGGTGGCGGTGACTTCGCGTCGCTCGCGGGCTCGGCCTGCTCGAGTTGGAAGGAGTCACCGAAGAGGCCGATGAGGTCCTGCTCGTCCATCCCGCGCGGAAGGAGCACCCGGCGGCCGGGCGCGAAGGCAACCACGAGGAGCGTGGCGCCCGGCGCGGCGAGGTGAGCTATCCCGGCAGCCGCGCCTTTGCGGGCTGAGTCGTCCAGACCCTGGATGCAGCCGTAGTCGTAGACGAGGGTGTACCCCGGCTCAAGGCCGAGCCCGGCTAGCGAACTCACGTCCCCGGTGACCCACTGCACCTGGACGCCCTCGTCCGCCGCCCGCTGCTTGGCCTTGGCGATCGCGGCGTCGGCGAAGTCCACCGCGGTCACCTGCCATCCGTGCTTGGCAAGGTAGACCGCGTCCCGCCCGGTCCCGCAGCCGACATCGAGGGCTCTGCCCGGCGACAGCGCGCCGGGGCCTTCGGTCAGACGCTGCCAGGTCGAAGCCACCGGCCGCCGCTCCCAGGGCGCGAAACCCAGCCGGTACATCAGCGCGTAAGGGGTCAGCATCAACGTCTCCCTAGCCGGTTGGCGGTGGACGCACATTCTGCTCCCGGGCCTCTGGCGTGTCCAGGCAGTCAACCCGCGCCCATCTCTCTCCTGGCCTGGCAGGTCCGGGGGTTGGCTGACTCGGAGCCTGGCGCCTGGCCCGCTGGTCGAGACCACCCATTCACGACGCCTGGCTACTACCGCTAACGCCGGGCGCACGTCATACTGTCTCCGTTGGGTCTGCAGTGGGGTGGGGCTCCGATCGAGGAGTGCTGGTGGCCAATACAAGTCGATCTTCGTCGCGCGCGCGGCGTGTATGGGCGAACCGGCTGTGACGCGCGTCGAGGGGATCACGGCAGTGTGCAGGACAGTCTTCAAGCAAATCCATGGCGCACATTTTATCTTTACAACCGCATTACTGACAGCGCTGGTGTCGGCTCTGGTCTATGGCAATGGCCTGATGCCGCAGGCGCGTGCCGCCCTTCCGGACCTCGCCGACACGGCCAGCTCACCGATAACCATAGCCGTAATCGGGGATTATGGCTGCGATACCGCTGCCTCGACCTGCGCGGCCGCCAGGTCCAGTTCCGCCGCCGTAGCGAACCTGGTACATTCCTGGAACCCAGCTGCGATCTGGACAGTCGGCGACAACTCTTATCAATGGGGTTGCGTAGGTCCGGCGGGATTTGCCCAGGCGACAAATCACAACTGCGCCTATCCCGATCCGACTCTATCGGCCAAAACAACCGGCACGGTAGGCACGGGCAGCACCAATACGGCGGTAGTGGCGAGCACCACAAGCCCCACCCCGGCTGATCGCTGGGCTAACGACTGGTACAACAATGAGACGATCACAGTTGATCATGGTGGCACCGACTATACCGGCACTATCGGTAACACGAACGAGCCGACACCATATCATTTGTATCTGAAAACAGGATTCAGTGGCGGCTATGTGCCGCAGGCTGGTGACACGTTTACGATTGCTCCGCTCGACGATGTCGATGCAGACCAGTCTCCTTATGCTGCCGATATCGCCGCCGGCAAGTTCTACTCGGTGCCAGGTAATCATGATGCCAGCAACATGAACAACCTGATATTCGGTGGCAGTGCCGCCAACCAGGGTGGCTACTGCCCGCACCAGAACGATGGGTCGCAGTACTACAGCGGCAGCCAGAACTGCGGTTATCTCTTCAACCGGCCGACACACTACACCGTCGGCCTTGCGTCGGACGGCAATGGCCATGACCTGGTTGACTTCTTTGCGCTCGACACGCGAGGGGAAGATCCGGATGGCTTCGGCCCAGGTTCTAGGCAGTACGCCGACTATGAGAATGACCTAGCCAGTTCAACCGCCATCTGGAAGATCGAGGCCCAGCATGAACCAAACTGGTCCTCCGGCGAGTTCGGTCCCTATGCCAATACCAATACCGTCCGCGGCGGCCAGAACACCAACTGGACCATCGATAACCGCATCGACCTCTTCCTATCGGGCCATGACCATGATATGGAGCAGATCTACGGCAACAACGCCACCAATACAGTAACCGGCAAGACTTTCATGGTCATGGGTACCGGCGGCAAGAGCGTTGACCCGTTTACGAAGCCGCCATGTCCATTCCAGGGCATCGCCGGCGTCAACGACTGTTACTCCGCGAGCGGCTACCCGTACACCCTATGGCGGGGCGACGATTCCTCGACCTTCGGTTCGAATTCTGAGCAGATAGGAGCGCTCAAGCTCACTGTTTCGCCGAGCCAGCTCAAGGCGCAGTACATTTCCGTGGACGGTCGCGTGTTGCATAGCTATTCGCTCTACAAAGGCGGGGCAGCCGAGGTAAAAGGGACTGTCACCGACGCGAGCACTGGCAACCCGATCGCCGGCGCGAGGGTTAGCTATAGCGACGGTGACGTGTACACCGGCAGCGCCGGCAGCGCGAACAGCGCTGGCGTCTATGACTTCCGGGACGGCATTCCGGCTGGCACCACGCTCAACGTGACCGCTCCTGGCTACCAGACTGCCACCATCACGGTCCCGTCCGTGCCCAGCACATCGGCCGATCTGGCACTGCACCCGCTTGGCGGACTCTTCGCCGACAGCTTTGAGTCCGGCGACCTGAGCGAGTGGGACGGCCACAGTGCCGTCCCCCCAGCCGCCTGCGGCGCCGCCACGACGCCAAGCTGTACACCCAATATTGGGAGCTACGCCGCCGACTTCAAGACAGTAAGCCCTCAAACGGGTGGCGTTCAGGTGACCAAGGCCTTCAGTAGTGCCAATTCTGCCGTCGATGCGCGGGCTTACTTCGACGTCCGCTCGGCCAACTCGAACGCTACGCTGTTCTATTTCCGTACTGGTGCCGATGGTGCGATGTGGCATGCCTATCTTGACTACATTACCGGCAGGATCGGCATTCGCACTGATGCCGGCACTCCCGCCACCTATCCCGGCTGCAATCTCGCATTGCCGACCGCGTACCCGTGGTCCCGTTATCATTCGGTGGAAGCGAAAACGGTGGTGTCCCCGTCCGGCAGCAGCACGATCCAGGTCTCGGTTGACGGGCAGCCCGAAACCCTGGCCGGGCCAGATGGCGTGTGCAACAGCGCGGACGACACCGCCACCCAGCCGGCCTTCGTGGGCAACATCAACGCGGGCAAGATAATTCTCGGAGATACTGCCGCCAACCGCACTTTTGACTTCTGGGCCGATGACGCCGCCATTAACAATAGTTATATCGGCTCAGCGTGGGGTAGTCTGCACGGCCATGTCACCGACGCTGCCACGGGGGCTCCCATAGCCGGTGCTTCGGTCGCGGTAGCCTACACGGCGAACAATTGGGCGGCCCCGCCGTCCGCCACGACAGATGCGAACGGCACCTACGCCATTCCGAATATCATTGCCAACCAGGACCTGAACGTTGCAATCAGCGCCGCCACCTATGTAACGCAGACCCCGACCGTGAGCATGCCGTTTGACGGCAATGTGACGTACGATTGCAAGATGGCGCTGATGCAAGGTGCCGTAAGCGGCACCGTCACCGACGCTGCCACGGGCGCACCGTTGGGCGGTGTCACCATCACCGGACCGGAGAATGTATCAACCGTTACCGACAGCGCGGGCCACTACTCATTTGCCAGTGATCCGGGGCAAGTAACGTTCACCGCTAGTCTGCCCGGCTACTCAGATTCAACTGCCACGGTAGACCTGCAGCCCGCTGGCTCGAGCACGGCCAATTTCTCGCTCACGCCAAGTCCTGGGACCATTTCCGGCACGGTTAGCCGCCTCGACGGGACCACGCCGGTTGGCGGCGTGACGGTCGGCATCGCTGGCGGCCCGAGTGCCACGACCGACTCTAACGGAAGCTACACTCTGACCGGCGTGCCTGCCGAGACTAGTGAAACCGTTACCGCCGCTTCGCCTGGTTATATCAGCAGCGGTGCCATGGTCAATCTGCCGCCAGGGGGCACGGTCACCCGGAACTATCAACTCACGAAGGTAATGTTCGGCGACGACTTCGAGACGGGCGGCTTCTCCAGCTGGGGTTCTAATGTCAATCTCGTCATCTGCACTAGCTCCGTCGGTGGCTGCCCGCACCTGGGCACTTACGGGGCCAGGGGAACTGCTGCCGGAACCACCGCCGCGTATGCCACAAGGACGCTGTCTACGGCGGTCAGCGAGGTATTCCTCCGGGCATACATTTATATCCGCTCGCAAGGCTCGAATAATGCGACGGTGCTGCAAGTAGTGAATGGCTCGGGCGTGCCCATTGCGCACGTCTTCATGAACTCTGCACACCAGGTCGGCATCCGCGATGACTACGCGCTGACAACTGCGCAGTCCACGACGGCGGTGTCCCCGGGTACCTGGCATGTGCTTGAGTTCCACGTGAAGACCAATGGCACGGTGAGCACGACCGGTGTCTACCTTGACGGCTCCGCGATACCAGCGCTTTCGAGCACTTCGGCGAACCTTGGCACCAGCAATGTGGCCGCCGTGTGGATCGGGGAAAACCAGGCGAACCGCACCTACGACCTGCTGTACGACGATGTCAAGGCCGCGGACGGCTACATCGGGCCATAGCCTTCCGGCATCACCCGGCTGCCTGGGTCAGGTGAGCCCGTGCTGGTAGGCGTATGCGACCGCCTGGGCTCGGTCACGGACGCCCGTCTTGGCGAAGAGATGGTTGATATGGCTCTTGACGGTCGTCTCGCTGACGACCAGTTGCGCCGCGATCTCGGCGTTGGACAAACCGCGGGCGATCAGCGCGAGCACCTCGGCTTCGCGCACCGTCAGGCCGCCAGGGGGCTGCGGCGCAGCGCCGCCGTTCGCGCCGTCCTGGCCGGCCGCGATGGCGTCCAGGAGGTGCTGCTGGACCGCCGGGTCGATGACGGCCTGGCCGCTGGTGACGCGCGTGAGGGCATCGCGGATTCCTTCGGCGCCGATGTCTTTGGTGAGGTAACCCCGGGCGCCTGCGCGCAGCGCGTCGATGACCGAGCGGTCGTCGGCGTAGGTGGTGAGCACGAGCACCTTGATGCCCGGGTCATGGTCGCGAAGGCGGCGTGTTGCCTCGACGCCGCCGCAGTGCGGCATCCGCAGGTCCATGAGCACGACGTCCGGCCGGGTCTGTACCGCCAGAGCCAGGGCCTCGTTGCCGTCGGCCGCGGTGCCCACGACCTCGATACCATCGAGCAAGCCGAGCAGCGTCCCGAGGCCTTCGCGGACCACGCGCTGGTCATCGGCGACGACGACGCGGATGACCGGGCTCAAAGCGGCACCCGCAAGTCGACCCTGTAGCCGCTGTCGGTGGGTCCTGCGGTCAGCGTTCCACCGAGCAGTTCGGCTCGTTCCCGCATCCCGGTGAGCCCGTAACCGGTGCCATCAGCAGTGCCAGCCCCGGGAACCGGGCGCCGCACCCGTCGAAGTCCTCGATGGTCAGCCTGGTTCCTGACGGGGCATAGTCGAGCCGGATCTCGACCCGGGCGGCGCTGGCATGCTTGCGGACGTTGGTCAGTGCTTCCTGCGCGACCCGGTAGACGGTGAGCCTGCCGTTGCTACCCAGGTTGCGCTCGGCGCCGGTCACCGCGACCGTGCACGCCACCGCGGTATCCGCCGCGAACTCGGCGGCCAGGTCGTCCAGCCGCTCGGGGCCGGGCAGCGCGTCGCCGCGGAGCATGCCGATGGCGCGCCTGGCCTCTTCCAGCCCGGTCTTGGCCAGCCGGTGAGCGCGGTCGATCGCATCGCCGACCTGTGGCTCGGCACCGCCCTGGCGGGCCAGCAGCCGGGCTCCTTCCAGGTTCAGCATGAGGCCGGACAGTGAGTGCGCCAGGACGTCGTGCATCTCGCGAGCGAGCCGCTGGCGCTCGGCCAGCGCAGCGGCCTTGGCCTGGGCGGCCCTGGTCTGCTCCAGCTCGGCGAGCAGCACCTGCGCCCGCTCGTTGCTCTCCTGGAGCCGCCTGGCGAACATCGACAGCACGAAGAACGCGACTATCGCGAAGTCGTTCAGCACGATGCCCGAGACGGGTGCGGTTCCGTTGATCAGCCAGGCCGCGGACACCGCGCAGATCGCGGCACCGGGAACGATGGTGCTGAGGACGACAGGCAGCGAGAGGGCGGCGACGCTGACGGCCGGGAACACCCCGACGAATGCGGCGCCGTTGGCCTGCAGGCCGACCAGCGCGGCCGCGCTGACCACGGCCACGAGCAAGACAGCGAGCTGCGCCGCGGGCCGGGCCCGGCTGAGCCGCATGACACCGACGGTCGCTGCGCAGAACGCGATGAGGATGACCGTCACGCCGAGCGCCGCGCCATGGCGGCCCGGGGCATGCCCGGCCTGAAACGAGGTGATCACCACGAAAGCCATCGCCGCCACTGCGAGCGCCCGGAGCGTCAGGGAAATCGCCCTTTCTCCGCTCCGCGCTCGGTGCAGCTCAGCTACGTCGGCCGTGACGGCGGCGGTCGAGTTCACCTCTCAACGGTACGGCGAGATCGGCTGGTCGTCTTGGGCCCGTAGGTGGAACGCAGGCATGCCGGGATTCCACCCACGGGTGGGTCTCGGCCACCTGCGGTTCTGCGCGGTCGAGCCCTGAAGTTCCACCGCTGCGCTGAGGACGGCGAGCCGCGCGGGCGACAGGCTGGACGGCAAGACTCATCCGGCCTGAGGAGTGAGATGGACGGCATCACTGAACGACGCGGCGAGCGGGCGGCCGGCACCGCCCGAGCCGAGCGGGCGGCCGGCGGCGACCGCGCCGGCCTGGAGTCCGTGGTGCGCGCGCGGCCTGGTCAAGCGCTACGGCAGCCGCACGGCCGTGGAAGGCATCGATCTCGACGTGCACCGAGGCGAGATCTTCGCGTTCCTCGGCCCGAACGGCGCGGGTAAGACCACGACGGTCGAGATCCTCGAGGGCTTCAGGCAGCGGACAGAAGGCGAGGTCTCGGTCCTTGGCCGCGATCCGGCTACCGCGCCCGGGGCCTGGCGTGACCGCGTGGGCGTGGTGCTGCAGGAGTCAGAGCCCGAGCCCGGACTGTCGGTTCGGGAGTGCCTGGCCCTGTACGCCGGCTTCTACCATGCGCCGCGGGACATCGAGGAGACGATCGCCCTGGTCGGTCTCGGCCAGCAGGCAGGCACGCTCGGCACGCGGCTGTCCGGCGGCCAGCGGCGGCGGCTCGACTTCGCGCTCGCGCTCATCGGTGATCCTGAGCTCATCTTCCTCGACGAGCCGACGACCGGGTTCGATCCGTCCGCCCGCCGCGCTGCCTGGGAGGTCGTCGCCGGTCTGCGTCGGCTCGGCAAGACGATCTTCCTCACAACGCACTACATGGAGGAGGCCGAGAATCTCGCCGACCGCATCGCGGTGCTGTCGGCCGGCCGCGTCGTGGCCGAAGGCACGCCGCAAACGCTAGCCGGGCGCGACCGCATGTACAGCACCATCAGCTTCACGCTACCGGCCGGCGCGGCGGCCCGTGACCTGCCCGGCGCATTGCGCCCGCTGGCCGAGCCGGGTGCCGGGGGATCGACAGAGCTGCACAGCCAGAGCCCGCTCGTGCACGTGCAGATGCTCGCCAACTGGGCGCTGGGCAGCGGATTCGACCTGCCGGATCTCGACGTGCACCGGCCGAGGTTGGAAGAGGTCTACCTCTCCCTCACCGGCTCTTCCGTCACCGACTCCGCCGACGCCGAGGAGCAATGATGATCAGGATGGCACTGCACGTATTCGCCTACGACCTGCGCGCTTTCCTGCGCAACGGCCAGGCGCGGTTCTTTACCCTCGCCCTGCCTGTGCTGTTCCTGGTGATCTTCGCCGCGCTGTTCGGCGGCAGCGGCCGTACCACCGCGGTCGCGGGCGGCCAGATCAGCACCTCGGTGTACTACGTGCCCGGCATCATCGCGCTGGGCGTGATCGCGGCGTGCTTCGGGAACCTCGTGTCCTCGGTGACCGCTCAGCGAGAGAGCGGCGTGCTGAAGCGGCGGCGGGCGACACCGGTTCCGGCCTTCGCCATCATCGCCGGCCGCGCGCTCATGTCCGTGGTGGTCGCGATCGTCATGTCCGCCGTCCTGCTTGGCATCGGCTGGGCCGCTTACGGCGCCCACGTGCCGGGGCGGACAGCTGCCGCCCTCGCGGCCACTGTTGTGGTCGGAGCGGCCTGTTTCTGCTGCCTCGGCTTCGCGCTCGCGTCGCTGGTCCGCAACGAGGACGCCGCGGTTCCCACCACCCAGGTGGTGCTGCTGCCGCTGTACTTCATATCCGGTGTGTTCGTCGCCGTGTCGGTCCTGCCGCACTGGCTCGTCGACGTGGCCGATGTGTTCCCCGTACGCCACCTGGCGAACGCGCTGCTCACCGCGTACAACCCGCACACCGCCGGGCTGGGTTTCGCCGGCCGGGACCTGCTGATCGTGGCGGCCTGGGGAGCCGCTGGCCTGGTAGTCGCGCTGCGCAGGTTCAGCTGGCTGCCGCTCGACCGCTGACCGCGAAGCCGTACCATCAGCCGCGCAAGCAGCCGCACCAGCAGCCAAACCAAAGACCGAGGGAGAAGAAATGGCCAGCGAGATCCAGACCCAGCCGAACGCTGCCCGACCCACGGCACGGTTCAGGCCAGCAGGGAAATGCCGGCTATGGGGTTCCCCTTCGGGGTAACCGCGATCATGCGGGCGATGGCCGGGCGCCGCCCGTTCGTCTGCCCCGGGTGCGGAGCAGCCGTCGAGCCCGGCTGAGCCTCCTCGGGCGGTCATGGCATCCACGCCTGGATAGCCCGGCCTGAAGAGATTGGTCGGCTGGAAGTGCAAGCACCGGGCGCATTTGGCGAACGCACTGCTCACCGCCTATAACCCGCATATCCGCCCCACGGCCCGCTTTAGGCAAGATCATAGGGATTGACCTTTTGAATCCGCCGCCTGGATCGACCACGATCATGAAGAACCCAGTCGCACGGAAGCGATCGGGCTACGAAGCCACACCGTGCCGCATGGATGGCAAAGATCTTGAAGGATTTTCCCGCGCCGGCGCGGGAAAATCCTTCAAGATCTTTGGGTCGGGATGCCGAGGCGGCCCCAGTGCCCGACATACACCAACAGAACAGCCGTTCCGCAGATGTCGGAAACGGCCGTTCAGATCGCTCATGGGCACAGCGCGGGCCTAGAACCGCCCGGGTCAGGACGGCCCGCGGGCCTCGCACCGCCAGGGTCAGGACGGCCTGCGGGCCTTGGGCAGCGAGGCGACGACCAGGTCGTAGGAGTCGCTGACCAGGTCGGTCACCATCTGGTCCGGCAGCGAGCCGTCGATCGTGACCGTGTTCCAGTGCCGTTTGTTCAAGTGGTAGCCGGGCGCGATGGCCGGGTAGCCGGCCCGCAGCTGGACAGCGAGTTCCGGGTCGCACTTGAGGCTCACCTGCAGCGGCTCGGCATCGAGTTGGCTACCCGCGAACATCTTGCCGCTGACCTTGAATACCGAGAACTCATCGCCGAAGGGGAACTCTTCCTGGGCACCCGGCAGTGCCAGGCACAGCGCCCGCAGCTCGTCCCGATCCATGACATGCCTCCCGAACGTGCGGAGCTGAGGAGTCCGGAAAGAACTAAACCAGATCGCCGCCGCGGGAGGTCCTGGCCGGCCCCGTGCACGAGCGCGCCAAGGCGTTCCTGTCGAAGGTGCTCTGAGCCCGCCGGGCCGCAGTCCGCTCACCAGGCCGGCGCTGCACGGCGTCGTCGGCGGGAGTCAGACGTGCGGTGCGGTAGGCTTGCGGTGCACGGCACGCAATGAGGCGCAGCCATCAGGGCGCGCCGGTCGTACGTCGCTCGATGAGCGAACTGGTTTCCACGGATGTGGCGGCCCTCGACAATGCGGCCACCCGAGTCCGAAAGACGAATCTTTGTCAGTTCTGCCCATCGAACATGCCCATCTGCCTATCGAACGCTCCGACGCTGCCAGGACCGGGCGCCGGGCCAGGCACACCTCGCCGATCAGGGAGACGCGCCCGGTCAGCTTCGCGTCGCTGCGTGTTCCCGCACCGCTGGTCGCGGTCCTCGCCGATGCTGGAATCACCACCACCTTCCCGATCCAGGCGGCCACGCTGCCGGACGCGCTGGCCGGCCGAGACGTACTCGGACGCGGCCGGACCGGCTCCGGCAAGACGATCGCGTTCAGCATCCCGCTGGTCACGGCCCTGGCCGGGGGGCACACCATGGCGTGTCGGCCGCGTGGCCTGGTGCTGGTTCCCACCCGCGAGCTCGCCAGCCAGGTCCAGGCCGTTCTCGCGCCTTTGGCCAGGGCCATGGGACTGTCCGTGGTCACGATCTTCGGCGGGACCCCGCAGAGCCGGCAGGTCGCTGCCTTGCGGGCCCGCGCCGATGTCGTCGTCGCCTGCCCGGGACGGCTGGCCGATCTCATCGAGCAGGGTCACTGCCAGCTTGGCGACGTCGAGGTCAGCGTGGTCGACGAGGCGGACCACATGGCTGACCTCGGATTCCTGCCGGTGGTGAGCCGGCTGCTGAAGTCCACCCCGCCGGACGGCCAGCGGATGCTCTTCTCGGCGACCCTGGACAAGGACGTCGATGTCCTGGTGCGGCGCTTCCTGAGCCAGCCGGCCCGGCACGCCGTCGACTCCGCCGCCGCCCCGCCAACCGCCATCGTGCACCATGTGCTTTCCGTCACGCCGGCCGACCGGGTCGGCGTCGTCGTTTCCCTGGCCGGTGGCCAGAACCGGTCGTTGATCTTCACCAGGACCAAGCGGTCCGCGCACCGGCTCGCCCGCCAGCTGACCGCCGCGTACATCCCCGCGGCGGAGTTGCACGGCGACCTCGCGCAAGGCGCCCGTGAGCGGAATCTCGCGGAGTTCGCCTCCGGTGCGGTACGGGTGATGGTCGCGACCGACATCGCGGCCAGAGGCATCCACGTCGACGGCATTGACCTGGTCATCCACGCCGATCCGCCCGCCGAGCACAAGGCCTACGTGCACAGATCGGGCCGGACGGCGCGAGCCGGCGCCGCCGGCGTGGTGATTACCTTGCAGACACCGACGCAAGCGAACGACGTGCGCGCGCTGTTGCGGAAGGCGAACGTCGTCCCGCTGGCCGCCAAGGTCCGCCCTGACTCGGAGCTGCTGCGCTCGATCGCGGGCGAGCCTGCCGACCCGATCAGTCCCGCGGCCAGGCGCACCGCGCCACAGGCGCCGAGGGCCTCCTCCCGGGCCACCGGTCCTGGCGCGGTCGCCCTATCCGCCCGCTACCGGGGCCGTGGCAGGCGGTGAACGCGGACCACGGGCCGGAATCACTGCGGTCAGCGGCCAAGATGGGCGCATACTTGTCATGATGAGTCGTTACCGCGCCGCGCCCCGGCGCCACCTGCCAACCAGTCCGTTCAGGATGCCCGATCCCGAGCCGCCCGCCGAGCACTATTCGGTCGATGACAAGGTCACCCACGACAAGTACGGCCTCGGCACGGTCACCCGTGTTGAGGAGGGCATAGCCCTGCTCATCGACTTCGGCTCCCACGTACAGCGCATCACGACGCCGTCCGCCAAGCTGACCAAGCTCTGACACCGCCGGCGGAACTCTAAGCTCGGGATGTGACCCGCACAGGGAAGCCGACGACCCGGATGTTCGTGCTGACGATGCCGGGCCTGGCGCCGCTGGCCGCGCGGGAAATGGCCGCGATCGGCAGCGTCACGGTGCGCGCCAGCGGGTCGGATGGGCGGTCCGACGTGCTGCTGGCGGATGCCGACCGGGCGGGCCGCGGCGAGCTGCTCGGGCTGCGGCTGGCCGAGGACGTCTTCGCCGAGGTAGGCCAGACGTTCCGCGCGGACGGCGACAAGGCGCGACGGGTTGCCGAGCGGATCTGGCGGCCGGAGCACAGCGCCAGAGCGTTGTCGGTGTGGGCGGACCACCGTGGACCGCTGCGAGCCGCAATGAGCTTCCGTGTCATCGCTCGGGTGCTGGAGGAGACCTCCTTTCTCCGCACCGACCTGCGACGGGAGCTGGCCAGGGTGGTCACCAGCGATCGGCCCAGGTGGCGGCCGGCCGATCCGGCGGACCTGGAGGTCTGGGTCGCGGAGTACGCACCGGCCCGGTTCGTGTGCGGGCTGCGGCTCTCCGATCAGCGGATGCGCCAGCACGGTGGCCGGCCGCAGGAGCGCCGGGGCGCGCTGCGGCCGACGGTCGCTGCCGCGGCGGTGTGCCTGGCCGGTCCGCCAACCGGGCTGCTGGTGGATCCGTGCTGCGGCGCCGGCACGGTACTGGCCGAGGCCGTGGCCGCGGGCTGGCAGGCACGGGGCCTGGACATCGACCCCGCGGCCGCCGCGACCGCGCGGGCTAACGTGCCCGCCGCGGCCACCGGCGCCGGCGACGTGAGGACCATGGACCTAGCCGACGCCGCCGCGGCCGCGTGCGTGTCGAACCTGCCGTTCGGCTGGCAGTTCGATGTGCCGGGTGACATGCGGGACTGGCTGCGGCAGGCGTTGCGCGACATGGCCAGGGTCACCCGCCAGGGCGGGCGCGTGGTGCTGCTCGCTCCCGAGATCCCCGCCGAGGTCGTGCCCGCCGAACTGCGCCAGACCGACCGCGTCAGGCTCAGGCTGCTGGGCCGGGCAACAAGCTTGTGGGCGTACGACCGTTGCTGAACATCCCGAACGGGGCGGCGCGTCGTTCCGCCGTGCCGGCCGGCCTTCCGTTGCCGAGACCGCCGACCGGCACGTTCCGGGCGAGCAAGTTCGTCGTGTTCACCGGCTGCCGGATGGAGCAGGCCGACTTCGGCGACGCCGACCTGCGCGGCGCGCGCTTCGAGGGCTGCGACCTGACCGGCGCGCAGTTCTCCGGCGCGAGGATGACGGGAACCGGGTTCGTCCGCTGCGACCTGACCGGGATCACCGGCGTGACCAGCATGCGCGGCGCCGTCATCTCCAGCACCGACGCCGTGGCGCTCGCCCGCACCCTAGCCATCACGATCGAGGACGACTAGGGCAGCGGGCGCAAGATCGACGTCCCAATCGGTGGCTGGCGAACATCTATGTCACAGCGATGCTGGTGATCGCGGGTGCCACGGAACATCGATGTGGCACCGGTGTTCGCCGGCGAACCTCTATGTCACAGCGATGCTGGTGATCGCGGGCGTCCCGGAACATCGATGTGGCATGGGTGTGGCTCTTCTGGAGTGAGTTATTGATTTGCCCGGTGGTGGTGGCGTGGCTGGGTGTTAGTGAGGCTTCCGTTCCGTATGGTCCTGAAGTGCGAAATCCGGGACTACGGAAAGGAAGCCTCAGGTGGAAGA
>WNGG01003477.1_pt1 | contig 29752 bp, 22 predicted proteins | sample 5400661 | NCBI WGS metagenome assembly WNGG01 (sample SAMN13153372, study PRJNA577476) | soil metagenome | isolation source: 100 cm soil or saprolite under Garry oak tree replicate 1 | place: USA:California | collected 2016-06-15
GGTCGTGAGAAAAAATGTATCGCCGGCTTCCAGCCGGCAAAGGTCGTGTTGACCCAAAAGGAGTTGTCGAGGCTCAGATGCCGGCGAGACGCCGGCGCTACGATTTTTTCTCACGACCTGTGTCTCCGTGGTGAAACAGTTTGGACTTCGCAAGCGGTACGGGCTCCTGGTCAGGCGAACTGACGCAGCTGGGACATCCTACCGAGCCCAGAGCCCTGCCAGATTTCGTAAATCGTTGGATACACGAGCCCGATCGAATCCATGAAGTCGGCAAGGAGGTTGAATGCGCAAAGGAGGTCGCGTGATGCAACATGAATTCCTCAGCAGTTTTTAGTTTGGGTTGGGTACTGGTTTGGCTGTAGGATTGAGTCGCTTTTGGGTGCTTCTTTTGGGGGTTGTGGTTTTTTGGAACAGAAAACCATCTAGGTCCTCTTGGTGGACACAAAGTTCACAAATCGGTCAAGTTTTGTATCATGGCCGGGACGGCCATGCCACGAAGCCATCGTGGCACGGGCGTCTCGCCCGTGAATGACTGGGCGGTATGAGGGTCACTCGCTATCTATCTATATAGTTGACTGAAGTGACGCCAACCTACAGTGTCTCGGCGCACGGAGGGCTGTGCCCGGACCCTGCCAGAGTTCGAGGCGCGCTCCGCGACCAGGAAGGCGTGCCGCGAGTACTTGACTCGTTGCGCCGGCACGGGTTTCAATCCCCCCCTGTGGTGATCGGAAGGCCTGGGTAACGGGGGAGAGGGTTGATGCGTTGCGCAGCTGCAACCACCAGACGTCCGTGTTTTTTCTTTGCGGGTGTCAAGACGCCCCTTCATGAAATCTTGATCAAATTCTTATCCTGCGTTCGTACACTAAGGGTTCGCGCAAGAATAATGCGCGAGCCCTAAGGCCCTTTGGTTAAATTAAAGGAGGCATGTGAGAGGGGTTTCTCTGGCACTACTGGTGGGGGCGCTAGTTTGTCTCTGTTTCGCGGGGTGCGGTGGCACGGAGAGAGGCGGCAGCGGAGAAAGGAAAGTTATAACCGTCAAGGGATCGGATACGATGGTGATCCTCGGACAGCGATGGGCCGAGGAGTATATGAACAAGAACCCCGGCATTAGTATTCAGGTGACGGGCGGCGGTTCCGGCACTGGCATTGCCGCACTGATCAACGGCGCCACGGATATCTGCGAGTCGTCTCGCCCTATGAAGGAAAAGGAGAAACAAGACATCCGCGCCCGACATGGCAAGGAAGTCAAGGAGATTCCTGTCGCATTAGATGGGTTGGCAATCTACGTTCACCATTCCAACCCGATCCAATCGATCACCCGAGCGCAGCTCAAGAGCATCTATAGGGGCCGACTCTCTAACTGGCGCGAGCTCGGATGGGAAAATGCGCAAATCGTCACTTACTCGCGTGAGAACAATTCCGGCACTTATGTGTTTTTCAAGGAACACATTCTCGACAACGAGGACTTCGCCGAGAATGTACAGACCCTTCCCGGCACAGCGGCCATTGTCAACGCCGTAGCGAACGATCGACGTTCGATTGGTTATGGCGGGATCGCCTATTCCAGCGGCATCCGTGCTGTGCCTGTCGTCGGTAAAGAAGGGGGAGAGGCGGTTTCCCCTTCCCTGGAAACCGTCCAAAGTGGTAAATATCCCCTGTCTCGCAACCTATATTTCTATACTGCTGGCGAACCTTTGGGTCACATCAAGGAGTTCATCAACTGGGTGTTAAGCGATGAAGGGCAAAAGACTTGCGATCAAGTCGGCTATTATCCCCTGAAAAAACAATAGAAGGCAAGCTACTTCAAAAATTCCGCGGATCGGAGAGGCTTACTGATCGGCTCGCCGCCGTCCTGATCAAAGGCTGCGCCTTCGTTGCTATTGTCGCTCTAGTCCTGATCTTCGTCTTTATCGGGAAAGAGGCGCTTCCGATCTTCACGTCTCCGGAAGTCCGCACCGAAGCTGATCTGGGGAAACTGCTTCTTCCGCAGCCCGAGCGGGGTTTTGTCTGGCAGCCGGTCTCCGAGCGTCCCGCATATTCGATACTGCCGTTGCTTGCCGGTACTCTGAAGGCGACCATCATAGCGGTCGTCTTTGCCGTGCCGCTTGCCGTCGCCGCAGCCCTGTTCACCTCGGAATTCGCCACCCCGTGGGCGAGAGAAGTAATCAAGCCCGCAATTGAGATTCTGGCTGGGATTCCAAGCGTTGTTGTGGGCTTCTTCTGCCTGATGGTGCTCGCCGGCTGGCTGCAAAGCGCGTTCGGCTGGACTTACCGGCTGAATGCGACCACGGCTGGAATTGGCCTGAGTCTGGCCGTGATACCGATCGTGTATACGGTTTCAGAGGATGCATTTTCGTCGGTACCGCAGAGGTTCCGCGATGGGTCGGTAGCCATGGGTGCTTCGCGCTGGCAGACCGCCTGGCGTGTCGTGCTTCCAGGGGCGTCCCCTGGCGTGCTTGCCGCCTGCGTGCTGGGGTTCGGCCGCGCCATTGGGGAGACGATGATTGTTCTGATGGCATCGGGAAATGCGGCCGTCCTCTCCTGGTCTGCAAGCGACTCCATCCGAACCTTCTCCGCGACGATTGCAGCGGAGTTGGGTGAAGTGGTAATGGGAAGCCCGCACTATCACGTATTGTTCTTTATTGGCGCTTTTCTGTTCGTCCTGACCTTTTTCATCAACCTGACCGGGCAATGGTGGGTCGGGCGACTGCAAAAGAAGCTTCGAGGAGGGTCGTAAACAACAATGCCCGACCGCACGCGGCTCATTGGCTGGTTACTTCAATCCCTTACCGGCATAGCCTGTCTCATAATCGTGGCGATGGTGGTGATTATCATCGGCAACATTGTGATCCACGGCGCGGGGAAGCTGAGCTGGGAATTCATCTCTCAAGCGCCGAGGGGGGGAATGGCACTGGGAGGAATCTTCCCGGCTATCTTTGGGACTGCTGCACTTGTGATCCTGATGACGATCGCAGTGATCCCTCTCGGCGTGGCAACCGCCATCTACATGCACGAGTATGCGCCGAGGCGTTCTCGATTGGTCTATCTCGTAAGACTCGCGATCCAGAATCTGGCGGGCGTACCCGCCATAGTCTTCGGACTTTTCGGATTGGGGTTCTTTATCGAATTCGTCGGACGCGGCATCGATCGCGCTTTCTATGGCGGGAGGCTGCTGTACGGCCAGCCTGCTATCATATGGGCTGCGTTAACCATGGCCCTATTGACGCTGCCGACGGTGGTGGTCGCCACCGAGGAGGCGCTGCGAGCGATCCCCGAGACCTATCGCGAAGTAGCCTACTCGCTGGGCGCCACCCGTTGGCAAATGATCCGGAGGGTCGTCCTGCCGCAGGCCGTCGGGGGCATTCTTACGGGAGGTATACTCGCCATCAGCCGAGGCTCCGGCGAGGTTGCGCCAGTCATGTTTACGGGAGCCGCCTATTTCCTTCCGGACCTTCCGACCCGCCTTCACAACCAGTTCATGGAGTTGGGCTATCATGTCTATGTGATGACAACCCAGTCCCCGGACGTCGAGAAGACAAAACCGATCCTCTACGGCACCGTCCTCGTGCTCCTCCTTCTGACCTTTACTCTGAACTTCACTGCCATCATGATTCGCGCTCAGATCCGTAAGAGGCTCCGGTCCGAGCGATGAACGCGCCTCTCGCGGAAGGTGCAGGCCGCCGCGCGGCTACACTTCGAACGGAACGTCTTCAGGCGCGCGGTCCCCGGCTCGAGATTCTAAAGGGGATAACGTTGGAAGCTCGCCGCGGAGAGGTTCTGTCGATTATTGGACCGGCGGGCGCGGGAAAGACGACCTTCCTGCGCTGCTGCAATCGTATGATCGATCTGAATCCTGAGATTCTGATTTCGGGTCAGACTCTCCTGGAAGGGATCCCGATCTACGGCAAGGAAGTGGACGTAGCGTTGTTGCGGAGAAGAGTCGGGATGGTGTTTTCCGTGCCCGTCCCTCTCCCGATGTCGATCCTCGAGAATCTCACGTTCGGCTTGCGGCTGGCCCGTGTTTCCCGGCGCCATCTTATGGAAGAGGTAGAAAGCGCCTTGCGTGCCGCTTATCTTTGGGACGAAGTGAAGGACCGTCTGTCCGAACCGGCTCGAAACCTCTCGGGTGGCCAGCAACAACGACTCTGCCTGGCGCGAACCCTTATCCTACAGCCGGAAGTGTTGCTGCTCGATGAACCGTGCTCGGGCCTGGATCCAATCTCAACTGCTCGAATCGAGGAAGCCCTCTACCAGTTGAAGGCCGACCTTGCAGTCATCTTGGTCACCAACAACGTAAAGCAGGCCGCGCGAGCTTCCGATTGGACGGCTTTTTTCTTATTTGGCGAAATGATTGAGATCTCGCCTACCGGAAGACTGTTTACCACGCCGCAGGATTCTCGAACTGCGGACTACATCTCGGGGCGGTTTGGCTAGAATCAGGATCTGGAGGCCTTGGAAACAAGAAACAAGAAGCAAGAAATCCTATCAGCAGATTGCGGGATATCAAGGGAGTGACACCAAAACTCGAAACAAGGGCGCTAGATCTCTTTTACGGACACTTTCACGCACTCAAACAGGTGAGCGTTTCCATCCGGCCGCGCGCCATCACCGCCATCATCGGTCCCTCCGGATGCGGCAAGTCTACCCTGCTGCGCGTCTTCAACCGTATGAACGATACCATTCCGGGCGTGCGCCTTTCGGGAGAGGTGCTGCTCGACGGGCAATCGATCTACAGCCGAAACACTGATATTCAACGACTGAGGAAAAAGGTCGGAATGGTCTTCCAGCGACCGAATCCTTTTCCTCTTTCCGTTTTCGAGAATGTCGCATACGGTCCGAAGATTCATCGCCTGGCAAACTCCGGCGATCTTCACGAACAGGTGGAGGCAAGCTTGAAACAGACTGGATTGTGGGATGACCTTAAAGGACGCCTGAATGCTTCAGCTCTATCGCTTTCGCCCGAACAGCAGCAGCGGCTGTGCATATCACGCCTGCTTGCAGTAGAGCCCGAAGTCTTGCTCATGGACGAGCCCTGCTCCGCCCTCGATCCAATCGCCACGGCCCAGATCGAGGAATTGTTGATGCAGCTCAAGACGCAGTACACGATTGCGATCGTCACGCATAACATGCAGCAAGCGGCCCGCATTTCCGACGAGACGGCATACATGTTGCTCGGTGAGCTCGTCGAAGTAGGGCAAACCAACGCTGTTTTCACGCGGCCCCGTGATCCGCGCACCGAACAGTATATTTCAGGGAGGTTCGGATAATGACACGTCATTTTGACCAACAGATCGAGGATCTACTGCAGAAACTCGTCCGAATGGGGCATCTGGCAGAATCCATGATTCAGGTGTCGCTGCGGGCGCTGGTGGAACGCAACGAGTCTCTCTGTGAGGAGGTCCACCATAAGGAAAACGAAGTAAACGAACTTCAAATACAGGTAGACGAGCGTGCCGTGACCCTGACCGCCCTCCAGCAGCCGGTCGGAACCGACGTAAGGTTCCTGTTCATGTCGTCCCGGATAGCGACGGAACTCGAGCGCATCGCCGATCAGGCGGTGAACATATGCGGTAACGCTCATCATGTGCTGCAGGGGTCGCCGCTGAAACCCGTAATCGACCTTCCGGTCATGGGTGAGGTCGCCGAGAAGATGGTGCGTGATAGTTTAGAGGCGCTCGTACGAAAAGATTGCACCCTGGCCAACGAGGTTCTGGTAGAGGAAAGAAAGGTGGACGCGTATCGGGACCAGATATTTCGTATCCTGCTCACGCACATGATGGCAGATCCGGGGACCATCGAGCGCGCGCTTGCTCTCATCCTGATCTCGCGCAACCTGGAGCGCGTCGGGGACCATGCGACGAATATCGCCGAGGAGGTCATATACCTGGTGGAGGGTCGGGAAGTGCGTCATAGTCATGAACTGAAGATACGGGAATCTCCAGCCGGTGAGAAGAATCACGTCGAACCGTGAGGATCGCATTGAACGACCCTTCGCGTTCTTCGCGTCTTCGCGGTTAATTCTGGCTCAGTTTTACCGCGAAGGCAGCGAAGTGCGCGAAGGGCCGTTGGAGGTCCTCCTTGTCCGGGCAGGCTAACGCCTGAACTCGGAACGGACTTCGAAGCCTTTCCAGATCTCGTAGATTGCCGGATAGACGAGGAGCTCGAGAAGGAACGACTCGGAACGGACTTCGAAGCCTTTCCAGATCTCGTAGATTGCCGGATAGACGAGGAGCTCGAGAAGGAACGAGGTGAAGATGCCCCCGATCATCGGCGCGGCGATGCGGCGCATCACATCGGCGCCGGCCCCGGCCGACCACAGGATCGGCGCCAGGCCCATAAACATCACGCCCACGGTCATGACTTTCGGCCGCAGCCGCTTCACGGCGCCGAACTCGATGGCTTCCTTGAGGTCCGACACGGACCGCATCTTCCCCTGGCGAACGCGCTCCTGAAATGCCAGATCCAGATAGAGCAGCATGAAGACCGCCGTCTCGGCATCGACCCCCAGCAGCGCGATGAGCCCGACCCACACGGCGATACTCATGTTGTAGTCGAGAGCGTAAAGCAGCCAGATCGCCCCGACGGCCGAAAAAGGCACGGCAAGAAGAATGATCAGAGTTTTCACGAACGAGCCGGTGTTGAAGTAAAGCAGAAGGAAAACGATGAACAGTGTCAGAGGAACCACGTAGAGCAGGCGTTCCTTTACCCTCTCCATGTATTCGTACTGGCCGCTCCAGACCAGCTGGTAGCCCGGAGGTAAGGGCACTTCCCCGGCGACACGCCTCTTCGCCTCTTCGACATAACCTCCCATGTCCCGCCCGGCCGCATCGACATAGAGGAACCCGGCCTTGAAGCCTTCCTCGTTCTTGATCATGGGAGGGCCGGTGCGCACGGTCAGCCGGGCCAGTTGAGTCAACGGCACCTGCGCTCCTCCAGGCGCCGGCACCAGGACGCGTTTGAGCTGTTCGAGGTTTCCTCGCAGGCCGCGGGCGTAACGGACATTGACCGGGTAGCGCTCGCGGCCTTCGATGGTGGTGGTTATGTTCTTGCCGCCGATGGCAGTCTCGACGATATCGTTCACATCCCCGGCGCTCAGGCCGTAGCGCGCCGCTTCGCGCCGGTCCACTTCGAAATCCAGATAGTAGCCGCCGGTCACCCGTTCGAAGAAGGCGCTGCGCGTTCCCGGGACGTCCTGCAACACCTTTTCCAGTTTCAGACCGATCTCTTCGATCGTCTCCAGGTCAGGGCCAAGCACTTTGACTCCAACCGGCGTGCGCACGCCCGTCGTGATCATGTCAATCCGGGTGCGGATGGGAAAGAGCCAGGCGTTCGCAAAGGAAGGGATCTGTAGGGCGCGGTCCAGCTCCGCAATCAGGTCTTCCCATGGGATCGGGCGCTCCTCGGGCCAGATGCGGCGCAGAGGGTCTTTCAAGAATTCCGGCGTCCAATCCGAGTACCAGCGCCTTTGCCGGACCTTGCGCCACTCGGTCTCCGGCTTCAGAACCACGGTCGTCTCGACCATGCTCAGCGGCGCAGGATCCGTGGCAGTCTCCGCTTTGCCTGCCTTTCCAAAGACGCTGTGAACCTCGGGAAATTGCTTGATCAGCTTGTCCTGGATCTGCAGATACTTGCCGGCCTCGGTCACGGATATCCCCGGCAAGGTGATCGGCATGTAGAGAATGCTCCCTTCGTTGAGCGGAGGCATGAATTCGGAGCCGAGTCTTTGAAAAACGGGGATCGTTGCCAGGAGCAACAACAGCGCTGCGAGAATGACAAACCATTTGTGATTGAGGACAAACCGCACGGCCGGCCGGTACGTCCACATGAGAATCCGGCGAGTCTCCCCTCCTGCGCCTGCAGCGCAAAGATCGGCATGAATGAAACGGCGATCACCAGCAGGGAAAAGAAGCTGGGGCCGCCGACTTCTTTTACGGCGTCGACAATGACGCGCGCGGCGCTCCCCGGGCGGCCCGCCGCCTCCCAGTGTTCGAGCTTCTTGTGGCTCTGCTCGACCACGACGATGGCCGCATCCACCATGGCGCCGATAGCGATGGCGATCCCGCCGAGCGACATGATGTTGGATGTCGTTCCCGAGATGCGCATCGGGATAAAGGAGAGGATGACGGCCACCGGGATCGTGATTATCGGAATGATGGCGCTTGGGATGTGCCAGAGGAAGATGAGGATCACGATGCTGACGATCACAAGCTCCTCGATCAGCGTATGCTTGAGAGTCTCGATCGATCGCCGGATCAGGCCGGTTCGATCGTACGTCACTGCGACCTCCACGCCTTCGGGAAGAGACGCTCTGTTTTGCTCCAGTTTTTCTTTGACCCGCCCGATGACCTCCATCACGTTCTGCCCGTAGCGCACAACGACGATCCCCCCGGTGACTTCCCCTTCCCCGTTCAGCTCCGCGATGCCGCGCCGCATGTCGGGCCCGAGCTGAACGCCGGCGACGTCTTCCACTCGGATGGGCGTGCCTCTTCGGTCAGTTCCGACCGCCAGGCTCCGGATGTCTTCCAGCGACCGGATGTAGCCGCGCCCGCGCACCACGTATTCCTTGCCGGTAAACTCGACAACCCTGCCGCCGACTTCGTTGTTGCTGTTGCGAATCACCTCAATCACTTTGTTGAGAGGGAGATTGAAAGCCTGCAGCTTGTTTGGATCGAGGGTCACCTGGTATTGCTTCACGTGTCCGCCCACAGGCGCGACTTCCGCCACGCCGGGAACGCTTTCCAGCCAGTAGCGGACGTACCAGTCATTGAAGGTGCGCAGCTGCCAGAGGTTGTTTTTCCCGCCGCGGTCCACCAGGGCATACTCGAAAGCCCAGCCGACTCCGGTGGCGTCCGGCCCAAGCGTGGGCGTGACGCCTTCCGGGAGTTTCCCGCTGATTTTGCTCATGTATTCGAGAACGCGGGTTCGCCCCCAGTAAATGTCCGTCCCCTCATCGAAAATCACCGTTACGTAAGAGAACCCATAGTCGGACGCGCCTCGGACCACGCTCACGTGAGGGGCTGCCAGCATAGCCGACACAATCGGGTAGGTAATCTGGTCTTCGACCAGGTTGGGACTGCGGCCGGGCCATTCCGTGTAAAGGATCACTTGGGGGTCGGACAGATCGGGAATCGCATCGAGGGGGATGTGGAGCATGGACCAGACGCCGATGACAACCGCGCTCGCGATCAAAAGAACTACGAGCAGGCGGTGCGCGGCGCAGTATTCGATGATGCGGTCGATCACGACTCGTTCCCCCGCTAGTTTCTGTCGCAAGACCGAGGACCCCGAAGGGGTCCAGCAGGAAAGCCCAGGGCGCAAGCCCTGGGTTCACGATTCACATTCCGAAAGCCCTCAAAGGGCGGCGCAGCGAAGTTCTGTTTCAACTCCAGATAAATGGTCATCGCAGGGCGCCTTTCTAATAACCGTAGCAACTGCTTCGCCCCTTCAGGGCTTGCGTTACTGCCTCGGCTGTTCCCAGGGCTTGCGCCCTGGGCTTTCCTGAGCCGCCCCTTCGGGGCTAGATTCACGACAGGGCTCCCTCCTATCGGGCGATGATGCTGAACTGGGCCGATCCCAGGAACTCTCCGGCGCGCTCGACGGTGACGGTAGTCTGCCAGGTCCACGCCAGCGGTATCTTTAAGGTCCCCGAATACTCGCCGTTTCCTTTCGAGGCGAGCACGGCTTCCGAATTCATAGGTGGCATGGAGCCCATGGCGGGCATGGAAACCCTCACACGGACCGAAGCGTCGTGGACCGGAGATCCCCGGACATCCGCCACTCTTACCCAGACCGAGTTGCCGCCCACCTTGGCAGGAGAGGGATCGGTGCGCAGCTGGATTTGAAGCTGTTCAGCAGGCTTTGCGGCGGCAACCTGCGGCGCGCCCATGTTTCCGAAAGCCCCTTTGAGCCTGCTTTCCGAGTCGAGAATGAAGTTGGCTGCGGTGGCCACTCGTTCGCCCGATCTCAGGCCTTCCGTGATGGCGTAGTAGCCTTCCGCCTGTACTCCGAGCTTCACCTTTCGCGGCTCGAAGTAGCCATTGCCTTTGTCTACGAAGACGTACTGTTCTGTGCCGGTATCGAACACCGAGTCTTCCGGAACGGTCAACTGCCGGCCCAGATTGATGCGCAGCTTCACGTTTACGAACATGTCAGGCTTCAGCGCATAGCTCGGATTGGGGAACTCCATGCGAATCTGCCCCGTCCGGGTCGCCGGATTCAAATACGGGTAGACATAGTTGACCGTGCCGCGCAAGGGCGGGGCGCCCTGTTCATACGGCATTTCTATTTCCGTCTTTTCTCCTGTCTTCACCAAAGGAAGTTCGTATTCGTAGATCTCTCCCAGCGCCCAGACTCGGGAGAGGTCGACGATGGTATAGAGATCCATTTCCGGACTGACATAGCGCCCGTGATGGTACGCGGCTCGTTCCGTCACCAGGCCGCCGACGGGCGAGTAAACGGTGAGCGTCCGCAGGGCTTTGCCCTCCTTTTCCAGCCTTGAAACCTCCTCGTCGGTTACGTCCCACAGGCGCAGGCGTTGCCGGCTCGCCTCCACGAGGCTGCGGGCGCTTGTGGTGACCCGTTCAAAAGAGCTGCTCGCGAGATCTTTCTGCGCCCGCAGCGCCAGCAGGTACTCCTCCTGTGTTGCCACCAGGTCGGGGCTGTAGAAGGTAAACAGGGGGTCCCCCTGCCTGACGAATTTGCCGGCGAAATCCACGAAGACGTGCTCGATCCATCCGCTGACCTTCGTGTGAATGTGCGTGACTCTGGTTTCGTCATAAGCGATCTTGCCGGCCGCGCGTATTTCCTTGGCCAGATGACGGTAGCCCGCCGGCTCGGTGCGCACTCCGGTCAATTGCTGTTGCTGCGGCGCCAGGAAGATCGTGTTTGGCTCTGCACGTGGTCCGGATGCGCCCACTGGCGCGGGGGATTCGGCTGCCATCGCCGATTTCTCCTTCTTGACAAGCTGCATGCTGCAGATCGGGCAATTGCCGGGCTTGTCCGACTGATAGTCTTTGTGCATCGGGCAGTAGTAAACATCCCGTAGGGCGGCGGCGCCGGCCGGGTGCGCTTTTCCAGGCAGCAGCCGCTCGACCCACTCCGGGCGGCGCAACCTTTCGCCATAGAACTGCCACGCAACACCTGTGGCTCCCGCGATCAGGATCAGCGCCAGGAGCGCGTCCGTCAGAGGGCCCCGCCAGTCCCGTCTTTCTCCAGTTTCAGTGGGGGCAGGCTCGGCGCGCCGGTCTTCCTGAGCCAGCCGCAGAATTTCAAGAGGATCCTTCGTTTCATCCGTATCCATTTATGTTTTCCTCCTGTTAATTCTTCGCGATTCTTTGCGCCTTCGCGCCTTTGTGGTGGATTGGACGCTGCCTTTACTCTCCAGCAAGCTCGACTCCGACGAGCGGCTCGAGCTGAGCAAGCGCCTTCTGATACTCCGCAAGGTGCTCGTGCCGGGTCAGCTCATAGTTGAGCACTCGATTCCATGCGGCCAGCAGAGTAATGAAATCCACTTTTCCAACTTGGTAGTTGGCGATAGCCGACTCCAGAGAGAAAGACGACTGGCGAAGGATCGCTTCGTCGTATAGCTTGAGCAGACGCCCGGCCGTTTCAGCCATGAGATAAGCGCTCTCGACACGGTAGAGGGTCTGCGCCCGCGTGTTCTGATACGCGGCGCGGGACCGAGCCGCGTTGGCGGCGGCTTCCTCAATCTCATAGCGCTGCTTGCTGCCGAAATAGAGAGGGATCTTCAGGGTTCCGCCGATCGTCCAGTAATCCCGATTACCGCCGCGGTTGTGGTAGACAAAGGTCACGCCGAAGTCCGGGTACTTGCCCTTGCGAGCCAGGTCCAGGGCGGAGGCATCGCGCTCGATCGCTCGCTGCTCCGATTCCAGGAGCGGAAAATTCTGCTCGGCCAGGCGAGTGAGATCTGCGAGGCCGTACGCGAGGGAACTCTGCTGAATTTCGCCCGGGCGCGCGAGAGGCGTGTCGTTCGGGCGATCCAGCAGGCTGTTCAGCAAGGCCTCGGATGTCTTCAGGCGCTGCTGCAGGGCGATCAGGCGTTCGTCGAGCCGGGAAATCTCCACCCCGGCATCGAGGACGTCCTGCTGAATCCCTTTGCCCACCGAGTACCGGGTCGAAGCAACCTTCTCGACCTGCTCGAGGAGGCTTCGTTCCCTTTCGACCACTTCGAGGCTCTTGTGAACGGCATACAGTTCGTAAAAGGCGGATTTCACCTCGGAGACAACGCGCAGTCTTGTGAAGCGGTAGCGGGATTCCTCCGCGCTCGCCTCCAGGCCGGCGACCTTCCTTCGGAGCGCGCGCTTACCGGGATACGGGAATTCCTGGTTGAAGCCGGCGTAGACTTCACTGAAGCCGGCGTCCGGATCGCCCAGCGTCGTGAACGGAAGGATGTTCCCTTCGTTCATCTGGCCGAACATCATTTCAGGGTCGGGGAGCGCGCCCGCCGGAGACACGCGCGAGCGCGCGGCATCAACCGCGCGCCCTGCGGCCCGGATCTCGGGATTACGATCCAGGGCCTCGCGGACCAAGTTCTCGAGGCGCATCCTTTCGCTCGGCTGCGGCGCGCTGTATGTCGCTGAAGCCTGGAGAACCCAAAAAACGATTGCAAAGCAAACCGATGTTTTCCTTTTCATAGGATCGGACCGTCACATTGAATGTTTCTGGCGTAACCCGGCAACCGCAGACGCTTGCGCATTGGATCGACACGCCTCTGCAGTTACAAAGCCAAGGCTGTAAGGGAGCGAAAGGCGGACTTCTCCCCAGCTACGGAAAGACTACGGAGAGGTGACGGATCGGGTTAAATCAGGAAGACTGCCTTAAGCTTGACGAGATCGCGCGGTGGTAGTTTGAGAGGCGCGCCGCGCGAGTCCCGCTGGTTTGAAGAAACCGGGCTCACTAGAACGGTCTGTGGGATCTGTGTGCGCAGGACGGCGAGATATTTCGAACCGGTCTGAAGCGACGCGGCGACCCGCTGAAATACGCCGAGCGCTCTTGAGTTCCTTTCCTTCCGGCAGCACGCCTCGGGACTGCTCATGCCGCGGTCATTATGACACGTGGCGTTCGATGCGCAGCACTGCGCGGCATCCACGTCCCCGGGGCTGCCACATAGCAAACCAAAGTTCAGGCTCAGGAGCGCGAGTAAAGTAGCAAGGGTGGTAATCTTTCTGCCCATGACTGACGAGGAGTATAACAAGAAATGGGGACAGTCACCAGAATCCCCAATCTGCTCTTGTTCCTGCCTGCGCGAATAATTTCGGGATTTCGGTGACTGTCCCCGATTCCGATCGGAGCTTTCATCAAAATGGTTGCCGGAACCGCTGTACGATGTCGAGCAGCATTGCCAGCTTCACCGTGTAGTCCGAAAGTCCGGCGATATATTTCAGCGCCGCCTCGAAGTCGTCTCGGGCGTACTCGGCGACGAGAGTGCGCTCTAAGTTATCTGCCGCCGCGCGTGGCGGACCGGCGCCCACGGATGGAGCCTGCTCCGAAGGGCTGGGCGCCTGGCGCAGATCGTCAACAAGCACGAAACCTTCGCGATAGAGCTTCGGCTGGACCTCCCCCTCCACCTCTGCCCACACGCGTATGAGCGGGGTCATGAGTTGCGCCCGCTTCTCCAGAGGCTCGACCCCAACCAGGAGACTGTGCGCGCCTTCGAGGGCGATTGATGCGAGATCCGGATCTTGAAAGCTGAGTTGTTGCGCGGCCCTGATCAGGTGCTGGAACTGCTCGGGCTGGAGCTCGGCAGCGAGCTTTTTTGCCGCCGATGATGGATCGCTGCCTGCAAGGCTGCGGATCTTCGCCATCACCGGGCCAATCTCGCGCTGAGTGGACGGCCCAACATAATAGCCGCGCATCGCCGAGACTGTTTCCGGCGGCGGGCCGGGACGTAGGGCATTGGGGCCATAGAGCGCGTCGATCCCTCCGATGCCATCGAGCTTCGTCTTCAGGTCGGGATTTGCGGCAATCAAACGCAGAGCCAGCCCTGGACCAAGCCGGCCATTCTGAAGCATCCTTACGATCGAGGTCTCAGCACTCGTAAGATCCATGCGCCCGCCTTCCGGCGTCTGGATCGTAGTGCCGCCCGGACCTCCGCCCGATTCTTTCGAAATCCGCGCAAGTGCCGTAGCGGCGGTGACCGTACGCTCCGGGTCAACCATTGTTAAGAGCGGTAGAAAGTTCATGTACTCGGAAAGCAATCTCGGATCGGGCGCAGCCCGGTCGAGCTGGCCGATCATCTGATCGACGAGACGCAGGGCGTCCTCACGCCTTCCCGATTGACTGAGGTGCATGGCCAGCCGTGCCCTTACCATCGGGTCAAGTGTGCCCGAACGCTCTAGCTCTTCGAGGCGCGGCACGAGCTCCTCGGGGTTGCTCATGCCGATCCGGCGGATGGACTGCTTTGCGAGCTCTGTTTCGAAATTGCCGCGCACCTCAGCCGCCGCCGGGCCCAGGTGAGTCGGAGGTTCAGGCCAGGATCGTCCTAAGACGGCCGCGCGGTTGGCGTCGACCTCGGAGAGTGATGCCAGCAAAGCCTGGGCCGCCTGGCTCTGTTGCCTGTAGGCGGCTTCGTCCGGCGCCTCTGCGGCGGCACGCCGAAGGTCCGTATATAACTGCTCGAGCTTCTGGCGGGCAGCCGTGCGGTGGAGTTGCGGCCACAGAGGGGCGAGCTGAGCGAGCTGGGCAACCGCCGCCGGGTCCATGCGGCCAACAATGCTGGTGGCTTCCTCCAGCGCCCGGCGCGCCTGACGGAGACGTTCCGGCGTGATGTGCATGCGGTGTGCGGACCTTCGCAGCTCCTTGTCGTTTGAGGTCGCGACAGTGGATTGCTGTGCAAAAGCCGGAATAGCGAGAAGCAGGGCTAGGACGAGAGAAAAGAGCTTTGCCGGTCGAGACATCCTGCACCTCCAGGTTCGCAAAGAAATCTCGGTTGAGAATAACAATGTCAGAGGCTTGACGAAAATTCAACAGGGATACACGGACACACGGCGGTTCTCGCATATAAACTCGCGCGAGAAGCAATCCGCGCTCGGACCCGAAGCAGTACGACATCGTGCGGGCCTAATTAGTTTCTGGCGCGAAACCAAGGACCCTGAAGAGGTCCAGCAGGACAGCCCAGGGCGCGAGCCCTGGGGTTCAAGGTCCAGATTGCGGAAAGCCCTGAAAGGGCGGCGCAGGGAGTTCGGTCCCAACTCCAGATAAATGCTCGTCATAAGGCACCTCTTTGGTACCGGGACCAACTGCATCGCCCCTTCGGAGCTTCCGTTGTTACTGTGCTTGTTCCCAGGGCTTGCGCCCTGGGCTTTCCTGAGTCGCCCCTTCGGGGCTAGTTTCGCGCCAGAAACTAATTAAGTCTTCCACGCACCCAACCGATCTAGGCTTCCCTTGATCGTCCCGACAAACGACCTAGTGTTTACGGATCAGCCTCACTCCCGCTACGGCTTTTCGCGGGTCTGGAGCTTGACATGCCGCGAATTGCAACTAGCATGTTCCGATACAAAGATTCAATTTGCGCGTTGGGCACAATGCGGGACTGAGCCTGCCCATCTTTCTCAACCTGAACTTTTGAGGAGCGAATATGAGCGCGTCAATCCGCAGCGTGTTCCGCAAACTAAGAGGCTTACAGTTTCTCATGGCATTTGCTGCAATGCCATGCCTGGCCCAGCAAGACAGAGGGACGATCTTGGGTATCGTCCAGGACACTTCCGGGTCCGTAATCGCAGGGGCGGCCGTTGTGGTCACAAACCAGGAAACGGGAAGAGAGTTCAGGCTCATCACTGATTCCAGCGGGCTGTTTGTGGCACCCGAGATTCCCGTCGGGACCTATCGGGTCGCCGCGTCTTTGCAGGGATTCAAGACAAAGGTGCAGGAGGGTATTGCTTTGCGCGTTTCCGACCGCACCCGGTTGGTGATGACTCTGGAGCTTGGAGAAGTCAAGGATACGGTCACAGTGACTGGCGAAACTCCCTTGATCGAAGCCGCTTCGAACACCCTTGGGGAAACAATTGAAAGGTCCCAGGTCGAAAACCTTCCGCTCAACGGGCGCGACATCAACGTGCTTCTGGCGCAGATTCCTGGCGTCAACCTGCGCGGCAACATGTTCCAGCAGAGCATGAACGGTCTGAACACGGGCGGCCAATCCGTGAGCCTTGTGACGTTTCTAATGGACGGCGTGGACGCCAGCCGTGTGGACGCCCAGACCATCACCATCACGTACGGAAGAAGCCAGAACCGCATCGCCCGGGTGAACGCCGAGGGCGTTCAAGAGTTCCGCATATACCAGAACTCCTTCTCGGCGGAATTCGGCTCCTCCACCGGGGCCGCGGTGAACATCATTACCCGGTCCGGGGGCAACTCCTTCCACGGCAGCGCCTTCGAGTTCCTGCGTAATGAGAAACTCGATGCGCGCAACTACTTCAACCGGTGCACCACTCCGGGCTGTATCCAGCCGCAAAAGCCCGCTTTCCGTTTGAACCAGTTCGGCGGCTCGCTCGGCGGGCCAATCGTTAAGGACCGGGCGTTTTTCTTCGCCTCCTACGAAGGGATCCGCCAGCGCACAGGGACAACTCTTGTGTCTCTCGTGCCTACGCAGGCATTCCGCGACAGCCTGCCAGCCGTACTGCGGCCGGTGGCTGACATGCTGCCGCTTCCGAACGCGGGAGCATCGGCTGACCCGCGCGTGGCGTTCCGCAACGAGGGGCGCTCGGGCTTCCTGGACGAGGACTCGGGGTTTGCGCGGGTGGACTACGATCTGAGCGACAAAGATCGTTTGAGCGCTCGCTACAGCGCGAACTCGTCCCTGACGAAGACCCACTTCGGCGTGGGCACGGGTCAAATCGCGCCTTCCGACGGGCTCTTGCAGAACGCAAAAATCACTTATACCCGCACCTTTAACCCCACGCTCGTCAATGAGGCAAGCTTCGCCTTCAACCGCATGCACATCGACCCCCGAGGCTCGATCGACCCCACGGTGACGGCGTTCCCTGTCACCAGTGTGGGAGGCATGGCCGGTATCGGCCCGGCGCTTTTTGACCTGTCGATGGTGGGCAACTCCTTCACCTCATTGGACACGCTTTCGTGGGTGAATGGGCGCAATCAGTTCAAGTTCGGGACGCAGATCACTCGCAATCAGCACAACAAGGCGCTGTTCCAGCAAAAATTGGTCTCGTATGCGAACCTGGACGACTTTACCAGGAACAGTCCGAGCTCCGTAGGCCTCCTCGGTTACGACCGGACCGGGCTCAGGAACACCTACTACAACTTCTTCGTCGAGGATAACATCCAGGCCACGCGCAAGCTCTCGGTAATGGCCGGCCTGCGCTACCAGTTCGAGACCTCGCCCGCGGATGCCAACAATCGGCAGGCTAACTTCGACCCGGTCACGGGGCTGGATCGCCCGGGAGCCCAGTTGATGGACATGCCCAAAACGAACTTCGGACCGCGCTTGAGCTTTGCGTATTCACCGTTCGCTTCGGGCAAGACGGTGGTGCGCGGCGCCTACGGAATCTATTACGTGAACTTCAATGCCACGTTGGTGCAGAATACGCCCATCAACACCGGGCGGCCCACAGTCGTTTCGCTGACCCGGGTCCAGGAACCCAACCTGATGGGCTTCCCGTTCCCAGACGTTTCCAGCTTCTCGGGGGTGCGGACCCTGAGCGCAGTGCAAAGGGACTGGAACACTCCTTACGTCCAGAACTGGAACTTCAACATCCAGCAGGAGCTTGCGGCCAATCTGCGCCTGCAAGTCGGCTATGTCGGCAACAAGGGCACCCATATCATCACCCCGGCGATGGAGCTGAACCGTTTTTCCCCGGGCACAGCCATTCGACCGTATCCCGAGTTTGGCAGCATTAGCTACCTGCGAGCCAACGGCATCAGTAATTACAATTCGATGCAGGTGGCCCTGACCAAGCGGCTGTCGCACCGTCTGCAGTTCAATGTGAACTACACCTGGGGGCATGCTCTGGATGATTCTCCTCCCATCTTTTCCGCGAACTCCGATGACCACAACGTCCGGCTCGACTACGGCACGACGGAGTCCGATGTCAAACATCTCCTGTCATTCGATTACGTCTATGAGATCCCAGCGGCACGCGGGCTGCCGCGCTGGCTGAGCGAGGGCTGGCAGATTAACGGCCTCACGGAAATGCGCGGCGGCCTGCCCATCAACGTCATGTGCGGGTGCGACCCCTTGCACGTAAGTCAGTTCAACTCGCGAGCCGACTTTGTTCCCGGAGCACCGCCCCTGCCAAGCGCTGTTGACATTCCAAATAGGCAGCTCAATTTCGCCGCATTTACGGCGCCACCCGACGGTCGAATTGGAAACGTGGCCAGAGGCGCGTTTCGCGGGCCGGCCATTTACAATTTCGACTTCTCGGTCTTCAAGAAGTTCCAGATTGAGCGGCATGAGTTTCAATTCCGCGCCGAGTTCTTCAACATTTTTAACACGCCGCAATTCAACCTTCCGGGGTCGATCACAGTATCACCGGGCAACTTTGGCGTAAGCACCAGTACGCTGACTACGGTCAGCAACTTCGGGACTCAGCGCCAGATCCAGTTCGGGCTGCGGTATAACTTCTGAGGAGACCCATGGAAGTTATTCGGCGACCCACTTTACATGACGTGATCGTCATCGGTTCCGGCGCCTCAGGCGGGATGGCGGCCTGGAATTTGACTCGTCAGGGCATCAATGTGCTCATGCTCGATGCCGGCCAGCGCTTCAACCGCGCTGATTTCTGGACGCATGTGGCTCCCTACGAATGGCGGGAACGCACGCATCGGGGTGAAAAGCCTCCAGAATTTTTCCTGTCCGAACAGGAGCAACCTCTGCTGACGCCTCCAGCGCAGCCTTATCGTCTGCTCCGGGTGTGGGGACATGGCGGGAAGACCAATGTCTGGGGGCGAGTCAGCCTCAGATGCTCCGACCTCGACTTTAAGTCGGCGGAGCGGGATGGCTGGGAAATCCCCTGGCCCATCGGCTACAAAGACATTGCTCCCTATTACGACAAGGTTGAGCAGTTGATTGGAGTTTGCGGCGGAGATGACGATTCCGATTCCCTTCCCGGAAGCAAATACCATCTGCCGGCACCCAGGTTGCGCTGTGGAGAATGGCTTCTGAAGAACGCCGCGGCACGCGTTGGCATCCCCATCGTAAACATCCGCAGGGCGGTGCTCACGAGAGATCATCGAGGCTTTCGGAAGTGCCATTACTGCGGGGCCTGCGGGCGAGGTTGCGACACAGCCAGCTTTTTTAATTCAGCCGACCACTTGCTGCCATTTGCGCTGGAAACCGGGCGTCTCGAGCTACGGTCGAACGCGGTGGCCGCTCGCATTCTCGTCGATGGCGAAGGCAAAGCGGCCGGTGTTCAGTACTTTGATCGGCACTCAAAGCGGGAGTCTCAGGTGCGCGGCAAGGTCATCGTGCTTGCTGCGTCCTGCGTCGATTCCACGCGCATTCTACTGAATTCCAAATCGAGCCTTTATCCAAACGGGATTGGCAACAGCTCTGGAGTCATTGGGAAATACTTGTGTGATCAAGTCAGATTGACCGTGAGGGCCTTCCTGCCGGAACTCTATGGCCGCGCGGCCGGCAACGACGATGGTATTGGGGGCGAACACATCTACATGCCTCGTTTCAACCATCGTGGCGCAAAGCGGGACTATTTGCGAGGATTCGGTGTGCAGTTTTGGGGTTCAGGTTGTCAGCCAGGCGCCAGCCATTTTGCCGGCAGCGTGCCGGGCTTTGGTTCTTCATTCAAGAAAGAAATAAAACACCGCTATCCTGCCACAGTGGCTCTGTTTCCATTTGGTGAGGTCCTGCCGCGGCCCGACAATTACGTCACGGTCGAGGGGACTCCCCTTGACCAATACGGTGTGCCTCTACCCAAGATCGTGTACTCCTTTGGCGAAAACGAACGGAAGATGGTGGCGGATATTTACGACACGCTTGAGATGATCCTCAGGGAGGCGAAAGCGGAGATCTATCATCTCGATCGCAGTCGCATGGATCCCCCTGGCTCGTCCATCCACGAACATGGCACTTGTCGCATGGGCAGCGATCCGAGGAGAGCGGCTCTAAATCAGTTTTGCCAGATGCACGACGTGAAAAATCTCTTCGTGGTCGATGGAAGCGCCTTTACGACCGCTACCGAGAAGAACCCGACTTTAACCATCCTGGCGCTATCCTGGCGGGCAACGGACTATCTGGTGGATGAGGCGAAGAAGGGAAACCTGTAACAGGCAGATTCAGGTGGGAGGGTCAGGTCTTGATCTGATCCCCACCGAGAAAGCAACTGGGCCAGCCCAGCGAGGTATGGAATGGGTCAATCGAGGCGGTCACATGCGCGGTCCCGAAAGCTCATCGGCCTCACGGCGGCTCTGGCTGTGGGTCTGTTACTCTCTTCCAGTACCGGCTTCCGCGGCGCGAGCGCGTTCACGTTTCCAAGTCCTCTTCGACTTCTCATCGTTACGGGAGGTCATGATTTCGAGGAAGCTGCCTTTTTCCGTGTGTTTGATGAAATGAATGGAATTACCTGGACCCACGCGAGTTTTGGACACGGCGCGGAGCAGAAGCTGGAGCTGGAAAACTCTGGAGCTTATGACGTGGCCGTCTTTTATGATATGCACCAGGACCAGGAGCCCCACTCTCGGGAATGGCTCCAGGTCCTCGAAAAAGGCAAGCCCACCGTTTTCTTGCATCATGCTTTGGGCTCATACGTGAAATGGGAAGATTACGGAGAAATCGTTGGGGGAAGGGCGAACTTTGGCAGAGACGTCGTGAAATGGGCTCCCCACACCACGTTTCAGCATGATGTGAGTTTCCGAGTTCACATTGCCGATCGGAATCACCCGATCACTGAGGGGCTCCAGGACTTTGAGATTCTCGACGAAACCTATAATCACTTTGCTGTGAATCCAGGAGTCCATGTGCTTCTGACCACGGACCACCCGACCAGCGAGACGGTCATCGGTTGGACGCACCACTATAAGAGGTCACCGATTGTTTACCTCCAGCTAGGGCATGGGACCTCCGCATATAACAATCCGAATTTCAGAACATTGGTGGCCAGGTCGATTCGTTGGGCAGCTGCCGAGCTCCAAAAGTGACGCTGGCCAGTAGACGTATGACCAAAACGGTTGTCGTTGCCGGAGCGCTTGACACCAAAGGCAGGGAATTCGCCTTCGTCAAAGAACTGATTGAGGCTCACGGGCTCTCAACACTCGTGGTGGACTTCGGAGTCCTCGGCCATCCTGGGATCCAGCCGGACATCGGCAATGCAGAGGTGGCCCGGGCAGGCGGTGGAGACCTGCAGCAGTTACGAACCTCCAAGAACAAAGCCGAAGCCATGAAAATCATGACCGCCGGCCTGACTGACGTGGTGCGGGACCTGCACGCGAAGGGGCGGTTGCAAGGCATCCTGAGCATGGGCGGTACTGGAGGCACGGCAATTGCGACGGCCGCAATGCGGGCTTTGCCCGTGGGCGTGCCAAAAGTTATGGTTTCGACAGTGGCGAGCGGCGACATCTCCGCATATGTCGGGAGCCGGGACATCACTATGATTCCCTCTGTCGTTGACGTTGCAGGCGTCAACAGGATCAGCCGCCTGATCTACAAAAACGCTGCAGGTGCCATCGCCGGCATGGTGACGACCGAAGCGGCGACACCGGAAAAGGAACGCCCTCTGATTGCGGCCTCCATGTTTGGCAACACGACGGAGTGCGTGGATCAGTCTTGTGCACTACTCGAGAAACAAGGCTTTGAGGTCCTGGTGTTTCATGCCACGGGCACCGGTGGCAGGACAATGAAGAGCTTGGCGGAGGACGGCCTTCTGGCAGGAATCTTCGACATCACAACGACCGAATTAGCGGACGAAGTCTGTGGCGGGGTATTCAGCGCCGGGCTGGAACGTATGCGCATGGCCGCGGCACGGAACATTCCGGCAGTGCTGGCGCCGGGCTGCGTGGACATGTGCAATTTCTGGGCTCGAAGCACAGTCCCTGCGAAATACCAGAGCCGCAATCTTTATGAATGGAATCCCAACGTCACTCTGATGCGGACCAACGTTGAGGAAAATGCACGGATAGGGAAGATGTTGGCCACAACAGCCAATCTGGCAATGGGGTCCGTCGCGGTAGTGGTTCCGCTAAAAGGTGTCTCGATGTTGGATAGCCCGGGCAATGCATTCTGGGATCCCGAAGCCGACGCAAGCTGCTTTAGGGCCCTGAAGGAGAACTTGCGCGGCAATATCCCATTTGTCGAAGTGGACGCCAACATCAACGACCCGCAATTTGCTGCTCGAGCGACTGGAATCTTGCTGGATATGCTGAAGAAGAGCTCAGGCGCCTGAGGCAGTACCTGCGAGCGCAACGGGCGGCGCGCTGTCTGTGCCGAGGGGTCAAACATGACCGAATGCAGAAACGTTATCGTGGGCATATGGTCCGGAAGCAGGTTCCAACGCTACACGAAATACCTGGGAGGCTTAGGCTGTGTTTACGCGATCTGAATGCCTGAGGAGATTGAACGCGGTCGTGCGGGAAGGCCGGCCGATCATCGGCGCCGGCGCCGGTACGGGCCTTAGCGCCAAATGTGCGGAAGCCGGGGGAGCAGACCTGATTGTGATTTACAACTCCGGCCGTTTCCGGATGGCCGGATGCGGCTCTCTGGCCGGCCTGATGCCTTACGGCGATGCAAACGCGATCGTTATGGACATGGGCCGCGAGGTGCTGCCTGTGGTCAAGAACACTCCCGTGTTGGCTGGAGTCTGCGGCACCGACCCTTTTCGCCTCAAACCGGTTTTTCTTAAACAACTGAAAGACGCTGGATTCTCGGGAGTACAGAACTTCCCGACAGTCGGGCTCCACGATGGAATGTTTCGTCTCCATCTCGAAGAGACCGGCATGGGCTATGACCTCGAGGTAGAAATGATTGCACAAGCGAACACGCTCGGTCTGCTGACCACGCCCTATGTTTTCAATGCCGGCGATGCGCTCAAAATGGCGGAGGCGGGGGCAGACGTCCTTGTGGCCCACGCAGGTCTGACGGCCAAAGGATCGGTGGGCGCAAAGAGTGCGATGACGTTGGACCAGGCAGCGGCATTGGTTCAGAAGATTGCGGACGCAGGAAAATCCGTCAACCCTGATGTTTTGATCATTTGCCATGGGGGACCTATCGCCGAACCGGAAGATGCCGCGTATATCCTCCAACATACTCGCGGAGTTCATGGTTTCTTTGGCGCCTCATCTATAGAGAGACTGCCGACTGAAATCGCCATTACTCGCCAGGTGGAGCGGTTCAAGGAAATACTCCGCCGCCAGATAGGCGACGGTGAGCTCCTGGATGCGGATACGAATAGCGAGCTGAAGGAGCCGATCGTGTCACACGATGGACACGAGACGCCTAACACCTGAGCGTTGGGTCATCGCTTGTTCTGAATACGCAAGGGCGTCACACCACACAATACATACACCGATTTCCCGGTCGAGATGAAATGGTTTGGAGTTCAGCCTTCAGGCTGCCCTGCGCCCGTAGCAGGCCAAAGCCTGAACTCCGAACCTCACCGACGCAGACGCGGAGGTCGTCCCTGGGAGCGTCCCGCGGAGCGGAACTTTTGTATGGCCGCGCCTCGGTGCAGGGCAAGAGGGATACCAGTTATTCGTCGCGCAATGCAACAACCGGATCTACCGTCGCGGCCCGCCGAGAGGGGAAGTACGATGCGGCGGCCGTGACAATCAGCATCAGAATCGCCACGCTGGTGTATACGGCGGGGTCGATCGGCTTAATGTCGAAGAGCAGCGTCTCCATATAACGCGTCAACGCGACCGACGCCCCCAATCCGATCACGATGCCAGCACTTGCCACGGTCAAACTCTCACTGAGTATCTGCCCGAAGATCCTGAGCCGATCGGCTCCGAGGGCGACGCGCACGCCGATTTCACGCGTTCGTTGACTCACCGTATAAGAGATCACTCCGTAGATCCCGATGCAGGCGAGCGCAAGCGCGATCAGACTGAACGCGGCGACGAGCCATGCCTGGACGCGGGGCTGCGCACCTGCGGCGGCGATGCGTTCCTCCATCGTCTCTATCCCAGCGACGCCTTGATCGGCATCGACCCCGTGAATTTCCCCTTTGATAGCGGCAATCAGCAAACGCGGATCGGTCGAGGTCCGAATCACCAGGGACGCCAAGGGGAACGGCAGCTGAGTATTGGGCAGAAAGAGACACGGCTCGGGCTTGGATTGCGGATTCCGATGACGGATGTCTGCCACCACTCCGACGATTTCAACCTGGCCCGCGTCGTTCCAGGAAACGGTAAGGCTCTTCCCAAGCGGATTCTCGGAGCCGAAGAGCGCTTGCGCGGCAGTCCGATTCAGGACGCCAACGTGCGTTCCCCCGAAACGATCCTGGTCTCCGAAATCCCGGCCCATCAGCATCGCAATGCCCATGGTCCGGAAATAATCGGGCATCACGATCGAGATGTCGCCGGACGGACGGTTCGCGCGCGCTGGCTCGGGCAGGTCTGCACGGTAGTACCACGTGGCGGAATTGACGCCCGCCATCGGCGGGATGCTGATGGAGCTTGCGGAGACGACCTGGGGCAAGGTCCGCAGGCGGCGCAGAATGTCGTCGACCACCTGCGTTTGCGATGTCGGCTTGCCGGGCAGCAGCACCATGCGGACGGTGATGACCCGCTCAGGGTGGAAGCCGAGTTCGACCTGATGAAGCCGGAGAAGGCTGCGGATCATCAACCCGGCGCCGATCACAAGCACAAGGGCTACTGCGACCTCGGTAACAACCATGATCTGGCGAAAACGTCGCTGGCGCGGAGCCACGGAACGGCCGCCGCTCCGCAAACTCTCCGACAAATCGCCACGACCGGAAAAGAACACCGGGACCATCCCGAACAGGAGACCGATGGTCACGCACAGAATGATCGCGAACCAGAGAACGGTGGAATCGGCTGCGATTTCGTGGACGCGGGGCAGAGGGAAATCAGCGGGTAGGGTGGCGAGCAGTGCGCGCAGTCCCCAGGTCGCAGTCACGGTTCCAAGCAGACCGCCGGCCCCGGCAAGAATAAGGCTCTCCACCGTGAGTTGGTGCGCAAGGTGCCATCGTCCTGCGCCCAACGCCAGCCGTACGCTCATTTCGCGATCGCGTCCCAGCGCGCGCATGAGCAACAGATTCGCCACGTTGGCACAGGCGATCAGCAGAACGAGCAAGACTGTCGCGAACAAGACTTGCAACAGAGGCCGGATCCGCCCGACGGCGGCCGTCACGGCGGCGATGCTTATCATCTCCGCACGCGCACTGTCCAACCCGACGCCCGGGCGCAAGCGCGCCACGACTTGGAAATCGCGGCCGCTGTACTCAGCCCGCAGCGAAGTGAACACTTCGACCCGCCGGTCCGGAAAGGCGAAGTCCGGTGGCAGTACGCCGATGATCTCGTGGTGCGCGCCGCCGATGGAGACTCGCCGGCCGATGACGCTCGCCTCTCCACCAAAGCGGCGCTGCCAGAAACCGTGACTCAGGACGGCAAGCCGAGGGCTTGAGGGACCCTCCTCTCCTGAAGCGAAGCCGCGGCCCAGGAATGGTTCAACGCGGAGGACGCGGAAAAAGTCTGCTGTCACGTTCGCTCCGGTGATCTGAATGGGCTCATCACCGCCCAACAGATTCTTCGGACCTTGGTTGTATGCGGCCATCGAAGCAAACGATCGGGCCCGCTCTTTCCAGGCTCTAAAGTTGAGGATCGATACGACATTCTGACCGGCACTCCGCGGCGACTTTTCCCACAGCATGACGAGTCGATCGGGATCGGGAAATGGCAGAGGCCGGATGATCACGGTGTAGAGCACGGTAAACATTGCCGTGGTCGACCCGATGCCCAAAGCAAGCGCGGCGAGGGCGAGGAGAGTGAATCCAAACGATCTGCGCAGGCTTCGCACGGCGTATCGCGCGTCCTGCCAGAGCCTTTCGAGCGAGGTGAAGGTCCACATTTCGCGGGTTACCTCCTTTACGAGGGAGACATTTCCGAAGTCCTTTGCGGCGTTGAGCCGGGCAGTTTCCGCCGCATCACCGGCATCCATTCGTTGCCGGATATCGATTCTACTACCACAGGCGCCCAAGGGAGCGTGATCGCCTGAGACAGCGGCAACTATAGCTTGCTGGGAAAAGGCACACGCCAGAGATTCCGTCGCTAGTCACGGGTAGACCCCCGCCGTCACACCTGGATCAGGGAACGCGGAGCAGCGATCGCACGCCGGCCATTACCGTCTCCCAAGCCGGCGCTTGCGGGTTGATCCCGTCGAAATGGCCGGCGCCTTCCGTAGTTGGCATGCGAACCGGGTCGCCCGCTTTCTCAGCCGCGGATAGCGCGTTATGCGTCCTTCTGGCGCTTGGGTCTATGCTGACCGACTCGGCGGGAGAGCGTATTTTCTCCCTGCCACATCCCGGATTCGTAAGATAATCCCGTAGTACTCTGCTGCTCGTTCCGGCGCCGATAGGGCACTCAAGCCGAGCGACAAGACTGGAATGCACGATGGCCAAGACCGACTTCAAGTCCGTTGACGAATACATTGCCTCGCAACCTGCCGCCGTGCAGGGCATACTCGGGCGCGTGCGGAACGCCATCCGCGAGGCTTTGCCCGGAGCCGAGGAAGTGATCTCCTACCAGATCCCCGCGTACAAACTGCGTGGCGGCCGGGTGCTCTTTTTCGCCGGATGGAAGCAGCACTACTCGCTCTATCCCGCCGGCGAACGTCTCGTCGCAGCGTTCAGGGACGAGCTTGCATCGTACGAGGTCAGTAAGGGCACAATCCGCTTCCCGCTTTCCCAGCCCGTCCCGGTGAAGTTGATCGGACGCATCGCCAAGTTCCGCGCGAAGGAAGTCGCCGAGCGCGAGAAAGCGAAGAGGGCCGCGCCGAAGAAGCGCTAGCCCGCGCTAGGTTGGCGCCGGCCAGGCTGTCGGAACAAATTAAGCGGCTTGTGAAAAGTCCGAGAGCGGACGCAAGGCGTGCCTATCCCCACAATGCTGCCATGGAGAAAGCTCCATCTCGCGGAAAAGGTCAGATTCGCAGGAAAGGTTCAATTGAGCTAAATTAGTACTCATGAGAATGTTGTGTCAGCTTCTCTGCATTGGTGGTTGGCTTGCGACAGGTTGGGCATCGCCCGGAGCGGCAGGGGACAACCCCTCAAACCAACCGGCTGTTGCCGGAATTTTTGGCGATACTGGTTTGTGGGAAGTTTTCACGACGCAAACCCTCCCCGCCGGGCGGGCTTCTTTTTCGACATGGTATGACCGAATCAACCGGAATCCCGGGTACCTCACCATCAGCACTGTCGGATTTGGTGGGTCTTTAGGAATCACTGATCGACTGGAAGTTGGGGCTAACCTGGAGGCAAACCGGCACGTGCTGGTCGGGCGAGCAGAGGACCTGAGCTTTGGTCAGCAGGCGCTCGGCTTTTTTGGCGAGAAGACTCCCGGTTCTCCGCCATTACCCGCAGAACTGGTTTCTGGCAGCAGCCGCGTACCCCAACTGCGCTTTCCGCCAACGGCGGCCGGAACATTGAGTGGAGCTGCTGGATATTATGATTTGCTTCCCTTCGCGGGCTTGGTGGGATCGGGCGGCGCGGTCGGTTTGCTGTCGATTGGGGGGAAGTACAGGATGCTGTCGGAATCCGACGGAGCCCCGGTGGGACTCGCGGTGCACGCCCATTTCGGCATTCCGATTCACAAATCGATCGACTTCCTTCTAACGCATCCAGTAGGAACCGCGGACCTGCAGTTCGGCTTTGACGGAATCGTGAGTAAGAGGCTCGGAGGGATAGCCGAGCTGTATTGGAATGTGGGCTACAGGCACATCAACCAGCCTGCGCATGTCAGCGTATTCCGGTTGGGGGAAGAGCTGCCCTTGGGCTTCGGATTCACAATCCCTCGCGCTGCTCGGCTTCAACTCGTGGGGGAGTCGACTGCCGAAGTGTTTGTCGGCAGCCATACGCCCAACACGACGTTTGGAGCGGAGGATCCAGTGGATATGACTTTGGGATTGCGGGCCCAGTTCGCCCGCTCTTTCACTTTCAGCGCCGGGTATCGCAGGCCATTCAATCAATTTGGAGGCGATAAGAACGGCTTCGTTCTGAGCCTCGCCTACTCTTATCTTCCGTCTAAGTCGCACTTGGCACCTTAGGGCTCGCGCAGAAATAAATTCCCATTTTGGCGCGAGCGCCGGGCGGGCAGATGCGAGGCGCCGCGACGAAGGATGTCGGACATCGTCGAGGAGCGGCAACAAAGCCGATACGCGCCCTTCGCCGCCGCGCCCCTCCGGGCTGCGGCCCGCAGGCCCGCAGCAAAATGGGAAGTTATTTCTGCGCGAGCCCTTAGGGACTGCGCTCCCGAGGTTCCGCCACACTCCTCGTGCTCCGCGTGAGGAGAGGATTACGCGAGGAGCTCGCGCCAAAGTTATTTTCTGCCAACTAAACGAAGCCGGGCGGTGAAAGCCCTGCCCTGCCCCCCGGCGAAAACGATTGGCCTTCCCGCTATGTTCGTTACGGTGTCTGGATTCTGATGGCCGGTCATGTTCACCACCAAAAGACGCGCCGCCCACTCATGCCCGTGGAAATGAAACCGCTTCTCGATCCCCATGTCTAGGTTCAAGTACGTTGGAAACCGAAGCCGGTCGGGTGAACTAACGAGCTGCTGGTAAGAACTGAGTAGCCCGAACGGGAAACCAGTCCGGCACTCGAAGTGATAGCTCAGAAGCAGGTTCCAGATTGGTGCAGGCATCCATCCGTAGGAGAGGAAACGATTCGGGGCATCCCATGGAAGCGCCCCAGGGAGCTGCGGGGCGAATAGAGGATTGCCAAGCGTGTAATCGAGCGCCTGGTTGGAGCGAGCTCGCGACCTTATGTAATCGGCGAACACCTCGGCTTTGCGAAAAGAACGGCGCAACGAAACCTCGATCGAGCGATATTCGTCGCGCTGGTTGTTCTGGAGCAGGAATTCTCCCCCGAATCCTGATCGCGAGGGTAGGAATTGATAGGCCAGACCGCTGCGCTCGCGGCGGAGAATGGCGCGAACGGTCACGAAAGTGGACGAGCCAATTCGCTGCTCCCATCCCGCGCTCGCCGTACGGAAGCGCGGTTGTCGGAGGCTGCCAGGGACCACGAATCGGCTCACGAACGGGCCTTCGAGCGCGGGCGTTCCTCCGCCCATGCCTCCGTTCGCGGGGTTGACCAGGTCGACGCGGCTCTGATCGTACCCCAACCCCAGAAGCGAAAGGTCCACCGGTTGGTAGTAGACGCCCCACGCCATCGTCAGTTTCGCCCGGTCGTCCGCAAAGGGAATATAATTCGCCGCAAACCTCGGTGCTGGCAGTGTGCGGCCAATAACTCCGTTCCAGTCGACCCGCGCGCCGGTCTGAAGCACGAACGGGCGCATCGGACACCACGAGTCCTGAACGTACCCGCCGGCCTGTGTATTCGAGAGATGAAACTGGTCGAGGCCGCTGAAGGCAGTCATAAGCCGCAGGACCCCCGCTGGATCCTCGCTCTCGATGGCGTTCCTCGAAGCCTGCTGGGTGAAGGCAGCACTATCGGCGTTGAATCCGAGGCTTAGGTTGTGGGCGCCGTGCCATTGGCGTGAAGGCAGGAAGAGATTCCCGTTTGTCTGCCAGCGATGCCTTTGCTGATCCAGCCTTTCAAAGTAATTCCCCGATGCTCCCGAGGGCGAGACGACATAC
>WNGG01001147.1_pt1 | contig 29744 bp, 29 predicted proteins | sample 5400661 | NCBI WGS metagenome assembly WNGG01 (sample SAMN13153372, study PRJNA577476) | soil metagenome | isolation source: 100 cm soil or saprolite under Garry oak tree replicate 1 | place: USA:California | collected 2016-06-15
GGCTCAAACCTGGCCTTGATCTGCGACATTACCCTAGCTGCGGAGAACGCCACGTTCGGCGAGCCCGAAATTCGCCATTTTGCCCTCTCTCCGCTCTTGCTGCTTCCCTACTTCGCCAACAACGGCAAGGCAATGCACTACCTCTACTACAGTGGAGACACGATCGGGGCCGAGGAGGCGTTGAAATTGGGCTTGGTGAGCAAAGTTGTGCCGCAGGACCAACTCCTGCCTGAAGCCCAACGCCTCGCTCGGCGTATCGCTCAGGTCCCGGCGTACGCGGTGCAACTCACCAAGCGCAGCATCAAGGCGGCTTACGAGATGATGGGGTTCAAGAATGCAATGGAGATCCACCGGGCTAACGATGCCCTGGTGATTGACGCCTCGCAGATCGAGGAAAAGCGTCAGCTCATGGGCGTACTGCTGGAGAAAGGCCTCAAAGCATTCTTAGAGTTGCGGGACGGGCCATTTCGGCTAAAAAGTGATGAGGGATGATTCAGTCTGTCAGTCGAAGACAGTCTATCAGTCTGTCAGTCTTCAGACTCCGAGACTGAGCAACTCCTAGACCGAGAGACTCTTTGGCCATCCCTCCCCTGCTCGTGCTAGGATAGCGCAGTCACACGGGGGAGGTGCATTATGGCGCCCAATGGTCCTTTTGAGCCGCCAGACAACGTCATCGACCTGGAAAAATTCCGCGCCCAGTGGGGGCCTAAGTCCTCGTTCGGCCGGTTCGTGCGCGGCGACTTCTTCCGTAAAGTCGTCTTTCCTATTCTCGCCTTGGCGGTCGGCCTGAAGCTCCTGATCTTCCTCTGCATCACCTATGTGCGGCCGAACGAGTACGGCATCAAGGCCGTGCGGGTGCCGGTGCTGGGAGCGCGGGGCGTGCACAAGGAGGTGTACCACACCGGCTTTCATCTGGTGCTCAAACCTTTCGATTTCGAGGAAATGTATCTGTTTCCCAAGGACCTGCAGGTGCTGGACCTCACCGGCGCACGGGAGGAGTCCGCGCGGGAAGCGACCGTCGGCAAGGCCGCCCACATTCAGACCTCGGACGGCTTCTTCGTTGATGTGGACGTCAGCATCCTCTACAAGATCGCGGACCCCTATCTGGTCTTCACTCGCCTCGGCATCGGCCGCTCCTTCGAGAACAACGGCATCGTGCCTAAGGCCGAGCCGGTGCTGAAGCAAACCCTGGGTGAGCTGACCACTGAGGAGTTCTATAACAGCCCGCTGCGTTCGGCCAAGACCCAACTGGCCAAAGACCTGCTCAACCGCGACCTGGCTGAGTATGGTCTCCAGATCGATCAGGTGCTGGTGCGTTACTTCCGCTACACCGAAGAGATCCAGAAAAACGTGGAAGAAAAAAAGCTCAAGGACCAGTTAGTGTTCAAGAACCAGGCCGAAGGCCGCGCTGCAACGGAAGGAGCCAAGCTCAAGAAGGTCATTCAGCAGGGTCAGGCAACGGTTGATATCAAGCTGCAAGAGGGCCGGGCGTACATCACCACCAAGGATGCGGAGCGCGACCTCTATGTGCGCAAGAAGCAAGCCGAGGCCGACCTGCTCGTCAAGCTCGCCGAGGCCAAGAAGACCCAGTTGCGCAACGATGCCCTCCAGGGTGCGGGTTCCGACCGCATGGTTGGGCTCAAGATGGCGGAAGTCTACAAGGGCTTAGAGCTCATCGTGCTGCCGAGCGACGGCACCAATGGCGTGAACCCGCTCAACCTCGACCAGACGATGAAACTGTTTGAGGTCAAGAAATAACAGGACTGAGCAATCGCAAACAGTCTCACAGTCTGTCAGTCGCTCAGTCTGTTCTGACGCAGGAGATTCCTATGAAAACGCTCTCGATCATCGTGTTAGTGCTGCTCCTTGGGGTGTTTAGCTTTTACCCACACACGACCGGTCCCACCGAGGTCGGCGTGCGCACGATCAAGTGGAGCCTGTTCGCCAAGCAGGGCGTAGAGGACCACGTGTATGCACCCGGCGCGGTCTATTTCTTTCCCGCCATCCTCAACGACTGGCACGTCTTTGACACCAAGCTGCAAAACGTGGAGATGACCCACGAACCCAGGCGTGGGGATAAGCCGTTTCGCGATGACCTGCTGTTCAAGACCATCGACGGCAACGACATCAGTCTCGATGTGATCATCTCCTACCGCATCGACCCCCAGAAAGCGCCGTACATTTTGCAGTACGTCGCGGGCAGCGACTTCGAGCTGAAAGACAACGTGGTCCGCACCATCGCCCGCAGCCGACCGCGCGACATCTTCGGCGAACTCAAGACCGAGGAGTTCTACGTCTCCGACAAGCGCGACGAGAAGGCCGAGCGGGCCAAGGCGATGCTCAATGAATCGCTCAACCCCTATGGCGTGATCGTCGAGCGGGTCTCCACTAAAGACTACCGCTTCAATCCGGCGTATCAGCGGGCGATCGAAGACAAGAAGGTGGCCGATCAAGTGGCCGAGCAGAACAAGTCCGCGACCAAAGCGGCCGAAGAGGAGTATTTGAAGAAGTTGGAAGATGCCAAAGGCGAGGTTAACAAGATGGTAGCCGAGGCCGACGGACGGTTTCGCCAGGCCCAGATCGAGGCCGACGCTTATTACGAGAAGCAGCAGCGCATCGCCGCGGCGATCGAGGCCGAGGGCATCGCTGAGGCTAAAGGCATCACGGAGCTGAACAAGGCGCTGGCCGGCAGCGGCGGCGAGGTGATGGTGAAGCTCAAGGTCGCCGAAGCCCTGGAGGGCAAGAAGATCGTGCTCTTGCCGCTCTCGGGCTCAGGCATGGATATCAAGACCACCAATATTAACCGGCTTCTGGAGACGTACGGCTTAAAAAGTGTGACGCAGGACAAGGACGAGCAGAAATAGTCCCCGGCGAGGCACTGCTCAGCAGACCCTGAGCAGGCTGCTGAAAAAGTCGGATGCGTGCTTCGACAGGCTCAGCACGAATGGAAAATCTCCAACGATTGCACTGCCTGCCCCGTTCGCCCTGAGCTTGTCGAAGGGTGAACGGAGGGTCTTTCAGCAGCCCGTTCGGTTGACAGCAGAGCGCCAATGCCTATGGTGGAGGCAGACACGGGGGAGGCCTATGAGCCAACTCGAGATGGTCAACGACAACATCCGCCGCGCCTCGGCGATCCTGGAGTTAGGCGAGCGGGTGGAAAAACTGCTGCTCACGCCAGACCGTGAGGTGAAAGTCGAGGTGGCGGTGGAGCTGGATAACGGCGAGGTGGCTACCTACACGGGCTACCGCATCCAACACAACGACGCGCGCGGCCCGATGAAAGGCGGCCTGCGCTATCACCCGACCGTAGACGCCGAGGACGTGACCGCCCTGTCCTCGCTCATGACCTGGAAAACCGCGGTGGTGAACCTCCCGTTCGGCGGCGCTAAAGGTGGTATCAACTGTGACCCACTCACTCTGAGTTCGCGCGAGCTCGAGCGGATCACCCGCAAGTTTGTCAGCAAGATTAAAGAGATTATTGGCCCGACCGTTGACATCCCGGCGCCGGACGTGAACACCAACGCCCAGGTGATGGCCTGGGTTATGGACGAGTACTCACGCTTTTATGGTTTCTCGCCCGCTGTGGTTACGGGTAAGCCCCTAGACCTACACGGCTCGTTCGGCCGCGAAGAAGCGACTGGCCGCGGGGTGGCGTTCATCATCGCCGACCTGATGGCCGACCTGGGCCGGACGCTGAACGGCGCGCGGGTCATTATCCAGGGGTTCGGCAACGTGGGGTCGTTTACCGCGCTATTTCTCCACCAAGCTGGCGCTAAGATCGTCGCGGTCAGTGATGTGTATGGAGGGTTGTACCGACCGGACGGCTTACCGGTGCCGGCCCTGTTTGACTATGCCCGCACGCATCAGGGTATCCGGGGATTTGCCGAGGTGGAAACGATTGCAGGAGACGACCTCTTTACCCTGCCGTGCGACATTTTCATCCCTGCAGCCTTGGGCGGCGTGTTGACTGCTGAACGCGCCACCGCCCTGCGGGCCGAGGTCGTGGTCGAAGCCGCCAATGCGCCTACCACCCCGGAAGGCGACGAGATCCTGCAGCGTCGGGGCATTGTGGTAGTACCGGATATCTTGGCCAACGCCGGTGGGGTGACCGTGTCCTACTTCGAGTGGGCGCAAAACGTGCAGCAGTTCCGCTGGGACGGCGAGCGGGTCAACCGCGAGTTGCAGGCAATCATGGCGAAAGCTTATCGGGATGTGAGCCAGTTAGCCAAGAGCCGCCAGGTCTCCCGGCGCACCGCGGCGTACATCCTGGCCCTGGGGCGCGTGGCCAAAGCCACCGTCATGCGGGGCATTTAGGGGGGGTTGCAAAGAGGAGGGTAGCGATGGACCCGGGTGTCCTGCGCAAATTTGCCTTGTTGAGTGATTTCAGCGACCTGGAGCTGGCCGATCTGTTTGCCAATGCGACCGAGCAGCGCTTTGCCCCTGGCGCGTTTCTCTGCCGTGAGGGGGACCGAGACGGGCACCTGTATTTTCTCGTCAGCGGTGAGGTGGAGGTAACGAAAAAAGGCCCCGACGGCCGGGGGCATGTGCTGGCTCATCTCAGTACCGGGACGCTGCTTGGGGAGCTGTCGTGGATCATGGGCACACCGTGTGCGGCGAGCCTGCAGGCCCGTCAGGAGACCTTAGTGGTACGCCTCGATGGCGCTACGCTCACCCGGCAATTGCAAGAGCGCTCCCCAGGCGCGTTCAAGCTCAGCGTGGCACTCCTTCGTCTCCTAGCCGGCCGTCTCCTGCGCATGAACGAGCAGTTCCTGGCACTCCAGAGCAAGACTGAAGGTCACCAGAAGAGTGAGATCGAGCGCCTGCGCGAGCGCATCCTGCACGACTGGAGCTTTTAGCCCCTCGCCCCGACCTCCTCGGCAGAGGGAATAGCGGCACCGTCTTACCTACGGATGTGTTCTTGACCTACGAACTGAGGATTAAAGCGCCAAGGTTTAAACCTCTTATCAGGGGAAGGTGTATGTACCAGCGAAAGCACCAGTTGTTAGTAACGGGGGTCATTCTGGCTGCTGTATCTGTCCTTGTCACCTGCAATGAGGGCAGTATCGCCAACGCAGAACCGACAGGGGAAGAGACGACCAAAGACGCCGAGGTTGAAGTACGCACAGCCTCAGGTCAGTTCTACGCCGCACTCAACCGTATGTTTGTGGGCGATATGGCACCGCTGATTGAGATCTGGTCACATAGCGATGACGTCACAAACCTGGGGCCGTTCGGCTCCAGGCAGGAAGGCTGGTCGCAGGTCCGCGCCCAGTTCGAACGTGAAGCCGGGCTGAAGTTGGGTGGCCGCGTCGTGGCCAAGGACGTCTTGGTCCGTGTCAACGGGGACACGGCGTATACTGTATGCGTCGAGCAAGGCGAGAATGTGGACTCGTCGGGCAAGCCGATCCAGGTGAGTCATCGCGCAACCAACGTGTTTCGTCGCGAGTCCGGGAAATGGCAGCTAGTCCACCACCATACGGACATCTCAGAGGCACTTCAGAAAGCCGGCGGCCAGAATAAAAAATGACACGTCCTTAGACTTCTAACGCCGCCGCCGTGCCTACAGGATATAGCGCGACAGATCCTCGTCCTTCACGATCGCATCGAGCTTGTCCTTAACATACGGCGCGTCAATCACCACCTCGTGTCCACCTAACTCGGGGGCGTCAAACGACAGGTCCTCCAGTAACCGCTCCACCACCGTGTGCAGGCGGCGGGCACCAATGTTTTCGGTGCGCTCGTTCACCACCGCCGCGATCCGGGCAATCTCCTCTGCGGCCCCAGGCACAAACCTCAGCTTCACCCCCTCCGTTTCCAAGAGCGCGAGGTACTGGGTGAGGAGTGCGTTGCGGGGCTCGGTGAGAATACGGACGAAGTCCTCACGGGTCAGCGGGTCCAACTCCACACGGATGGGAAACCGCCCCTGAAACTCGGGGATCAGGTCCGAGGGTTTAGTCATGTGGAACGCGCCCGAGGCCACAAACAGGATGTGATCGGTGCGGACCATCCCATACTTGGTGTTGACCGTGCTGCCCTCAACGAGGGGCAACAGATCACGCTGGACGCCCTGGCGCGACACGTCCGGGCCGTACACGCCCTCGCGCCCAGCGATCTTGTCGATCTCATCGATGAAGATGATACCGGTCTGCTCCACCCGGCGCACGGCTTCCCGCACCACCGTCTCCATGTCCACCAGCTTGTCGGCCTCTTCCTGCGCGAGCAGCTCAAGCGCCTCGGGCACCTTGAGGCGGCGCTTCTTGGTCTTCTTGGGCAGGAGGTTGGAGAACATCTCTTTGAGCTGGTTCTCCATCTCCTCCATCCCCTGGGGAGCCATCACCTCGATAAAGGGCATGGCGGACTTTGTCACTTCCAGCTCCACCTCGCGATCGTTGAGCTTGCCCTCGCGCAGCATGCGGCGCATCTTTTCGCGCGTGCTCTGGCCGGCTGCCGTCGGTTCGCTCTCCCCGCCAAAGCCGGTGCGGGAAGCAGAGAGCGGCAGCAGCAGATCCAACACCCGTTCCTCTGCCTGGGTCTGGGCCTTGAGCTGGATGTGCTCCTTGGACTCCTGCTTGACCATGTTCACCGCCAGTTCGGCCAGGTCGCGGACCATCGACTCGACGTCGCGGCCGACGTAGCCGACCTCGGTGAACTTCGACGCCTCCACTTTGACGAAGGGGGCCTGGGCCAGCCGGGCTAAGCGCCGGGCGATTTCGGTCTTGCCCACGCCAGTCGGGCCGATCATCAGGATATTTTTCGGCGCGATCTCGTCGCGCAGGTCCTCGGCCACTTGCTGGCGGCGCCAGCGGTTGCGCAGCGCGATGGCGACCGCTCGCTTGGCCTTGTGCTGGCCGATGATGTAGCGGTCGAGCTCGGAGACGATCTCACGCGGGGTCATGAGATGCATGCGCGCGTCGTCGGGGGGGACAAGGTCAGGGTTAGCGACAGTAGCCATGTTAGAGCTCCTCAACCACGATTTGGTCGTTGGTAAACACACAAATCGCCGCAGCAGTATGCATGGCCTCCAGAGCAATGGTGCGGGCATCGAGGTCGGTGTGTCTGACCAGAACACGGGCAGCAGCAAGGGCAAAGTTTCCGCCCGAACCGATAGCCAGGATGCCATCGTCGGGTTCGAGGACGTCGCCGTTGCCGGAGATCAGTAAAGACCCCTCGCGGTCGGCGACCGCCATCAACGCCTCCAACCGGCGCAGCACCCGGTCCGCCCGCCAGTCGCGCGCCAACTCCACCGCAGCACGTCGGAGATTGCCATTGTACTCTTCCAGCTTTTTCTCGAACTTTTCGCACAAGGTGAGCGCATCAGCCGTGCCACCGGCAAACCCGGCCAGGACTCGCCCTTGGGCGAGCCGGCGGATCTTCCGCGCCGTGTGTTTGACGACGGCGTTGCCGACGCTAACCTGACCGTCCCCAGCCATGACCACGCTGCCTTTGTGGCGGACGGAGAGAATAGTCGTGCCGTGCATCGCCTCCCTCATCGCCACCCCTCCTGAATGCGGAATGCATGGCCAAGTGGCCAAAGGAATAGCCAGGCCGAAAAGCCAGGCCGAAGCGGAATGCGGAATGGAAAAACAGGGAAGGTCATTTTTTTCTCCACACTCGTCACTCGTCACTTACTAAGCACGGGGGTGCGCTTTGTCGTACACTTGCATCAGATGGTCGAGGTTGACGTGCGTGTATTTCTGGGTGGTCGAGAGACTCGAGTGCCCCAACAGTTCCTGAATAGCACGGAGATCCGCCCCTGCGTCAAGGAGGTGCGTGGCAAAGGTGTGGCGGAGGGCGTGCGGGCTGGTTTTGAGCGCAATGCCACAGTCTCTGGCGTACCCGGCGACGAGGCGCGCTACGCTCCGAGTAGTCAGCCGCCCACCCCGGCAGTTGAGGAAGACTGGGGAGGACGCGAGCGCGGACGCGCGCGGGAGGGCGCGACGCCTCTTGGCAACGATTAACGCCGGGATCTGCTCACGGTAGCGAGCTAACGCCTCAAGGGCCTTGCGGCCGATCGGCACAATCCGCTCCTTGTTGCCTTTTCCCCGGACCCGTACCACCTCGAGGTTGGTGTCGATCTCGCCCCAGTTGAGAGCGACCAACTCGCTCACTCTGAGGCCGCAGGAGTACAGCAGCTCCAAGATCGCCCGGTCGCGCAGCCCGCTGGCGGTGTCGAGCGGAGGGGCCTCAAGCAGGCGGAACATATCGTCTATCGCCAGGTAGGTCGGGAGTGGCTGGTCTTTCTTCGGAGAGCCGATGTGTAAGGTCGGATCACGCTCGATCACCCCTTCGCGCAGCAGAAAGCGCAGGAAGCTCTTTATTGCCGAGAGCTTGCGGCCGATTGAACTCTTCTTGTGGCGGCGGTGCAGCGTAGAAAGAAAGGCGTGGATGAGGTGGTGATCGATCTGCCCAACATGGGCCTCCGCCCGCCCGTGCGGTTTTTCCACGAAGGCAAAGAACTGGAACAGGTCGCTCAGGTAGTTGCGCAGGGTGTGCGCGGAGACGTTTTTCTCCACCCGCAGAAACGTGGTGTAGCGGTCGATGAGGTTGTGCAGCTCAAGTATAGGCATCGCTTAGAGAAAACCACAATACCAATAAGCCCTCGCCGAAGAAAGAGGCTGAAGTGGACACGGATGCGAGTCTGGTGTAATCAGCACTCAGGATACAGGCATGAAGTCCTGCCATCATTGCCAGCACCCGATTGTCAGCACAGACCGCCTCGGTCGGCGTGATACCTGCCCGGGCTGTGGGGCTGACCTGCGTTGCTGCTTGAACTGCGCCTTCTACGATACTCACTACGCCAATGCCTGTCGCGAACCCAACGTGGATCCGGTCCTCGACAAAGCAGCCGGGAATTTTTGTGAATTCTTCACTGTTGGTGAACAGCCGCCGCCGCAACCGCGTGCGGCGGGAGACGCCCGCGCCCGGCTCGAGGCGCTCTTCAAAAAGAAACCGTGAGCCCGGAGGAGGCCCATGTGCCCCCATCCCTTCGCCTGACACGAGCAGTCGGCTGAGAGTGCACGATGAGAAATCCCCATTCGCACTGCACGTTGGCTCTCACGCTTCTGCTGCTTGGGCTGACTGCTTGCCAGCGCGATGCCCACAGCGCTCGGGGGATCGCCGAGAGATTCCTTGATGCCCACTACGTCGATATCAACCTGCCGGCCGCTAAAGCCTACTGCACGGGGCTCGCTCTGAGCCGCGTGGAGGCCGAGATCCGCCTCACCACAGGGCAGCAGATCGACGAGAGCACGCGTAAGCCTCAGGTCCACTACCGGTTGCTGGAAGAGGAAAAACGCGGGGAACAAAGCGCCTCTTTCCTCTATGAAGCAACGATCTCAGTTGACGGGGCCGAACAATTCACGAAGAAGGTGCTCCTCACGTTGCGTCAGGGCGCGGAAGGCTGGCGGGTGGCCAACTACAGCGAGTTCGAGTGAAAACGTGCTCAGGTGTTGACAGCCTCTAGCCGGGAGGAGGAGAATGCCCCGGGGCATAAAACCTGAAAGCTAAAACGTAAAGCGTAAAACGTAAGGGGAATACTAGTGCTTAGTCCATCTGAAGCTGATGAGTATGTCATTCTGAGCCGGAGCATAGCGGAGGCGAAGAATCTCTCAGCGTTCTGGCCGAAGCGAGATTCTTCGTCGCTTCGCTCCTCAGAATGACATCTATCAAAATCCCGTGGTCGAAGTACTAGGGCTCCTTCTTCTTTTACGTTTCACGTTTTACGTTTTACGTTTTATATCCGAAAGGAGGGATGCGTATGCAGGACAAGACCTACGTCATCACCGAGATCGTCGGCGTTTCTGACAGCTCTATCTCCCAGGCTGTCGGCAACGCTATTGCCCGGGCAAACCAGACGCTCAAAGCGCTCGACTGGTTCGAAATCAAAGAGGTGCGCGGCACGGTTGTAGAGGGCAAGGTCGGGGAGTATCAAGTGACCCTCGACGTGGGCTTCCGTTACCTGACGGACGAGGAAATGCGCGCCTGGGTCCACAGGTAACCAGGAGCACGCACCAGGGCCTCACACGCACGGAGGAGGATGACCATGCCGGACAAGACGTACAAAATCATTGAGCTGGTCGGCGTGTCTGCCGCGTCGATCGAAGAGGCCATTCAGAACGCGATCAGCCGCGCCAATCAGACCCTCAAGAACCTGGATTGGTTCGAGGTGGTGGAGGCGCGCGGTCTCATCCAGGAGGGCAAGGTCAACCAGTTTCAAGTCAAGCTCAAGGTTGGGTTCCGCCTGATTGGATAGACGCCACTCGAGCCTCACGCGCGGCTGGCACATAGAACCGCTCGACGTACTCCTTCACCATGCGCCGGGCGCAAAAGAGCGGGGTGATCGAACAGATCGCTTCCTTGACCATCCGTATCCAGCCGCGCGGTACGCCGTCGGAATCCCGCTGGTAATACAGCGGCACGATCTCGTCTTCTAAGAGCCGGTAGAGGGTGCCGGCTTCGCTAACATCGCGCGACCCAACCTCGGCAGCGGGTTCAGACGTGCTAATCGTCCAGCCGTTGCCACCGTTATAGCCTTCACACCACCAGCCATCGGCCACGCTCAGGTGCGGGACTCCGTTGAGCGCGGCCTTTTGTCCACTGGTCCCGCTTGCTTCCAAAGGGGGAACAGGATTGTTTAACCAGACGTCAACCCCCTGGACCAGAAACTTGGCCACGTGCATGTCGTAGTCCTCAACGAAGGCGATCTGCCCACCGAGGTCATACTTCTTGGCCAAGGCATAGACCTGTTGAATCAGGTGTTTGCCGGGCTCATCGGCTGGATGGGCCTTGCCGGCAAAGATGACCTGTACCGGCCGCCACTGATCTTGCAAGATGGCTTGTAAGCGGGCCAGGTCCTGGAGGAGCAGGGTTGCGCGTTTATAGGTCGCAAAACGCCGGGCAAAGCCAATAGTCAAGGCCTCAGGGTCAAGCAGCGCGCCCGAGGCCAGTACCTGTACCGGATCGCGGCGTTCCTCGCGCCACAAACTCCGCGCTCGTTCGCGCACGAAGCTGATCAGCTTGTGTTTCAGTTGCACCCGCACCTGCCACAGTTCCTCATCGGGGATGTCGTACACCCGCTGCCACAAGGCCGGGTTATCATGATGTTTCACCCAGTCCGGTCCCAGGTATTTATTGTACAAGTGGGTCAATTCCGCCGCGACCCAGGTCTGCGTATGCACGCCGTTGGTCACGACAGAGATTGGCACCTGCTCAGCAGGAGTGTCCGGCCAGAGCGGCTGCCACATGCGACGCGAGACCTCGCCATGAGTCTTGCTCACGGCGTTGCACCGCCCGGCCAGGCGCAGCGCCAATACCGTCATGTGAAACATCTCGCCCCAGGGCTCGCGATGGTAACCTAAGGCGAGGAAGCGGTGGCGATCAAGCCCCAGTTGGCCCCAGTAACTATGCAAATGCTTCTCGATCAGATGGAAAGGAAAGGCATCATGCCCGGCCGCTACAGGGGTGTGGGTGGTAAACACTGTGGTACGCTGCACCTCGGCCACGGCCTCGGGAAATGGCATCCCAGCTGCCACCAACTCACGGAGCCGTTCGATCGTGACAAAGGCAGCATGGCCCTCGTTCAGATGCCATACTTGTGGGGTAATCCCCAGGGCGCGGAGCACTCGTACTGCACCGATCCCCAGAATGATTTCCTGGAGAATGCGCATCTCCTGGTCCCCGCCGTAGAGCCGGGCGGACAACTCGCGATCCCAGGGCGCGTTTTCTTCGACGTCGGTGTCCATCAAGTACAGGGACGCCCGGCCAACACGCACATGCCAGACCGTCGCATAAATTTGCCGCTCATCAATTGGTACTACGACCAGACACCGTTTCCCCTCGGGCGTGAGCGCTGGCATCAATGGTGCGTCGGCCCGGTCGAGATACTCATACACTGCCTCCTGGCGGCCATCGACCGAGAGGCGTTGGTGGAAGTACCCCTGGGGATACATGAACCCAACCCCGACCAGCGGCACCCCCAGGTCGCTCGCTTCTTTGCAATGGTCCCCAGCCAAAATCCCTAGGCCCCCGCTATAGATCGGCAGCGAGTTGTGGATGCCAAACTCGGCCGAGAGATAGGCAATAGCAGTCTTCGCTAGATCAGGAGCAGAGCGAGCAAACCAGGTGTCGCGGGCCGCTAGGTCTGCGTCAAACGCAATCATGACGGCGTCGTAGCGGCGCAGGAAGGCGGGATCCTGGGAGAGCATGAGGAGACGCGTCGGCACCACCTCCCGCAGCAGCTTGACCGGGTTGTGCGCCGTCATGGCCCACACGGTAGGATCGATGGCGGCAAAGAGCGCGCGTGCCTCCGGGTGCCAGCTCCACCAGAGGTTATAAGCAAGTTCGGTCAGCCGGCCGATGCGTGCAGGAAGTAGTGGCGGTGCAAGATCCATGAGTGTTGTTCCTCTCAGATCTAGGCTTAACTTCCGATATTAACATATGCGCCAAGCCGGGTGTCACCCCATCCCCCTTTGGACAAACCCCCTTGCCCTCACTCTGGCAAGTGGCTATGAATATCAATTTGACGCGAAAGCTGTCACCTCGAATCATAAACCATAAGGGAAGGAGGCTGTTGTATGGAAGCGCAGGAAAGACAACCGATTCCGCGCATCAATGACCCAGCTCCGGACTTTAAGGCGCTGAGCACCCACGGCGAGATCACCCTGTCCCAATTCACCAAAGCTGGGAGATGGGTGTTGTTGTTCTCTCACCCGGCGGACTTTACCCCGGTCTGCACGACCGAATTCGTCGAGTTCTCTCGCCTGGCCCCCGAGTTCGAGAAGCGTAACGTCCAGCCTATCGGTCTCTCGGTCGATAGCATTTACGCCCATCTAGGCTGGGAACAGAACATCGAGAAGAACTTCAACCAGAGGGTGCCTTTCCCAGTGATCGCCGACCGCAACATGGCCGTGGCCTCGCTCTACGGTCTGATCCACCCTGGAGCGAGTGATACTGCAACTGTGCGCGCGGTGTTTGTCATTGACCCCAAAGGCATGGTGCGGGCGCTGATCTACTACCCGCTGCAGATTGGCCGGAACGCGCAGGAGATTCTCCGCCTGATCGATGCACTACAGGCGGTGGATAAACACGGGATTGCTACGCCGGTGAACTGGCAGCAGGGCGAAAAGGTGATCGTGCCGCCGCCGACCAGTGAGGCGGCTCTGCGTGAGCGAATAGAAATGGGCAAGAAGAGGGAAGTCGAACAGACTGACTGGTACTTTTCCAAGAAGCCGCTGCCCACCGGGTAGGAGCGGGCCTCCGGTCGGACGTAGTCCCTGGGTCGCTGGTCGGCTACATACGTGTGGTAGTGCAGTTGTCTGAAGCGGGGGTGGGTTTCAAACCCATCCTTACTTTTTCTGCGGCAGCAGGCCCGCAGGCCAGCGATCTTCGGGAAACGCCGCCTCTCCGGTAAGGAACCGCCTCGCCTCTTGTAGCCTCTTCTCTACCTCTGATCGGTCCGCAGCGGCATCGACCAGAGCAATCATGAGAGCAAGCGCGTTGCTCACCATCCAGTCCTCGCTGTTATCGAGTTCTTTAGGATTGGCAAAGATAGGGTGAGCCAGCGCCCAGGCGCGTAGATCCGCGGCAGACACGGCACCGGAAAAGTATCGGTCGAGGTGCTCCACTGCCTGGCGCTTAATCTGAGCGACCTTTGTCATGGCATGCCCTCATCCTGTAGGGGCGTACGTCGTGCGCCCACATCCGCCCTCCCTCTCCCGCAGTGCGGGAGAGGGTTGGGGTGAGGGCCATCCGGTCGAGGTGCTATGCGTATGCTCCCTCACCCTAGCCTTCTCCTACAGGGAGAGGGAAATAACACAACTCAGTACGTCTTGAGGATTTTCCCATACGGCAGATAAGCGTTGAACCAGCCGTAGCGGCACGAGACGATCTCTTTGACTGCTAGTTTGTACCAGGGGTCGGCCTCGGTGGGCGAGTTGTAGACCAGCGAGCCAGGCCCGCTCCAGACCTCAGCTACACCGTCAGTACCAACGACCGGCGTGACCCGGAAGTCACAGGAGACGAGTTGGGCAAGGGCCGGGTGCTCGCTCTCCTCAGCATTAGGGATGACCTTGAGAGAAAGGATGGGCGGAAAGCTAAAGCTATTGGCCGGGACGTTGCGGATCGAGCGCATGACCGCGGTGGCTAGGCGGTTGCCCTTGGGTCGCTCGATGATGCCCATAAACTCTTCGTGTTCCTGCACGACATCGACGTGGGCTAGCTTCTTGGCGTAGCCCCAGATTTCCCGCCCGGCGATCAGCGGCGCTTCCTGCGTGACAAAGAGGTTAGGCAGATACGTCATCACTTGCCCCTGCCATTTGCAGGCAACGCCCAGAATGGCCTCGTTGTAAGGGCCGAAGGTAGAGAAATGATACTTGGCAATGATGATGCTCGCCGTGGCCGGCTCGACCAACTCCAGCCCCTCGGGTAGCAATCGCAGTGCTTCCTCCTCGTCGGTGCGGTACTCGACGATGATCATCTCCATGTTGCGGTAGTAAAACGGGGGCGATTGGACTGCAGGCGCGGTGACCGGCATGGAGGGGCCAAACTGACTCTTCTTGAGCTGTCCGTACTTTGCCATAGCGTCCTCCTTACCTAGAACCCTTCTATCTGCCCTAACCGCTCGCGGTGGAACGTTGCATCACCAAAGGCGAACTCGTTCCACTTGGCGCGCTTGAACCAGAAGTGCAAGTCGTGTTCCCAGGTGAAGCCGATGCCGCCGTGCATCTGCACAGCCCGGTTGGTCGTGCGGGAGTAAACGTCAGAGAGCCGGGCTTTGGCCAGGGCCGCGGCGCGTGAGGCCTCACGCGGGCGCGTATCGAAAGCGTGGGCAGCATACCACACTAGAGCGCGGGCTGGCTCGATCTCGCTCGCCATCTCTGCGGCCATATGCTTGAGGGCTTGAAACGAGGCGATCGGCCGGTTGAACTGCGTGCGCACTTTCGTGTACTCAACCGCCATTTCCAGCGCTTTTTGTGAGCCGCCGAGACTGTCTGCGGCCAGCGCGACGCAGGCCGCGTCGATAAGACGGGCGAGGATTTTCCAGCCCTGGCCCTCACCGCCGACCAGAGCAGTCTGAGGCACGGCCACGTTTTTGTACTCGACCTCGTAGAACCGCCGTGTCAGGTCGAAAATGTCCAAGGGTTTGAGCGTGAGGCCGGGCGCCTCGCGTTCTACCAGCACCAGGCTCACCCCTGCCTCGCCCCGACCATTCGTGCGCACAGCCACGAGCAGGAAGTCTGCCACCGTCGCGAAGGGCACGAACATCTTGGTACCCGAGAGGCTGTAACCATCACGGCTTTTCTTAGCCTTGAGAGAGATCCCTGCGGCATCGAGCCGGTCCTCAGCCTCAAGAAACGCCAGCGTGCCCACCGCCTCGCCGGAAGCCAGGCGCGGCAGCCAGGCCTTTTTCTGTGCTGGCGTACCGCCCTGCATGAGCCCAAGCGTGACCAGGACGGAAGAGAACATGAACGGTCCAGGGACGACCGCCCGGCCCATCTCCTCCAATAGCAGCGCCATGTCGAGCATACCTAGGCCCAGACCACCGTAGCTCTCGGGGATCAACAGGCCGGTCCAGCCCAGTGCAGCCATTTTGCGGTGTAACTCGCGGGAGAACCCGTCCTTCTCCTTGTACATCTCGCGCACGAACGTTGGCGGGCATTCCCGGGTGAGAAATTCTCTCGCCGCACGTTGCAGTTGCTCTTGTTCTTCCGACAGCCCAAAATCCATACGGTTAATCCCCTAAAACGTAACAGCAATGAAGAATAAAACGTAAAACGTGAAACGTAAAAAAAGAAGGAGCCCTAGTGTTCCCCTTACGTTTTACGCTTTACGTTTTAGCTTTCACGTTTTACGCTTTACGCATTTCCTCTTCCTCTTTCTGACCCTAGACTCTAGACGCTAGACTCCAGACAGTCTTCTTACCCCGACTTCGGCATCCCCAGGCCACGCTCGCTGATGATGTTCTTTTGGATCTGCGAAGTGCCGCCGCCGATCACCAGCCCCAGCGTAAACATGAACTCATACGCCCAGTTGCCGTGGTCAATGACGTGGGCTGAACCACGAGTGAGCGGAGCGTACGAGTTCAGAAGCTCCAGGGCCAGCGCGCAGATGTCATGGTTCAGCTCGGTGCCGACCAATTTGTTGACCATCGCCGCGACGCCCGGCGGACGGCCTTTGATCGCGTCGGTGAGCTGGCGGTACGAGTGATATTTCATCGCCTCGACACGCACGAGCAAATCGGCCAGCTTCTGACGGATGACCGCATCCTCGGCTGCCGGTTTGCCGTAATGCTGGCGCGAGCGGGCTAGCCGGATCAGGTTCTGCATCATGAGCTGGGTGCGGGTGGTCGAGCCCAGCAGGTTACGCTCATGAAACAGAGTCGCGTTGGCTACCATCCAGCCCTGGTTCAACTCGCCAACGAGGTTGGCCCGGGGCACGCGCACGTCTTCAAAGAAGACCTCGTTGAACCCAGCGTCGCCGGTCATTTGCACCAGGGGACGCACAGTGATCCCTGGGGTCTTCATGTCGATCAGGACGTAGGAGATACCACGATGCTTGGGGACGTCGGGGTCGGTACGCACCAGGCAAAACATGCGGTCAGCAAACTGGGCGTTCGAGGTCCACACCTTCTGGCCGTTGACGATGAACTCGTCACCGACCAATTCGGCACGGGTGCGCAAAGAAGCGAGGTCTGAGCCGGCTCCCGGCTCGGAATACCCCTGGCACCAGATCTCTTCGGCGGTGAGGACCTTGGGTAGGTAGCGCCGCTTCTGTTCCTCGGTGCCGTACTGAATCAGCGTGGGGCCAAGCATCTGGATGCCCATGGCACCGATCAGGCCAGGTGCTCGGGCCCAGACCATCTCTTCATTGACGATGGTCTGGCGCATCACATCCGCGTCCTGCCCCCCGTATTCCTTCGGCCAGCTCATCGCCACATAGCCAGCGTCATAGAGCTTGCGTTGCCACTCCTTCGCACGCTTGACCCGCTCGGGATCGTGCGGTGGCAAGTCGCTGAGCGCCTTGTCTTTCTTGGGCAGGTTGTGCTTGAGCCAGGTGCGGATTTCCTTACGAAACGCCTCGTCTTCTTTGGAATACGCCAGTTCCACGAGTATCCCTCCCTCAGCTTTGTAGGGCGGGCAGTGCCAGCCCTACTTCTTGCTGATCGCTGAGCGCTAATGGCTGAATGCTCACAGATTGTACAACCGCTTGGCGTTCTCGCCGATGATTCTCTGTTGGGCCCATTCTGGGAGCGACGCACAGGCTTCTTTCACCTCGTCCACCACGCCCGGGAATGTGCAATCGAAGTGTGGGTAGTCTGAACCCCAGATCACGCACTCTTCGAGACCCATATCGACCGCAGTTTTGACAGTGCGTTCGTCAGGGTCCATGGAGATGAAGCACTGCTCCCTGAAATGCTCGCTGGGTTTCTTCTTGAGCCACGGCACGTAATGGCCCATCTTTTCAAAGTGCCCATCCATACGGTCAAGCCAGTGGCCGATCCAGCCAACCCCGGCCTCAAGGAACGCTACCTTCAGTTTGGGGAACTTGGTCAACACCCCGCCGCAGATAATGTCTAGGCACGCACCCTGCATTTCCCAGGGGTGGCACACCATGTGAAAGAAGAATGGGTCCTTGTAGCGTTCCTGTCCTAGGGTCTGCATCTTGGTGCCGAAACTACCATGAATGGCGACGGGGATGTTCAGCTCTTGGGCTTCGCGCCAGAACGGGTCATAGACCGGGTCGTTCAGTTGCCGGCCATTGTACGGGTTAGGGCGGATGAACACCGCACGCATGCCCAGGTCCTTCACCACCCGGCGCATCTCTTTCACTGCTTCGTCCACATCCTGGAGGGGCAGCGGCGCCACGCCAAAAAACCGGGTGGGATAGGGTTTGCAGAAATCAGCAACCCAGTTGTTGTAGGCCCGGCAGGCTGCGGCTGCCACCGTGGGATCGTTGAGGTCCCCGTAGAGGAGCCACAACGTGGGGTAGAAGAACGCGACCTCAATGCCCTCCAGGTCCATGTCCTTGACGCGGGCGTGCGGATCATACCCGCTGGGGGTGATTTCGTCCCACGACATCGTGCGCGCCTTCTTAGGATCAGAGAGGCCACCAGGAGTACAGGCCGCGGCGATGGCCATGTTGGGGTCAGAGCGCACATCGCGGTCGATCATGAGCTTATCAATCCCGTCTCTGTCGCGGACGATTTGGACCACCCGCTCGCGGTAGGCAGGTTCGGTGTACTCCTGCCACACGCTGCGCGGCTCGAGAATGTGCCCGTCAGCATCGATGATCGTTGCCATAACGCCCTCCTTATCCTTATCGTGGGTTTGTTGGCTGTTTCTTTTGTTATCCCTCCCCCCCTTCATCCACGGGAAAGAACCCTTCTTCGCTCTCGGCCATCAGGCGGAGGTCAAAAGTGCGTACCCTCGGCGGAGCTATGCACAAGGGGGTAAGGTGGATCAGGAGATCCCGGGCGAGTTGACTCTCGGCATAAGCCCGCAGGTCTTTGCTGGTACGCCAGGAACTGACTGCAATGAGCTCATCTCCCTCTTGCATGATCTGCACGAAGAGGAACCCTGAGACCTTCCTGACGTGTTCGAGCCGATCCTGCAACACCCGGATTGCGGCCTCGACTTGACCTGACTTCGCTTTAGCTTCCAACACACGACAGTACATAACACCCTCCTCAAAAACCGCAGAGGCAAGGCAGTGCCTTGCCCGCCCCTGGGCGACGCCCTAGGTCGCCCTTACCTCTAAACGCGAAGGCGCAAGTTTGTCAACTGGAAAGCTCTGGTGGGAGCACTCGTACCTCGTTGCTGATACGTTCGTAGTGGGAAGTCTTGGTCTCGGACTCTTCGCGCGCCCCCTTGAGCGAGACAAGGCAACAAGCCTCTGTGTCGCTCACATCCTTCCAGTTGAACCCGGCATCGGCTGGGATCTCCAGGCTCACCGCCACTGACCCGACGGAGAGAAGAAACGGCTCCAACGCGCCGGCCAGCTTGACCTGGGGCTCAAGGGGAAAAACCAGCACCTCTTTATATGGCAAGGGCAATTTCACCCCCGGCTCCAGGTCATAGTCGAACGCCACTTGCAGTGTCTGCTCGCCCGTGCGTGTAACCTTGACGTTGGAGATTCTGACGAGCGCTTTACTCTCTGCAGGCTTGGGGGTACAGGCTAGCGGCGTCACCAGAGTAGAAAGCAAGCAGCAAAGCAATGCAAGGGCGAAGCGGGGCCTCGCCCTGCCTCGGGCGACCCAAGCTGTCAACCAGTACCCTACTGCCGCGTGGGGGCACTCCATCACTTGCCTCCACGCCGCCGCATCAGCTCAGCGTAACAGTAGAGAAGCGCGAGGCCACGGTAGGGACGCCAACGTTCGGCAAACGTACGCATTTCACCTTCGGTGGACTGTTCCGTTTTGCCCAGTAATCCCTGGGCTAGGTATTTGACCACCCCCAGATCACCGCCGGGAAAGGCATCAACCCGAGCCAGACCGCGCATCAAGCAGGTTTCTGCGCTCCAGCGGCCAATGCCTTTGACCTGCGTCAGACGCTCGATCACGCCCTCGTCCGGCAGTGAAGCTAATTCCTCTTGCCTGAGAGCACCCGAGGCGAACGCCTGGCCGAGACGCACGAGGGTACCGGCTTTGGCTCCGCTCAAGCGAAACTGCCGTAGGTGCTCCTCCGTCTCCGCAGCGAAACGCTCAGGCCCGGGAAAGGTATAGTAGGTCTCGCCGTTGACGCGCCACTTGTGGCCGAATGCCTCCACCAGCTCTTTCTTGATGGAATAAGCAAACGTGAGGTTGACCTGCTGCGACAGCACCGCCATGACCAGGGACTCGAACACCGTGGGGCTGGCGGTAAGCTTGAGGCCGCGAAAGCGGGGCACCAGGGGTGCGAGCAGGGCATCCTTGCGGGCCAGGCGATAGAACGGCTTCAGGTCCAGGTCTGTGCAAAGGATGTGGCGAAGCTGGGCAGCAAACTCCGGCCGGTCGAGGTCGGCTCTGCGTGTACCTTGTAACTCTACACGCAGAAGAGGCTTGGCTGTGGTGCCTTCGTCGGTGACAGTCGCCAGCGCTAGTTGCTTGCCCACCGAGAGCAGACGTTGATAGCCCTTGGGCTGGACACGGTCGACAATCTCGTCCTGGAACCGGGCAAAACGGGCGGCAGTCAAAGCCAGAGTGTAAGGCGGGAGCGGGGTCAGCGTGAAACGGCAGATCATCGAAAAGAGTCTAGGGTCTAGAGTCTAGAGTCCGGGAAGGGACGGTAGGCGAAAAGGCGAAAAGGGCGAAAGGGCGAAGGGGTGAAGGGGGCAATAACTCTCTTCCATTCACCGTTTTTTTCCTTTTCCCCTTTTTCCCTTTTCGCCTTTTCGCCTTTTTCCCCAACACCCAGCACCTCGCACCTAAATGACTTCGGCCTCCTTAAGCCGCGCTACATCCTCCCACGAGTATCCAAGCAGTTCGGTGAGAATCAGCTCCGTATGCTCGCCGAACTCCGGCGCCGGGGCCTTGGGATCACCGGGCGTCTTACTCAGGCGCGCTGGCACGCCGACGACCTTGGTCTTGCCCCAGTGCGGATGATCGTAGTCTACAATGTACTCGTTAGCGATCATCTGCGGATCATTAGGCAGGTCCGCGATACCGTTGACCACGGTGTAGATGAAATCCCCACCGCTCTCCTTGAATGCCTTCATCCAGTAGTCACGCGGTTTAGAGGCGAAAGCTTTGTCGAGGATCGGGACGAGGTGTTGAGCGTTTTCCGCCCGCTTCGCCATCGTCTCGAACCGTGGGTCTCGCAGAACCTGCTCGATACCCAGCACTTTACAGAAGTTCGTCCAGTAGCGATCCTGCTGCGCCATAGCCAAGCAAATCCACTTGCCATCGCCACACTGGTAGTGGTTCCACAGCGGGCTTGGCGCCGCCGCCCGCGGCATGCGTTGGAACTCTCTGCCCAGGATCGTCATGCAGGCGACGTTCAATCCCTGCAAGGCGGTCATGCTGCCCAGGTGTGAGGTATCGACCTCTTGGCCGACACCATGTTTGTCGCGGGCAATGAGCGCCGCCAATACGCCGTAGGCGAGCATGATCGCGCCCATCTGGTCGGCGATGCCACCGGTGATGTTGAGTGGCGGCATATCGGGCTCGCCCGCCGCAGTCATGATGCCGGAGCGAGCCAAGCCCATGTAGTCGAAGGAGGGCTCGCCCGAGTCCGGACCGAACGGGCCGTACCCGCTGGCGCTGGCGTAGATCAGCTTGGGGTTATACTTGGAGAGGGTTTTGTAGTCGATGCCGAGCTTGGCAGCCACGCCTTTACGGAAGTTCTGCACAAAGACGTCGGATTTCTCCGCCAGTTTGTACACGATCTCTTTCGCCTCGGGTTTCTTGAGATCGAGGGTGAGGCTTTGCTTGTGGCGGTTGTTGGCTTCGAAGTAAAAATTGTGGCCTTCGCTCGTGCCGATCAGCACCCCTGCCACACTCATCACTCCTCGCCCCGGGTCTCCCCCCACCCGCTCCTCGATCTTAATCACCTCGGCACCGAGGTCACCGAGCATCATTGTCGCCACCGGCCCTTGCTGCCAGATCGTCCAGTCGATAATGCGGACACCGTCTAATGGCCGTTGCATAGTTGTTCCTCCTTTGAAAAAGCTATTAGCTGTTAGCTTTTAGCTAAAATCTGCATTGCTTGCAGCGAGAGGTCATTATTTTTTGTCTGGCTAACTGCTAAGAGCTAATAGCTAAAAGCCCTAAATGACTTCCCGTTCCTTCAATCTGCCAATGTCCTCCCAAGAATATCCTAAGAGATCAATCAGCACCTGCTCGGTGTGCTCACCGAACTCCGGCGCCGTCCCTCTGGGGTCTCCGGGCGTTTTGCTCAAGCGCACCGGTACGCCCACGACCTTGATCGGGCCCCAGGCCGGATGAGCATACGGCACCACGTAGTTGTTGGCTAACATCTGCGGGTCATCGGGCAGATCGTTGAGCGAGTTGACGATGGTATAGATAAAGTCCCCGCCGTTCTTGAGAATCGACATCCATTCGTCACGCGGCTTGGACGCGAAGAGCTTATCCAGGATGCCGATCAATTCCTCGCTGTTCTTGCTGCGCACCGCCATGGTGGCGAATTTCGGGTCTTTCTCCAGCTCTTGAATGCCCAGGGCCTTGCAGAGGTCCGGCCAGTAGCGGTCGGCCTGGATCATCGCCAGACAGATCCACTTGCCGTCGCCGCACTTGTAGTGGTTCCACAGCGGGTTGGGCGCTTTGGCGCGGTAGGAGCGGCGAAACTCCTTGCCCAAGGTGAGGCGGCAGGCCAAGTTGAGACCTTGCAGCGCCATCATGCTGCCCAGGTGTGAGGTATCGACCTCCTGGCCAATACCGAACCGTTCACGGGTAAAGAGGGCGGTCATAATCCCATAGGCAAGCATAATCGCGCCCATCTGGTCGGCGATACCGCCGGTGATATTCTGCGGGTCCATGTCAGGTTCGCCGACTGCATTCATAATCCCCGAGCGGGCCAGGCCCATATAGTCGAACGAGGGCTCACCTGAGTCCGGCCCTTCCGGGCCATAACCGCTGGCACTGGCGTAAATGAGCTTGGGGTTGTACTTCGAGAGTGCTTGATAGTCGAGCCCGAGCCTGGCGGCCACACCTTTGCGGAAGTTTTGCACGAAGACGTCAGACTTCTCTATCAGCTTGTAGACGATCTCCTTCGCTTCGGGCCTCTTGAGGTCGAGGGTAAGGCTTTTTTTGTGGCGGTTATTGACTTCGAAGTAGTAGTTGCGCTGGCCTGAGACGCCGGTCATGGTGCCGCCGATACTCATGACGCCCCGGCCCGGGTCCCCGCTGACCCGGTCTTCGATTTTGATGACTTCGGCGCCCAGGTCACCGAGCATCATGGTGGATACAGGTCCCTGCTGCCAGATCGTCCAGTCGACAACGCGAACCCCTTCTAACGGCATCGGCATAGTGTCCCTCCTGAGTGCGGCACGTGCGATCGGACGGGACTTTAGCACAGGCGGGGAGCAGAGCAAAGCAAACCGCTCCTGCTCTGCGTCCGACTTCGCCTAACAGAAAAGCATCCGGGCTGGCGCTTCACTCGCCCGCGAGGGTAAAGAGGTGATGCCGGTCCCAGAGAGTGAGTCCGCGTTCTTTAGCAAAGGCAAGAGCGGCGGCGGTGAAACCACTGGGACAGACGAGCACGCCATGCGCCCCGGATAAGGGTTGCGGCAGCGCGCCGTTCAGTTCTCGTACCACCTCAACACCGACAGGAGAGGCGTGATTTTTACATTGCACATAGAGGGTCATTTCTACACCGACCTCGTCAGCGCGCCGGGCAATGAGGTCGATTCCCCGATCGCGCGTCAGTGGCGTGGTCTCCACGCGCCACCCTTTGCGCTCTAATAGCCGCTTGACGTACCGCTCGAACTCGACCCCGCTCATCTCCACGTAGTTCACAGGGGCCTTCACGCCGCGGCGCGCGGACTTCGCCTGCGCCGGTGGCGTCAGCCCAAACAGGCCAAAGAGTTCTGCGGTAGTAAGCTGCGACGGTAAGTCGATAGACACCTCGTCCACCAGTTCGTTAAAGAGCACCTGCTTCTGCTGCAAGACGCGCTCAACCCGCTCTTCGACTGTGTCTTCACAGATGTAGGTATAAACGTTGGCCGGAAAGACCTGGCCGAAGCGGTGACTGCGGTCTTCGGCTTGGTGCCCGATTGCGGGGTTCCACCAACGGTCGAAGTGAAACACGTAGGAGGCTTCTTGCAAATTCAGGCCTTGCCCGCCAGCGCGCAGCGAGAGGACCAGCACCTTGTGCGCAGGGTTCCTTTTGAAGGCCCTGATAGTCGCCTCTTTTTGCATGGGGGAAAGCTCGCCCGTGTACAGCAGCGGCCGAAACGGCGCCAACGCCGCGGCAATCGCACGAGCCCCATACCGGTCGTCAGCAAACTGAGAAAAGATCAGAGCGCGGTGTTCTTCACAGGTCAGAGTGCGCAAGCGCTCGCGGATATCCTCCAGTTTCGCCGACTGCCCGGTCAGCGGGCAGAAGTTACAAAGCTGTTTCAACCGCGTGATCAGCTCCAGCACGTTTTCGATGCGCGCGGCCTCGCCCTTCTCACGCAGTTGGATGACGCCTTCTCTTTCGGCGCGCTCGTAACACTCCCGCTGTGTCCCCTCAAGCTTCAGCGCGATGCGGCTGACGATCTTCGGGGGCAGTTGCGGCAGCACCTCGGCCTTCTTGCGACGGAGTTGTACCCGAGCTTGTCGCTCGCGGAGTTCCGCACCCGGCGCCAACCGTTGCGGCACCTCGCCCTCTGCCAGTGGCATAACAAACTCTAGAATGGACGCCAGATCATCCTCGCTGTTTTCCAACGGTGTCCCCGCCAGCGCCCACGCGCGGTGGCGATAGAGTCGTTTGCATTTGACGCTGACTTCTGCGTCGCGGTTCTTGATCGCCTGCGCTTCGTCAAGGATCACCGCATCCCACACTCGGCGGCGCGGCGGCGAGTGGGGGTTGTCCGTGCAGTCGGCGCGGAAGGTTTCATAACTGACTAGGTAGACATGCGCCGCGGTGGACCATTGCCACGCCCGTTCGGCGGCCGGACCGCGAATCGTCGAGATACGCAACTCCGGCGCCCACCGCTGTAGCTCCTTGCGCCACTGGTTCATCAGGCCAGCACGCACGATGAGGAGGGCGGACTCGACGTGACGTTGCAGGACCAGCAGGCGGAGGGCAGCGATGGCCTGAATCGTCTTCCCCAGCCCCATATCGTCTGCCAGCAGCAGCGCCTGGTGGGACATCAGCGCATGCATGCCTTCCAGTTGGTAGGCGAAGAGGGTCCCGGGCCATTCCAGGGGTCCGCGTTCCGCCAGCAGCAGGTCGGTCGGAGGTTGGAGAAGATAGGCGAGCCGTTTCCAGAGCGGAATCTGGGGCTCCACTGGCGGTCGCATCCCAGCAAAAGCGTGTTGCGACGCTTCTGGTTGCCTCGGCAGAGCAAGTCGAGGAGTCGGCTCCTTATTGAGCAGCACACCGGCGAGGTTAATACTGCCGTTCTCCGCGTTTGCCGACGGCACCAGGTCCACCGTGAGATTCGTCGCGGACGCTAACGGCAATACGCCGGTGAGCTGCGGCGGCGGCGCGAGGGAACTGTCATCTGACAGCAACAGACGCTGCGGGGCGTAGAGGTTGACCGTAGGAACCCGCAGCCGACCTGCGGGGCGTTCGCTCAGTCGCACCTGGCGACGAAAGATGCCAAGCCACCAGACGCGCGGCACGCTCCTTCCACTACGGTCTGTCCACCAGGGGCTGGCCACATTCATGGCACCTTGTCACCTGTGGTGCGATAGACCTCGCGGAGCCCGATAGAGGCGCGCTCGAACGGCTCCAGGAGCAGTCCGTGGGAGCTGAGCAGGCGCAGGAGGCGCAATTCGATCGCGTCCTCTGCCGGCCTGCCCGGAAACCAAAACACCTGCACCGGCTCAGAGGCGTGCACTGTGTCCTTGGTCTCGGCGTCGGAAGAGGGCAAGGCTTCGCTGGCGGGATCGATACGACAGACCGGTATGGAAATCTGCAGGTCCTGGCAAAACAGTTCGCTGCCGATCTCTTGAGCAAGGCACAGCAGCAGCCGTGGGGTTTTGGGGCAGAGCGAGAAGAGCGAGGCCGTCAGTTTCCTGGTCGCATGCCGCCGTAGATCATCCTGCCGCCACAGAAAAGTATGGGGGGTATCGATGCGGTTGTAGGTAAACTCGACCGGCTCACCACGCGCGTTGATGAGAAATAACGCCCCCAGATATCCCGAGCCGTCGGCAGTAGGTTCGATCTTGAGATACCCGGCCGTTCCCAGTTCATCGAGGTCATCAGCATCGCGGTACGGGATGGGCATCAACTACTCTGGCTCCCTCTCAGGTCCCTCTTCAGAGGAAGTCTCAAGGGTTGTGTCTTCACTGTAGTTCTGGTCCAGCGCGGTCTTTTCAATCTCGGGCGTGTAAGCGGGATCGAGGCGCTTCAGATCCCATTCAGTGATCCATCTTTTCACGTACTCACGCATACTCGTGATGCCCAGCCGCTCAACGGACAGCGGAGGCGGCTGCCAGCCATACGCTTCAGCATGGATGGCGCGGACTTTCTCACAAGTTTGTTGGACCGCCTGCGCGTCGGGCGCCTTCAGGCGCAGCTTTTCCCGCTGAATAAGACGCATGCTGCGCTCGGCTTGCCTGGCGAGGTCTTCCGCACCTTTATCCCGCAATTTGCGGGGCACGACTTCCAGATCGTCCCGTTCCTCCAGAATATAACTCTCAAAATTCGACATGAGGGCAAAGACGGTGACCAATCCCGGTACGTGCTGGCCCGGTAACTTCCCCATCCACCTCAGCAGGTCAGCGTAGGACTTGGCACGTTGCAGCCAGGAGTATCTGCCGATCAGTTCCACCTCATCAACGAGCAGCACCCACCCCGCATAACCCGCTGCCATGAGCAGACGTGGGACGAACTGGAACCGCTGGATCGCCAAGTCCCTGAGGGTGATCTTTTCAATCTTATAGGTTGCTCGTTCCCCGCAGGCTTTGAGGTATTTCTTGATTTCTCCGGCATCCAGCGGATCGCCGGACCAGAAGGAAACGAGGCGGTTGCGGAGTTCCATATCCGTGCCCATGCGCTTGAACAAAAACAGGGTCGCGGCAAACCGCGAGTTCAGCGTGGCGCTGTGTGCCCACGTGCTCAGCGCAGTGTATGCCTCGCTCGCCGGGTCCAAGTGCGCCGCGACTTCGGTCAACGCCGCCCCACGTTTTCCTGGCACCACGGCCGCGCGCATGGCGGAACGGTAGAACTTGGCCGGATCGTACAGCGGGGTCTCCTTACTGATGACCACCTTACTACACACGAAGTGTTCTTCGAGCGCGATATGCTGTAGGTACTCCAGCAGATGCGACTTGCCCGTGCCAAAGTCACCGGCAATAAGCAACCCGGGCGCTTGCGCTCCCTTCTTCGCCTCCTCCTTGGCCGCCTGCAGTTGCGCCCGAAAGCGATCTTCAATCGCCGATTGTTCGCACCCGAGCGCCCGCACCGCGTCCCGGTTCGGCACGCCGGCACGTAACGCCTCAATCGCGCGGCGGTAGGTGACTTGTGTGCTCATCTTGCAGGCTCCTGCCCAGGCATGCCAGCGGACTCGGGACAAGGAGAGAGACGCACCAACGCCGAGAACGGGTTCACCCGCTGCCGGTCTCGCACCTCGTCCCAGATGCGCATTCTCAGGGCATCATAGCTATAGACCCCCCGGCGATCGTCAGGATGTAAGAAGGCCGGCGGGGCGATGACGACCATGAAACAGAATTCCATTTCGTCAGTGGCGTCAACGCACTGGCGCAACACTTCGTACATATCCAGGGTCATCGCCAGGCTGTAATAGCGGCTCTCGTCCTGCACATCCCTGGGCTTGGGACGCGGCATTAAGCAACGTGTGATATCGAGTACAAGCACCAAGCCGCTCTTGCCCGTCAGGTGCAACCAATACGAGAGCGACGAGAGTAGGTAGCGCGCATTGTCGCGTGCGACTTTCTGAAAGATGAGTGCCGGCTTGATTTCTGCGATACGCCGCAACCCACCGCGCAGCCATTCTTTGATCACCTCAGCAGGCACAGGGCTCATGCCGTCCGCATCCAGTTGTACCTGGCAGAGGCGAATCATGGCAATACGAAATTCCTGGCACATCTGATAGTCGTGAATGAGGTGCTTCTCAGGCAAGGCGTGCACCTCTTGCCGCAACAGTCCTTCATCGCGTCCATTCAACTCAGCGAGCCTGCGCAGGGTGAACTCCTGACGCTGCGAGGGGAGGGTGAATCTGTTTTCAGCGAGAAGCCGTGACACGAACGAAAAAGCCAGGTCGTCCCAATCCACCTGCTGCGCGATCGCATGGAAGAGGTGATCGATCATGTGGACACGGGTTTTGGCAGCATCAACCCAGGCGCACAGGTAGCCTTCAGCCTCAGCGGCGCTGCGCAGTTCTTGCTGCAACTCGCCGTGGTCGATTTCCTCTGTCGGCACGACGAACTTCACCGCCGCCCCGCCGCCGCGAATAAAGCTGTGCAAATACTCTTGCCGCACAACGGCTAGCCACTCTGCGGGACGCATATACATGGGCAGGGCTCCTACTGTTCGTGTGTGAACGAAATCCCGTAATAGGTCTTTGCCTGGCCGTCCTTGGTGATGATCGGAATGACTTTGCTGGCGGCCTCGTTGCCCCTGGCGGCATGGAAACTGACCACCGCACCATTGCGCGCGGTCGTGACGCCACTCTGATCGAGCAGATAGAGGTCGCGGGCAAATTCCTGTCGCGAGTATTCCTTTGCTTGCCCCGGCAGCAGGGTCAGCAGGTTATAGATTTCCACCAGCGGCACGATAGGGCCGGTATCGCGCCGCTCCTTACTCCGGGTCTTCACTGCCGTGGAGTACGCGTCATGCAACGACTCCAGGAATGCCTCCGATCTGAAACGCACCGGTTTGTTTTGCAGCTCCTGCAGGTGACGCACCAGCACGGAAGGACGCAGTCGCCTTTCCCTGGTCTTGTCAATGACCACGGCTCGGTCGTTGGGCAGCACGCGGATGAGCGAGGGATAGCAGTACAGCCGGTCATCGCTCCTATAGATGCGCACGCCTGTTTGGGCCGCCGTTTCCAGCACTTCCGCGACAAACAAGCCATTGGACAGGTAGGCGTTTTCGTCGAAGTCCCACCCCGCTTTGGCAGTGGTAAATTGCCGCTCGAGCTCGGCAAGTGTCTGTCCGACCACTTCAATCGCTTTTTGCACTTCGCGCAAATTGCCCACCTGGGCGGCAGCACGAAACTTTTTGAGGGAACGCAGGGCGATAGTCGCGGCCTTACAGGCGGCATCCGCGTCGGCCTCTGTCTTAGCCAGTGCCTGTTCTAGGCTGTTCTGGTGATCGACCTCCATTTTTTCTCCTTGTAGCGACATGCCTGGAGTTTAGACAAAAAATGGCCCAGGTGTCAAAGCGTTGGGCTACAATTTCAAAGCAGAGGCGAGACAGAGAAGGGTGGAGTGGGCTCTGTCGCAAACCTCGGTCTCTTTTCTCTTTTACTGAACGAACGCTCACTCTCTTGCTCCTGGTGAGAGAAGACGGTATAGAGGTGCCTTCGCCTCGTAGTGCGGAGACAGGGGAGACAGAGAACATGCTCATCGATTTCCACGTCCACACCACGCGTGGCAGCGCAGACAGCAACCTCGACCCTTTTGCCCTGATTGACCAGGCGCAGAAGGTCGGCCTCGACGGGGTCTGTATCACCGAACACGATAACGCCTGGGCTGACCCGAAGATTGAAGACTACGCCCAAGAGCGCGGGGTGGTGCTGTTCCGCGGTATCGAAGTGACCACCGAATGGGGGCACGTTGGCGCTTTCGGCCTCGACCAGTATGTCGGTGGGATCTACAAGGTCAAAGAGCTACGCCGGATAATCAACGATGTCAGCGGTTTTCTCATTGCCAACCATCCGTTTCGCTATAAGCTCGACCCTCGTTTCCAGTTCATTCATAAAACTCCGCCGATCGACCCCAGCGATCCAAGGTCTGGTAGCGGCGCGCTCGAGGTGCTCCACTATGTCGATGCGATCGAGGTAGTGAACGGCGCCTGCTCGGAGCAGGAAAACCTCTTTGCCCACGCCGTCGCCCAACATATGGGCTGCAAAGGCGTAGGCGGCAGCGACAGCCACTCAGCGTCGTCACTCGGCTGCGCGGTCACCGTGCTCGAGCG
>WNGG01001148.1_pt1 | contig 29743 bp, 24 predicted proteins | sample 5400661 | NCBI WGS metagenome assembly WNGG01 (sample SAMN13153372, study PRJNA577476) | soil metagenome | isolation source: 100 cm soil or saprolite under Garry oak tree replicate 1 | place: USA:California | collected 2016-06-15
CCGGGCTCTTCCGGCAGCAAGGCCAAAGTGACCCTGGAGGAAGGGGCCACTATTGACACTCTTATCCACCACCTTCACATTCCCGTAGAGATGGCGCAGATGGTGCTGGTGAATGGTGAGCAAACCCGGGAGTTTGACCGCGCGCTCGCGGAGGGAGATACCGTGAGCATTTTTCCACCAGTGGCAGGCGGCTGAGCAGTGGGCTGGACAACCGGTGCCCGGTGAGGTCTCTAATGCATGTTCGGGAAATCTTTCCCTTTGTTCATTGAGACAATGAGTCATTGGTTCAATGAGTCAATGAATCAATGAGTCAATGAGTCAATTCCTGAAGCAGCGTTTTAGCCTTTTGCAAGTCTTTCGTGTCAAACCCCTCGGTGAACCAGCCATAAATTTCCGCCAGCAACTGCCGAGCCTCTTCCTTCCTACCCTGCTGCTGCCTTAGCCGGCTCAAGCTCATTACCGCCCGCAGCTCCAATGATTTCGCCTGCTGCCGGCGAGCAATCTCGATAGCCTTCAAAAAACACTCCTGCGCTTCCCTTTGGACGCTAGACCCTAGACTCTGGACTCTAGACTGGGCGAGTATAAGCTCGCCTTTCAGCCGATACAGCTCCGCCTCGTATCGATGCTCCCCGGTTTTGTGCACGACAGCCAGCGCCTCGGCCAGCACTATAAGCCCCTCCTCTGTTTGCCCTACCTCCTCATACGCTTCGGCTAGCAAGGCAAGAAAATATGGCTGTCCCAGATTTGCCCCCGTGGCCCTATAGGCGGCCAAGCCCTGGCGTACCTGTGCAATCCCCTCTTCTCCCTGTCCTTGCCTGCCAGACAGGTAAGCCTGCTCGGCCAGTGCCCAGCCCAGCAGGATAGTTCCATATGCCAACCAGTAGGCAAACCCCTGTTCAGTCGAGAGCGCAATCGCTGCCTCGGCCCGCCCTTGGACTGCTGGCCCCTCCCCACGGCACTGATGGAGCTCAGCAGCAAAGCTGAGGGTCCAAGCTAGGCTGAAGGGGTGAGCCAACTCTTGGGCTAGGGTTAGGGCTTTGCGGCTCCTCTTGAGGGCCTGATCCGGATAGCCCAGCAACCACAGGGCAGAGGCCTCATTGGTTAGGCAGGCCACCCCGGGGTGTTGTAAGGTAAAGAAGGCAGAGGAACGGCCCTTTGCGGGGTCGTAGAGAGCGATGCCCTTTTGCAGGTGTGCTCTGGCAGAAACCAACTCTCCGAGGGATACTAAGGTCTCCCCCAGCGCATAGTGGGCCCATAAGAGGAGTGGGGGGTGCTGCACAGTGTGGGCCAGGCGCAGGAGCTGCTCACCCAGCTCCCGAGCCGTTTGCAACTCTGCCCGCACAAAATAAAATCCCCGCAGTCCCAACAACACCGGGAAGAGCTGCGGAGTCTCGCACTGCCGGCACAGCTCCCGGGCCCGAGCATAGGCTTTTTCCACTTCCGGGGCCGCATAGCCTTTGGTCGCCATCAAGGCCGGGGCGAGGGTGGTCTGCAGCAGCAGCTCTTGCTGAGCGCGCTCAGGGGTGTCCGGCAGGGTCCTGAGCAACTCCAGGGCGGTGGTGAGGTGACTGATCGCTTCTGCATGGGCTGACCGCTGCACTGCCTGTTGCCCAGCGAGCTTGAGGTACTCTACCGCCTTCTCCACGTTCCCACTGCGACTGTAGTGATGCGCGAGCTCACTGTAATGGTCTTCTAACTGGCTGCCAAACCCCTCTTCGATCGCCCGCGCCGTGCGCTCGTGCAACATCTGACGCCGCTCTATCAGCAGGAAGCTATAGGCTACTTCCTGGGTGAGCGCATGTTTAAAGGTGTACTCTGGCTCAGGAAACGCCGGCTGCTCGTAGATAAACTCTGTGGCCTGCAGGCGCGACAGGAGTCTGTACAGCTCCTCTTCGGGCTGCTCCACTACCTGCTTGAGCAGGCTCCAGGTGAACTCTTTGCCAATCACTGACAGTGTTTGCAGCAGCTCCTTCTCTTCTAGTGGCAGCCGGTCAATGCGGGCAGCCAGAATCCCTTGCACCGTAGGGGGAATGTGAATGTCGGTCGCCCTTGCATTCAGGTGGGCAGTGCCCACCCTACGAGGATCGGGCAAGGCGCCTTGCTCGAAGAGCGCCTGAACAATCTCTTCCATGAAGAAGGGGTTGCCCTCAGTCTTCTCCAGGATGAGCTGCTTCAGGCCCTGCACGCCCGCTCCGTCTCCTACAAGAGCTGTCAGTAATTCTTGGGCATCCTCCTGTCCCAGGGGATCTAGCCGCAGCTGGGTGTAGTAGGTCTTACTGCCCCAGTGATGTTGATACTCCGGCCGGTAATTCACCAGCAGCAGTATACGCGCCGTCGCCACACTCTCACTGAGGAGAGTCAGGAAAGCCTCGGTTTTGCTGTCCAGCCAGTGCAGATCCTCAAAGATGAGAATGAGGGGCTGGTTGAGACTCTCCCGCATCAGCAGCCGCTTGATCGCCTCAAACGTTCGGCGGTGCTTAATCTGGGGGTCCATCTGCTGCAGAGGAGAATCAGGCTCGGAGACCCCCAGCAGGGCAAAGAGATAGGGCAGCGTGTCTTCCAGACCACGATCAAGAGTGAGCACTTTGCCAGTGATCTTCTCTCGCTTCTTCCGCTCATCATCTTGGGGAGTGAGCTGAAAGTAGTGCTTCAGCAGCTCTATGAGTGGGAGATAGGGATACGCTTTGCCATGCGAGAACGAGAAGGTCTCCAGCACCAGGCAGCCGAGCTGCGCGCGTAGGGGCGACCGGTCCGCTGCAGTGTCGGGAGACCGGAGCGCAGAGCCAGTGGTCGCCCCGACAAATTCATAGAACAGACGAGACTTCCCCACCCCTGGCTCTCCCACCACTGCCACGATCTGTCCATGACTCGTCTTGGTCTGCTCTAACGCCCGCCGCATTTGCTCCAGCTCACTCTGCCGCCCGACAAACCGCACCAGTCCCCGTTGGGTCGCAACCTGGAGCCGCGTGCGCAGAGGACCCACTCCGAGCACTTCATAGATATGAATCGGCTCACTGACCCCTTTGACCCGGGCTGGCCCGAGGGCCTTACACTCAAAATACCCTTCTGTCAGCCTGTAGGTGGGCTCGCTCACCACAATCGAGCCTGGGGTGGCTAAACTCTCCATCCGCGCGGCTAAACTGGTAGAGTACCCGATCGGTGTGTACTCCGTGTGCAGATCGTCCTTGCGGATCGAGCGTAGCACTACCTCGCCGGTGTTAAGCCCGACCCGGATCTGTAAGTTGACGCCTTTCTCGGCCCGTAGCTTTTCGGCATACCGCTTACTCTCCGCTTGCATGCGTAACGCCGCATACAGAGCCCGCTGGGGATGATCTTCATGGGCGATAGGAGCGCCAAAGAGTGCAAAGATGCCATCGCCCGTGGACTGGGCCACGTAGCCCCCGTAGCGATGCACGGCCTCCATCATCAGCTTGAGGGTAGGATCGATAATGCGGCGGGCCTCTTCAGGATCGAGGTCTTCGATCAACTCCATGGAGCCTTTGATGTCAGCAAAGAGGGCGGTGATGGTCTTGCGCTCACCGTCGGGGGTAGCGCGGGCCTCCAGGGCCGCCTGCTCGGCCAGGATGCGCTGGGCCAGGTGCTGGGGGGTGTAGGTCAGAGGACCAGGGGCTGGAGGCTGCGCCGTGAGCAGAGAGCCGCACCCGCTACAAAATTTACTGCCCGGTGGGTTAGGCGTCGCACAGGCGGCACAGATGATCTCAAGCTTGCTCCCACACTCATTGCAGAATCTTGCCCCTTCTTTGTTTTCGTGTCCGCAGCGGGAACAGCGCATACCCCTATGCTCTCCTTATCCTTCCTTCTTCACCAGAACAGCAAAATACAAGAGAAACCCTACTCTTTGCGAAAACGACAGTACAGCCCAGTATTGCCAGACCGGCAGCAGAGTTTGACATCTGGCGGGCAGATGGATAAGACGGCCCCAGCGATAGAAGGGATAAGACACGCCTGGTCCATTGAGGAGCACACCATGACCAATCGCCAGGGGAGACCGCTGCCGGTCGCAGACGACCTCTCGCAACCGTTCTGGGAGGCCGCCAAACAACAGCGGCTCGTTGTCCAACGGTGCCGGGAGTGCGGCTATTTTAATCACCCGCCCCGACTAGCCTGTGATGCCTGCCAGTCGCAGCAGTTGCAGTTCGAGCCAGTCAGTGGCCAGGGTACGATCTACAGCTTCACCGTTATGCACCAGCCAAACGTTGCCGGCTTTGAAAACCAAATCCCCTACATCAATATCCTCGTGGAACTAGAAGAACAGCCGCTGTTGTTCATGGTCTCAAACCTGCCGGCCTCCGACCTGGACAAGATCAAGATTGGTGGGCAGGTTGAGGTGTCCTTCGAGGAGGTGGATCCAGACACCGCGCTGCCACAGTTCCGGCCGGTTTAACGACACAGACGGGGGATTCCATGTGGACAGGTAGAGGCAAGACCGCGATTGTTGGCGTCGGGTATTCTGAACTTACCCGCAACTCCATGAAACCCCTAGGGGTGCTGGCACTGGATGCGTGCCGGGCTGCTATCGCTGATGCTGGCGTCCGGCCGGAGCAGGCAGACGGGCTCGCCACGTATCCTGATGCCCCGTTTCTCGGTGCCGGCAGTCGCGACGGCCAAGACATTGTGAGTGTGGTCTACATTATCAACCATCTGCCCTTGGCGCCGGACATCCGCTGGTACGCGCAGATCGAAACCGGCATGATCGCCAGCCCGGTGATCGAGGCCGTACACGCGCTGCTCGCAGGTGCGTGCAACTATGTGCTCATCTGGCGGGCGCTCCATCAACCCCATGGCCGCTACGGCGCCTGGTCAAGCACACGCGCGACGGGCGAAGCGCAGTTCATGGCCCCCTACGGATGCACCAGCATCTTTCAGTGGCACGCTATGGCCTGGCGGCGGTATATGCACAGGTACGGCGCCACGCGTGAACACCTGGCCACCCTGGTGGTCAACAGCCGTCGCAACGCCAACCTCAACCCGCGGGCGTTTTTTTACACTACACCGATGACCCGCGAGGACTACCTCTCCGCCCGGTGGATCGCGGAGCCGCTGTGCCTCTTTGACTGCGATATTCCGGTGGAAGGCTGTGTAGCTCTAGTTGTGACAACTGCGGAGCGGGCACGGGATCTGCGCAACCCGCCGGCGTACGTGGCAGGCTACGGCCAGAACACCAGCCGGCGACGCACTTTATTTCACTATGCGCTCGATGACTATATGGCATGCGGGGGATCGCTGGCCAGCAAGCTCTGGTCGTCGTCAGGGCTGGGACCACGGGATATAGACGCTGCCGAACTGTATGATGGGTTCAGCCCCTCCACGCTCTACTGGCTTGAAGCGGCCGGCTTTTGTCCACAAGGCGAAGCCTACGCTTTTATCCAAGACGGCCGTATTGCTCTGGAGGGCGAGTTGCCGGTCAATACCTTTGGCGGCAGCCTGAGCGAGGGGCGACTGCACGGCATGGGACACATCGCCGAAGCCGTGTTTCAGGTCACTGGACGCGCGGGCCAGCGTCAGATCCGCGACGCCGCCGCAGTCTGCGCGATCGACGGCTCGCCGATGCTGCGCGGCAGCGGGGTGGTGGTAACCAAAGAACAGTGATGAGTAATGAGTAATGAGTAATGAGTAATGAGTAAAGGCTTCCTTGATTGTTCCTGCTTTTCTACTCAGTCCTCGTTACTCGTTACTCATTACTTAGTTAGCTCACCTCTGTCTGCCTTTCTGTCACCAGCCCAGGCTCCGGCATCGTTGCTGTATGAGGTTCTGCGGTCAGCCGGGCAAACAGCAGGGTGCCAATCATCCCCACCACAGCGCCAAAAGCAAACAGGGAGCCAAGGCCAGAGATTTCAGCGAGCGCACCGGCTAACACCGGACCAAGCATCATACCGGCGCTCATCGCCATATTGAGCACCCCCATTACCGCTCCCATACCCCTGCTCTGTCCCTCATCCGCGGCAAGCGCAGTCAGTGCCGGCGTCGCCATAGCCCCCATGGCACCGGTAACACTGCCGATGAGCAAGAGGTGTACAAATCCCTGGGCAAAGAGCACAGTGGCAAAGGCCAGAGAGCCCAGGTACCCACCGATCATAATCAGCACACGCCTGCTGACGCGGTCCGCCAAGCGGCCAGAAGGCACTTGCACGAAAGAGCTGACCAGCATATGGACCGCGATCACTGAGCCAATCTGCGCCTTGCTCAACCGCAACCCTTCGGCTGCAAGCAACGGCATGAACGAGAACCACAGCCCCATCTGGATGGCGTTCACCATGCGGTAGAGTGCGAGCCCTCGAACCTTTGGTCCGCGCAGGAGGGCGCGATAGGAAGACGGCTGTGCCGCGGCATGGGCAGAGGCGCGGGCCTCAGGCAAGAAAAAGAAGACGAGGAGAAAAGCGAGGGCGTTGAGCCCGCCCATGCAGTAGAAGCTGGCCGCCATGCCATAGGTGTCGCTGAGCCAGCCGCCCCCAAGGGGGCCAATACCGATACTGCTGCTCAGGAACAGGTTGAAAATCCCCATGTAGGTTCCCCGCTTCTCTGGAGGTGCGAGGTCACCCACATAGGCGGTGGAGACAGGCATAATCAGGGCTAGGGCGCTCCCCTGGAGGAAACGGCCTAGAATAAGAAAACCGATAGTCGGGGCATAGACGTACCAAAGGGAGATGAGGCTGGAGAGCAAAAGCCCAGCCGCGATGAAACCTTTCCGCCCCCGTCGGTCCGATAGCCGGCCGATAGTAGGCATGAACAGCATCTGCGCCAGGGGAAAGCTGGCAAAAAACACACCGATAGTGATCCCAGTCGCCCCCAGGGTCTTGGCGTAGATCGGCAGGAAGGGGATGACAATACCCATGCCGAGCATCGCGGTGAAAACGGCGAGATTGAGCGTATAGAAAGCGCGCTGACTCACTGAGTTCTCTCTAAATCGCTCCCTTCTCTCATAGGCACCCCCGGAGCACAAGGGTCCTGCCTGACCGCTTTTCTGAGAGGGGGGCTTTCTGCTAAAGAAGGGAACACGTAGAGGTGGCCCGATGTAGCCGCCCAGTTGTAGGAGCGCCCGGCGTGCGCCCAGAAGAGGGCACCCAGAGAGGGTTGCTCTTACCTGACCCCAGCAACCGTCCTATGGAGGCAGATCATGTTCAATCATCCCGTGATTTCAGCTGACGGCCATATTGATCTCCCGTGGTTGCCGCCCACTCTGTTTACGGAAAACGCACCAGCCGCTCTGAAAGACAAAATGCCCAAAGTGGTGGACTCCCCGGAAGGGAAAACGTGGGTGGCCCATAATGGGGTGAACCTTGGCCTAGCAGGTGGTATGGGCTCGGCTGGGCGCCCGTATATCCCCGGGCAAATCCACCGGGCGGATCGCATGGCCGCAGAAGGCCTGTATGAGGATTTTAAGCGCGGAATTCTGCGGACAGCCACTCCAGAAACGCGCCTGCGCGATCAGGACCGCGATGGCGTCTCGGGCGAGGTGCTCTATGGCATTCTCGGTGCCGCGTTTCGCTTGCAAGATCCCGCAGTGGTTGAGACAGTCGTGCGCATTTATAACGACTTTGCCGCCAATTTCTGCCAGGCGTGCCCGGAGCGTTTAGCCGCAGTGGCGTGTCTCCCAACGTTCTCGCCGGACAAAGCGGCAGACGAACTGCGGCGCTGCGCACGGCTGGGGCTCAAAGGAACAGAGATCCCCGTTGCCCCAGGCATGATGCCACTCTGGCATGAAAACTGGAATCCGCTGTGGGAGGCAGCACATGAGTGCGGCATTCCTGTGCACTTCCACACGATCGGGCCGAAAACGGACATGACCTGGCTCACGAACCACCGCGCCCGCCGGCTCTGGCTGGCCACCCTGCTCACGGGCTTCCAGATGTCGATGGTCGAGGCGATGGCGGCGGTTATTTATAGCGGTGCCCTGGAACGCTACCCCAACTTGAAGATCGTTATTGGCGAGGCGGGCATCGGCTGGATTCCTTACGCGCTGGAGCGCATGGATTACGAGTGGGAAGATCAGTTCAAAGATCTCGAGCTGAAGCTGAAGCCCAGCGAGTATTGGTACCGGCAGATGTATGCCTCGTATCAACAGGACCAGACCGGCATCGACATCATCGAGAAGGTCGGGGTGAATAATGTTATGTGGGGCTCAGACTTTCCCCACCCAGACGGCATCTGGCCAGACTCGCAAGAGTATCTCCAGCAGCAACTCGGTCACCTGCCGGAATGGCAGCGCCGCAAGATCGTGTATGAAAACGCAGCGAAGCTGTATGGGTTTCCCATGGGGCAATAATCACCAAATGTAGCGCCGGCACCTTGCCGGCTAGAAGCCGGCGCTACTCATCGCCCACTCAGCGTTCCTTCGGCTTCAAGAGGACCTAGCCGATCCAGGTTGATCGGAAGGCGCGTTATGGTGATGGCTGACCTCTCCTTCACTCGCCGTAATACCGTGCCTCGATCTCGTTGCCTTCGGGATCGTGAAAATAGAAAGAGGTGCCGTTGCCACGAGCGCCCCAACGCGGAAGGGGACCTTCCAGGGCGATATGCCGCGCGGTTAGGCGCTCCCGCAGGTTGTCCCACTCGCGTTTTTCCAGGCTCAAGCAGAAGTGATTCAGGTTCGGGCGCCCTCTCGCCCGCAACTGGGTACCCTCCCACATCGCCCTAGGTGCCAGATCGATCACCGTGCCCGCGGTGACGCGCACTGAGGGGAAAGGCACCTGCCCGCGGTGAAACGCCTCGACCCGCTCCGGCTCAAGCTCGACCACCTCGGTATAAAACTGTAAGAGCGCTTCGACGTCTTCGGCGTTGAGCACGATGTGATCCATGACGCCTTGCATGGTATGCCTCCTGTTGCCTGTGTCTGAGAGGAGTAGGGGCACATGTGCCCCTACCGCCCGCAATAGGGTTTTAGCTCAGCCCGAACCTCTGTCGCAACACCGGATTGCGCTTGACCGGGGAGAGACCTCTCTTGTACGATAGGCTTCGCGCTTTTTCAATGTCTGACTACAGAGGAGACGGCAATGAAAGTGATTCCGATTCCTGTGTTGATGGACAACTATGCGTATCTGGTCATCGACGAAGCAACCAACGAGGCCGGCGTGGTCGATCCGTCTGAGGCCAAGCCAGTGGCGGCCGTGGTCAAGCGCGAGGGAGTGAAGTTCCCCACCATCATCAACACCCACCATCACTGGGACCACGTCGGCGGCAACGAAGAGCTGGTGCGGGAGTTCCCCGGCCTCAAGGTGTACGGGCATAAACGCGACCGCGACCGCACTCCGTGCATTACCAATCTCGTGGATGAAGGAGACCGCGTGCGGATCGGCAGGCTTGAAGGTCGCGTCCTTTTCATTCCTTGCCACACCAGCGGACATATCGCGCTGTATTTCCCCGCAGAAAAGGCCGTCTTCACGGGTGATACGCTGTTCATCGCCGGGTGCGGTCGCTTGTTCGAAGGCACGGCCGCGGACATGCACAACAACATGGTGAAGCTCATGGCCCTGCCCGACGACACCCGGATCTACTGCGGGCACGAATATACTGAGAAGAACCTGCGGTTCGCCCTGACTCTGGAGCCGAACAACGCGCAGGTCCAAGCCAAGCTGCGATGGGCGCAGGAGATGCGGGCCAAGCAGCTCCCGACGGTCCCCTCGACGGTGGCAGAAGAGAAGGAGATCAACCCCTTTGTCCGGGTCCACAGCGCTGAACTCCAGGCCAGCGTTAAGCAGCAATTTCCTACGCTCATCCCGGATCCGGTGGCGGTATTAGAAAAGACGCGATTTTTGAAGGACAACTTCTGATCAGCTCCTTCCCCCATTCGCCCTTCGACAGGCTTCGGGCGAACGGAAACGACTGGTGTAATAAGATCGCTCACTCACTTCTCCGTGCTGTGCGCCCTTGCCCCTTTTCGCCCTTGCCCCTTTTCGCCCTTATCATCTTGTCCGCCTGTAGCCTCTTCGACAACACCCAGATTGAGCAACAACGCGCCGAGATTGCCCGCCTCAGGCAAGAGGCCGAGCAGCTCAAACGGGAGGCCGACGCGCTCCAGCAACAGCGGCAAAAGGAGGGGCAAGAGCGCGAAGCCTGTAACCGCGCTTTTTATGCTTTTGATGCCGCCCGTAAAGCCAAAGACACCGAGGAGGCAGTCTCCCAGTACCGTGAAGGGTTACGCTTGTGTCCGGGCGATGACGTTGCCCACAACGAGTTAGGAGAACTCTACCTGCGCCTGGGGCACAAGACCGAGGCGGCTGCCGAGTTCACAGAAGCGCTGCGCCTCAACCCTAACTTTTCCCGCGCGCAGAAGAATCTGGAAGCGGCGCAGTAGGGGCGACCGAGGGGGCGGGTCGCTCCCCCGTTCCTTGCTCCCTCTCCTGCTTGCGGGAGAGGGCAGGGGTGAGGGCCTCACGAACGGTAGAGCACGTTTTTGACCGCGGTCACTACCTTCTCGACACTGGGCAGAACGAGCTCTTCCAAGTTTTTGGCGTAGGGCATGGGCACGTCCTCCGCGGTCACCCGCACGACCGGCGCGTCCAGGTAGTCAAAGGCCCCTCTGGTAATCCGATAGGCGATCTCCGCGCCAGCCCCGGCAAACGGCCAGCCCTCCTCGACGATGACGCACCGGTTGGTTTTCTTCACCGAGCGCAGGAGCAGTGCTTCGTCTAAGGGACGGATCGTACGGGGGTCAATCACTTCCAGTTCAATACCATGCTGAGCCAACTCGGCTGCTGCGTCCAGGGCGACGTAGACCATCTTCGACCAGGCGATGACGGTGACGTCCTTCCCTTCGCGTTTGACGTCACCCTTCCCTAAGGGAATGGTGTACTCTTCCTCCGGCACCTGGCCCTTACGGCCATAGAGCACCTCGCCCTCGATGAAGACGACAGGGTTGTCGTCCCGGATCGCGGCCTTCAATAAGCCTTTGGCATCGTACGGGGTTGAAGGCGCGATGACTTTGAGGCCCGGCACATACGCATACAGGCTGTCCACCACCTGCGAGTGTTGCGCCGCCAGTTGGTGAGCGGCGCCGCCGGGTCCGCGAAAGACGATCGGCAGCGCGATCTGGCCACCGGACATGTAACGCAGCTTGGCCGCATTGTTGACCAATTGGTCAAAGGCGCAGAGGGAAAAGTTCCAGGTCATGAACTCGATGATGGGCCGTAAACCGACCATTGCTGCGCCGATGCCAACGCCAGCAAAGCCCGTTTCGGCAATCGGGGTGTCCACGACCCGACGCTCGCCGAACCGGTCGAGCAAGCCTTCCGAGACTTTATAGGCGCCGTTGTAGTGGCCGACTTCTTCACCCATGAGGAACACGCGCTCGTCGCGCTCCATCTCTTCGGTCATGGCTTCGCGCAGGGCCTCGCGATAAGTGAGTTCACGCACCGGGATACTCCTCCTTCAGCACTGGCGTAGGCAATCCGCACTCCGCATTCGCTCTCACGCTCAGGCTCGCGCCCGTCTGGGCAAGGGCACAATCTTGTCGGCTTCCTGCAGCGGTTCGCAGTATACATCGTCGTAGAGCGTGGCCGGCTCAGGGACCGGTGACTCGTCGGCGAACTTGACCGCCTCGCCCACTTCCTGTTTGGTCTCGTCGTCAATCGCTTTCAACTGGGCCTCGTTGGCAACTCCCAGGTCGTAGATACGCTCTGCCAGCAGACGGATGGGGTCACGCTTCATCCACTCCTCAACCTCTTCCTTGGTCCGATACTTGGCCGGGTCAGACATGGAATGCCCGCGAAACCGGTAGGTCTTGGCCTCGACCAGGATTGGCAGGCTTTCGCTGCGGGCACGCTTAGCAGCGCGACGCACCGCTTCCCGCACCTCCAGCACGTCGTCGCCGTTGATGATCTCCTGCTCCATAGGATACCCTTTGGCGCGCACCGCCACATCCTCGACCGCCAGGGTGCGATAGAGGGGGGTCCCCATCGAGTACAGGTTGTTCTCACAGATGAATATCACTGGCAGCTTCCACAACGTCGCGAGAGCCATGCCCTCATGAAACGCCCCCATGTTGGCGGTACCGTCACCGAAGAAACAGAGGGTGACGTCCGGCTCGCCACGGTACTTCGACGCGAAAGCGATGCCTGCGGCGATCGGCACGTGGCTGCCGACGATAGCGTGGCCGCCCATGAAGCGTTTGCTCACGTCAAAGTAGTGCATCGACCCACCTCGACCCTTGGCGCAGCCCGTGGCCTTGCCGAACAACTCGGCCATGGCGGCTTTCATGTCGCCGACCCGGGTGAGGTAATGGCCATGGTCGCGGTAGGTGGCGACGATGTAATCGGTGGGCTCGACCGCGGAGATGGCACCGACGGCGACCGCCTCTTGGCCAATGTAGAGGTGGAGGAACCCGCCGATCTTACCACGCGTGTACGACCGCGCCGCTTCTTCTTCAAAGCGGCGAATCCGCACCATATCGCGGTAGATGGAAAGCATTAAGTCTTTGTCCATGGTGACTCCTCGTATTGGCGGATGGCCTATAGCTCGCTCACTACGTTCGCTCTATACTGCCCAGTCCAGTCGGGCAGTCGCATCCTGCGAGATGGGCAGAGAATTCCTGCCATAAGCCATAGGCTATAAGCCACAAGCCATTTTCACCGCCCCTTCGGCATCTGCAACACACGCTCGGCAATGATACTGCGCTGGATTTCGGACGTGCCGGCCTCGATGGTGTTGGCGCGCGAGCGCAGGAAATTGTATTGCCAGCGCCCACTTTCCACCACCCAGGGAGAATCGCGCAGGAGCTGACTGTAGGGTCCTTGTAGCGCCAGGGCGGTCTCCTGCATGCGCTGGTTGAGCTCGCTCCACCACAGCTTGAGAATCGAGCCCTCGGGTCCCGGCGTCCCCCCATGCAGCAGACGGGTAAAGTTGCGGAAACAATTGTACTTGAGAATCTCAACGTCAATCAGATGTTGGGCGAGTTGCTGACGGATCCGGGGATCCGTAGTTGCTACGCGGCCATTGACCGTAGACTTCTTGGCCAGAGCAACCAGGTTGTCATAGATAATACGGAAGCGGGCCTGGGTGCCAAACGCCGCCGTGCCGCGCTCGTTCATCAGCGTGGTGAGCGCCACGCTCCAGCCGTTGTTCAGCTCGCCGACTAAGTTGGCCCGGGGCACACGCACGTCCTCAAAAAAGACCTCATTGAACTCCGCTTCGCCGGTCATCTGTCTGAGCGGTCGCACTGTGATCCCCGGGCTTTTCAGGTCCACCAGGAGGTACGACAGGCCGCGGTGCTTGGGCGCGGTGGGGTCGGTCCGCACCAACAGCATACACCAGTCGGCCACGTGAGCTAGGCTGGTCCACACCTTTTGCCCGTTGACGATGAACTCATCGCCCTGCAACTCCGCTTTGGTCCGGATCGAGGCCACGTCTGAGCCCACGCCGGGTTCGGAGAAGCCCTGGCACCAGATTTCTTCGCAGCTCAGGATCTTGGACAGGTAGCGTTTTTTCTGGTCTTCGCTGCCGTGGACAATGATCGTCGGCCCGGCCATGCTGAGGCCGAGAATGTTCAGCGGACCGGGCGCTTCGACCCTGGCCATCTCTTGGTTAAAGATCGCCAGCTCGATCATTGAGGCTCCACGGCCACCGTATTCTTTTGGCCAGGAAAGGCCCAGGTAGCCGCCCTCGTACAGCCGGCGTTGCCAGTCGCGCAGAAACTGCAGCCGTTCCTTGCCCCTGGGCATTTTAAAAGCCGAGGTGCCCCAGCCCAGGGGCAGGTTGTTGTTCAGCCACTGGCGCAGCTCCTGACGAAAGCGCTCCTCTTCAGCAGAAAACGAGAAGTCCATACCGTTCTTCCTTACTGCTCTACATGTCCCTATTGTACCCGAAAAGCAAGACGGGAAACGATAAGCAGCGTAAGGCGTAAAACGTAAAGCGTAAGGCAGAGGCTAAGAGATTTCTCATTACGTTTCACGTTTTACGCCTTTAGCCGCGCCGTGCGCCTTCGAGCATCTCGCGCGCGTGGCGCTTCGCCTCAGCAGTAATCTCTACGCCACCCAGCATACGGGCGAGTTCCTGGAGTTGTTCGCTCGCCGTGAGGCGCTTGGCCGAAGACACGGTGCGGCCTTTGGTCGTGGTTTTGACCACGGTGTACGCATGATCAGCAAAGACGGCAATCTGGGGGAGATGGGTGATACAGAGCACCTGGCACTGCCGGGCCAAGGCTTTTAACCGGCGCCCTACCACCTCGGCTACTGCGCCGCCGATCCCGGAGTCCACCTCATCAAAGATCAACGTCGGCGCCTCGCCAACGGCCGCGCTCAGGGCTTTGAGCGCTAGCATCAAGCGCGAGAGTTCGCCGCCAGAAGCGACCTGGGCGAGGGGAAGGAGCGGCTCACCCGGGTTGGCAGAAAGATAGAACTCCGCTCGATCACAGCCTGTATCTCGCAACCGCTGCCCTCCCCGCAGAAACGGCTCGCTGGTTGCCTCGGCGGCGCCGACCGTCCCTTCCTCCTGAAAGCGCACACTGAAGGTCGCCCCTTTCATTCCCAGTGCAGCCAACTCTGCCACCATGCTCGCCTCCAGGGTTTGGGCGGCCGCGTGCCGCGCGCGTGACAACTCCTGCGCCTGTGCCCACGCAGCCACGGCTGTTGTGTCCACTTCCTGCTGCAGTGCCGTCAGCGACTCTTCTCCGCCTTCGAGCTGGTGCAGCTCCTGTTCCAACGTCTCGTGCAGCGCCAGGACCGCCTCGACGCTGCCTCCATACTTGTGTTTGAGACGCGACAGCAGGGTAAGGCGCGCGTCGATTTCTTCCAGGTGCTCAGGGTTCAAGGTGAGGCGTTCGCCGTACTTACGTAGATACAGAGCAGCCTCTTCGATCTGGGCCAGACCGCCACTGAGCAAGGCGAGCACCTCGTTGAGGCTGTCGTCAATGCGGGCCAGTTCGCGCAGCCGACTGAGCAGCCGTCCTAGTCGGTCGGTCACCGCGTCTTCACCAGCAGAGAGGATTTCCTCACCTACAGCCGCGCCTTGGGAGAGCTTCTCAGCGTTGAGTAGGATGGCTTTTTCCTGGCGCAACGCTTCCTCCTCGCCCGGCCGCAGCGCAGCACGTTTGATTTCATCGACTTGGAAGCGTAGCAGCTCATGCCTGGCTTGGGCAGCCGCTTTGCCCGCGGTAAGAGCCTGCAGGCGGGACCAGGCATGGTGCACTACCTGGTAGCGTTTTTCCATTTCCGCCACCTGTTGTCCCAGACCAGCGAACCCATCAAGGAGCCAGAGGGCGGCCTCAGCCTCGAGCAGGGTCTGCTGCTCGTGCTGACCATAGATATGTATAAGCCGCTCGCCGACCTGGCGGAGCATGGCCACAGTGGCAAGAGTGCCGTTGAGATAGACGCGCCCGCGCCCGTTCTGGGAGATCACCCGTCGTACCAGTAGCTCTCCGTCAGCGGAGTAACCGCTCTGTTCCAGGAGCCGAGTAATGTGTGGGCCTTCGATTTCAAAGACCGCTTCGACCACCGCCTCCTGGGCTTCATGGCGGATCAACTCGGCTGCGGCCCGACCGCCGACCGCTAGCCCTAGGGCCTGCATCAGCAGGCTCTTGCCCGCACCGGTCTCGCCGGTAATGACGTTGAGCCCGCGGTCAAAGGACAACTCTAGGTCGTCGATCAGAGCAAGGTTTTTGATATGGAGATATCGTAGCATAGGTCTGGAGGGGCGACCCCTGTGGTTGCCCTAGGGCAAGAGCAAGCCCCCATGCCTGCCCCTGCGGCCTGCTCTCCTCTCTGCTTGCGCCCTAGCCACCTACTTTGGGCTCGTGCGCTTTTTACCAAGGGTTATTGTAACCTTCCCCTGCAGCTCCTCCAACCACTTTTACTTCCTTCCGCTCCATCCAGGCTACTTCTCTACGCCCGGTTTTTGGATAGACGCGGCGCTCGTTTTCCGGATTGAAACAGAGGGCAATGGTGTGGTGTCTTGCCAACGCCAGGGCGTCTGGGAGGGTCTAGGCCTCCAGGGCTTTAAGGGCCAGGGGACAAAACACCCGATTCAGGTTGGTCGCAAACAGAACTCTGAGAAGAGGAAGGGGAGGACCTTCAGTCCCACTTAATCAAAAATCACCTCGATCCACCCAACCCCTTCGAACGTGGGGTCTTTCTCTCGCCACAGGGGGCTGGCCTGGATGGCCTGGGCGAGGTCGGCGTTGACGCCCGCTAACCGGGTGGTGAGCCAGCTGATATGCGCTTCAATATCCTGCCGCGCCCACTCGGCCGAGGCACTGCCCAGGCTGTGCTGCTCCGTGCTAAGCATCTCGACGAGTTGGCGCCGCCGCGTCAGCAGCCCGTTGAGTTCTTGGGTGGCGGCCTCGGGCAGTGCCTGGGGCGTGGGCCGCACGACCTCGGCGAAGCGGGCCACGACCCGTGCGTCCAGAGAGTCGGTCTTGGCCAATTGGCCGGTGGCTTTGGCGAAGTCGCGCACCTGGCGAGGATGGGCCACCACCAAGGGCAGCCCGGCTGCCATCAGGGCCCCGGTCAGAGCCAGCTCCAGACCCCCGGTGGCTTGCCGCACCACCAGGGTAGGCTGCAGGGTGCGCAGGCGCTCGACGACCCGCGTGATGCCTAGCCCATCGTGGCTGACGCTCCACTGCTGGCTGCTGGGGCGCAGGGCAATATTCAAGCGGGCTTTGGTGACATCAATACCGACAAACAGGAGCGTCGTGCTCATAGCTCCCTGCTCCTCTGTTGTGGTCCGGCCTTAATGGAATGCGAGCTGCTAGGGAGCAGAAAGGCAGCCAGTCATACGCGCGTCGCCGCTGGCGTTGCGGTCAACGGCGACACGGCGAAGGCCCCCGCGTCCTCACGCTTCCGCGTCCTCGCACGCCTCTGATCCCCCTTCCCCTGCCCTCCTTCTCCCAGAGCCTGCCGCAGATGGGAGACCGCCTGGGTGTGGATCTGGCAGATCCGTCCCTCGGTCAAACCTAACACCTCGCCGATTTCTCTCAGGGTGAGTTCCTCATGGTAGTAGAGGCTGACTACCCGTTGCTCCCGCTCGGGTAGTTTCTTAATGGCGGCAGTCAACTTCTCTACTAGATCCTTGCCTTCCAGGAACGTCAGAGGATCCTGAAACGGATTATGCGCGAACTTCTCCCGCGCCTTTTTCCACTCCTCTTCCGAAGCGATAGTCAGATCTTCAAGGCTGAGCAAGGTCGCCTCGCTCACTTTCTGATCCACCCAATAGTACTCATCCAGGGAAACGCCCAGCTCTGCCGCCATCTCCTCAGGGGAGACTTCTCGGCGCAACCGTCCTGTGAGACGGCTGCGAGCGGTCGCCACTCTCCGCCCCCATGCTCGTACTGAGCGGCTCACCCAGTCAAGCGAGCGTAGATACTCCATAATCTCGCCCTGGATACGGTAGCGGGCATAGGTCTGAAATGCCACTCCCCGTTCGGGGTCGTAGCGCTGGACGGCCTCCAATAGCCCTACGATCCCAGAATGGATTAGCGAGCTCAGATCGACCCCTGGGGGGAGACAACGGTGGATCCTCTGGGCCACCAGGCGGACCAGGGGTAGGTAGGCATCTAGCATATCCTCTTGCGCTTCGGCCTGGCTTGTCCCTTGGCCGTGCCCTTTTGGCTCTTTCATGGGCTGCACCGGGGGACGAAGCGCGGCAGTCTTTGCCCGTTCTCTCATCTCGGTGGATTGATCCACACAGAGCTCTTTCGCAAACAATTCCATCCGCGCTCCTCCATGCCTAAAATTAGAATTACCCTCTGCGCAAACACGAATTTTTGTGAGGGTAGCGTAGCCAAGGAAGCAGCAAGGATTGTGCCAGTGATCCTTTACTTTACATCTCCCCTGTAAGAATCCGAAAGCTGCGAAAACTTTAAGTTTGCCCCTGACCTGCCGATAAACCCCCGCAGCGGCAAAAAAATAACGCTTTACCTCCGTCACCTCACAAAGAATATCCGAGACGGAGCGGAAAGTTGAAAACTGTGGCCTATATAGCGAGAGAGAGCAGGACGTGGCAAAAATTTACCACCCTCACAAGGTGGTCCAGGAACCATGCAGGTCGTAGCTACGAAGATGGCATGGCCCCCATTACTTGTGGTCCTAGACCGAATTGTGGCATCCTCTTCGCCTCTGCTCTCGTCTTAGTCGTTAACAAGTTAACAAGTTACCGTCCGCAGCTTTTCTCCAGTCTCTCTTTTGCCCGATATTCTGTACAGGGATCAGTCTGCGATTTGTCTTCTTCGCTATCATGTGCTATGGTAGCGGCTCACTCAGAGGTGGGGAATCTTCTGACCAGGCGTATGATTTGTGTTTTTATCACGACAGGCTGGCCGCCCAGCCTAGAGAAAGAGCACCATGGCCCTCACCAGGCTTAGCGACGCGTCCAATGCCCTAGAATACCAGCGCGGGCAAAGCCTCTCTTTTCCTATCAGAAAGAGCACCCCACCAGCCGCCTCCTTTTCCCTCTTGATCGGCGAGCATCCTCTGATGCAGAAGATCGACGCTATGGTCCGTCGGGTGGCGGGTACCGATGCCACGGTGTTGATTACTGGCGAGAGTGGGACGGGCAAGGAACTGGTGGCACATACTATCCACAACTTGAGCCCGCGCGCGGCGCACCCTTTTGTTGCGGTCAACAGTGCGACTTTGCACCAGGAGCTGCTCGAGAGCGAGCTCTTTGGCCATCTGCGTGGCGCGTTCACCGGCGCGCTCTCCTCACGAGTGGGCATGTTTCAATTTGCCGAAGGCGGCACGATCCTCCTCGACGAAGTAGCGGAGCTGCCCGTCTCCCTGCAAGCCAAGCTCCTACGAGTCCTGCAAAATAAGGAGATCAGGCCGGTGGGAGCAGATCAGTCGCTGGCGGTCAATGTGCGAGTGATTGCTTCCACCAACAGAGATCTACAGAACGAGATAAAAAAAGGCGCCTTTCGGGAAGACCTCTTCTTCCGGCTCCAAGTCATTCCTATTCACCTGCCCCCGTTGCGGGCACACCGCTCGGACATTCCGCTGCTGGTGAAGCAGTTCTTAGAGAGAACGAATCACAGGTACAACAGTAAGATACAGTTGGCACCAGAGGCAATGATCTATCTGTGGGAGTACGATTGGCCGGGCAACGTCCGGGAGCTGGAACATCTAATCGAGCAGCTGGTGGTCCTCAGTGACAAGAATGTCATCAGTCCAGAAGACCTGCCTGTTCACATCCGCTCTTTTATCTCTGAGAAAAAGCTGCCGCACCCGACTCTCAGCAACGGAGAGATCAACTTGCAGCAGGCCGTGGAGCAACTTGAGGACCGTCTTATCGACGAGGCACTGCGGCTTACCAATGGCAACAAAACTGCGGCGGCACAGATGCTGGGGCTGAAGCGCACCACCCTGGTGGCGAAGCTGCGGCGTAAGAAAAACCTCGTCTTCCTTCTTTCCTCCGCTGATCGAAAAGACGCTCACGCTTCGTAGGAGATTGAGACTATGCTCCCGGATAAAGGACAGCCCCTACCCTCCCCTCCGGCTACAGTCCTGGTGGTGGACGACAATAGGGACGTGGTAGATATCCTTACCCATCTGCTCTCACGCCATGGCCTCATAGCGCTGGGCGCATACAGCGGCCGTGAGTGCCTCGAGATCGTGCGCAACCGACCTGTAGACGTGGTCACTCTGGACGTGATGATGCCGGAGATGGATGGGCTCGAGGTGAGTGGGGAGCTTAAGCGTCTCTCTCCCTCACTGCCGATAATCCTTCTCACGGCCAAGGATGATATGGCCACCAGGGCGGCAGCTATGGCCTTGGGTGTCAGTGAGTTCGTCGTCAAGCCGATCAACAACCGCGATCTGATCGCCCGTATCCTCACCCAGATCCGCGTCCGCCAGTGGGAGCGGGAGACAGACCGTACCTCCGCTACTATCGAGCCCCCTAAGACCTCCTCGGTGGAGGGATAGCCGCACTTGTTTCCTCATTGATTGCTCCTCTTCCCTCTGGCACAATCCTCCTTCTTACGAGGAGCAGATGAAAATCGCCGCTGTCAGAGGGTTCCGCGATGTCCTGCCCGCAGAAAGCGCCGTGTGGCAGGTGCTGGAAACCCAGGCCCGCAGATCCTTTGCCACTTATGGGTTTGCCGAGATTATCCTCCCGGTCGTCGAGAAAGCCGAGTTGTTCACCCATGCAATCGGCGAGACCACCGATATCGTTGAGAAGGAAATGTACACCTTCGTCGATCGTGATGGTTCGTCCCTGACGCTACGGCCTGAGGGGACTGCTTCGGTGATCCGGGCCTATATCGAGCACAGCCTGTCTCACCAGGAACCGGTCTCCAAGCTGTTCTATATCGGTCCCATGTTTCGGCGCGAGCGGCCGCAGAAAGGCCGGTATCGCCAGTTCCACCAGATCGGTGCCGAGATTCTCGGACGTGACGACCCGTTGATCGATGCCGAGCTGCTGCTGATGCTGAACGATTTCTTTGCCGCGCTGCAGCTCGAGGTCGTCATTGACGTGAATTCTCTCGGGTGTGAAGTGTGCCGCCCACGCTACCGCGAGAGCCTGCGCGTATTTGCAGAAAGCCGGCTGGCCCAGCTGTGCGAGAATTGTCACGCCCGTCTGCACCGCAACCCGCTGCGTTTGCTCGATTGCAAAGAAGCAGGCTGCCGCCAGGCGCTCATTGATGCACCGGTACTGACAGATTTTCTCTGCGGTCCCTGCCGCGACCACTTCGCCCGGGTCCAGGCGTACCTGCGCCAGGAAAACGTCGCGTTCTCCCTGAACCCGCGTCTGGTACGCGGTCTAGACTATTACCGCCGTACGTCGTTCGAGGTTATCGCCCAGGGGCTGGGATCGCAGAACGCAATATGTGGAGGTGGGCGCTACGACGGCTTGGTCGAGCAGCTCGGCGGGCCGGCCGTACCAGGCATCGGTTTTGCCCTTGGAGTGGAGCGTCTGGTAATGCTCCTACAAGCGCAAGAGCGTCACTTTTTTGCCACCCCGGATCTGTTCATCGCCCCTCTGGGCGCAACGGCAGAGAGTCGAGCGTTCTCCATAGCACGGCGTTTGCGGCAAGCCGGGTACCGCATCGAGTTGGAAAGTGGCAGCCGCGGACTCAAGGCGCAGCTGCGGCGGGCCGACAAGCTCAACACGCGTTACGTCCTCATCTTGGGCGAGAACGAACTGGCTGCGGGCAAGGGAACTGTCCGGGACATGCAAGCAAAGATAGACCAGCCCATGACCGTTGACCTAACGTTACCTGCCCAAGCCATGCTGGAATTGATCCGTAACGTCAGCATCCAGCTATCAGCAGAAAGGCCTGAGGACTGAGTGCGGAGGACTGAGTAAAAGGGTTCCTTGTTCATGCGGTCTTCCTACTCAATCCTCAGGCCTCGTTACTCAGCCCTTTTGTCGCTGACCGCTGACGGCTGAGAGCTAAAGGTGTATTTTGTGGAGTCTTTAGGCGACTGGCAACGAAGCTGCCACTGCGGAGAACCCCGCCTGACCCAGGTAGGGCAAGAGATCACGGTGATGGGGTGGGTGCAGGCGCGGCGTGACCACGGCGGGGTGACGTTTGTAGACCTGCGTGACCGCTCTGGCCTGGTGCAGGTCGTGTGTAACCCTGAGGTGAGTCCTGCCGCCCACACAGCAGGCAGGGATGCGCGCCTGGAATACGTCCTGGCAGTCCGCGGGGTGTTGGCACGACGCCCGCCGGAGAACGTCAACCCTAACCTGCCCACCGGTGAGGTCGAGATCTTGGCGACGGAGTTGCGCGTGCTGAATCCGTCGCGCACCACCCCCTTCCCTATCGACGACACGACAACCCTGGCTGAGAATACCCGCCTGCGGTATCGCTACCTCGACCTGCGCCGGCCCAAAATGTACGAGAACCTGCGCCTGCGCCACCGCCTGGCCAAAAGCGTCCGCGACTACCTTGACGGCGAGGGCTTCTTGGAGATCGAGACTCCCTTTCTTACCCGCAGCACGCCCGAAGGCGCGCGTGACTATCTTGTCCCGAGCCGGGTCAACCCGGGGGCGTTCTACGCTCTACCCCAGTCCCCCCAGCTATTCAAGCAATTGCTGATGATCGGCGGCCTCGACAAGTACTTCCAGATCGTCCGCTGCTTCCGCGACGAAGACCTGCGCGCTGACCGTCAGCCGGAGTTCACCCAGATCGATATCGAGATGTCTTTTGTCCGGCCCGCAGACATCTTTCGCCTGGCCGAGGGCTTGATGGTGCGGCTCTGCCGCGAGATCAAAGGCATGGAGCCGCCCACACCGTTCTTGCGCCTGACGTATGCCGAAGCCATGGCGCGCTTCGGCACTGACAAGCCAGATATCCGTTTTGCTCTGGAATTACGCGAGTTGACCGACCTCTTCCGTGAGACCCCGATCCAGGTCTTTCACGAAGTGGTGGCCAGGGGTGGAGTGATCCGGGGCATCGTCGTGCCGAACGCGCCCTTGTCGCGCAAGGAACTGGATGACCTGAATCCACTCGCTCTGAGCTTTGGCGCGAAGGGCTTGGCCTGGGTGCGGGTGACCGCTACGGGCTGGCAGTCGCCGCTGGCCAAGTTCGTCAGCAACGAGCAGCAGGGTGCGATCGCTGCCGCGCTGGGACTGAAAGAAGGTGACCTGCTGCTTATAGTCGCCGATCGGGAGAAAGTAGTCTGCGACGTCCTCTCACGCCTGCGGCTGTACCTGGGTGACAAGCTCGGGCTCATTGCGAAAGACGAGCTGCGTTTCCTCTGGGTCACTGACTTCCCGTTGCTGGAGTATGACGAGGAGGCCAAGCGCTACGTAGCGAAGCACCATCCCTTTACTTCGCCGCGAGAGGAAGACCTCGCGCTGCTCGAGGCCGACCCTAGCCGTGTGCGGGCCCTGGCCTACGACCTAGTCCTCAACGGTGTGGAGCTAGGCGGTGGCAGCATCCGGAACCACCGCCCAGATCTACAGCAGAAGGTGTTTGCCCAGTTGGGGATCGGCGAGACCGAGGCGCAGAATAAGTTCGGCTTCCTGCTGGAAGCCCTCTCCTACGGCGCCCCTCCGCATGGCGGCATTGCCTTTGGCTTTGATCGTTTGGTCATGCTCTTTGCCGGCGCTGAGTCGTTACGAGAGGTGATCGCTTTTCCCAAGACCGCCAAAGCCGTCTGTCTGATGACCCAGGCACCGAGCGCTGTCGATCCCAAGCAGCTGAGGGAACTCAGCATCAAGCTTGACCTCTAAAGAAGTCTAGAGTCTAGAGTCTCTCAGTCTACAGTCCAGGCAATAAAGACTTCTTTGGACCCTAGACTCTAGACTCTCTTCTCGCTTCCAGCCGCGCTTTCTTCCCCAGGTAGCCACCGTGGTGGAACCTGGCGTAGTCTGCCTTGGTAAACTTCTTCTTCTCCATCAGCACTAAGGCGAGCGCATCGCCGAGCGCGAGCATGGCAGTGGTGCTGGCCGACGGGGTCAGGCCCAACGGGCACGGTTCTTTCACCTCACCAATACACAGCACTGCATCGCTTTGTCGAGCGATCGGTGAGTTGCGGCGACCGGTAATGGCGATGAGCTGGATGCCGTTGAGCTTCTTCGCTCGGGCGATGGTCTCGAGCACCTCGCGGGTCTTGCCGCTGTTGGAGAAGGTGATCATCACATCGTGTTTGCCCACGACCCCCAGATCGCCATGGGCCGCGTCCCCCGGGTGGAGGAAACAGGCCGGCGTGCCGGTGGACGAGAGGGTGGTGGCAACCTTGACGGCGATGATACCAACCTTGCCCATGCCGGTGGTGATCACCTTGCCCTTGCAACGCTTGAGCATCTGCACGGCACGGAGAAAGTCGTCGTCGAGCCGGATTGTGCGAATCGCCTCGGCTTCGGCCTCAAGCACGGCACGGGCACGCCTCAAGTCGGGGGCGGTATTGGTACGGGGGGTGCGGTGAACCATATTGTATGGGGATCAGGAGTTGGGGGTTAGGGATGAGAAGGTTCTCTGTCTCTGTCTTTTCTAACCCCCAACCCCTGACCCCCGTCTATTTCTGCCACCGCGCGGCCCGACCGCGGGCAATCGCCTTGTTGGCACCGCGACCGCTGGTAGCCCCTGCGAGGCGGCTCCCGGTAGCAGCTTTCTTGTCCCTACCGGGCCGGAAGACTGGGGTGCTCGCGTCCGGCCCTAGCTTGACGCCCAGCGCTCGTTGCTCCAGCGCGTGCAAACGGTCGCGCAGCGCCGCCGCTTGTTCGAACTCTAGGGCGGCGGCCGCTTTTCGCATCTCCTGCTTCGTTTGCTCGATCTGTTCGGCCAGTTGCTGCGGCGACAGATACTCCTGCTCTTCTTCCACTACCACCGGCACGGTGACGTAATCGGCCTCGTAGACCTTCACCAACGGTGCATTAATCGCTTTGCGTATACTCTGCGGGGTAATGTGGTGGGTTTTGTTGTACGCCGACTGGATATGGCGGCGGCGCATGGTTTCGTCAATGGCGCGGCGCATCGAGTCGGTCATGGTATCCGCATACATCAGGACCATACCGTTGATGTGACGCGCGGCCCGGCCGATGGTCTGGATCAACGAGCGCTCTGAGCGCAGATAGCCTTCTTTATCGGCGTCCAGGATCGCGACCAGCGAGACCTCGGGAATGTCGAGCCCCTCCCGCAGCAGGTTGATACCGACCAGTACGTCAAACGTCCCGCGGCGCAGCTCGCGGATGATCTCCACACGTTCAATGGTGTCGATGTCGGAGTGCAGATAGCGAACCTTCACCCCGAGTTCCTGATAGTAGTCGGTTAGATCCTCGGCCAGTCGCTTGGTCAGCGTCGTCACCAGCACGCGCTCTCCACTCTCCACCCGCTTGCGGATTTCCTCGAGGAGATCATCCACCTGGACTTTGGCCGGACGCACGACGATCTCTGGGTCAATCAGCCCGGTCGGCCGGATCAGTTGCTCGACGATCCTCTTGCCACTCTGCCGCCGCTCATAGTCGCCGGGGGTGGCGGACACATAGATCGTTTGCCCTGCCATACGCTCGAACTCGCTAAAACTGAGCGGGCGGTTATCCAGGGCCGAAGGCAGACGGAACCCGTATTCTACCAAGGTCTCCTTGCGTGAGCGGTCACCCCGGTACATGCCGCCGATCTGCGGCACAGCCACGTGGCTCTCGTCGATGAACAGCAAATAATCCTTGGGAAAATAGTTGAGCAGGGTGTGGGGCGGCTCCCCCGGCGCCCGGCTGTCGAGGTGGCGGGAGTAGTTTTCGATCCCCGGGCAGAAGCCCATCTCCTCTAGCAACGCCAGATCATAGAGGGTGCGCTGCTCCAGGCGCTGGGCTTCAAGCAACTTGTTCTCGGCCCGCAGTTCGGTGAGGCGCTCGGCCAGTTCGGCACGGATCGTGGCTATAGCTTTCTTCAGGCGGTTGGAAGTGGTGACGTAATGGCTGGCCGGGTAGATGGTAATCTTGTCCAGCCGGCGTAGGACCTTGCCACGTAGGGGATCGATCTCGGCAATCGCCTCGACCGTGTCGCCGAAGAACTCGAAGCGGATCGCCTTAGCCTCTTCATACGCCGGGAAGACCTCGACTACATCGCCCCGCACGCGAAACGTGCCGCGATGAAAATCAAAGTCGTTGCGCTGGTACTGGATGTCTACCAGCTTGCGCAACAGGGCATCGCGCTCAACCTGGGTGTTTTCTTCGACAAACAGGATCAGCTCAAAGTAGGTTTCAGGCGAACCCAGACCATAGATGCACGAGACGCTGGCGACGATGAGGGTGTCGCGCCGCTCCAGCAGCGCCTTGGTAGCGGAGTGGCGCATCTTGTCGATCTCTTCGTTGATCGCCGCGTCTTTCTCGATGTACGTGTCGCTCTGCGGAACGTAGGCCTCCGGCTGGTAGTAGTCGTAGTAGCTGACGAAGTAGCGTACAGCGTTGTCGGGAAACAGCTCTTTGAACTCGTTGTAGAGCTGGGCCGCAAGGGTTTTGTTGGGGGCCATGACCAGTGTAGGCCGGTTCACCCGGGCAATGACGTGCGCCATGGAAAAAGTCTTGCCTGACCCCGTTACGCCGAGCAGGACCTGATGCTTCAGTTCTTGTTGGAGCCCTGCAACGAGTTGCTCGATCGCCTGGGGCTGGTCGCCTTGCGGGCTCAAGTCCGAGACAAGTGTGAAAGTACCCTCGCGTGGCATAGAGGCACATCATAGCAAGGAAGCGAGCAGCGGTCAGCAGAGGGGCTCGGGGCCAGGGATCGGTCTATTGGAGTCCGGCCCCTGCTTCCCTCCCCCGGACCTCAGTGTCATACGTGGCCGTGAGAGTGCTGCCGTCGAAGTGCTCGACAAACACGACGCGGTAGAGATCGTGGTGAGAAAATAGGGGATTAAAGGGTTGCAAACCGAACAGGGAAGTCCAGGCCTCCCTGTCCGAACCTACCTATACGGATTCGCATTCCGCTGTACAAAATGGTTTATCACCCTGAGCCCTTCGACTGCGCGCAGGATCAACTCCGCGAAGGGTCTCGTCTGCTTGCGAGATTCTTCGCCTCCGGCTCAGAATGACATCGATTGGAAGCTGTATGTATGAACGCATCTTGGTATTAGCTGAAGAGTGCGCATAATTCGCTTGCTGCCTTACTAAGGTCCGTAGCGGGTTTCCCAGACTGAACGAACACTGGATGCCCGCCTACGCGGGCATGACGTCATTCCCGCGAAAGCGGGAATCTAGAAAAATGCGGCGTCGGAATTACGCGCATGCTTCGTTTTAGCTCACCCTCACCTCAATCTGCCGCGGCCTGGCCCTTTCGGTTTTGGGTAAGTGCAAGGTTAACACTCCATGCTTGAAATCCGCCGCGATTTTCCCCTGATCCACCCGCTCGCTCAGCTCAAACTGCCGAAAGAAATTGACCAACTCGTACTCTCGGTAGACCGCCTCGCCAGGGGCGGCGTGACTAGATTTCCCCTGGATGGTCAGCACGTTATTGTCCACCCGCACATCGAGGTCTTCCTTGGATACCCCTGGCAAGTCGGCCATCAGCACCAAGCTGTCTGGGGTTTCATAAATATCCACCACTGGAAGCACGTAGCGCTCCTGCGCGCGGGTGATCTCTCTGCCAGTTGCCACTTGTTGCCCGCTTGGGGCTGGTATCGTTCTCTCAGCCATGGGTCTTCTCCTCCTTTCGTCCAACATCGTGTCCAGCCGTCAGGCCACTTGCACACTGATCTGCTTGGCTTTCGCTTTCTCCGCTTTGGGCAAGGTCACCACCAGCAGACCGTTTTTGTAATCAGCCTTCACTTTATTTTCATCGACCTCGACGGGCAGCTCAATAGTGCGTACGAACTTCCCGGCTGCCCTCTCGTTGCGGTGCAGCATCTCGGACTTGACCTCGCCCGGCAGGCCGTGTTTTTCCCCAGAGAGGGTCAGGGTGTTGCGAGTGGTTGTGAGATTCAAGGAGGCAGGGTCCACGCCCGGAGCCAGTGCCTCTACGTACACGGCCTCCTTGTCCTCATAGAGATTGCACAAGGGATACTCTCTGGCTGCCCGGCCGGGTAAAAAGGCAGTGCGAAAGACAGGTCCTGTCCTCAGGCCAAAGCTGTCAAAGATCCGGTCGATCTCCCGCCGCAGCACTTCCATTTCTTGGAACGGATTCCACTGGGCCATGAGCGCAACCTCCTTTCCTGCAAGATTTACACAGGCAAATTTAAGGCGTCTTGTGCAGAAGACAAGACTTGGTAGATCCAAAATTTGACTTCACCGAGTCTCACCCGACGGTGAACCGTCGGGCTAAGCATGCCAAGCCCGCTGAAGCAGGCTGCAAGAGCCGGCTTGAGACGGCTTGGTTATCTGAGCCCGCGAATTCATTCGCGGGCAAGGCGACGATGGATGCGAAATTTGAGTCTGCTGAGACTTGGGATTGACAAGTCCCCACGATTGCCGAGACTGTGGCGGCAGATCCCTTGACAGCCGACCAAGTGAATTTACTTTTCTCCAGCGGAGAGCGAAAAGCAGTTCCTCCGTTGGGCTTCCCAATCAGTGCGAGGGGAGGGCAGCACGCCATGGCGACAAAGGACTATTACCTCATTTTGGGAGTATCGCGTACGGAAAGTGAGAGCGGCATTCGAGAGGCATTCCGGGAACTGGCGAAACGGTACCATCCAGATCGAGTAGGCCCGCAAAGTACGCGCTTTTTTCAGGACATCCTGGAAGCCTACCAGCTCCTCTCCGATCCAGAGAGAAGAAAACACTACAATCAAGGTCTCCACCATGCGGAAGGGAGAATGGAGGTGCAGCCAGAGCCCATCATTGTCGGTCAATGGCCCCGGCCCGAGCCTCTGGTGCCCGAGCCTCTGTCAGCCCTGAGAGGCTTTCAAACAATCCATCCTTCCTTTGAGGCCCTGTTTGAACGGTTCCGCAGAAATTTTACTGGCATAGGGGTGCCCAAAGGGGAACGTTTGGAGGGACTGAATGTGGAGCTTCTCCTCTCTGCGGACGAAGCAGCCAGAGGCGGCGTCGCATCTATCGGGGTCCCGGTCTTCTATCCCTGTCCTGCCTGCGGCGGGTCTGGGCGGGACTGGCTCTTTCCGTGCACCTCCTGTCAGGAGCAGGGGATGATCGAGGAGGAGGAGACAGTTCGTGTCCAGATCCCTCCGCTAGTGAGGGATGGTACCATCTTGGAGGTCCCGATCCGTGGGCTGGGAATCCACAATTTCTATCTTCGCCTGCATATCCGCATCGCGGCCTGACACACTCTCTGCCCCCTTGACGGTATTCTGATGATGCTATCTTTGCAATCGAAAAAAGACTCTCTGCAAGAAGGAGGTGATGCAGGATGCGAGAGTTAGTCACATGGAGTCCCTTCAGGAGTTTGGGTTCGCTCCGTCGGGACATGGATGACCTCTTCAACCGCTTCTTCAGCGACTGGGAGCGGGATTTCTCCTCCCCGTGGTTCCAGCACACTGGCGGGGATTATCTGCCGGTCGAGAGCTACGTGGACGGGAACACCCTCGTCATCAAGGCTGATCTGCCCGGGGTGGATGCCAAGGACATCCAAGTCTCAGTGGAGGGCAACCAGCTCACCATCAAGGGCGAGCGCAAGGCGAGGCAAGAGCATAAGCAGGGGGCCTATTTCCACCAGGAGGTCCGTTATGGCTCCTTTGCCCGCACCATGGCGCTGCCGGAGGGGGTGAAGGCGGACGAGATGAAAGCCCGCTATCACAACGGCGTGCTGGAGATCTCCATGCCTGCGCCGGCCTCCATGGTGAGCAAGAAGGTGCCCATTGAGGTAAGCGGGGAAGCTCCAAAGCAGATTGCTGCCTAAGACCTCCTGCTCCCCTACCGGGATCTGGGCCCAGGAGTCTTCTCCCCTGGGTCCAGGCCTTTTCTCCGTGGGCCTTCTTTATCAACCGCTCTGTTCTTTACGGTCCTCCCTCAATCAACGGCACGAACTGAACGAGTCCCAGGTCTTCCTGAGTTACTTTGCCACCCGCTTTGCGCAGTCGCAGCAGATGTTGCTTTTCCCCGACCCTAACCGGCAGCACCAACCGGCCGCCTTCGGCAAGCTGGTTGAGTAGTGCTGGGGGGACTTGAGGTGCCGCTGCGGTAACAATAATCGCATCATACGGGCTCCCCGGCGCCCAGCCCTGATTCCCATCTCCGACGACCACTCTCACGTTGTCGTAACCCAGGGCGGTCAACCGGCTACGCGCTGTCTTGGCCAACTGCGGGAGAATCTCGATCGAGTACACGTGTTTGGCCAAGCGGCTCAACACCGCGGCTTGATAGCCCGAGCCAGTCCCCACCTCCAGCACCGTTTCCGCTCCAGTCAGGAGTAGACTCTCACTCATGAGCGCCACGATATAAGGCTGAGAAATCGTCTGCCCTGCAC
>WNGG01002184.1_pt1 | contig 29737 bp, 19 predicted proteins | sample 5400661 | NCBI WGS metagenome assembly WNGG01 (sample SAMN13153372, study PRJNA577476) | soil metagenome | isolation source: 100 cm soil or saprolite under Garry oak tree replicate 1 | place: USA:California | collected 2016-06-15
CTAACAGAGCTGATATGCAGCAAGCTGGGAGTCGCAAGCCCGAGCGATCTGCCGGGGGTGATTTACAACAGCGACTCGGAGCCTGTTGACATTGCTCACCTGGCAGAACTAGTCGACGAGGCCGCGCGCTCTGGCGACGAAGTAGCGCGAGAGATATTGGCCGCCGCCGGGCGCGACTTGGGTCGTCTCGCGATATCGGTCATAGAGAAGCTTGGTCTCATCGCGTTGGAGTTTCGCGTCGCTTGCGTGGGGAGCGTTTTCAGATCGGGCGAGTTCGTGCTGGCGCCTTTGCGCGAGGCTGTGCTCGCAGCCGCGCCCCGCGCTCAGATCGGTCCGCCATTGTATTCACCGGCCATCGGCGCGGCGAAACTCGCTAAGGAACTGGCTTAAGCGAACCGCATCGCGCAGGCGGGTTGGTTAGTTTCATTCTTCTTGTCTTCATTACATCAGTTTGACGGGGTCTCGTTGTGGGATTCTCTGCGATTGATTATGTCGTGCTGCTAGCCTACCTAGTGGGCATAACTATATTCGGGACGATGTTCCGACGCTCGCAGCGGACCGTCAAAGATTATTTCATCGGCGGAAAGAAAACCTCGTGGGTCGTAATCAGCCTATCGATCGTCGCTACTGAAACCAGCACGCTTACGCTGATCGGCGTACCCGCGCTGGCTTATTCAACGTTCGCGCGCCCTGAGCAGGGCGGCAGCCTGACGTACTTGCAAGTCGTGCTGGGCTACATCGTCGCGCGGATCATCATCAGCCTGCTTTTCATCCCGGCGTATTTTCAAGGGGAACTGCTGACGGCTTATGAGCTATTGAAGCGACGGTTCGGTGTCCAAGCCAAGAACTTCGCCGCGTCGTTGTTCCTGGTTATGCGAGCGCTGGCCGAGGGCGTGAGAGTGTTCGCCGCGTCGCTGGTGCTGAGCGCGGTGCTTGGCGCGAGCATTCCCGGCTTGCCTCACTTGTGGCTCTGGTCAATCTTCATCGTAGGCGTGCTTACTTTGATTTACACATTCGAGGGAGGCATCGCGGCAGTCATCTGGACCGATTTGATCCAACTCGTCATTTACATCGGGGGCTCGTTGCTTGCGGCTTACATGCTCTTGCATTTGATTCCGGGAGGCTGGAACGCAGTCGTAAGCGAAGCAGCGCCGGCGAATAAGTTTCAAGTGTTCTCGTTCGCGCGTGACTTCAGAGTGCCGTTCACGTTTTGGGCAGGGTTGTTGGGCGGCACTTGTTTGACGATGGCATCTCACGGCACAGATCAGCTACTCGTTCAAAGACTGCTGACTTGTCGAAACATGCGAGACAGCCAAAAGGCGCTGGTGTTGAGCGGTTTCGTCGTGCTGTTTCAGTTTCTGCTGTTCTTGATTATCGGAATAATGCTTTTCGCATACTACAAGTTTTATCCGCTCGAAACAAAGCTTGCGAGCAACGATGAAATCTTCCCGGCGTTCATCGTGCATCGCTTGCCGCACGGAGTTGCAGGTCTTGTGATCGCCGCTATATTCGCGGCGGCGATGTCGAACTTGAGCGGTTCGTTGAACTCGCTCGCATCGACGACGGTGATTGACTTTTACAAGCCGCTGATTGGGCGGCACAAGAGCGATGAAAGTTTGTTGAAGCTGTCGCGGTGGCTGACCGCCGCGTGGGGAGTGGTTCTGATTGGCATCGCGGTAATGGCGAGCCGTTGGGGTTCGGTGTTCACGACCGGGTTGACGATCGCGTCTCTGGTCTACGGCCCGATGCTGGGAGCGTTCCTGCTCGGCGTGCTCACGCGTCGAGCGAACCAGCCGGGAGTGATGACCGGCATGGCGATTTCGCTGGCGACGATGTTGGCAGTCTGGTTCTTCACGCCGCTCGCGTGGACGTGGTACGTGCTAACTGGAACGGCGGTGTGTTTGGCGATCGGCTATGTCGTGAGCGTAATCACGAAGCAACAGGTTGAATCGGTGCCGTTCGAAGCGGCAACCTCTGAACTCCGCTAGGAGTGAAATGTCTATAGAAATCGTGAGATTGAGCGACAAGCCCGGTAGGGGCGAAATGTGCCGGGTCAGTCGTGGAATTACGTCGGTTGCGACCGGAACATTTCGCTCCTACGGAGCTAGCGCACGAGATGCGGTCGGGTTCCATAAACATTTCATCCCTACGGGATTGAGGATCGCGATTCTAATGCTCGTTGTAGCTTCAATAGGGCGACCGATCCTCGCCCAACGAAGCGCCGTGCCGTCGGGCAAAACATCTGGCCGACTTATCGAAGCCAAACCCGAATCGGTAGGCATGTCGAGCGAGAGGCTGGCCAAGATCGATGAAGCGGTGCTCGAATCGATCTCGCGCAAAGAGACGCCCGGCGCCGTAGTGCTGGTCGCTCGCAAAGGCCGCGTCGTTTTTCGCAAAGCCTTCGGCGATCGCGCGATCGAACCAAAACGCGAGCCGATGACCGTCGACACGATCTTCGATCTCGCATCGCTCACGAAGATCGTCGCGACAGCAACGTCGATGATGATTCTCGTCGAGCGTGGAAAAGTGTCGCTTGCCGATCCGGTCGCTCTTTACATTCCAGAGTTCGGCAAGTTTGGAAAAGAACGGGTCACAGTCGAACAGTTGATGACCCATCGCGCGGGGCTTCCGCCGGATAACGAGATCGCGGACTACGTGGGAAAGACGGTTGATCCGATGCGGCAGATTTACGATCTGCGACCAAGCTACGAGCCCGGAACGCGTTTCGTTTATTCGGATGTCGGCTTTATCGTTGCGGCTGAGATCGTGCGTCGAGTATCGGGCGAGCGCATCGAATCCTTCGCCCGACGAAATGTTTTCGATCCGCTCGGGATGAAGGATACACGCTTTAACGACGTAGAAGTTGCGAAACTTGCTCCGCTTATTCGCCAGCTCCTAAATGAAAGGCCGCAGGGTGATTTTTCTTACGAAGTGTTTGAGTTCATGGAACGCGTCGATCGCATCGCTCCCACCGAAAACCGCGAAGGGCGCTGGATGCGCGGCGAGGTCCACGACCCTCGATCTTACGAAATGGGCGGTGTCGCAGGGCACGCAGGGCTCTTCTCGACTGCCGACGACCTGGCGAACTTCTGCCAGATGATTCTCAACAAGGGCGAATACAACGGCGTTCGAATCCTCGCGCCCTACTCCGTCGAGCGAATGGTGAGCGCCCAGTCGCTGCCGACTTCGCAAATGCGAGGCATCGGTTGGGATATTAACACCTCATATTCGTCGAATCGCGGTGATCTGTTTCCAGTTGGAACTTTCGGGCACACTGGCTTCACAGGCACAAGCCTGTGGCTTGATCCGGCGGCTGAAACTTTCGTCGTTCTCCTGACCAATCGAGTTCATCCAAACGGCAAAGGCGATGTGACCAGGCTCCGATCGTTCGTAGCGTCAATCGTCGCGGGTGCGATCACCGAGCCTCCTCACGCGCCGGTGTTCGAGCATCTCAAATCGCCGCCAACCTACGTTGATGCGCCTCGCGCAGTCGTCACTCGCAGCGTTCCAACTGGTCCGCTTCATCCTGTGCTCACCGGAATCGATGTGATTGAACGCGATGGCTTCAAACAACTCGAAGGCAGACGGGTCGGCTTGATCACGAATCACACCGGGCGCGACGGCAAAGGCCGCTCGACTATCGATGTCCTGGCAGCGGCGAAGAACCTCAAGCTTGTCGCGCTGTTTTCGCCCGAGCACGGCTTGCGCGGAATCGAAGACACACATGTCGGTGACACGCGAGACGAAAAGACAGGGCTGCCGGTTTACAGCCTTTATGAAAGGGAGCGCCGTCGTCCAACCGCCGAGATGTTGAAGGACATCGACACACTTGTGTTCGACATTCAAGACGTCGGCGCGCGCTTTTACACCTACACGACCACCTGCGGTTACGCTCTGGAAGAGGCTGCGAAGAACAAGATCAAATTCGTCGTCCTCGATCGCCCGAATCCGATCAACGGTTACGAGATCGAGGGCCCGGTCACGGACACCGAGTTCATCAACCAGTTCATTTCATATCATTCGGTGCCGGTGCGTTATGGCATGACGATTGGCGAGCTTGCGATGCTGTTCAACTCGGAGCGCAAGATCAACGCCGACTTGACGGTGATAAAGATGGAAGGCTGGCGGCGCGCGGACTACTATGACGGCACAGCGCTTACCTGGGTGAATCCGTCGCCCAACATGCGCAACCTCACTGAAGCTCTGTTGTATCCGGGAATCGGCCTGCTCGAGACGACGAACCTTTCGGTAGGTCGCGGGACCGACACGCCGTTTGAACTGATTGGCGCGCCGTGGGTTAATGGATCGAACCTCGCCGAGGCGCTCAACCGAGCGGGACTTGCCGGGGTTCGCTTCGTTCCGGTGAGATTTACGCCAAAGTCATCGAAGTTTGCGAATGAAGAATGCGGCGGCGTAAACATCGTCGTAACCGATCGCGGATCATTTCATACGGTGGCGACCGGCATCGAGATCGCCTATCAACTCAACCGGTTGCATCCGGGCGTTTGGAAGGTTGATGACTACTTGCGATTGCTCGTGAATCGCGCGGCGCTCGCTGCTTTGAAGGCAGGCAAGACGCCTTCGGAGATCTCGGCAACCTGGCAAGCCGGACTCGCCGAGTTTGCCAGTATCAGAAAGAAATATCTGATTTATTAGTTCTGAGTTCAGCCTTGAGGCTGCGTTACGGCAAGCTAAAGCTTGAACTCTGAACTCTACGCAGCGCCTTCCGCTCACGGCGCTCGAAGGAACAAAAGGAGGCTCCTATGAAACTGCGATTCTTATTCGCGATCGCGCTCGCGGGATTTTCTCTGACAGTCAGCGCGAATGCTCAAACCGTCTCAGGTACTCTTCAAGGCAAAGTCGCCGATCAGGCGAACGCCGTTGTGGCCGGAGCTGCAATTGCGGCCAAGAACGTCGAGACCGGATTGGAACGAAAAACGATAAGCGACGACAAAGGCTTTTACCAACTCACGTTCCTGCCCATTGGCTCTTATGACGTTACCGCTTCGATGTCCGGCTTCAAAACACTCACGAAGCAGAAGGTTGAAATTCAGCTCAACTCAACGACAGTTGAGGATTTTTCGCTCACCGCTTCAGGAGCCCAGGAAGTTGTGACGATAACCGGAGGCGGCGCAGAAATCGACAAGACCTCCGGCGAAGTCAAGACAACTTACGACTCTCAGCAAATCACCGAGCGGCCGATTGCCGGGCGCAACTTCTTGAGCTTGGCGGAGACGGCGCCCGGCTTTCAGGAAAGCCCGCTGTCGGGCGTCAATAATCCGACGCTGTCAACCGGAAGCTCGATCAACTTCAACGGTACCGGCTCGCGTGGCGCGACCTTCCAGATCGACGGCGTGAACAACGACGACTCTTCTGAAAACCAGAACCGCCAGGGCGTCAACCTCGCCGCGATTCGCGCCTTCCAATTGATTACCAACAACTTCTCTGCTGAGTTCGGACGCGCTTATGGAGCAACCGTTCTGGTGCAGACCAAATCCGGCTCGAATAAATATCACGGCGAGGGTTTCTGGTTTCATCAAAACAGCGCGTTCAACGCTAATAGCTTCTTCCGTAATGCAGCGGGCCGTTTCGGCGATCGTGGCGAAGCGTTGCTGCCTTTTCAGAAGCCCGGCGATCTACGGGCGCCGGTTCCGCCCTCACGCCGACACGATTGGGGCGGAGTCTTCGGCGGACCCATCAAACGCGACAAGCTATTTTTCTTTGCAAGCGCCGAACGCGTCGACAACGGCGGATCGCTCGGCTTCACCGAAGACATACTTCTGGCCAATGAGCGCACCCCTGATCCGTCCGTGACTGATGCCGCCAACCGCGCGTTCATTCAGAGCGTGATAAATCGCTTTCCGAACGTCGCGCCGAATAATCCATCGGCCGGGGCACGCGCGTTTACGACGACGCGGCTGTTCAGCTTTCCCGATCGCGATTATTCAATTCGCGCGGATTGGAACACCAGCTCGAAGAACAATATGTTCTTCCGCTATCAGTACAGCACTAATCTGCGAGAGTCCCAGGACGTAATCATCGGCGAACAGGCCATACAGAATCACCGGCAGCAGAATTTCGGATACGTCTGGACTCATCAGTACAGCCCAGTCATGGTGGGCGAGTTCCGTTTTTCAGTTGGGCGCCGCCGAACGATAGTTGACATAGCGGCGGGCAACGACACGCCGGTCGTACGCTTCAGCGGTACCGCAAACGCGTCGATCATCGGAAACGCCGGCGCCTTCCCAATCCATCGTTTTCAGACTGACTTCCAGTTTGTATACAACCTCTCGACAGTTAAGTTCAATCGTCACGCGCTTAAGTTCGGCACTGACATCCGGCCCTCGAAACTCGATGATCTGGCAGACAACTTCTCGCGCGGGTTCTATACCTTTTCGGCGTCGGGCGGCAAAGACGCTTACGGAAACTTCCTGCGCGGGTTTGTAGGCACGTTCACCAAAGGCTACGGGCCGTTCTTCCTGCGCAACCGGATAAAGGAGTTCAACTTCTACGGTCAGGATGACTTCAAGGCAAAGCCAAATCTTACGCTGAACATCGGGCTTCGCTACGAGTACGCCGCGGCGCCCTATGATGCCGATCATAAAATTTCTTATGGCTTTGCCGATGACAAGAACAACCTCGCGCCGCGCATCGGCTTCGCTTACAGCCCGGATGTCACCGGCGGATTTCTGTCCAAGATCACCGGAGGGCCGGGGCAGTCGGTTATACGCGGTGGAGGCGGGCTGTTCTACGGGAGACTATTCCAGTCTTACTTTTCGCAATCGGGCGCGACGGTCCGTTTCAATCCGCCGAATGCCGCGCTGTTGAGCTTTACTAACACGTTCAACGTCGCGGACCCGACGAACGGATTTGTCTTCGTCCCTGGCCCCCCGACGGCTCGTATTTCGCCCACGTTCATCGATCCGCATCTTCAGCAGCCTTACACCGAGCAGTGGAACCTGACGATCGAGCGCGTGCTCCCCTGGAAGATCACCGCAAAGGCCAGCTACGTAGGAAATCACGGCGTGGGGCTGCCGTTCTACGACTTCGACAACCGGGCAGAGTTTCCGTTCGTCTCGCCGAATAATCCGTTCAACGCCCCATTCGCCGGCGTGCTGTTTAATCAGATTGACCCGAACCCAAATAACACGAGTCCGGCTCCTGGAGTCATTTCCAGGTCGCAGCCTCGAACAAATCAGCGACGGCCCGATCCGAATTACACCAACGTGGTGCGAATAACCAATGGCTCGTGGAGCTACTATCACGCGCTTCAGACGAGCTTGCAGAAGCGATACTCGAACGGACTCTGGTTCGACGTAGCATACACGTGGTCCAAGGCCACCGATACAGGATCGGAGGCTACATCGCCGGGTGCGGGCGAAACGAATGCGGTGGTCGCTCGTCCGCTGGGCGGGCGCAGCAACAAAGCGCTGTCGCGCTTCGATACCAGGCATCGACTCACGATAACCTACAGCTACCTGCTGCCGTTCTTCAGCAAGCCCGGCGACGGTCTTGCAAGCCACCTGCTCAATGAAACACTCGGCGGCTGGCAGATGTCAGGCGTGACTACCTTCGCTTCAGGAAATCCGTTCACCGTCTTTTCGAATTTCGACGTCAACGCGGACGGCATCGGAGGCGACAGTGCACTGCGTTCGGCACGGCCTTCAGACCGGGCACCTCGAACATTGGCACGCTTGGGCGCAACACTTTTTTCATGCACGGCATCAACAACTGGAACATCGCGCTTGGCAAACGGTTCCGCATACGCGAGACGCAATCGTTGCACTTCCGCGCTGAATTTTTCAACGCATTCAACCGAGTGCAATTCGGGCTGCCGCTAACAGTTCTTGAGTCTGCTAACGCAAGTACTCCGAGCTCGTTTGGTCGGATCACAAGCCAACGAAACTCAGCGCGGTTCCTGCAGATGGCTCTTCGCTACATATTCTGAATGGGCGTGAGCTTAAAAACGTTAAGGCGCATTCACCGCGGAGACGCAGAGAACGCCGAGGTTACGCAGAGAGTAATCACCTCTGCGCTACCTCTGCGTGCTCGGCGTCTCTGCGGTGATCTTCCTCACTCATTCGTATGCGTGCTCTGCCTCCTTTTCATTGCCCCATTCCACGCATCATCAACCAGCAAAGAAGCTCACGAGGTGCGCGCGCTGTGGGTCGTGCGCACGTCGGTCACAAGCCCCGACGCCGTCAAACAAATGGTTGCCCGAGCAGTCGAGGGCGGATTTAACACCCTAATTGTTCAAGTCCGCGGGCGTGGCGACGCATATTACCGCTCGCGTTGGGAGCCTCGCGCCGAAACGCTGGACAAGGAAGCTGAGAGCTTTGATCCGCTCCAGCTCACGATCGACGAAGCGCACAGCAAAGGGCTCACCGTTCACGCGTGGCTAAACACGGCGCTGGTCGCCAACATGGACGAGCTTCCGAAGTCTCAGAAACATCCGATCCTCGAACATCCCGAATGGCTGATGGTTCCCCGCGCGCTCGCGGCGAAGCTTTTCTCGATGGAGCCGCGCGATCCGAAGTATCTCGAAGAAATCGTCAAGTACTCGAAAGGCGACCGCTCTCAGCTCGAAGGGCTTTATCTCTCACCTGCCAACCCTGCAGTGAAAGAGCATCTCTATTCGATTTGGATGGATGTCCTCGAACATTACCAGGTCGATGGCCTGCATTTCGACTACGTGCGCTATCCCAGCACATCGTTTGATTACAGCCGGCGGTCGCTTGAAACCTTTCGCGCGTTGCTCGAGAAGACGCTTGGCGAAGGCGAGCGCAAGGTGCTCGCCGCGGTGGCAGAGCGTGATCCGCTGGTTTACGTAAGCGCGTTCCCCGACCGCTATGCGCAGTTCCAACGCGATCAAGTTACCGAAATCGTCGAACGCGTTCATTACGGAGTGAAGGCTCGACGACCGTCGGCGATCATTTCGGCAGCGGTCTTCGCCAACGATGAAGACGCGTATAACAATCGCTTTCAAGATTGGAAGCTGTGGCTTCGCCGAGGACTGATAGATGTCGCGTGTCCGATGGCTTACACGCCGGACACTGAAACTTTCAGAAAGCAAATTGCGGTGGCAGTCGGCGCGGCCAGCGGTCACGAGGTTTGGGCGGGCATCGGCGCTTATCGAATCCCGCCCGAAAGTACAATTGAAAAGATAAAGGTGGCGCGCGAGCTTGGGGCGAAAGGCTTTGTTCTTTTCTCATATGATTCACTAGTGCGGCCTTCGAACGGCAATTACATCGAGCAGATCAAGAGTGTTGTGAACAACGCAACCGAGCGCAAGCCCTGACGATGAAACCTCTGTACCTAACAGTGTTTTTTCTCTTCGCTATCTGCCACGCGGCGATGGGGCAGATCCCTGAGAGCGCGTCTGAACAATTCCGCGCGTTTTGGGTTGATTCAGTTGCAGGACACGATGGCCTGAAAACCGCCGCGCAAGTTGACCAACTCGTCGCCGATGCAAAGCGCTCAAACGTCAATGCCCTGATCGCCCAAGTGTGGCGCAGGGGAGGCGCATTGTTTCTGAAAACCAGCGAGCCGCGTTACGAAGATTCAGGGCTGGCGCCCGGCTTCGACGCCTTGCAGTATCTGATCGACAAGGCTCACGCGCAGAACATCGAGGTCCACGCGTGGCTCAACGCTCTTGCGGTCTGGGGCGGCTCCACTGCTCCTGCTGATCCCAGACACGTCTACAATCTTCACGGGCCCGGTAAGAGTGGCGCTGACTACTGGCTAAGCCGGAGCGACACGGGCGCGGAAAGCGGAGCCGATGGGATCTTCCTCGATCCCGGCAATCCAGCAGCGGCTGATTATGTCGCGCGCCTATACATCGACCTCGCAAGAAACTACGACGTTGACGGAATACACTTCGACTTCATTCGCTACGATGGTCAAGAGTGGGGCTATAATCCTACGAGCATCGATAGATTCAAATTCCTCAACAAGCGAACGAGCGTCCCTGCCAGGAACGACAGTCAATGGATGGAGTGGCGACGCGAGCAGGTTACCGCGATAGTGCGGCGAGTCTATCTGAGCGTGGGCGCTATCAAGCCGAAGGTCAAAGTTTCAGCGGCGACGATCGCTTTTGGAGACGGCCCGGTAGCCGAAGGCGACTGGCTTAAGACATCTGCTTATAGTTCCGTTTTTCAGGATTGGCGAGCTTGGACGCAAGACGGATTGCTCGATTTTCCTGTAGTGATGAACTACGATCACGAGACTGGCGCGATTCCTGACCAGAAACCATATTTTGATCACTGGATTGAATGGGACAAGAATCACCGCTACAACCGTCAGATAGTCATCGGTCAGGGCGCCTTCGAGAACAGCATAGAGGATTCAATAGCGCAGACCCGCCGTGCGCTTGCGCCGTCTTCGACAGGGAACTTCGCTGATGGCATCGCGTTCTTTTCGTACTTTACGACAAACGGCTCGTCGCATCCCAACAGCGAGTTTTATTCTGCGCTCTCGACCCCGAGCCCAAACGATCCGAATCCGGTTTTTGCGTCCGCTGCGTCAACGCCCCAAATGAAGTGGAAGTCGGAGCCGGCGAGAGGCCTGTTGTTCGGCAGGATTACTTATCCGAACGGAGAACCCGTCGATGGCGCAAAGGTGTTTCTCGCAAGCCCGCTCGCTTGTCCTAATTGTGATCCGAAGCCAGTACAAACCGATGGCAATGGGTATTATGGCTGGGCTGAGCTTCTGACTGTCATCTATTCGCTCAGCGTCCAAGTTGACGGGAAGACCGTCAAGTCAGGCATTCAATTACGCCCGCCGGCAGGAGTCGTTACCGAATTTAATATGGTTCTGGACGAGCTTCCCGCGCCTGTCGTTACCGCGGCCAGTTATTCCAAAAAAGTCTTGGCAGTGCTCGGGAAGTTCTTCGGCGCCGGCGCCCAAGTTGAGGTCAATGGAAAACTGCTCGATCAAGAACCTGCTTTCGACAATGTCGCTTCCAAGCTGAGCGTTAGAGGCAAACGGAAGAAGCTTGGCTTGATCGATGAGACCAACAAAGTAGTGGTAATAATGGGCGGCAGGCGCAGCGAGCCGTTCGTGTTTTGATTTCTAAGCGCGCGACTGAGAGTGGTTTGGCGCCAGCTAATGTGGTAACCTTCTCAGACCTGAGATCGAGGAAGTGGCTTCGATCGAGTCTGGGTACAAATGATTCCGTCTCACTTGATTCTTGGAGGAAAAAAAATGAAAAGCACTAGAAAGTTGCGCGCGCTCCTCGCAGGCTTGCTGCTTTTGGTTTGCGTGCGTAGCGCAATGGCACAGGAAACTACTGCAACCGTAAACGGGCAAGTTACCGATCAAGCGGGCGCGGTTGTCTCCGGGGCTGAGATAGTGCTCACCAACGTGAGCACGCGGGAAGAGGTTAAGACCAAGTCAGCCGACGACGGCTACTACTCACTCAGCAACATTCCGCCGGGCGTCTACAATTTCGCGTTCAAGGCTCAGGGGTTTAAAGAATACCTGAACAAGAACGTCGAGCTTTTGGTCAATGACAGAAAGACGATCAACGTACAACTTCAAACAGGCGCAGTCACAGAATCAGTGACTGTCACCGCCGAGGCTCCGATAATTCAATCCACACCCACAGTGGGTGATGCGGTTGAGAATCGCAGGATAGTTGAAATGCCTCTGAACAACCGCAACTTCCTTCAATTGATCACCCTCGTTCCCGGCGTCACCGCCGACGACACGACAGAATCAGGGGTCGGGTTGACCAGCACCACAAACATCGTTATTGCGGGCAATCGTCGCAACTCCACAAACTACCTCGTCGATGGAGTTTCAAACGTGGATGTCGGATCAAACCTCACCTTGCTCTCAACTCCTACAGTCGACTCGATTCAGGAGTTTCGAGTTATTACTTCGGTGCCGACGGCAGAATATGGACGAGCGTCGGGCGGCGTTGTCAATCTGGTCACTCGCGGGGGTGGGCGCGACTTTCACGGTAGCCTGTACGAGTTCTTCCGCAACGACAAGTTGAACGCAAACAGCTTCCTAAACAACGCGGCGGGCCGTTTCTGCGACAGCGGCGACACGGCCCCGCTCGGCAAGAAGTGCGGCGATCCGCGCGCTCCGCGACCGACGGTTCGCTATAATAACTTCGGATACACCGTCAGCGGCCCGGTTTGGATTCCCGGAATCTATTCGCGCGGTCACGACAAAACGTTCTTCTTCTTCTCAGAAGAATGGCGCCGCATCATTCGCCAACCAAGTGAAAACTTCATCACCGTCCCGAGCCTTCGGGAGCGCAACGGCGATTTCTCGCAAAGTTCAATCAAGATTTTTGACCCGCAAACCGGGCAGCAGTTCCAAGGAAATGTGATTCCGCAACAAAAACTCGATCCGACAGCGGTCGCTTTCCTGAAGCTCTACCCTGAGCCGACCATCGCTGCGACCACCGCGGGGCTTGACCCCAACCGAGTTTTGGCGGTCGCGCCTGCGATCAATAACACTCGTCAAGAGACGGTGCGAATAGATCACAGCTTCAATTCGAATCACCGAATCCTTGGCCGATACACGCATGACTTGAGCAAGACTCGCGAGCAAGGCGGGCTGTTTTTCGGAGTGACGGTCCCGGGCATCGCGACCACCGATACGAACGTACCCGGCCAGGTGCTCGCGGTCAGCCTCACAAGTTCCTTCGGGTCAAACCTGGTTAATGAACTGACGTTTGGTTGGTCAGGCAATGACATAACCACGCAGCTCGTCGGGCAGTACACCAAGGCTAATGTGAAGATTCCGAATGCCGAGCTATTCCCGGAGAACAAGTCTGATCTTCCACCAACGATCACGATCTCCGGCTTCCCGACTTTGGGCGCAAGCCAGCTCTATAGCATTCACTACAGAAACATCAATCCAAGAGACAACCTGACCTGGGTAAGAGGCGCACACGCCTTCAAGTTTGGCGGCGACATAAGCTGGGAGAAGAAAGATGAGAACGCCGCAAACGAGACTCAAGGGCGGTTTGGATTCACCGGACTTCAAACAAGGTCCGGTGCGAACAGCGGGATTGCGCTTGCCGACTTTCTCATTGGCCGCGCGAGCTCGTACGGTGAATCCGAGCGCGATGTGACCAATCATCTGAGGTGGGGGCGCACCGAGTTTTATGGGCAGGACACGTGGAAGGCGAGGCCGAATCTGCAATTCGACTTTGGGCTTCGCTATCAGTATTACCGCCTGCCGGTGGACAAATTCAACGTCTTGACCGCGTTCCTGCCGGAGTTGTTCGATCCGTCCAAGGCGCTTCAGTGCGCCAACGCCACCTGCACGGCATTCACCAAAGGCGTCGGCGATCTGCTGAACGGAATCGCCATAGCAAACCAGAATTCTCCGTTCGGACGTCGCGTGCAGATGAGCGACAAAAACAACTTCGCGCCGCGCATCGGCTTCGCCTGGAGTCCGACCGCAAACCAGGGATTCTTCGCGAGGCTCACTGGCGGCGCTCAACGAACGGTCATACGCGGAGGCTACGGCATCTACTATGACCAGGTGCTCATAGGCATCCTCGAGCAGAACACGTTCGTCAATCCCCCGTTCGCTAATTCCGTCAGTCTGACCGGCGCAGTTGCGACGCCGATCACTTACGCGAATCCGGCTGCTGGCGCGCCTCCGGGCACGCTCTCGCCTCGGTCTTTGATCACCACCACGAATCCGTTTATCACTCCAATCACTCAACAGTGGAACCTGACGATCCAGCGGCAGTTGAGCAGGTCCGCGGCATTTGAGATTGGTTATCTCGGATCGGGCGGTAATCACCAGACTCGACCGGTCGACATAAACGCGCCGACGCCTCAAGAGATCCTGGCCGTGTCAAAGGGAGTCGCCGGCTGCGATCCCGCGCTCAGCGCTACGAACAACCCGAATAATTGCATCAATCTGGCGCGACCGTTCAGGGGTTATACCTCGATCACCGATCGCCAGACGACGGCGACTTTTCGCTATAACGCTCTGATCGGTTCTTTCAGAGTGCAGCGGTGGCACGGGCTTTCGAGCCAGTTGTCTTACACGTGGTCTAAGAACTTGACCGACTCGACGAACGACCGCGACACGGCCGATCTTCCGCAGATTCGCACAAACTTCAAGCTCGAGCGGGCGGTGGCGCGCTTCGATCGGACGCATGTGTTCAAGGCGAGTTACGTCTACGAAATGCCTTATCCGAAAGGCGGTTTCATGGAGACCGCGTTACTTCGTCAGGTATTTGGTGGATGGGAGCTGGCTGGAATCACAACTGCGATGAGCGGGTTGCCGTTGAACCGCGTCGTGCAAGGCACACTGCCCGGACCGCGCGGCACTCGCCCCGATCAAGTCAGCGATCCGTTTCAGAATATCCCGACGGGTATAAGCCGGATTCCATACTTTATTAACCCACTGGCATTCCGGCCGACGGCGGTGGGCGCGGTAGGGACGTCCGGACGCGCTCCATTCCGTTTCCAGAGGGTGTTCGAGACTGACTTGAACGTTGCGAAGAACTGGCGGTGGGCCGAGCGCTATCGAGTGCAGTTCCGCGCTGAGTTCTTTAATGTGTTCAACCGCGTTACAGTCAACGACATTTTCCAGACTGTGCCGAATCTGTTGCCCACAGACCCGGCTTTCACCAGTCTGCAAAGTTTTCTGGCAACCGGCTCTCAGTTTGGACAGGTCTTCGCCACACGCCGGCCGAGAGAGATTCAGTTGGCCTTAAAGTTTGGTTTCTAGCTGTCACCTAGGCAGACCAGACAAGAGCAGCTACGATCTAGTGGCTGCTCTTTTCTTTTTTGGTTTGAAGTTGTTGGCTGGCGAAGCTACGGCTTCTTAGGTTTTTGGCTGTTAACTTTTTCCTCGAGTCGCTTTCGCTCATCTTCGCTAAGTCGCTGGGCCACGGCGAATTCTTTTTGGGCGTCCTCGCGTCTGCCGGCAGCCATGTACGCGCGACCGAGCAGCACTCTAACGTCTGGATAATTGGGATCAATCTTTACCGCGTGTTCGAGCACTTGAACCGCGCGGGCGGCGTCCCTCTTTTTCAGCAAAGCCTGCCCGAGCGCTTCGAGCGCGGGCCTGAAATCTGGCTGAGCGGCTATGACCTGCTCAAGCATTGCGGTTGCCTGATCTGTTTCGCCGCGGCTCAGATAGATTTTGCCAAGCTGGTACTTCGCGAGCAGATAACCAGGATTGACGCTCAACTCTTTTTCGAACTCCGCTGCCGCTTCTTTGCTGGCTCCTGCCTTCAGCAAAGCATATCCAACAGCGTAGTGTGCCTCGGCGAGCTTCGAGTCAAGCTCGACCGCGCGACGAAACTCGACAATCGCGCGCTCGCTTTCACCCGCATTGTCGAGCGCCTCTCCTAGCAGCAGATGTGCCTTCGCTGAATTGGGAGTCAAACGCGCAAGCTCATCCAGTCTCGTGACAGCCTTGCCATAGTTTTTCAGTCGCAAGTAACTTTCGCCCAGCGCGAGGAGCACCGCACTATCCTGACTGTTCATCGAGCGCAATGCTTCAAGTTGATCCGACGCCTCTTGAAACCTCTCGAGCGCGATCAATGAGAGCGCAAACAGTTGTCGAGCTTGAGGATTAGTAGAGTCGAGTCTGACTGCCTCGCTAAGCACTTCGGCAGCAAGCTCGTAGTGAGCCATTCGAAAATGCGTGATCCCCAGATTCAAACGCGCCGCAGGAAGTTTCGGGTTTATCTCAGCCGCACGCCTGAAAACTTTGATCGCATCATCAGTGTTGCCGAGCCGGTTATAGACAACGCCGAGGTTGACTAGTGCTTCAGCCCAATCCGGCGCGAGCTCGATCGATTTTGAATAGTTGCGCGCAGCTTCGGTCCAATCGGCGCGGCTTTCGGCGGCGCTGGCTTCGGCAAAATAGCGCGCAGCCTCCGGCGAAATCTTTCGCGCTCCGCCCGATTGAGCAACCGCAGTAGCGACGGGCAGCACGAGAATAAAAGCGACCGCTAGCCTCGTGTACTTGTCACTTTTTAACATCAGACGTTGTCTTTGCTGACCCAGTCGCTTGCGTTTCAATCTTCGAGAGAAGGTCTCGCGCGCCTGCCGACATCAAGCCAAGATCACTCGATGCCTGAAAGAAGCGAAACCCCTGCGCGATGCGCTTGTTGATCTCGGACGGCGTGCCGGCCGGATAGCCCACGGGTATGTTGTGTTTCTTGCCCGCGGCCAGAACTTTCGCAACCGCCTCTTCGACTACGGGATCGGTGAGCTTGCCTCCTACGCCAAGAGAAAACGAAAGATCATTCGCCCCGATGAACAGAACATCGACGCCCGGCACCGAAGCAATCTCTTCGATGTTCTCAATGGCTTGCTTCTGCTCGATGATTACGATTACCAAAACATTCTCGTTGGCGAACTTCACGTAATCGGCTGCGCTCATTCCCCAACGCGAAGTTGCCATCGCGGGGCCAAATCCGCGAATGCCTTGAGGCGGGTACTTGCAAGACTTAACGGCCTGCTCGGCCAACTCGCGCGTACTGGTGAACGGAAAGATCACCCCGATGCCTCCCATATCGAGCACGCGCTTGGCGAGCCAGGGTTCGTTCACCGGGACCCGAATGAACGGAAGCGCTTTCGACCCGCGTGTCGCCAGGATCATCGAGCGCACGCTTTCCAAGGTCAGCGGGCTGTGCTCCATCTCGATCCAGAGAAAGTCGAATCCCGCGCCGGCAAGCGTGAAGGCTACGTCCACGTTGGCTGCGGTGACGGTCGAGCCAACGACTACCTTCCCCTCTCTTAACGCCTTCTTCACAGGGTTCTCGCCAGGAGCTTGCGCGTTGGGTGACGGAGAAGTCTGATACTGCGCCCTTGCGTGAGCCAGCATTGCAAGCAAAAGCGCGATGCAGGCGATTGACAGTGTGCATGTTTTTCTTTTCATACTCGATGCCTCCGTTTGGGACGTCAGTCGGTAATAATCATCCTACTTCCAGCTTTGAAAATAGCCTTGTTCTTTTAGCCGCTTTCCCGAAAATACGTATGCGAATGCAGGCATATCTTGAACACCCACGGCGTCGCACCAACGATTATAAAAATTGAACAGCGCGCATACTGTGATCGCGTCGTAGATCGCTTCCTCTGGCCAACCCGCGCGTTTTACCTCGTCAACGTCTTCCTGTTTGATCTGATTCGAAGTGCGGTTTACCTTTTCGATGAACGCGAACAACGCTTTCTCTTTGTCCGACAGCTTGGAAGAACGAAAGTCTTCGAGCACCGACGCGACGAGTTCCTGATCGCCCAGAATCTCCGCAGCACCTGCGGCGTGCGAGCCGATTCAAAAAGGACAGTCATTGCGACGCGAGGTGAACGCCGCTATGAGCTCGCGCATTCCCGGCGAAAGTGGCGACGGCCCGCGCATCACGCCTTGAGTGAAGACAGCAAGGTGCTCGGTGACCTCAGGCTTGAAGTTGAATAAGTGCCAGATCTGAGGAATTGGCGCGCCGTGCGCTTTCAAGCTCTCAATTCTCTCGACAAGCTCGCCTTCGACGGGTTTGCTTTCAACTTCGCTCAAGAACATCGGTTCCATTTCTGTCTCCTTCCATTAACACCTCACTTCTGAAGTGAGGTGTTAATTGCGCTACTTCGCATACAGACCGATCACTCGCTCGATCGCGCGGCGACACACCGCGCAAAAGCTTTGGCTGCGAGTGAACATGATGCAATCCACCTCAGGGCGAAAATAGCCTTTCGCTTCGTACATCGCGCCTTCGAAGGCTCCAACCTTGCCCGCGTACTTTTCCGAGGCAAAGAACTTGATCTCCCACTCGCGGTTCTCTCGAAACAACGCTTCCATCTCCTGCTCGGGGCGATTCTCGGCGCGAATCTGAGCCCGACGCTTCGCGTAATCCCCCGAATGAGCTTCGTACTCATCCTTTTTCCACGGAGTGGGAATCGGCGTCCCGGGCGCGACCAGGTCTTTCCATTTGAGGTTCTTCGGATCCAGCAGCGCGGTTGCATTCGGCTCCCACGGCTCGGTGCGAACCGTCGCTGGAAGATACGCGACCGCCGACGTGTAATACTCGTCGGCAAGTCCCGCGAAGTGATGTCCAAACTCGTGAACGAAAATGTAAGGCGCTTGCTCGGTGTCCGCAGCAACCGTGCTGTACAATCCAAAGATCCCTCCGCCGCCGTACGTGCGCGAGTTGGTTATGATCTCGATGAATTCATAGGGCGCGAACGAAGCGACATCACGAACCGCGCGGTTGTCGAAAGTCAAAACGTAGCGCTCGCTGCCGAATGCGTCGTAGCTTGCGCCAAGCGGGGAACGGCGATGAATGCCCGTTGACGGCCGCGAAACACCTGACTCCACTGCCGCAGGACAGATAGCCCAGACGTTGAAATCCCGTCGATGCTCCTTGAACGGTGAGGTTGCGAACAGAATCTCGATGAGCCTGCGCGCATCGCTTTCAAACTTCTTCCGCTCGGCAGCTGTGTAGCCGTCACCCAGAATCAAGAAATCGACTCTGTCTGAAGGATCACCGCTCTTTTGAATTTCGATCACCGGTCCTGGGGAGGCCGGCTTCGAAGTATCGACGAACATGTCTTTCGGATCGACGATGGTCGTCCACACTTCCCGGAAGGCATTATTAGAGTCGCGCTTCTTCACGATGACTTGCGCGGGCGCTTCGGGAGCCGGGAATCGGAGCGACTCGCTGAAAGTGCGGTTAGCGCTCTTGGCCTCATCGGTCGACTCCCACTCGCCGTAGATTGAAGCGAACCCGCGTGAGTACAAGAGTCGATTCGTCGCGCGGTCTCGCACTTCAAACAAATACTTTCCCAGATTCGTGTCGTCGATGTTCTTCTGTGGATTGCCAGGCCACGGAAGCGGCTCGATGACCACGCGATCGAGGCTGAACATTTCTTGCGACGCGTTGCCGGTGTGATAGTAATCGACACGCATTGTGCGCGGGGCAGCGCTCGCGACGATTGAATGCAAAAAGCAAAATGATAGAGCGATCAGCAGCTTCTTGATGAGCAGCTTCTTAATATCCAGGGTTCGCGGTTCATAAGTCATTGAATTCGCCTACCGTCAACCCGGCTTGACGTATCAGTTTCCGAATCAAGCCGGGGCCAAGTTCGCGGTGTTGAGGTATAAGGTACAGGGATAGCCGGGTCTGGTTAACATGACATGGGATCCTGTTTGACGAACCACAGACCAACCCGCTCTTTGAAACTTTCGAACTGCCTCCGCGCCGGAACACAGTTTAAGATCTTTGCTCATCACACGGCCACTTCGACAAGCTGGGCCGGATCGACCGCTTGCTTTGACTCCATGACCTCGAGCCATCCTTGGATTGCTTCTTTTATGTTGGCAATAGCCTCCTCATAGGTTTGACCTTGAGAGAAGCAACCTGGAAGCGCCGGGACCTCGGCCACGTAATAGCCAGCCTCATCCTGTTCAATCATTATGTGCAATTTCATAACCCACTCTCCTCGGACGGATGCGGGAATTCTAGCACGATTTGGGAACGCTTGCGCCACGCCGAAGCAGTTACCTAGAATCCTGATGCCGCGAGGACCATCATTTTGCTCAAGCTGTCCACGCCACTCTACGAACTGCACTTGCACGAGATCCCGCGCGTCGCGATGAAGACGGCGCAGAAGCTCGCGCAAGGCGCTGCCGGGTCCATCGCGCCCGCCGACGCTCATCACGTGACCGTCGAAGATCTGGTCCATTACCTGCCGATGCGCTACGAGGACCGCTCTAATCTGGCGCGCATTCGCGATCTTAAGGACGGAATGTGGGCTACCATCAACGCCGAAGTCCGAATCGCAGGAACCTACGCTGTGAAGAGCGGAAGACTGCGCATCTTTGAGATTTCGGCGGTTGACGGTACCGGCCAGATTCGCGCTTTTTGGTGGAATCAGGCTTACCTTCAGAACTCGTTCAAACAAGGGCGTCGGGTTCTGTTATATGGCCAGTGGAAGCGAAGCCGTCGCGGGTTTTTCGAAGTCGAGAATCCGGATTACGAGTTCGTGTTGGATGACGACCAAGCAGACCCGATTCACACGGGCCGGCGTGTTCCTGTTTATCGCAAGCTTGGCGAGATTCGCACGAAGCAGCTTCGATCAATTATGCATCACCTGCTCGAGCGGCTCGACGTGACGGAAATGAAGGACGTGCTGCCACAAGAACTGCTTGCGCGCAACAAGCTTGTCAGCAAGGGTGCCGCGCTTCGTCAGGTTCATTTTCCAGCCGACGATGCGCCGCTCGACGCGTACAACAATTCTCAGTCCCCCGCGCATCACCGCCTGATCTTCGAAGAGTTTTTCCTGCTGTCGCTTGCGATGGGGCTTCGGCGGCAAGGCCGCGAGCAATCGCCCAAAGGCACAGTCATTGAAGTAAACGACCGTGTGAGAAACGCCGTCCGAGAGGTATTGCCTTTCAAGCCTACCAATGCGCAGAAGCGAGTGCTTGGCGAAATCGTCGCAGATATGACCAGCTCCAAACCCATGAACCGCTTGCTTCAAGGCGACGTCGGATCCGGCAAAACGATCGTCGCCGTTCAAGCGGCAATCGTCGCCATCGAAAACGGCTACCAGGGGGCGATCATGGTGCCGACTGAAATCCTTGCGGAGCAGCACGCCAAGAACGTCAAGCGGATGCTGGCCAAGACTCCTTATCGAGTCGAATTGTTGACAGGTTCGCTGACCGCTGCACGCAAACGAAAGCTTCACTCGGACATCGAAGCGGGCGAAGTGGATCTCGTCATCGGGACGCACGCGCTGATTCAAGAAGCGGTCAAGTTTCACAAGCTCGGCTTTGTTGTAATCGACGAGCAGCATCGCTTCGGCGTGCTCCAACGCGCGGGTTTGATCAAGCGCGGCTACAGCCCTGACGTGTTGGTGATGACCGCTACACCGATTCCGCGCTCGCTTGTGATGAGCGTTTACGGCGATCTGGATCTGTCAGTCATCGACGAGATGCCGCCGGGAAGAAAGCCGATCATAACCAGAGTGCGAGGCGAAGAATCTCGCCGGAAAATCTATCAGTTTCTCGACAAGAAAATTCGCGAAGGCGGTCAAGTCTACATCGTCTACCCGCTGGTTGAAGAGTCCGAGAAACTCGATCTGCTCAACGCGACTCAGATGGCCGAGCATCTGCAGACGTCAGTCTTTCCAGGATTCCGAGTAGGCCTGATTCACGGTCGAATGAAGCAGGAGGAAAAAGACGCTGTGATGGATGACTTCCGCAAAGGCGTTATTCACATTCTGGTCTCGACCACGGTCATCGAAGTCGGCGTCGACGTGCCCAACGCGAGCATTATGATTGTCGAGCACGCCGAGCGATTCGGCCTCTCGCAGCTTCATCAGCTTCGAGGACGTGTGGGCCGTGGAGGGGAGCAGTCGTATTGCGTTCTGCTGGCCGGAGACAAACGCAGCCCGGAGGCGCGCGAGCGATTGGCGATAATGGAGCAGACCAATGATGGCTTCAAGATTTCGGAAAAAGACCTGGAGATACGAGGTCCCGGCGAAGTGATGGGCACTCGGCAATCGGGATTACCGACGTTTCGAGTTGGCAATATCGTTCGCGATTACGTGTTGCTCGAGGTTGCCAAACGCGAAGCGGATTATATGTTGAACGAACGCCGCAACACGCGCGAGACGGCGAAGCTGGTCGAGGCGGTTCGTCGGCAGCCAAAGTTTGGTCTGGCCGCAGTCGGCTAAGTCTTCCCCGAGCAGTTACGAGTTCAACTGAAAGATGAAAAAAGCAATAGTCACAATCTACACCCGACCCGGCTGCCACCTTTGTGAAGAAGCGAAAACCGCCATTCGCGCTTCGGACTGCGATGCTGACTTCACGCTGGAAGAGATCAACATCGATGAGGATCCGGCGCTTCGCGAGCGATACGGCTACGACGTGCCTGTGATCTTTATCAATGGGGTAAAGGTTTTCAAGCATCGGGTTGATCCAAGCGAGTTCAAACGGAAGCTTCAACGACTGACCAAACCCTGATCCCCCCAAGTTCGTCGTTGACCCCCATCAGCCGGCGCGCTATCGTATTAAACAGATGTTTAATTCGTCCGAGGGATGCCGAGAGCGATGACCAGCAGCGGGCCGGAAGCGAGAGAACGAATTCTGGAAGAGGGCACGCGACTCTTCGCTGAGAAGGGGTTCACGCCTACCACGGTTCGCGACATAGCCGCCGCTGCCGACGTGAACCTGGCTTTGATCCACTATTATTTCGGCAACAAGGAGGGACTTTACCGAGCGATCTTCGAAGAGAACATCGCCGCGGTTCGGCGCGTTCTTGAAGACGCAAGCGCAGAGGGAACCAGCCGCGAGCGGCTTGAGCGCTTCGTACGGGCCTACGCTCATTTTCTATGCACGCATCCACACTTCGCGCGCATCATTCAGCAGGAAATCCTCAGCGCCGGGAAGCTCGTTCAGGAGGTGTTCCGCCCGCAGGTGGCGCGAAACTATCTTCTGTTTCGAGAAATCGTCGAAGAGGGTGTGCGCACGGGAGAGTTCCGAGCAGTCGACCTCGAGATGACTCCCATCAGTGTCATCGGGATGATGGCTTTCTTCATGATCGCAAGACCTGTGATCTCCGAGATGCTTACTGAAGCTCCGGGCCATCGTGACTTCGAAGCGAGGCTTGCCGAGCACACTCTCAACCTGCTGCTCAACGGGATTTTGAAACAAACGGACGCGACTGCAGGGAGTAATCCATGACCGAAACTAAATCGAAAGTCGAAACGGAATCGAAGCCCGATCGATCCGAGGCGGCCGACAAATCTTCGCCGCCGGTGACCGGTCGTCGAGGTGGGCTTTCACCGGGAGCGCGGGGAGTGCTCGCCCTGATTGTTCTTGCGATAATTGTCGCGCTGGTCTGGCTCCTTTTCTTCCGCAAGCCGGCAAAGGCCGAAAACGTCGTGGCACTCAGCGGACGAATCGAGGGTGATGACTCCTCGGTTGCCCCCAAAATCAGCGGTCGCATACTCGAAGTTCGCGTGCGCGAAGGGGACACAGTCAAGGGGGGAGACACAATTGCGGTTCTCGACGACCAACAAATCAAGGCGCGCGAAGACCAGGCGCGCGCAGCGCTGTCGCAGGCGGAGGCAAGAGTCAAGTGGGCCCAGGATCAGACTTCCGTGCTTCAGGAACAGTGGCGACAAAATGAATTACAAACTGAACAAGCACGTATCGATGCCGCTGGCCGCGTGAAGCAAGCCGAATCCGAAGTCGCCGCGGCCGAGGCTGATCTCGCCCGACAAGAAGCGTCATACCGGCTGGCGGCGTTCGACAGAGAAGCTTACACACGGCTTGCAGAGACTGGCGCCGTTTCCGAACGCAAAGGAAAAGAAGCTGCCTCGAACGCCGCTCAACAAGAAGCAGCGGTAGCCGCGGCGCGACGCCGAGTCGAGGCTGCGCGAGGGGCATTGACTGTCGCCAAAGCCGCGCTCGAGAATCCGAGCATTCGCGGCGCTCAAACAGCGGCCGTTCGAAAGCAGATTCTTCAGCAACAGGCGGACATCGCCAGCGCTAAGTCCGCCGCCGATCAAGCGCGCGCGCAACTTGCCGAGGCTCAAGCCAATCGTAAGGACCTCACGATCGTTGCGCCGTTCGACGGGACTGTGACCACTCGAGCCGCGGAGCCGGGCGAAGTGGTGACACCAGGAACCGCGCTCGTCACCCTCCTGGATATGACTAAGGTTTATCTCCGAGGATTTGTTCCCGAAGGCGATATTGGGAAAGTGAAGCTGGAGCAGCCCTCGCGCATTTACATCGATTCAAACCCCAACGAGCCAATCGAGGCATACGTTTCCCGCGTCGATCCCGAAGCCACGTTCACGCCTGAGAACACCTACTTTCGCGACGAGCGCGTGAAACAGGTGGTCGGCGTGAAGCTGCAGTTAAGAGGTGCGATCGGGCTCGCCAAACCGGGCATGCCCGCCGACGGGGAGATACTCGTTGAAGGCGACAAGTGGCCGTCGAGCAAACGAAGCAAATGATCGCCGAGCGAAAAGGACCAAAGGGACCAAAGGGACAAAAGGGACAAGAAGCCGAAGATTCCTATCCTCGGTCCCTTTCGTCGCCCGCCATCAACGTCCACGATCTCACGAAGAGTTACGACTCGGTCGAAGCTGTGCGCGGCATCAATCTCGATGTCGAAGAGGGGGAGATATTCGGGCTAATCGGACCAGACGGTGCAGGTAAGACCACCACCTTTCAGATCCTGGCGGGAGTGATGGAAGCTACCAGCGGCACGGCGCGGGTTTTCCGACAGCCGGCACGCGATACACGGGCACAAACCGGTTACCTCACTCAAACATTCAGCTTGTATCCCGATCTCAGCGTGATGGAAAACATCCGCTACATCGGCGATCTTCGCCGTGTACCGCCCGATCAAATTGAGCAGCGCGCTCACCGTTATCTCAGGATGTTCGATATGGACCGCTTCGCCGACCGTCTCGCCGGACAGTTGAGCGGCGGAATGAAGCAGAAGCTTTCGCTTGTGTGCGCGCTTGTGCCCGAGCCTCGCGTGCTGTTGCTCGATGAGCCGACGGCGGGCGTCGATCCCGTGTCGCGGCGTGAATTTTGGGATGCGCTCGCGCACTTGGCGGCTGACGGATTGACCATTCTCGTTGCCACACCGTATCTGGACGAGGCTGAAAGATGCAACCGGGTAGCATTGATGTACGAGGGCAAACTTCGCCAAGTCGGCACGCCGGCCGAACTGCGAGACAGCTTGAACGCCAAGCGTCTCGAGCTCCGAACGCCAACCCTTCGTCGCGCGGTGCGGGCGTTGTCCGAGATCAGCGGGCCCCGCAAAGAAATCGTCGACGTGCAGCGATTCGGCGACCGCATCGAGCTTCTCGCTCGCCACCCGGACGAAGCCAGACGGATTGTCGAGGAGACGATGAGCGCCGCCGGTCTGGAAGTTGAGGAGATTAGCGTTGACGAACCAACTCTGGAGAACGCGTTCGTCGCAACGCTGCGCGGGCTCGGCGAAGAGGCGCACCAGCCTCCGTTTCCAGGTCGCCACGAACACGGAGAATTGAGGGGCCAGGTTGCCATCGGCGCAAGAAATCTTACCAAGCAATTTGGAACGTTTACCGCTGTTCGCAACGTGAGCTTGCAAGTGCGCTACGGTGAGATCTACGGGCTCTTGGGGGCGAACGGCGCAGGCAAAACGACGACTATCAAGATGCTCTGTGGATTGCTCGCCCCAACAGGCGGAGACATACAACTCGCTGGTGAGCGCGGAAGCTTGCGATCGAGCAGCGTTCGACAACGTATCGGTTACATGTCGCAAAAGTTTTCGCTTTACAACGATCTGTCGATAAAAGAGAACCTCGACTTCTTTGCCGGAGTGTACGGTGTGCCGAGAGATGAACGCGAAGAGAAGCGACGATGGGCTCTTTCGTTCTCGGGACTCGAAGGCAAAGAAGACCAGATCACCGGGAGCTTGCCCGGCGGATGGAAGCAACGCGTGGCGTTCGGAGCGGCGATAATGCACGAGCCGAGCGTGATCTTTCTGGACGAGCCGACGTCAGGCGTCGATCCGCTAGCCCGCCGCGCTTTCTGGACGATGATCAACCGGCTGGCGGACGCGGGCGCTGCGATCCTCGTTACGACGCATTATCTGGAAGAATCCGAGCAATGCAATCGCCTGGGCTTCCTGGTTGCGGGCGAGGTTGTTGCTGAAGGCAGCCCGAGCGACATCAAGCGCCGGCAGAAGGGGCGTTTGTTGGAGTTCATCGTCGATCATCCTCAACGCGCGGCTGATTTGCTTAAGAAAGACTTAGAGTCTTGGCGAGTTTCGCTTTTCGGTGATCGGCTTCACATCATTACCGAACGCGATGCCCAGAGCGGCATACGCACGACGACAGAGAAGCTGGAAGCGAATGGAATTCACGTTCATCGCGCAAGGGAGGGCCGCTTGTCGATGGAAGATGTGTTCATTAGCGTCGTGGAGGAGGCGCGACGCCAGGGCAAAGTCGCGGCTGAGGAATGAAAACCATGGGGCACACAGGGGATCGTTCATTTTTCATTTTCCATTTGTCATTTGTCATTGTCAGATCTTCCTTAATCGCAATTGGAAAATTGAAAATGAAAAATGACTCTCTCCGCGTGACCCTGTGGTTGAGTTTCTCCGTGGTTGAACTAAACGGAGTCACAGATGAGACGAATACTCGCGCAAACCCGCAAGGAGCTGACTCAGATTGTCCGCGATTGGCGCACGCTCGTGCTCGCGCTGATTCTCCCGCTGTTTCTGCTGATCTTGAACGGCTCGGCCATTTCGCTTACAGCAACCGATCTTCCGATCATCGTTCAGGACTTTGACGATTCGTCTGCATCCCGTCAGTTCATAGATGCGTTTCGTGGCTCGCTCACCTTTCACGTAGTGTCGTGGCCACCCGATAAACAACCAGACGAGGCTTTCGCATCGGGAAAGGCGCACGCCGCTCTCATCATCCCGGCTCATTTTGGACGGGACGTAGCGCGTGGAAAGAATTCTGACGTCCAGATCCTCGTGGATGCGTCTGACGCCAACACCGCCAAGCTAGTCGCCGGTTATTCGGCGCAGATCACGCGCGCTTTCAATCAGCAAATCGGTTCAGTGCCACGCCAACCAGTCGAGGCGGCAATCAGGCTGTGGTACAACCCCGGGCGTTCATCCAAAAAGTTTTATGGTCCCGGGATCTTCGTGCTGGGAATCTCGATGTTCCCACCGTTATTGGCAGCGCTGGCGACGTCGAAAGAGGGAGAGCAGAAGACGATTCTTCAGGTCTATGTTTCCAGTATTTCTGCGCATGAGTTCCTTCTGGGGAAGATCTTCGCGTTCGTGATTGTTGCGTTGGCGGAATGCATGCTGGGCCTCGTGTTGTTGTTCACCTACTTCGGAGTAGGGCTCGCCGGCGATCCGACGCCGTTCATTTTGGCAACCGTGCTGTACGCCTTCTGCGTTGCTTCGTTCGGGACGATGGTTGGAGCGGCGATACCGAGCCAGGCGGCCGCAATGCAAGCGGTGGCGCTGGGCGGATTCCTTTTGGTGTTCTTGCTCTCGGGCTTGATCTTTCCGGTCCAGAACATCCCGTCGGGCTTGCGCTGGCTCTCGCATTTTGTGTGGGGAAGATACTACATCGAAATCGTTAGGGATGCGTTATTGCAAGGCGGCGGCTGGCCGGCGGTGTGGCTAAAGGTGCTGATCATTGCAGCCATCGGCGCGGTTTTCTACACGTTGGCGTGGCGCAGCATGCGACGGATGCAATTGAAGGCGTAATCGATGAGAAGACTCAGACAACTCTTCAGCGGACGAGTTCGCGCTCTGATGCGCAAGGAGTTCAATCAGATTCGGCGCGACCGTCGGCTTGCAATTTCACTGATCCTTCCGCCGACTCTTCAGTTGCTGCTTTTCGGGTTTGCGTTGAGCGCCAATGTCTCCAACCTTCGGTTAGGAATAGTCGATGACAGCAAAACACCGGAGAGCCGCGAGCTCATCGCGACGATGAGTGAAAGCAAGAGCTTTCGATTGGCCGGTTATTACTTTTCGGTAGATGAACTCGGGGACGCGATCAGTCGCGGCGATCTTGATGCGGGAGTGGTGATTCCGTACGACTTTGCACGCGAGCTTCAACGTGGCCGATCGACTACGCTGCAAGTGCTGTTGAACGCGATGAACGCGAACACCGCCGCGATCGGTCAGGGGTACGCGGAAGGCGTGATCCAGTCATACAACAGACAGTTGCTGCTTGCCAGTCGCGGGTCGGGGCCCCGACCGACGAGCATCGACGTTAGCGATAATCCTGAATCGCCCGTTCGTAGAGCGCAATCTGCAACTCCGAATCGACAGCTCGGGATCCTCAATCTGCAGCCCCCTACCGAGAACCCGCAAACCGCAATTCGCCCTCACCAACCGGGGCTGGTCTCCTTACATCCAGCCTTTCTCTACAACCCGGGCTTGGTCGATTCGTGGTTTATCGCGACGGGCGTTTTCGGGTTGCTGTTGATCCTGAACAGCTCGCTTGTGGCATCAGGGGCGATGGTCAAAGAGCGCGAGGCAGGAACAATCGAACAGCTGCTGATGTCGCCTTCCTCAACTTCTGAGATTGTGATCGCCAAAATCACCCCGCTGTTTGTTCTGCTTTGCATGATGGCGCTCTTGGCGATCACGACGATCAAGCTCGCGTTCGGAGTTCCGTTTCACGGCAACTTGCTTCTGGTGCTTGCAGGCGCGGCGTTATGCATTTTGTCGGGAATCAGTCTTGGAACAGTGATTTCAACTTTCAGCAAATCGGCGCAACAGGCGCTGATGACCAGCTTCTTCGTTAACCCGCCGCTCGCAACGTTGTCAGGGGCGTTCAATCCGGTGGAGGCGATGCCTAAATGGCTGCAGCCCCTGACGGTGATCAACCCGATCCATCACTTCGGGACCATCGTTCGCGGGACGCTGTTGAAGGGAAGCGGGCTCACGGACCTGTGGCCAAACTTCGCGGCACTGCTCGCGTTCACCATCGTCTTGTTCTCGCTCAGCATGTGGCGCTTCAGAAAACAACTGGCGTAACGAATGAATTCGTCACTGCAAGCCAGCCCGGAAAGGAAAGGTTCGACCAAATGAGAAGATCAACTGAGTTAACCCTTCGGATAAGCGCAATGAGAGCGATATGTCTGCTCACGTTTCTTATGGCGATGCCTCAGGCGTTGGCGCAGTCGGGAGCGCGGACTCCGGCTGGCGCGACGCAGGCTAATCAGCTTCCGCTCTCGGGACGCACGGGCCAGAGCGGGTCGGTTGTCGCGACCGAGTCTCCTGTTCCCGGCATTACTTCAAGCGTCAACACGATCAATCCTGCGATTCAGGTTCAGGGCCCTTACGCCGGAAGCGCTTCGAGCACGACGAAGATGCCTTTCTCAGGAAGGCTCTCGTTGCGTGAAGCCGTCGAGCGGGCGGTCCAGTACAACCTCGGCGCTGTGGGACTAACTCAGGCTGTACAGCAAGCGCGAGGTCAAACAAAGTCGGCCCGCAGCGCGTTGCTGCCCAATCTGAACGCAAGCCTGAGCGAGACACTCCAGCAGTTGAATCTGAGAGCGTCGGGCTTCCGATTCAGCTCCCCGGTTCCTGGTTTCTCGATTCCGTCTGTGGTCGGACCGTTCAACTTTTTCGATTTGCGCGCTACGTTGTCGCAGACGGTATTGGATCTTACAACGCTGAATAACTATCGAGCCGCTCGAGAAAATCTGCGAGCCAACGAGCTTTCAGCCGAAGACGCAAGAGACCTGATCGTGCTCGCAGTTGGCGGCGCTTATCTGCAAGTGATCTCGGCGAAAGCCAAAGTGGAGTCGGCGCGAGCTCAACTCGACACCGCCAATACGCTGCTAAAACAGACCTCAGACCAGCGTGCGGTTGGACTTGTGGCGCAGGTCGACGTCAATCGAAGTCAGGTACAGGCGCTGACACAGCAACAACGCCTCTTCTCGCTCGAAAACGATCTTGCCAAACAAAAGATCAATCTCGCTCGGCTGACTGGTCTGCCGCCGAATCAAAACTACGACATCGCCGATGACGTTCCTTTTTCGGCTGCGCCTTCGATAACTCTGGAGGTTGCGTTAAGACAAGCCCTCGAGCAGCGTTCGGACTTAAAAGCCACTGAGGCGCAAGTTCACGCAGCCGAGCGCGCCCGCTCCGCGGCGCGCGCCGAACGTCTCCCATCATTCTCGGTCAGCGCGGATTACGGAGTGATCGGAACGAATCCCGCTCAGTCGCATGGCACGTTCACCGTCGTAGGGGCGATCC
>WNGG01002490.1_pt1 | contig 29737 bp, 26 predicted proteins | sample 5400661 | NCBI WGS metagenome assembly WNGG01 (sample SAMN13153372, study PRJNA577476) | soil metagenome | isolation source: 100 cm soil or saprolite under Garry oak tree replicate 1 | place: USA:California | collected 2016-06-15
GGTAGAACAGGATGTGCAGATTGCCCTCGAGCGTGCTCATCATGCCTATGTAATCGAGAGCGGGCATATCGTTCTCAGTGGCCCTGCTGCAGATCTGTTGAAGAGCGAGAAGATACGCATGGCCTATCTTGGTGAGTAGGATCTTCTGACCTTGTGGATGGCGTCGCACGTGCGCATCAATTCATAACATTCGCCGTCCATCACCCTTCACAGGAAGCGATTGCCTACGCGCTCAATCTACCAGGAACATACTATGACGCATTTCGTGAGATGTACGAGACGAAGCGCCAGTTGATGCTCTCTGCACTCGATAGCGGCGGACTGAAGTATTTCAGCCCGGAGGGAACCTACTATGTGATGGCAAATTACTCAGATGTGTTTGAGGGAACGCCGCTGGAATGTACGCGCTATCTTGCAAAGGAGGTTGGTGTAGTTGGCATTCCGCCGGAGTCCTTTTACAGCCGGGAGCATCGGCAAATCGTACATGGCTATGTGCGCTTTGCCTTCTGCAAAAGTGATGAGCTGCTCCGGCAGGTGCAAGAGCGACTGGCGAAGCTGCCGAAGCAGGTCTAGACTTACAACCCGCAGCCCTGGTTCACCGTACCCACGAGTTGTGCAACGAGATTGAGAAAGTGCTGAAAAAGGCCTGCCAAACAGCATAAACAAGGGATTCTCCCTTGTCGCTTAACCGGGAAACGTGAGACACACACGGGTTGAGGAGTGAAAAAATACCATTTTGCCAGACGAAACAAATGGCTCTTCCTCCTCATTGTTCTCTTTAGAGGGATCTGCTCCAAGGACATCTGCACACCTCACCAGGTATCACAGTTACTTATGTATGTAAGCCATTTTAGCGAAGAACAACTGAAAGATATGTTTATCTAGCCTTTCTCTGGCGCTCCCCACAGGAGGTAGAGCATGCAGAACACCTCTCTACGCACATCATCTTATCCACACGCCCGGAGAGGAGCGCGTCTCCTTCTGGTGGCGCTCCTCGGCCTGCTCGGTGTCCTCGCTGGATGTGGCTCGAGGACCTCGCCCGGCGCACCCGCCAACCATCCACGGCTGACGCCGACGCCTCCACCTGCGCAGCCCACGACTCCCGTTGCGCTCTTCAGCCTGCAGATGATCGACGCCACCAGCGGCTGGGCGAGTAGGGGGCCTTTGAGCATCTTGCATACCACAACAGGCCCCCAGCACTGGCAAGATGTCACTCCCGACTTTCACACAGACGCTCCCACCGCTGCCGTCAACGATTTTCTTGATAGCCAACACGCCTGGGTCGGGCTCGCGCTCCTTCCGGGCGCCGACGCGCCTTTGCATTCCTTCGCGATCTGGCGCACCAGCGATGGCGGCCAGCACTGGCAACAGACGCAGCTGCGCGCGCGGGGCTATGAAATAGGGAGCATCTTCTTCCTCACAGCTCAGCTTGGCTGGTTGTCTGTTGCGCGGATAGTGGGCGAGAAGACAGACGCTGTCGCCGCCCTCGACATTTTTCGCACACAGGACGGCGGCCTCACCTGGACGCTCATCTCCAGCGCCGGTGACAGTCAGCACGCCAGCTCTGGCGGCCTGCCAATGGGTGTCAGCGGCCCCCTCGTCTTTGCCAGCCCCACCCGTGGTTGGGTCGTTGGCAACACAGCGATCCTCAACAGAGACGGGAGCCGCAACCCGCTCCGCATCTACAGCACCAACGATGGCGGCCTCGCCTGGCAACCGCAGGAGCTGCCGCTCCCTCTGCCAGACGCTCTCAACGGCGGCCCAGAAGCGTTTTTCTCCTTCCACAACGGTCTCGACGCGATCATGCCAGCGACGCTGGTAGCCAGTAGCAGCACGTTTGTCCTCTACGTCACTCACGATGGCGGCGCGACCTGGAACGTAAGCATCCCGACCAGCCTCGACGCGAACTCCTGCGCTCACAGATGCTCCTTCGATTTTGTTGATATGCAGCACGGCTGGTTTAGTGGCGATAGGCTCTACCGCACCGAGGACGGTGGCCGCGACTTCCGAGCCTTTCCTCTGCCTGAAGAGGCGAGAAGCGAGGGTTTCTTGCAAATGGACTTTGTCTCGCCGACGCTCGGTTGGGCCATCAGTGTGGTGAGGCAGACCAAGCAGTTTCTGCTGCTCCAGACAATCAATGGCGGGCAGAGCTGGACGGTGCTTGCGCCCACCGTCGGCTGATGAGCGTCAACTTGACTGTCCGTCGCCAGCGGTGGCTTACCGAGCGAGCGCAGCGAGGGTGCAGTCAAGAAGACCTGAATAGTGACCTTGATTGTTAAAGTTCATCATTGGCACGTTGCTAATCCTCAATGGATTGTCGGGTCTCTTCATCCACTTGAATGCCCTCCAATTGCATCAAGGGACAGGAATTTCTGGTGGCGAAAACCTACAATTGACTTTGTGGCCGCTCTACGGTACATTTTCTTTGGGAAGAAATGTAGGGGCGCAATACGTTCCTTGCATGTGCCTGACGCGAAGCGTAGCCGCGATCGAGCGGCGTTGGCACATGGCTTTCAAGAATCGACTCATTGCGCCCTCATTCGGGTCTGTGTAGTTCCCGTATGCGTATGGACGTTGCCTGTTTGGGCCTTGTCATGCAACGTCCCCTTATAATTGATGACCTGTTATTTGTGTTTCGCCAGTGTAGCGAAAGGAGACAGCTCCCATGCAGACAATGGACAGCGAAATCAAGAATGAGGTCTTTGTAGATGAGTACACTGGTGGGCTTGTTGGTCCAAGCCTGGGCTTTGCGGCAACGGTCAAGGATGGAGGATACATTCACTGTGTCGTTCCTCCTGGCTGCTGGGGACCGATGATCACACCAGAGTTCCGGGGAGGTCACGAGGTAACGCGCCCCGTGGGCGTCGAGGGGGCCAAAGTCGGTGATGCCATAGCTATCACCATCGAGTCTATGCGCGTGCTCTCACTGGCAACCTCCTCTGGTACGATGGTGACGAACAAAGCCGCCTTTGGCGACGACCCGTTCGTTGATAAGAAGTGCCCAGGATGCGGCACGCCGTGGCCCGCTAGCCGCGTTGAAGGGACAGGAGAGAGCAGCGTTCGCTGTGTCAAGTGCGGAACGGTCGTCAACCCATTCGGTTTTGAGGAAGGATACACCATCGTCTTCGACCACGATAGCCAGGTTGGCCTGACGGTTGATGCCACCACCGCCCACGATTTTGCGCAGCGAGCCCGCGAGATTGCGGCCCTCCCATCAAATGCACGCCAGCATCCTATTCTCCTCTTTGAGCCCCACACCATTGCAGGTACGCTTGCCCGCCTGCGTCCATTTATCGGTAACATCGGTACAACGCCGAGCGTCGATCTGCCTGACTCGCACAACGCCGGAGACTTCGGCAACTTCCTGGTCGGGGCGCGTCACCCCTATGGCATGTCGCTGGAAACGCTCAACCGCGCCAAGACCGATGCGCACCTCGACACTAACGAGGTCCGAGCGGGTGCGGTCCTCATCTGCCCGGTCAAAATTGATGGCGGCGGCATCTACATTGGCGATTGTCATGCCAACCAGGGTGATGGCGAACTCGCGCTGCACACCACCGACATTACAGCCGAAGCGCGTGTGCGTGTCAACATCATCAAGAACCTGCCGGTGGATGGTCCCATCCTGTTGCCCGTAGCCGAGGATTTGCCATTCATCACCCGTCCCTTCTCAAAGGAGGAACTTGAGGCAGGTGAGCGGCTGGCCCAGCATTACAATGTCAAATTGCAACGCAACGCTGGCCCTGTCCAATTCATCGGTACCGGGCCAACCCTGAACGAAGCGACCGATAATGCCATGCAGCGTGCAGCTGATGTGCTCCAAATGACACTGGCAGAGGTGCGCAATCGCTGCACGATCACAGGTGGGGTTGAGATTGGCCGTCTGCCAGGTGTCGTGCAGTTGAACATGCTCGTACCAATGGACAAACTCGATGCCCTCGGCATCGGCCCTTACGTTCGCCAGCAATACGGCCTGTAATTCGGGCCTCTAACATGTAGAGTGCCAATGATGAGTTTTAACATTCAAGGTCGGTATTGTCATGCCTCGCCTCGCGAAGCATCTGTCTGCCCATTGAGAGAGACCCTTCGCTTCGCTCAGGGTGACAACACTTTACCGATGTTGGTCGTTAAAATTCATCATTGGCACGTGGGTCCGATTTATCGCGCCCCAAAGGGGGCAGGGGTGTTCTGGCCCGGTCTTGCAAAGCCAGACCAGAACACCTGTATATTTTTAAGGGGAGTGAAGCCATGCAAGTAGGTGTCGCGCTCTATGGAGCAGCGCGAGTCATCGTTGGCCAATCACTTGTCGACGTAACGTTTGATACTCCCACCATCACACTGGGGCAGGTATTGGAAAAGCTGATTGCTACCCATCCTCGTGTACGCCCGTACCTGTTGGACGAAGCCGGAATGCTGCAATTCTCCATTCGTGTACTCATCAACGGAGTACGCCCGGACCCCGATGCTACGCTTGCAACCATGCTCCATAATGGGGATCGGCTCACCTTGCTGGTAGCTGTAGCTGGTGGGAAGGAATCATCTACTATTTCTCTTGCTGAGAGGGCAGCCAGGGCAGCTTGAGCCGATCAGTGAATTGCGAAAAGGTGACCATGTGCTCACCCACCTGAACTTCATTTCAGGCGGCTGAGCACACCGGGTTAACCTTCGTCGGATCGGACACGGTCCTGCTGCTCCATCAGAATTGCGATTTCAGCGCGGCGGTTCCGACGAAGTCATCGCTCAGGGCTCTGATGGACGTTGGCTGTGAAGGGTCGATGATATAGACGACCGAGTCGCGGGTCGGAACGCGCTCGTTTGGTGACGAGCCGTAAGTCACGTTGGGCAGTAGCCCACCAAGGTCAACATTTTTCAGCGACTCGAACGCCTTGAAGACGCCGTCACGTGTGAGGTCCTTGTTCTCGATGGCCTTCTTCAGGATGGCGTAGGTGATCTTTGATTCCGTATAACCGAACTCGAAGAAACCATCCGGATTCTGATCTGGAGCATACTTGGCAACATCATCTAGCAATGAGCTCATACCCGGCTTGCTCCTGTCTCCCCAGGTTGCGCCCTGGCTCACGATCCAGGCCTTAGACAGCAATGGTACCAGGCTGGGGACGAGGAGCAACCTCGTCGAGAACGCCGGGCTTTGTAGAATCCACTGTGGGTCATAACCCAAGGCGTGAGCAGTGCCGATGATTTTTGCTGTGGCAGTGGGAATGGAAGTCAGGAAGACGTACTTCGCGCTAGCAGCCTTCATCTGCGAAACCTGGGCGGTGAAGTCCGTATCGGTTGTCCCATAGCTCGCCTTCCCCACATCATGCAACTGGTAGGCACTTACCGCTTCTTGATACCCTGTCAGACCATCCTGACCGTAATCGTCGTTTTGGTAGATGATGCCAGTGGCAGGGCTCTTGACATTTAGCTTGTTGACGATGTAGTCGAAGGCGTTCTCGACCTGCAGCCGATAGGGCGTGCCCACGAGAACGATATACTTCTCGCGTGCCAGGGCGGAGGACAGGGTGGCGGCGGAGATCAATATACGATCAGCAGCAGCCAGGTCCTTAATCGCGACTGTGGTGGGCGTGCCCAGGCTATCAGCGATCATCAAGACCTGGTTATGGATCTGATTGTACAACTGAACCTGGATCTGCGGGTTGTATTGTGAGTCCTTCTCAAGCAGGTTTACCTTAAATCCATCGATGCCCCCATGATCGTTGATGGACTTGAAGAACACCTCCACGCCGCGTGCCAGCGGTTTACCAATCGGGTCCGCCACTGGCCCGGAAAATGGTGACAGAATACCAAGAGTAATGGTTTTGTTCGTGACGTCGACGCCAACGCCAGCCTTAATGCCGCCCGAACTACTGCTGCCCGTGCTCGCACAGCCGGACAGTACCACCAGAACCGTGACCAGGGTGAGTACCCATGCAGAGAACAACTTTTTGATTGTCATGTGTTCGCCTCCTCATGTAGGGGCCGATTTATCGTGCCTATCGCCGATTTATCGGCCCGCAGGTTCAGAGCAAAATTGGTAGGATGGCTACATGCTATCGCTTTTGGAAGTGCCGAGCCACGGGCCAATTCATTGGCCCTCTACTTGGCCCGTGGCCCGATTTATCGTGGCCCATTGGGACCGGACGCAGGCAGGTCGGTTATCTCGGCTGGCTCACCTCCTTCCTCCCCATGCGTCTTGAACAGACGAGTCAGCAGTTGCTTCCGGCGCACCAGTCCTATCAGGCCTCCCGGCTCAAAGAGCAGGAACACAACAATCAGGAGACCGTAGATGACGGCATTCAGATCGCCACTCTCAAGGCCAGGCGCACCGCTGGTGTGTTGGGGCAGCAGCGAGAACTGATCAATCATGCGGGGAAGTGCGAACACGAATGCTGCTCCCAGGATCGATCCCCATACGCTGGCGATGCCGCCGACAATGATGGCGGCAACAAATTGGATGGAGAGCGTCAGGTCCCAGTAATTGGGCACGACGTAGCGGCTGTACGAGGCAAAGAGCGCACCTGCGATGCCAGCGAGGAACGAAGACAGGATGAATGCGCCCATCTTGGCTTCAAAGAGGTTGACCCCCATAATGGCCGCACCAAGTTCATTATCGCGTACAGCTTGAAAAGCTCGTCCAGCACGTGAGCGCATCACGTTGGTGACAAAGAGCGCAGACAAACCTAGAACAACAAGAATCAGCAGGAAATACTGCTGGCCCGAAGTGAGTGCCACGCCAAAGATATCATTTTGATCGGCGAACGAGAGGCCACCAATGGCCGGTACAGGGAAGTTACGCCCTTGCGGACCACCTGTCAGGCCACTGACATTCGTGAAGAGGTAATGCCCGATGAAAACCAGGGCCAGCGACACAATGCCCAGGTAGAAGCCTTTCAGTCGCAGGGCCGTCGGACCGATGAGGGCTCCTGCCAGTGCGGCGGTGATCCCGGCGGTTGGCAACCATATGAAGACCGGAAGGCCCAGGCCAATCGGATCGCGAGCGGTTGTGGGTGGATCGCCACCGAGCCAGGCTGCTGTATAGGCCCCAATAGCCATGAAGAACGCGATGCCTAGTGAGACCTGGCCTGTATAGCCAGAGAGGACGTTCAAGGCCAACGCAGCGATGGCTGCGATCAAAGTGTAGTTTGCTATAGTCAGCCAGTCTTCATTGGCGATTGAGAAGAAGGCGGCCACAACGGCCACGCCAATCGCGAGAGCGACCCAGCGGGATGCGGACCCGAGCAGTCGGGGCGGCTCAGCGCCCGTGTAGAGGGCCGATTTATCGTGCGCCCGATTGATTATGCGGGAGGTGCTCATACTCGCTCCACCTTTCGTGTGCCAAAGAGCCCATAGGGCCGGATGAGCAGCACAAGAATCATAATGAGGTAGGGAGTAATCTCATGAAAGCCTGTGCCCAAAAAGTTTCCGAAGTGGCTTTCGTAGCCAGCGGTCAGCACCTGGGCCAGGCCAATGATGATTCCGCCCACCACGGCCCCACTCACCGAATCCAGCCCCCCCAGGATGATAGCTGGGAAAGCGAGCAGCGCGGTGCTGCCAAGTGTGGGGTCAATGGCAAAGGACCCGGCGGCCAGAAATACTCCACCGATGGTGGCGATGGCGGCAGCGATGCCCCAGGCCAGCGCGTTGACAGTGCGGATGTTAATACCCATCGCCAGCGCGGCTTCCTGGTCAATCGCAGTGGCCCGCATCGCCAACCCATATTTCGTGAAGCGGAAAAAGTAGTAGAGCGCCGCGCACAACATGACCGTGACGACGATGGTCCACAGGTCGTTGGCACCAAAGTGGACGCCGCCAATATTGAAGCCGCTGCTGATCTCAAAAGGTGTGGCGGCGGGGATGGGGTTCGAGCCCCACCTGGCGATGACGCTGGTACGCAGCACAATATCAAGACCGATAGTAATCATCAGAATGGAGAACACCGGGCGACCGATCATATGCCGCAGGACGAAGCGCTCAAAGAGTAAACCGATCACCACAGTGGCAACGATGCCCAGCAGCAGTGCCAGGAAGAAGTTCAGGTGCCACTCGAACACTCCGGCTGAGATGATGTATGCTCCCACCAGCAGCAACTCACCCTGCGCAAAGTTAATGACGCCGCTGGCTTTGAAGATAATGGAAAATCCCAGCCCGATGAGCGCGTAGATGCAACCCACCGCAATCCCGGCAAAGACGAGTTGAAGAAAGTAGGCCATGCTCCCTCCCTGGACTATTACTGACTCTCGTCGGCTGGAATGAGCACATCGTCGGACACTCGACTCCCGAACTCTTCGCCCAAATACGCTTTAATTACATCAGGGTTAGCCTGAATTTCAACTGGCAAACCCTGCGCAATTACTCGCCCGAAGTCGAGGACCAGCAGGCGATCAGCTATCCCCATGACGAGGGCCATATCGTGCTCGACCAGAATCTGAGTGATGCCAAGCTGCTCTTTGATATCCAGAATGGCAGCAGCGATGTCTTCCGATTCCTCGACGCTCATGCCAGCGACCGGCTCATCCAGCAAGAGCAGCTTTGGCTCCAGGGCCAGTGCACGAGCGAGGTCGGCCCGCTTCTGCACACCATAGGGCAGGCTGCGCAGGGGAAACAGTGCCAATCTTTCCAGCCCTAACAGTTCCAGCAAGTGCAGACAATAGGCGCGGTTTTTCTTCTCTTCCCTGCGCGTTCTGCCGATATAGATGCCACCGAGCAGAATGCCACTGCGCATGCGGGTGTGCCGACCCAGCAGCAGGTAATCCAGCACTGTGGTGTTGGGGAACTGACCCAGATTCTGGAAGGTGCGGGCAATGCCGACCCGTGCCACCTGGTATGTTTTGAGCTGCAGCAGGTCACGCCCATCATATATCACTTGACCGGCAACCGGTTGGTAGACACGCGAGAGCACATTGAACAGGGACGTTTTGCCTGCGCCGTTGGGGCCAATTACCGCAAACAGTTCTCCTGGCTGCACCTGAAACGAAACGTCGGTCAGCGCCTTAATGCCAGCAAAGCGTACCGACATCCCTTCAACTGTGAGCAAGGGTGGTACCGCTACGGGCCGCTCAGGTGTGTTCTCCCTGGAGGACATCTCGCTCATAAAGCCCACTTCCTCTCCGGTCGGCGTCGATGTAGCACTCCCATATTGCTGCGCTCACCTTCTTCGTGGAGGCCCAGGTAAAACTTGCGTACGCTCTCATGCTGCAAAAGTTCGGCAGCAGACTGTGCCAGCACGACTTTGCCGGTTTCCAGCACATATCCGTGATGGGCAATCGAGAGTGCCATCTGTGCGTTCTGCTCTACTAGCAGTACTGCCGTCCCGCTCGCATTGATTTCGATGATAATCGTGCGAATCTGCTGAACCATGAATGGTGCTAGCCCCAGGGAGGGCTCGTCCAGTAAGAGCAGTTTAGGGGTCGTCATCAAGCCACGACCAATAGCCAGCATCTGCTGCTCACCGCCAGAGAGGTAGCCCGCCGCGCTCTTGCGACGCTGGCGCAGGACTGGAAACAAGTCCATCACGCGGTCATAGGCACGCCGGACAGCAGCAGGATCACGTGAGGCGATTGCACCCGTCTGCAGATTCTCATCAACGGTCAGATCCGCAAAGAGTCGGCGCCCCTCCAGAACCTGGGAGATGCCACGCTGGACGATTTGTGTGGTATTCAGGCGATCAATCCGTTCACCATCGAAGAGAATGGAACCACGCACCAGATTGGCTTTGTGGATGGTAAGCAGGCCGGAGATGACGCGAAGGATAGTGGTTTTGCCAGCGCCGTTCGTCCCAAGCAGAGCTACCACGGACTTATCCGGTACCTCTAGTGAGACGCCCTGTACAGCAGGAATAACATTCTGATAGGTAACTGCGATGTCCTGGAGAAGCAGCATAGTACATCCTCCTGGAGCGCCGTTTCTATACGGCAGCCAGATTATTATGGATTCGCAGAACTGCTGGGAAGTCTTTGCCTCTTCTGAAAGTATATCACGATTTCCAGGGTTTAATCCACCTGACACGGATGGGGAGCACCATTTTACTTGTGTTACTACTTATATTCTGCTATACTTGACCTGGGGGAAACTGTCCCGTTACTCCTCACAGGCCTTCTCCTGCCGTTGCCTGCCAATCACAGATTGTTTCTGAGTCTGGAAAGGAGGTACATAGCGCTCGTGGTTGCGGGGCGCGAGCATAGACAAATCCCTATGTATGTGTTGTATGCCAAACTGCCTCACCTGTTGCCGGTCCAGTGGAACCAGCTGAATCATCGTGCTGCATGGAAACACGCGGCCCTCCCTGGCATCCGCTGGGTCCACTGGGCACTGGCTTCTGGGAGGAAGCTTTGATCTTATTTTCAAGGAGGAAAATATGTTTTTCTCGATTGTACGGTTGGTAGCCCGTTGCCTCACGCTGTTAGCGCTCAACGCGGTGGCCTTCCTGCCAGCGGTGTTCAGCAGCCCGGTCGTTTGACCTCCCGCATATGTGTGGGGAGACCCCAGCGGTGAACTGCTCGTCCGGGACACCACGCTTTAATATCCTCGAAGTCCAGGGGTCCCCGCCCCCAACGCCACCTCCACCGAATAATGGCACCGGCCAGGAGAATCACAACCTCTGGGCCCTGGAAGTCTCACTCGATGTCGAGTGGGCGCATGCCACTGCGCCGCTGGCGAACATCCTGCTGGTTACCACACCCACCGCCGAGACCCTGGGGGTCCAGGGCTTCCAGCAGATGATGGACGCCGAGCAGTACGTTATTGACAACCACCTGGCCGATGTGATCAGCCAGAGCTTCGGTGCCGGGGAGGGCTCGTTTCACAATGGACTGGCCGCGCTCGACAACCTCCGCCATGCCTTCGTCGATGCGAAAGCCAACAACGTCACCGTTTTTGCCTCCTCGGGGGATGGCGGAACGACGAACACCTACAAGGAGCCGGTTAAGAACCCGGCTGTGATTCCCTATCCGAGCGTCATCTGGCCAGCTTCTGACCCATTGGTCACAGCGGTTGGCGGGACGTACCTCTGTATGGATGCTGTGACTGGGATGACCGTGGATAGCACATCGCCGCCCGCTCAGTGCAAGGCGAACCCCGGCGTCCGGGAGGTCGGCTGGATAGCCTCAGGTGGCGGCTACAGCATCCTTTTCCCACGTCCTACCTTCCAGAACGTCCTGCCGCCTGGTAGCACCTTTGTCGGCAGTTCGGTGGGCGCTCCCCCGCCGAATGCGAACATGCGGGGCATCCCCGATATTGCCTATCAGGCCAGTTCCCGCACTGGTGTGCTGGTCTACATGACGGAACCGGCCACGACAACTTCAGGCACGGGCTGTGGCGGGGCCAAACCCTGCAGCATCGGATGGTACGTCGTGGGTGGCACCAGCTCTGGCTCGCCGCAGTGGGCCGGGCTGCTCGCCATTGCCGATCAGATGGCTGGCAGAGACCTGGGCTACATCAATCCGGCGCTCTATCAGATCGCAAATGATCCCGCGAAGTACGCCAGCGATTTCTTCGATGTCACCGTAGGCAACAACCAGCTTACCTCGATCCCCGGCTATTCAGCCTCGCAGGGTTGGGATGCCGTCACCGGCCTGGGGTCGCCCAACGTGGCGCACCTGATTCCCGACCTGATCGCGACGGCGTAGGGGCCCGATTTATCGCGCCCGGTCCGCTCCCATGCAGGTGCGCGTTGGGAACGCCTAACAAAAAGGAAGGCGCTCTCAGCCCACCTGGCCGGGGGGCGGACTGCTGGCAGGTTTGATATGCCGCTCGATATGGTGGCCTGCCTCATAACCCGCTGTGAGGCAGGCCATCCCCCTCAAAAAATACAGAAATCTCCAACCATAACTTATCTAGCAAGCGTAATCAGTAAGGCGCAGATTATCGTTCCTGGGTAGGGGCGACCACGTGCTCGATAAATCTCTTACCTCTCCCCCAGAGAGGGTGCTCTACCGGTCGCCCTGAAAACTGGTCCACTCGACCTGACACGAATACGCAGGGTCAACCGTATACCATTCAGAAGATACGTTTGCAGAGATGTATCCTTCTGGTCGCCCTGAAAAGGCCCAGAGTATCGTTCCTTGCTAGCGGAGGAAGCGATAATGCAGCAGCACGAGGCGGCTACATCTGCCGCCATCGATATAGGAAGTAATAGCACAGAGGTGCTTATTGCACATTGCACACCAGATCACCTGGACATCGGAAGAGATGAGTCTACGATGACTCGTCTTGGTGAGAGCGTGAAGGCGACGGGGGAGATCGCACCGGATAGGCAAAAGGTCGCGCTGGCCGCCCTGCGTCAGTATCAGGAGCTGGCAAAGCAGTATGGTGCCGATCCTATTCTGGTTGTAGCAACGGAAGCCATGCGCGAGGCTCGTAATCGTGAGGCGGTTGTAGAAGACCTACAGCGCGAGACGGGACTGCAGGTCAATGTCATCAGTGGGGAGCTTGAGGCAGCCCTGACCTATCATGGGGCAACCTACGAGCCAGATATCCCACCGGATGCGGGAGTGTTGGATGTAGGTGGTGGAAGTACGGAACTGATCGCAGCACAGCAGAAACAGATTACCTGGCTGACCTCCCTCCCCATTGGTTCGGGCTGGTTACACGACCAGTATCTTTCCTCGAATCCGCCAACAGAGGACGAAGTAGACAAGGCAGAGAAGTTTCTCCGTAGCTATGTCCCAGGCATACATGTACCACAGCCCCCATCTACCTTGATCGTGACAGGCTCCAGCGCAAAGGCGCTGCTGAAGCTTGCAGAGCAGGCGTTGAAACTGGATATACACAGTGATCGATTGACCTGTGAGGACTTGCAAGGTTGCCGGGGATTGCTGCTCTCGCTTCCAGCGGAAGATGTTGCGCAACGCTATGGGCAATCGCTTGAGCGAGCGCAGGTACTGCCCGGAGGGGCGCTGCTGATCCTGGCGATGATGGAATACCTGCACCTGGACGAGATACGTGTCACCGATCATGGAGTGCGCGAGGGTGTCTTACTTGCTTATGCACGCTATGGTGAGTACTGGCTCGACCATCCAGATGTCAAGCCTGGTGAAGACAAGGTGGGAAAAGCACCATCTCTCCCAAAGGACATGCAAAAAGCTGGTACGCACGAGGAGACATTTGTACAGTCCGGACGAGATGAACTGCAAAAGTATTGAGTAAAGCTTTCATTTTTTGCTACTGATTCTCACAAAATGCCACCATCCCTTGCATATTGTAAGCTCGATATGATATCCTGTCTCTATGAAGTTATCGAGCTACGCCAAAAAACTCGGAATCCATTACAACACGGCTTGGCGGATGTTTAAACGAGGCCAGATTGCTGGCTACCAACTGCCCACTGGCACCGTGATCATCGAAGAACCCGTCGAGCAGGCGATGGTTTCGGAACCTCGACAGCAGGTCGTCGTAGTGTACGCTCGTGTCTCTTCGAGTGAGAACAAAAAGAACCTCGACACCCAGGCCGAGCGAGTGATCAGTTGGTGCAATGCACAAGGCTGGTCGGTGGGCAAGGTCGTCAAAGAGTTCGGTAGTGGCATCAACGACCAGCGCCCCAAGTTGCTCGCTTTGTTAGCGAACCAGGAGGTCAGCCGGATCGTGGTGGAGCACAAGGATCGGGCGTCCCGCTTTGGGGTGGCCTATATCCAAACGTTGCTCGCCATGCAAGAGCGAGAACTGGTAATGGTCAACACGGCTGATACCGCCGAAGATGACCTGATGGGTGACTTTGTGGCTATCATCACCTCCTTTGCCGCCCGACTCTATGGACGCAGGCGGGCCAAACGCAAGACGGAACAAGTACTTGCTGCTTTGCAGCAGAATGGATCTGAGCGTGAGAAAGATCCCAGAAAAAGCCACTGAACAAGAGAAAAAGCAGCGGAAACGCAAGAAGAAGACGAAGCAGACACTGACCCATGCGGTCACCCACATTCGTCTCATTGAGGCCAACCCTGGCAAGCTGGATGCATTAGATCAGCTTGTGGGGGTCTATCTGCCACTCTGTCAGCAGTATGTCACGCTGTTTTGCACCCAAGAAACTCCCCGGACAAGTACACTGATCCCGTCTTTGAAACGGACCTTTCTGACCGCTTGCATCGGGTCGCGATGCAACAAGCGGCGGGCATCGCCAAGTCCTGGCGCACCAATCGGCAAAATGCCTATGATGCCTATCTGGAAGACCTGGCCGATTACGCTGAGGCGAAGGCAAAAGCGGAAGCCTGGAAAGTGCCCCTTGACCAGATTGGCCAAGAACCTGTGTGGCATGAATGGAACCTACCAGAACTGCGTGTTCCCTGCATCCAAGCCAATGCCAATGTGGTAGTCGTTGAGAAATCAGAGGACTCGACATTCGACTACTGGCTCAGAATTTCCACCCTCGAGAAAGGCAACCCCCTTCGTGTCCCAGTCAAACTCGCCTCTTATCACAAAAAAGCTCTCCAAGACAAAACCCTCAATACCTCCACCACGCTCCATAAGCGCAAGGGAGTCTGGTGGCTCACCCTCAGTTTCGATGAGGACGTTCCTCTTCAAACAGAGCCATCAGCCCCGCATGTGGGAGCCGATGTGGGCATCGCCAATTTTGTGACGACCTCAACAGGCAAACACTATGGAACCTTTCATGGCCAACTCGCTAAGCGCCACAAGCGCGACCGCGCGAAGCGACGCCGCAAAGCCAAGCTGCGGGCCTGCTTGCAAAAGAAGGGAAGGGAAAAGCTTCCTTCCACCAGCAGCGCCACGGGCCAACGACTTGGTCGTCAGGTGCGCCAGGAGATCAACCGAGCGGTGAATCTGATGATCGAGGATCATCCCGATGCTCGTTTCATCTATGAAGACCTCTCAGTCTCCTCGATGCGCTTCAAAGCCCGTTCCATGAATGCCTATTTGTATGCTTCCAACCTGGCGCACATCCCCGAACAGATTGCCTGGGCCACCGCCAAGCGGGGGATGGCTGCGCATACCGTCAAAGCCGCCTACTCCTCACAGGAGTGCCATCGCTGCCATTATGTGGATCGAGCCAACCGACCGGACCAGCAGACCTTTCTCTGTCGCGTCTGCGAGTACTGCAATCATGCCGACCACAATGCGTCTCTGAACCTGGCTGATCGGTTTGGGGACAAGGAACTGGCAGCCTGCAAGAACAAAGGAGAGATCAAAGCCCTCCTGATGTCGCGGCATGCAGCGTGGAAGCAAACCTATGGGTTGGCCGTAGTCCAACCCGCCGTCCAGTTGGGTTTGTGGGACCACCCACAGGCTTCAACGGACGTAGCTCAACGCTGAGAACCCAGGCCAAATGCAACATTTGGTTATGGTCGAGGCAACTATGCGAAGAAATTCCTAAACTGGCATGATAAGGTGCTCAAGCATGGGGATGCCGAAGCGGTACATAAAATGCGCGTGGCTTCGCGTCGCCTTCGCGCCACCCTGGATGCGTATGAGTCGGCCTGCAAGCGGAAACCGTTCAGGCGAACGTACAGGCGTGTGAAGAAAGCGGCTGATCTTTTGGGCACGGTCCGAGACACCGATATTATGATGCAGCGTGTGGGAGACCAGCTTGAGCAGGCTCCCGGCGAGGAAAAAGCCGGGTTGCAATGGCTTATTGAGCGACTGGGTAGCTATCGACAGGAGCGGGAACAACAGCTAGAGGGCTTCCTGCGAAACTTTAACGAAAAGACGTTTAAGAACGAGGTGAAAGCGTGTATTCCAAAGGGAGCATCGTCCAATGGCCAAAGCTAAACCCATAACAGGACTGGATATCCAGGCACCAACCGGGCAGAATGCGCGTATTATTGCCCGGACGAGGCTTGATGAGCTGTATAGCTGGAGTGATTACGTTGATAGTCCTTACTCTGTGAAAGAGTTGCATAACTTACGCATCGCAGCGAAACGGCTACGCTATACGCTTGAAGTCTTTGAAGATTTCTTACCAGAGGATTGCAAACCTGTGGTCAAGGAGCTGCAGCAGTTGCAGGACGAATTGGGGGAACTCCATGATAGCGATGTCTTTATTGCTTTACTGCGGCTATGTTTAGGCAGCCAGGAGAGTCCTGTGTACGACCAGGCACTCTCAAAGGCGCAGAAAACCCAGGGCAAGACACAGTCGTTGGTGCGACCGGACCTGGTAATGGAACTGCTTAATTCCTCAGTTGCTCCCTCTGCCGAGCAACGCTACGGCCTGGAGCAGTTGTTGCGCAGGGAACAGCAGGTGCGTGAGGAGCAGTACAACGCCTTTCGCCAGCATTGGTATCGCCTCCAGGAGCAAGACTTTCGTCGTCACCTGCTGGCTGTCCTCGATATAGAACCCGTGGCGGCATAGAAAACGGGTGAGCCTCAGATGGTTGCACACCGCCTGGCACCGACAAGGGGTGCCACTACTATGGACGGGCTTGCTATGTCGTGGCATAGTAGTGGCACCCCTTGTCGGTGCCAGGGCCCAACGCAACACTTTGGGGACACCCATGGTAGAGCGACACCTTGACACTACCCTGAACATTCAGTATACTTGCATTAAGTTAAGTAGTACTACATATTTCACAACAAACGAATGTCCCGTAGATTCATCCTGCCTCATGCCGCACAGCGGTATGTTTGTAGGCGCTCGATATCCCGTATCAGGTAACTGGTACCCAACAATCCAATTCACCGGCTTGGTAAGTAACTATTTCATCCTCACTATGTAGGGGTCCGATTTATCGCGCCCCACGGAGGAGCAAAGCATGGGGCCGGAACCGGGCAATGGACACAGCGCTCCTATCTATGACGTAGCACTTCTGGGCGTCAGCAAAGTCTTTGGCACAACGCTGGCAGTGCGCGATTTAACCTTCCAGGTAGAGCAAGGCATCTTCTTCTCGCTGCTTGGCCCTAGTGGATGTGGGAAGACGACGACCCTGCGCTTAATTGCCGGATTTGAGCAACCCACTACTGGTCGTGTGATGATTCGGGGTACCGACGTAGCAGGGCTACCACCGTATCGCCGCGACGTGAACACCGTCTTCCAGAGCTATGCCCTCTTTCCCCATATGTCCGTCGCCGATAATATTGCCTATGGTCTGCGCCAGCGGCATGTAGGGCGTGCAGAGATTCGTCGTCGTGTGGATGAGGCGCTCGAAATGGTGCGACTGGTGGGGGCCGGGAAACGCAGACCCAGCGAACTTTCAGGGGGTCAGCAGCAGCGTGTGGCACTGGCGCGTGCCCTTGTCAACCGACCCACCGTGTTGCTGCTTGATGAGCCATTGAGTGCGCTCGATCTAAAGCTTCGCAAGGAAATGCAGGCCGAACTGAAAACATTGCAGCGGACGGTGGGCATTACCTTCGTCTATGTGACGCACGACCAGGAGGAGGCGATCACCCTCTCGAACCGCATTGCCGTCATGAATGCGGGCCGCCTGGAGCAGGAAGGTACGCCAACAGAGGTGTACGAGCGCCCCCAGACACGTTTTGTAGCAGACTTTATTGGACTGACAAATTTCATTGCTGGCACGGTGCGCGAAGCCAACACAGGTGGATCAGGTGGAGCAAATGCGAGACGGGTGGTGGTAAGCACACCGATTGGAGAGATCATCTGTAGTGGCCCGCAGCCAGGAGTAGCAAGTGGAGAGCGTGTGACACTGACGTTGCGCCCGGAGAAGGTGCAAGTGCTGACAGCAGACACACCGGTTCGCGATGGCTGGAATATCACAGTGGGCATAGTTACCCAGGCCACCTTCCTGGGTGCCCAGAACGAGTATCTGGTGCATATTGGTGACACTGCCGGTGGTCAGGGTATTCGAGTCCGTCAGCAGAATATGGGTGTCCTCACCGATGGTGTGGAATTAGATGGCCACAACGTCGGGCTGGATAGAGAATGGCGTGTGTTTGGACCTGGTGAACGGGTGACGCTGGCGTGGCCGCACGAAGCCAGCCTCATATTACGTGAGCCGGGCACAGACACACAGCAAGAAGAGAGTGCGGGAGAGGCAGGCACCGGCTCCTCACGCCTCTCGAGTGTGAACCGTCGTTAGACACAGGTACGGATGTCCTGAATGAGACTCCGCAATTTCCCGGAAGGAGGCACAGTATGCCTGACAACCAAGAGTCTAATCGTATCGAATCCGCGACCTCTCTCGATCTCAGTACGCTCAGGTGGAATCCACGCCTGTCCCGACGAGGCTTCATAGCCGCCGCCGCAGCAACGGCGTGGTTAGCAGCTTGCGGTGGCGGTGGGCAATCCTCGACAAACCAGGCACCCACATTGGGTACAAAACTGGAAGGAACGGTCAATCTCTACAACTGGCAAGCCTATATTAACCCCGACAACGTCAAGGCGTTTGAGCAGAAGTTCGGGCAGAAAGTGACACAGGACTTCTATGTCAGCAACGAGGCCCTCCTGGCGAAACTTCAGGCGGGAGCCAGGGGCTACGATGTGATCGTCCCGACCGGCTATATGGTCGAGGCCATGATCAAGCAGGGATTGCTCTACAAGCTGGCGAAAGACCACCTGCCCAATTTCAAGAACGTGGACGCGAGATTTACCAACCTGTCGTTTGATCCCGGCAACCAGTACAGCGTTCCCAAAGACTGGGGCACCACCGGCTTCGGCTATCGAACCGATCTCCTGCCACAGATGACGAGTTGGGCCGATTTCTGGCGGATAGCGACCACCAAGGCATCGGGGAAGGTGACAGTGCTGGATGGCGAGACCGAGATGATCGGGTCGGCGCTCAAGCTCCTGGGCTATCCCTATAACTCGGTAGACCCGACTCAACTGGACCAGGCCAAGGCCAAGCTACTAGAACTCAAGCCCCACCTGCTCACCATTACCTCGACCGAGTACATCACCTTGATGCAGAACGGTCAGGCTATCCTGTCGCTTGGCTGGAACGGTGACTTTTTCGCCGTGCAGACCAAGCAACCTAAGGTCGTTTACGTCGTCCCATCAGAAGGCTCGGAGTTCTGGGTGGACAACTGGTGCATCACCAAGACGGCTCCTCATCCAGTGGCGGCCCACGCCTTCCTGAACTTCTTCATGGACCCGCAGGTCGCTGGCAAGGAGACGGCTGTGACCTATTATGCTCAATGCATCTCAGCTGCCAGGCCGTACATCGACCCGTCCATCCTTAACAACATCGCGGTCTATCCGCCTCAATCCATCACCGACAAGCTGGAGGCACAGAAGGCACTCACCCATGAGGGGCTTCAGCTGCGCGATAACATTTGGAACGAGTTCAAGTCCGCGTAATGTAGCGACACCCCTTGGAACTTATCCGGAAACTGGGTTTTGGCCTTGAATTGAAGCGGCTTCAGTATGGTTTCCGAATAAGTTCTTGTGGGTGTCGTATGCAGGGCCTGGGTGCTCAGGAGACAGCGCCTGGCTGTAACCATGCCTGAGCGTCCAGGTACCTGGCCGTAGGAGGGTTATCTCATGCGCACCGTTGGTTCACCGCCGTTCGCTGAGTGGGTTCTGATGCCGTTGCGTCGCTTGCCACTGTGGGCGAGCAGTCTTGTGCTCTTGCTGCCCGCCCTTACGTGGTATGGAGTGTTCTTCCTTGCGCCGCTCACGCAGATGGTCATCATCAGCTTTGCTCAGCCTGGGGCATATGGCGGCGTCGAACCCGGCTTTACACTGGATGGCTACCAGGAACTCTCCAACCCGCTTTACATCAACGTCTTCGTGGTGACACTGCGAATGGCCCTCATCGGAACGCTCGCCTGTCTGGTTGTAGGCTATCCGCTGGCCTACTTCCTGGCCACGCGAGCGGGCCGCTACAAGACGACCCTATTCCTGCTGATTATTGTGCCCTTCTGGACAAGCTTTCTGATCCGTACCTACGCCTGGGAGACGATCCTGGATTCCCAGGGAGCGCTCAGCCAGTTTCTCCAGACAGTAGGTGTGATTCAGCAACCACTGCAAATTCTGTACTCGCCTTGGGCAATCTTCATCGGCATCGTCTATAACTACCTACCACTGATGGTCTTCCCGCTCTACGTCTCGCTGGAGCGGATGGACAAGCGGCTGGTGGAAGCATCAAAAGACCTTGGCGCTGGCCGATTCGCCACATTCAGGCAGGTGACGCTACCAATAACGCTGCCTGGTGTGATGACGGGCTGCCTTCTCGTCTTCATCCCGCTCACCGGTGAGTACCTGATCCCGACGATCCTGGGTGGCTCCAAGAATATCTTCATGGGAAATCTGATTGCCAACCAGTTCCTGGAGGTGCGCGATTGGCCGTTTGGAGCAGCCCTGGGAGTGACTGTGATGCTCTTGCTGCTGCTACTGGTCTGCGTTTATCTGATGGTGTTCCGGCGAGTGCAGTCCGTGCCAGGGCGATAAATGCCCTGTAGAGTGCGGATTTATCCAGCACGTGGGCCTGATTATGTAAATTGACAAATTAATCCGGCCCGACCGTAGGGGCCGATTTATCGCAGCCCACCGCCGATTTATCGGCCAGTCACTGTCCGACTATTTTGTCAACATCCATTATCGCGCCCTGGTTATTCGATTATTTTATCAATATCTATTATCGCTTGTAGAGCGAAAGGAGCAAGCCAATGGGGGTAGCGGCGCCTATGCGGCCTACCAGGAGCAAGGCAGAGGTGACGAGCAGGCAACATGCGCCCTGGCGTCGTGCCCTGCCGGGCTGGCTCGTTGAGATATGGCTGAGAGGTCAGGCAGCGCTGATCTACCTCTTCCTGTACGCTCCCATCGCCGTTGTGGTGCTCTACTCATTCAACGACTCGCGGCGGGTAACCATCTGGGGTGGATTTACCACAAAGTGGTATTACGCTGCCTGGACCAGTCCCGATGTAACAGGCTCCTTGCAGATCAGTTATTGTGGTAACCCATGCCGTGTATAATACATCAATTGTCACACTGATCGTCGGGACGCGGCTGGCTGGCATGGACCGTACATTGGAAGAGGCGTCAGCTGACCTGGGAGCAACACCGTTTGGCACGTTCTGGCGGGTGACGCTACCGCAACTCTACCCCGCGGTGCTGGCCGGGGCCTTGCTGGCCTTCACTTTCTCGTTCGATGACTTTATCCTGAGTTTCTTTGTCTCCGGAGTAGGCTCAACGACACTGCCGCTGAACCTATTTTCGAGGCTGCGCTTTGGTGTCTCACCGATTATCAATGCGGTAGCAGCGACGATGCTCTCACTCACACTGACAGCTATCATCGTAGCACAACTGGTGCTGCGCCAGGGAAGGCAGAGACCTCGATGAACCGACCGAATGAGCCGGATCTCGGTATGACGATTCGGCGGTTGCGGGAGGAGCGCAATCTCTCACTCAAAGAGGTAGCGGAGCGCTCAGAGCTAACGCCCAGCTTCCTTAGCCAGGTGGAGCGTAATCTCACCAGCCCATCAGTGGCCTCACTCCGCAAAGTGGCACAGGCGTTTGGTGTGCCTCTGACGGCGCTTTTCCAGGGGCCACCGGTGCCCGAAAACCATGTGGTGCGTCGCAACGAGCGTCGACAACTGATCCACCCCAGGCGACAGTGGCGCGATTACCTGCTGACACCCAACCTGACAGGCAAGCTCCAGGTGATCCTGAGCGCGATCGAACCTGGCGGTGGCTCTGGAGATGAACCCTATGCTCATGACTCTGATGAGGAATGTGTGGTGATTCTGCGAGGGCGGCTGGAATTTTGGGTTGGCCCGGATTGGTACCTGCTCGAAGAGGGAGATAGTATCGTCTTCGAGAGTCGCATCCCTCACCGCAACATAAATCCAGGGCCGGAGCAGGCAGAGGTGTTATGGATTACGACGCCCCCATCCTATTAGATACTATGGGGACAGATGATGCCTATTGACAAACTACCGAGGCCAGACCGTAGGCGCCGATTTATCGCCGCGCACCGCCGATTTATCGGCCAGTCTCTGTCCGATTCTTTTCTCAACATCCATGATCGGCAGATTTTTGAAAGGTGGACATATAAATGAAAGTGGTGGTCCTGGGTGGCTGTGGCGCAATGGGATCTGAGACGACTCGCGACCTGGTTACAACGAGCGATTTTGACGAGATCACCATCGCCGACCTCAACATCACACAGGCGCAGACACTGGCCAATGAACTCAATACCGTCACTGGCCGTGATCATGTGCGTGCCATACTTGTGGATGCCTCTGACGAGGATGCTTTAGTGAGGGTGATGCATGGGCAGGATGTGGTCGTCAACACCATGACCTATCACTTTGGCTTACAAGCGACCCGCGCCGCCATTCGCGCTGGCGTGAGTTACCTGGACCTTGGCGGGCTACACAATACACCCAAACAACTGGCCCTGGACAACGAGGCACAGGCAGCAGGTATTACGATGGTGCTGGGGTGTGGTGCCACGCCCGGAGTGACCAATGTGCTGGCGCGCCGAGGTGCAGACGACCTGGACAGTGTGGAGGCTATTCACATCGCCTTCGCCAGTCACCGGAGCATTGCGCCCTCTCCGGGCCTCTTAGATACAATCATTGATGAGTTCAATCCAGAGGCATCGCGCTTCTACTACGAAGATGGTCAGCTCGTTGAGGTTCAACCTTTCGATGGTGCCCGAACCATCGGCTTCCTGCCTCCTGTAGGCGAGCAGGAAGTCTACTTCGTTCCGCACTCGGAGACCCACACGCTGCGGCGTTTCATCGACAAGGGACTACGACGTGTGGACGTGCGGGGAGCGTGGCGACCAGAGACGATGCAGGCGTTGCGGCTCTTCCTGGACTACCGCTTAATCACCAGCGATCCTGTCCAGGTCAACGGTACAACATTCCGTGCCAAGGAGTTCTTGCGAGCCCACCTGTTGCAGAGAGCATCCACCGGGCATGCAGATGATGTCGGCGACTGGGCATTTCTCTTATATGTTGAGGTGAAGGGGAGCAAGTCAGGACGCGAAGCCCGGCGCATTTACCGTACAAGTCATCCAGGCATGAGTGTGTGGGGGCAACAGGCCACTGCGAAGATGACGGGCATCCCGGCCTCTATCGGTGCGCAATTGCTCGCTCATGGCGAGGTGCGTCGCACAGGAGTACTGGCTCCAGAAGCAACCTTCGAGCCCACCCGCTTTATCGCAGAACTGGCACGCCGGGGCATTCGCGTGGAGGAACGCATCGAGGAGCATGGGATCATCGACAACCGTCCCGCCGAAGCGCTCTCATCCGGGCATTAAAGAATCGGACAACCACTAGCCCCTCGTCGCCAGGCTTTTCACCTGGCGGGCCATCGCGATCCGCCGCTCGGCTAGCAGATCAGCAGCGCGATAGGTGGGTATCGCTTGTTCTTTGGCGAGAGCAATGACTTTTTCCGTGGTTTCGTAGATGCGTGAGACAGTCTCCATGGCTCGCGGGCGATTGAAGCCGCCGGGGTTGAGGCTATCTACACCGACCAGTGCGCCTCCGGCATTGGCAATGTAGTCGGGAGCATACAAGATGCCGCGTTGTGCTACCAGGTCGCCGTGGCGGTCCTGGGCCAACTGGTTGTTAGCCGAACCACAGATGATCTTGCAGCGTAGCTCAGGTATGGTCTGATCGTTGAGCACGGCCCCCAGGGCGCAGGGGCAGTAGACGTCAACGTTGAGTGCGTGAATTTCTTCAGGATGTGCCTGTTTCGCGCCGTACTGATCAGCTATACGCTCAGCTTTCTCCTGATCGACATCAGCAACGGTGACGATGGCACCTGCATCAACCAACAGCTCAACAGCAGGTTCTCCTACGGCACCTACGCCTTGAACTGCTATTGTACGTCCTTGTAAATCAGCGCTGCCGTAGACTTCTTTGAGACAGGCCCGCATGCTCTGGACGACGCCGAAGGCGGTAGCTGGTGATGGGTCTCCAGGGCCACCCCAGGATTCGGGGGTGAAGACCACGTACGAAGTCTCCATCCGTAGTATCTCCATATCGCGCATGTCGGTGCCGACATCGGGACCTGCCAGGAAAAGTCCACCGAGGCGCTGCATGAAGCGACCCAGGGTACGGAACAAGCCTTCTGTCTTCTCCCGTTTGGGGTTGCCGATGACGACGCATTTGCCCCCACCCATGTTTGCGCCTGCGGCGGCCCACTTGTACGTCATGCCGCGAGCCAGGCGCAGAGCATCGTGAATGGCAGCTGCTTCTGTGTCATACGTCCACATGCGGACGCCGCCAGCAGCAGGTCCCAGGGTGGTGTCGTGGATGGCGAAGATGGCTTTGAGGCCGAGGTTTTTCTCCTGACACAGGAAGAGGTTCTCATAGTCATGTTGTTCCATGAGGTCGAAGATGTAGCCTTTTCTGCTCGTCATTTTTTGTGGTTCCTTTCTGAGTGCGCCTTTGCCGACTTCCTTAACTCCATAATCAAGAGAGATTTTCGGGGAACACCCCGATCCCCGGCAAGGGGCTTCGCCCCCTGCACCCCCTTTCCCGAATGGCTCCCTGTGGACCCCTACTGAACTCTCTTATAGTGTAGGTTGTTCAGAGCTTCCTGGACAAGCGCCAATTTTGCTTATTCGTGGCTCACTTGGCCTGTCCCTGAAGAAGAACCACGTAGCGCCCCTTGAATGACACAGCTACGACTTCACCTTCGCATATCTCTGCCTGCAGCTCCAACCTTGCCTTTCCCCTCTTCCTCAACGTGTTTTCGAGATGAACAATATGTATGGAATCGGGCTTGCAGCACCGCGCTGAAAAATCTCTCGTTACTGGCCGCAGGTAGCTGGTCATACTCTCATGGATCACAATTTGTGCTGCGATGTCCCGTTCTTTGAGCACAAGCCAGAGCAGTCCCCACCCGGCAAGGGTCACCAGGGCATTCAGACTTCCGGCGAAAGCGGTGGCTTTGTGATTGATGTTCTGAGCGAAAGGCGCTCTCAGTATCAGGCACTCGTCCTCATAGCTCACGACGGTTATTCCCAGATGCTCTGTGATGGGAATTTCGTGAGCGAGTGTTGTTTGTAGTTCTGCCAATAAGTCGTTCACGCCCGTTCCTCTTGGGCCGATTATACAGATGAGCTTTTGAATGCGGACCCCAATCTGCGTATCATGGCTGGATGAATTGGTTCATCTGCATCATCGGCCCCTACGGTCTTTCGATTGTTTCGTTTGTCACCTTGAGCGCAGCGAAGGGTCTGCCTGCTCCCCTCGATTGTCACTCCTGAGCCGCGAGCTTCGGGTCTGTCTGACCCCTGGAGTGTCACCCTGAGCGAAGCGAAGGGTCTGTCTCGATGAGCAGATAGATGCTTCGCTGCGCTCAGCATGACAGGGCTGGGCCTTCCTGCTGAGCGCAGCTACGCTTCGCGTTTTACCCACGCTTCTTCTGGAAGGAGGGCCTTATGACCGGCCGGTCGAATCTTGCGATAGACCTGCGCAGGAGAAAGCCTGGATCCAGCCACTGTAAGCAAACGGGAGAGTGGAATGCCAAAGAGGGACTCGTTCTCTTCGAGAGTAGGCCGGATCAGGTCCCAGTCCTGGTCGGTGAGGGGAGCGAACTCCCCCCCGTTGAGTTGGTCGTCGGTCACCTGGTGCCCGGGGTCGCGAAGGTAGATGGCCCCACCGGAGGCGAGCGAGAAGAGGTTGCCTCCGGGATAGGGGGTATCCTGTTCGCAGATAGTGCCATCCTCGTCGAAGTGGATGCCGTTCACGATGATGAAGCCTCCCCCATGGAGCGGGTCACCGGCCATAAACGACTCGGCCAGGTAGTCCAGGCAGGTCCCATTGATGACGACGTGCGGTTTTCCAACACCATTGATCAACGGTCGCCCGGCGGCATTGCCCATAATGAATGCCTCTCCACCTTTCGCCGCATACATGAAGGTCTGGCCTACATCGCCGTACACGACGAGCTTGCCTCCCTTCATGATTTGGGCAAGCTGATCCTGTGTGCTGCCGTGAACGATCACTTCTGCACCATCAAGACCGGAAGCCAGGTAATCACCAGGTGAGCCGTACACGTCAATCCGCAAGCCTTCCGAGTTCGGTCCCAGCCCACAACCGATGAAGCGGTGGCCGCGAGTGTGGGCAACGATGATCCGGCGAAAGCCGCGTTGATGCAGCGTCACGATCGCCCGCGCCAGCGACTCATTCCCTTCCGACGGATAGCCGCGAGCATCCAGGATCACGGTAACGTCAGTAGGGGCCCTGAGCGGAGCTTGCGGAGCGTCTTTCAAATCCATCGCGCCCAGGGGGGCTTCTGGCAAAGGATAGCCGAAGCCAGCCCAGATGTACCTCTGGGAGCGAGACAGACCCTTCGCTGCGCTCAGGGTGACAATTGAGGGGGAGGGCGCTCGATCATCCCCCGGATGCGCGGCTTCACGGATGCTGTCTACCAATCGAGCAAAACTCTCGTCCAACAGGGCGAGCAAGCAGCTTCGTTTCATCGTCCCTGTCGCATAACGCCGATCCATCAGCAGACTCAGCATCGTAATCGCCCGGTCGCGACCGTCATCATTCTCCGCTGTTTGCTCCATTCCCTCCAGGAAGGCACGCAAGTCGTCGTAATCCCATGTCGGTATCTGCTGGCATACCTGGTCGAACAGTTCCGACTTGTGTTGAGCAAGGGAGCGATCGTGGAGGTTGGGTAGAAACGACCCTTGCGGTCGCCCTGCTTCGTGGTCTGGTAGGGGCGATCCCTTGCGGTCGCCCTGGGGCAGGGCATTGGGTGGCTTCATCGCGTGCTTCTCCGGGTCAGGCTGAATCGAGCGCCCGAACTTATCTGTGCACCGCAAGGTAGCCTTGCCAGTTCCGTTGGCGTGCACATCGAAGATGAAAGCGCCGCCGTCGGTATGGCTGCCACCACGGGCGTTCCAGTAGAGATCCGCTCGCGACCAGAACCGGGGGTCTTCCCTTGCCAGACTTTCCAGTGCCGCGTCGATTGCCTGCTTTTCGGAGGCAGCAAAACCAATGCTTGCCGCTCCCTGTTGCAGGGCAAACACCTGGGGTCGCAGCATCGAGGTATCGGTGATACCAATCAGGCGATATGCCTGCTTGCGAACGTCCGATTGCGCTATCAGGAAGAACCACGGACCATCGGGAGAGCCATGCATGTGGACGGCCTGTAACAACTGGTACAGCCGCCGTTTTTCTGGTGGCAACAAGGTAAAGTCGCGCTCGGTCGTTGGTGCCATTGCCTCAATGAGGTATTCCAGTGGATAGCCATAGAGCCGGTGGAGCAGATCAAACACCAGGACGGCCACCTCCGTATCAGTCAGGAACAGGGGATAGATATTCCGCTGGGCCAGGTAGGAGCAGATGGATGCATAATTGGCGAAATCCCCGTTATGCACCAGGGCTTCGTGCATGCCGATGAACGGGTGGGCACCGCCGGGATGCCACACCTTCCCTTTGGTCGGATAGCGATGGTGCCCGATCCAGACGTGGGCACGCAGGTTTTCCAGCTGGTAATAGCGAAAGACGTCATCGCCGTAGCCGACCATCTTGAGCACGAGCAGGTTTTTCCCATGCGACAGGACAAATGCCTGTAACCCTGCCTGGGGGCGCGCATCCGGGGGATGATGAAGCGCAGGTAATGAGCCAGTCGCTGAATAAAATGTGCGATTCAGCCGGTAGGTATTCTGATAGACGATCTCATCCTCGACGGTCGTGCTGTCTGCATCTGTGATCTCGTGCTGTTGCCGGAATTGCGCTTGCACGTCTGGTCGCACCCGGACGAAGTAGCACCAGACCTCCGGCGGTTGGATCTCCAGACCAGGAATCGTAGGGGCCGATTTATCGCCGCCCACCGCCGATTGATCGGCTAGTGGTTGTCCGCTTCTTTTGTCAACATCCATTATCGCGTCCCAGGGCAGCGTGGGCACCTGGAATGTCCCATCGGTGATGAAAGTAGGCTCGATGAAGCTGGATTCTACCTGCGGACGCACCGAACTATCCAGATAGGCAACGGCCAGCAGGTAATCGTTCACGAGGATTTCCGGCTGGACCCCAAAGAAGCCCGGATCCAGTCCAACAGCCGCGGCACCGCCTCCTTTCCCATTGCCTCGATTGCGCATCTGCTGCAGTGCCTGGAGCAAATGGTGTCCGGCGACCGGCACACTGGCAGCCATGCCGATGACGCCACAGCCGCCCTCTGCCTCGGTCTGGGTAGGGGCGACCCTTGCGGTCGCCCTTAGAGCCCCCTCTTTGAGAGGACGACGTGAGGCGATTAAGGCTTCAATGAGTTGTTCCCGATCCATGATGACCTTCTTTTTCTCGGTAATTCAGGACATCCATCCGTCCTCGAAGCTCCTGCACGCTTCGACATCCCAGACGGCGTAGAATATCTCGTAGTTGCAACTGAAACGAGGAATAGAGTCGTCCAATTCGCTCGGCTCCCCAATCGGGATCGACCAGTTGGGAGAGGTGCGGGTCGGTGGTGGTCAGGCCAAAGGGACACCCTCGCCCTCGCTCGCAGTTGCTGCAGCGTGTGCAGCCAAGTGCTACCAATTCGGTCGTACCAAGAATGCAGCCGTCGGCACCCAGCGCGATGGCTTTGGCAACGTCATCAGCCGTGCGGATCCCACCGCTCGCCATCAGCACTACTTCGTCCCGGATGCCCTCCTGGACGAGAAAACGATGCACCTTTGGAATGGCCAGCTCGATGGGCATTGCAATGTTCTTCTTGGCAATTTCCGGCGCAGCCCCCGTGCCACCGTATGAGCCGTCGATCTGGATGATATGCGCCCCGGCATAGTAGCTTCCCACGGCCACCATATCAACATCTGTGGGTGTCGAGACCTTGACCGATATAAGCGCGTCGGGGTGGATGGTTTTGATCCAATCGATATGCTTCTTGTGGTCTTCGACCGAATAGACACTATGGAAGGGAAACGGTGAGAACAGGCTAACCCACGGCACACTCTCACGCATTTTAGCGACGGCAGTCGTTGCTTTATCCCCCAGCAGATGGCCACCAAGTCCCGGCTTTGCTCCCTGGGCGTACTTGAACTCGACAATCGGTGCCCATAAGATCGTCTCTTCCCGCACACCGAACATGCCCGTGGCGACCTGGGTGATCACATGCTCTCGAAAGGGAACCAGTGATGCTGGATAGCCACCTTCGCCGCTGGACGTGAACGTGTCCCACTGCCTGGCCGCTTTCGCCCGGGCCTGCATAATCTGTTCGCTGATCGAGCCATAGGACATGCCAGCTCCATACCAGGGGATCGGGATCTGGATTTTGCGGTCGTATGGCCGACGGTTCAACGGGATCGAAGTATCGATGAGGTCCTGCTCAGGAATCCATTGTTCTCGGGGCAGGAACTTGAAAGACAGGGCATCGAAACCGCCGCCGGAGCGACCTACCTGGTATTCCAGCCCGTTATCGGGAGGACGACCCGTTTCGGCCTGCATCCAGGTTGCCAGAATGAGGTCGGCTGTCCAGCGTGCATCTCCCATCGCTGGTGGCCGATCAAACCCAAGGCCCGCCCAGGTGTGAAAACCGTGGTGTAGGGCCTCCTGGTGCTTTTCAATAATCAGTTCCTCAGCCGTTTTACCATGCAACTTCATGTTCCGTTTCCTAATCTCGAGACAGATCCTTCGCTTCCCCTTCGCTTCGCTCAGGGCTTCGGCTCACTCAGGATGACACTGCCGAGCTCACCGAATACTTCCCGTTCCAGATCTTTCTGGAACATACACCGTCCAATCTCCCCCCGCAGCCGACGCACTTCCCGCAATCCCATCGCTCCAAGGATCTCTAGCAACTGATCCCGCCAGGAGGCGGCAAGGTTCTTCAAGCGCTGCACGCCCCAGGCCCTATCAAGACATGGGAAAGAGAGGGGCGCTGTTTCCCGATCAACACATTCGCCCTTAAAATTGGCTTGCAGGGCTACCGCCA
>WNGG01005766.1_pt1 | contig 29734 bp, 28 predicted proteins | sample 5400661 | NCBI WGS metagenome assembly WNGG01 (sample SAMN13153372, study PRJNA577476) | soil metagenome | isolation source: 100 cm soil or saprolite under Garry oak tree replicate 1 | place: USA:California | collected 2016-06-15
TTCAAATGGCAGTCCCCGGGCCTTCGGCCATGACCAAACCGGACCCGACAAAAACTGTCGAGAAGAGGCCGCTACCGGCTGAATTGCAAGAAACTACTAGAACCACGGCCCTGGAGCTGCGAAATGTCCGTACCCGCACACTTGAGGAGAAACAGGATTCTGCTGGAGTGGATCTCCGTCCGGCAACCAGCTGCTGAGGTTTATTGGAAGGGACAACCCCTCGGCTCCTGGGAAAAAATCGAAGCGCGGTGGAGAATAACCGGCCAGAGAATCCGGTTCTCGTTTCGGCCGCAGGATCGTCAAAAAGTTGCCTGGATCTCTTCGATTCAAAGCTGTTCAGGGGGGATCCGGATTCTCCTGAAAGAGCACCACCGCCAGGTTGTGCCGGACGAGCTCGAGATTCGCTGGGGTGACGCGGATCCAGACCGAGTCCGAGAACCCTCAGACCTCTGGCCATGCATCCGGCGATGGATTCGGAGCGAAATGCCGGGGTGCGTGGTCCTCTCCGCGGAGCGGCGTTCCGATCGAGCCCGCACTCTTTCGAGGAGGTTCCTTCGGGTTCATGTCCGGGACCGGGGAGACGATCGTTTGATTATGGTCGCCGGCGCGGACGCGCCCGCGGAGCTTGAAGGGTCGATGCTCACGCAAGGGCTTCTCTGGTTTGACTGGCTCCGAAGGAGAAAGCGTCTGCCGGAGCCTGCCACCCTCTTCTTGCTGGCGCCGGGAGGTCGCGCAAATGTGCTCTATCACCGGTCCCGTTTCCTCAACGAGGAACGTGTCCGGTCTGTAATTTGGGAATACGAGGATCCATCCGATCAGCCCTGGCAACCGCGTCTGGCCTCGGCTCCGCCCGCGCCTGAGGAGCACCGCGATTTCAAATGGCCGATTCTCGGCCCGTTTCGGTGGAGCGCGCCCCTGGCACGAGTGCTCGACCTGGCTCCGCAGTGGATTCGACGCCACCCACGATTCCAGGAGTATGACTCCCTTCGTATCCTGGGGTTGGAATTCGCCCGCGTTCTCGGAGTGCATCGAGACAGAATATGCTTCGGCGTAGGCGCCCAGGAAACTGAACTGAGCGAAGAGAACTTCGAGAATCTGCGCGCCCTCGTGAACCAGATACTCTTCTTCCGAAGACCTGACAGCCCGGATTCACATCATCCCTGCTACAGGCTGCAATCGGAGCGATGGTTGGAGTGCCTGATTCTGGAGGATGTGCCGAGGCTTTTTCCGGAGCTTGTTCCTGAAGCGGTTTACTCTCAGATACCCGTGTACCTCGGCAAAGAACCGGGCCGCGTGGACATATTGGGCGCCGATCGAGAAGGGACTCTGGTTGTCATGGAGCTGAAGGTTTCGGAGAATCCAGACCTCCCGCTGCAATGCCTGGATTATTGGGGAAGAGTGACAGATCACAATCTCAGAGGAGATTTTGAGCGCCGCGGGTACTTCGCCGGGATCCGGCTTAACCGCCGAAAGCCAAAGATCTACTTGGTCTCACCCGTCTTTTCGTTCCATGACTCCACCGAAAGGGTCCTGCGCTACCTTGAATCGGATCTCGAAGTTTGGAAAATCGCCATCAACGAGGATTGGCGCAACGGGGTTCGGATCTTGGCACGCAGCAGGGTGAAATGTGGGGAACTTCCTTGACGCAGGCAACAACGTGATGCGTCAGAAGGTGGGAAAAAATCCGTCCGCCGTAGGGGCAACCCTATGTGGTCGCCCGCCCGACCAATAATACCGCGGACTCACGGGCGGCCACGCAGGGCCGCCCCTACTTTTTTCACAGCTTCTCATAGGGCAGGAACCCCGGGGGCCAGGCTTTCTCCGAGGCTCTGTGTCTCGGTGGCCGACGGGGAGTTCAGCCTTTAGCCTGCCGGGGCGCAGGCAGCCTGAACGCTGAGATCCATACCAAAATTATGAATAGGGAAGTGTTAGGCCGGCGGGTAACTCAGGGATTACGTAGCAGCTATTTTTCCTGTTTCTTCTCCGGCTCTGGTTTCTTCTCCGGCTCTTCCTCGCCCGCCCTCATCGCCGCTTTGAAATTCTTTATGCCCTCGCCCAGCCCTTTGCCCAACTGGGGGATCTTATTCGCGCCGAAGATCACGATGACGATCAATAGGATGACCATCAGCTCCTGAAAGCCTAAATGAGGCATGGTGAACCTCCGTTTGGATCGAATGCTCAGATCACAGACTACTTGAGGGTCACAATGAAGTCAACCGCCAGCCTTGCGCCTCTTGCCCTTGCCCAGCAGGAAAAGACCGGGCCCAGCAAGAACAACCCCGAGATTCGGCCACAGAGCCACGGAGACACAGAGATAAGGTTTCTCGGTGTCTCCGTGTCTCTGTGGCTAAAGCGCTAAAGAACGACGCGTTCGTTGCCTACGCGACGCGTGAACTTCTCCCGGTCGAGATATTCAAGGAGCGGAATCGCGTGCTTTCGAGTGAGATCCAACAAATCCTTGAACTCAGCCACCCCGAATCGGGCCCCCTTCGGGTACTTGGAACGGATCTTGTGTTTGATTTCTTCCAGTGCGTGGTGGTGGTACGAAAGATCCTCGGATATTCTTATAAGGATCTTCTCCTTGAGCAGCCAGAAATAGATCTTGCGCACTTCTTCCGGTTCCGCGGTGACCGCGCTTGTGAGCTCGGAAAGAGGGGGGGGCTGGTAGCCCGAGCGCCGGTAGACCTCTTCAATCATTTGGCGCACTTCTTCTCCCTCGGGGGAAAGCTGTACCTCGCGTCCGTGGAGAGAAACTGTTTCCTCCTGCAAGTCGATCTTGCGCTTCGCCGCCAGGTCTTCCAGGCAGAAGCGGAACGCTTCCAGCGGCAGTTCGTCATAGACGCGTTTTCGAAGCTCCTCCCGGGAGATGCCTTTTTGCAGGGGATACTGCCCATGAAAATTCTTGATCTGCGCCAGCGTGTCCTGTTCGAGTTGCTCCACGGTTTCCGTGAGGAGGAGATACGGAACAGCTCCGGGAACGACAATAATTCTATGGGACCTCGCGAGGGAGGCGCATTCCTGGCTGAGCACGGTCTCCGACAGGCCCAGGAGGGAATTCAACTCGCTCAAGTCCATCGCCTTTTCTTCGTGAGCCGCAACCAGAATTGGAATCTTAAGGGAAAGGACGTGCCCTTGAAGAATCTGGAGCGCGGAAACAACCGAATTGTCTGTGAGCCTATGTTTTGCGGGATGCGGGTTCAAGACGCGGCCACCGCCAATGGTGACCGGGGGAGAGAACCGGCGAACGATGAAGGGATCACCGTGCAGGCAGAATGTCGGATAGTCCAGATGGGTTGCGGTAGCAAGGAGAGTGAGGCGCACATCGAGCATTTGAGTGGGACGGAAGAGCCGGGGAATGGTGAGCACAATCCCCCTTTCCACCTGCTCGACACCGATACCCTGCAGGTTTACCGCCGTGCGCTGCCCCGCTATTGCCCGGTCGGTCAGGGTTCCATGCACCTGGATGCCTCTGACTTTTGTGACGAGAGATCCGGGGATCAGTTCGACTTCCTGGTCCTTTTCAATCTCTCCTGACATCAGGGTCCCGGTGACGACCGTTCCGAAACCGCGGATGGTGAACGCGCGGTCAATGGGCAGACGCAGTGGGTGATCTGTGGGTCGCTCGGGGCAGGCCAGGGCAAGCCTGCGGATCTCCCCTTTGAGCGTGTCAATTCCCGCCCTGGTTCGGGAGCTAACTGGAATCATTGGAGCCCCATCGAGGAAAGATCCCTGAACCATTTCCCGGATCTCCTCTCGCACCACCTCGACAAGATCCGGATCGACGAGATCCGTTTTGGTGATGACTACCAGACCCGAAGGGATGCCCAGCAGCCTGCAGATATCGAAATGCTCCCGCGTCTGCGGCATGATGGACTCATCCGCGGCAACCACCAGCAAGACGAAGTCGATCCCCCCCACCCCCGCCCGCATGTTCTTGACGAATTTTTCATGCCCCGGGACATCCACAAAACCTACCTGCACGTCTCCCAGGTCGAGGTGGGCGAATCCAAGGTCGATGGTGATCCCTCGAAGCTTTTCTTCTTTGAGCCGGTCTGGATCGGTACCTGTGAGCGCCAAGACGAGTGCGCTCTTGCCGTGGTCGATATGCCCGGCGGTCCCCGCAATTACATGCCGCATATTGCGTTCAAAGGGGTCAAGGGGCAAAAGGGCAAAGGGTTAAGGAATCAAGGGCGTGGACGCATCCAACGGCAACGCCTGAGCCGGCTCGGCTTCCCTTTACCCTTTTCCCCTCTGTCCCTTGACCCCTGACGTTGATTAGGCTTGACTCGGAATTTCGCCGAAAGTACGCTTATTGGCCGTTCAAAAACTCAGGTCCGGCGATACGGCGACCTGAGGAACTCATGTTAGTGTAAGGAACGTTTGTTGGCCAGTCGAAACCCGGCTTTGGCTTGAGGGAAGATATGCTGGAGAGTTTGTCGAACAAGCTACAGAAGGTCCTTAGGGACCTGCGAGGCCAGGGCCGTGTCTCCGAACGCCATCTCGAGGAGACTACTCGGGAGATTCGCAATGCGCTGCTGGATGCCGACGTCCATCACAAGGTCGCGAAGGATTTCGTGGGACGAATACAACAGCGCTCTTTGGGACAGGAAGTCATGGATTCCCTGACCCCCACCCAGCAGGTAGTGAAAATTGTGCGCGACGAGCTGGTGGAGTTGCTGGGGGGCAACCAGGCAGAGTTGCAGTTTGACAAGCAGCCGCCGACCGTCTTTCTGATGGTTGGGCTCCAGGGTTCCGGAAAAACCACCACGTCGGCAAAGCTCAGTTACTGGCTCTCGAAAAACAACCACACCCCGTTGCTCCTTTCTGTGGACGTCTATCGTCCAGCGGCCGTGGAGCAGCTTCGAGTTCTCTGCGCCGACAACTCTTTGGGATACTTCGACGCCGCAGGAAATGCAGATCCGGTGGGGCGCTCGGAGCAGGGACTGCGTCATGCGCGCAACGGCGGGTACGACGTTGTAGTCATAGACACCGCCGGGCGGCTGCATATCGACGACGAGATGATGGTGGAGCTCGAACGGATCCGCAAGGCGGTTCCGCCTGCCGAGATTCTGCTGGTTGCGGACGCCATGACAGGTCAGGATGCTGTTCGCAGCGCCAAGGAGTTTCACGAGCGCCTGGGCCTGACCGGAGTCATTCTGACAAAGATGGACGGCGATGCGCGCGGAGGCGCTGCGCTCTCGATCAAATCGGTCACGGGCCAGGCGATCAAGTTTGTCGGAACCGGTGAGAAAGTAGACGCTCTGGAACCCTTCCATCCCGACCGCGTCGCGGGCCGGATCCTCGGGATGGGAGATGTGCTTTCTCTCATCGAAAAGGCCGAGCAGGCCGTTGATGAAGAGAAGGCCCTGGAATTGGCCGAGAAAATCCAGAAAGACGAATTCACGCTGGACGATTTCCGCGACCAGTTGCGCCAGCTGCGGAAGATGGGGCCGCTGGATCAGATCCTGGGAATGTTCCCCAACATGGGTCCGCTTCGCGGACTGAACAAAGTCCGCGTGGACGAGAAGGAACTGATCCATATTGAGGCGATCATCGACTCGATGACTCCCCAGGAACGCAGCCACCATCACATACTGAATGGGAGCAGGCGGAAGAGAATTGCCAGGGGGAGCGGCCGGCCCGTTCATGAGATCAATCGACTGCTCAAGCAGTATGTGGAGGCCAGGAAGATGATGAAGAGCTTGAGCCGGGGAATCATGCCTCGGATGATGCGCGGAATGCGGTTTCCTGGATAATTGACAGTGAACCCGGTGCAGCGCCGCCGCAACCAAAAAAATCTCACTACGAAGACACGAAGACGCGAAGATCGCAAAGGATTTCTTCGTGTCTTCGTGGTGAACAGGATGCCTGCTACACTTGGACCCTTGTTTTTTAAGTTCCTTGTCAGATATCCGAATGTGAGTCATACTCTCCGTTGCACCTGAGGCGCGAAGAATCTCCGAAAACCAGCGCGGTCAGGCCCGGACCCGGGTCAGGCGTTTCGTGTAGTTCGCGGCCTGGCGTCGACACGTGTTGCATCGAGGCCGTTTATGTGCCAAGATGTGCGGTAATTAGGGCTTTCTTAACTTGGGAGGAATCTTGCTTAGGATTCGATTGACACGGATGGGTGCAAAGAAAAAGGCCTATTACCGAGTGGTAGTTGCGGAGCGGAGACAAGCGCGGGATGGAAGATTTGTTGAGATACTGGGTAATTACAACCCCAGAACAAACCCTCCATCCATCGAGCTGAACATGGAAAAGGTGCGTCATTGGCTGGAACATGGTGCACAGCCTTCGGAGACCGTGCGGTCGCTTCTTAAGAGGTCTTCCAAATCGGCGCCGGCGCCAGCCAGCTAATCCACAATTTCCCCTTCCGTACCGCAGCATCTTCCGGTATCTGGAAAAGCGGACATTGGGGCAGAAGGCATTCCGGAGAGGAGCGGTCATGAAGGAACTAGTAGAAATTATCGCCAAGGCCCTTGTAGACAACCCCGAACAGGTAGTCGTGACCGAAGTGGAAGGTGAGCAAACCACGGTGCTGGAGCTTCGAGTGGCACCTTCGGATCTGGGAAAGGTGATCGGCAAGCAGGGCCGGACGGCGCGGTGCATACGGACCCTCTTGGGCGCTGCGGGAATGAAATTGAAGAAACGCTTCGTCCTGGAAATCCTCGAATAGTGGAGTCCGGCAGCTTCATCGCGGTCGCCAGAATTGTCAAAACCCGCGGCGTTCGCGGCGAGGTCCTTGCTGAGATTCACAGCGACTTTCCTGCACGCTTTCAATACCTGAGTGAAGTCTGGCTGGAATGGCCCGATCGGGGCAGACTCCTCGTGACATTGGAACACTCCTGGCAACACAAGGGGCGTCAAGTGCTGAAGGTGTCTGGCGTAGACTCGGTCGAACAGGCGGAAAAGCTGGTAGGAGCCTGGGTCCAGGTGGAGTCCAAGCACGCCGTGGCTCTTCCGGAAGGAGCGTATTTCGATCACGATCTCATCGGATGCCTGCTTCGAACGCCGGGCGGCCAGCCCGTGGGGATCGTGAAAGACATCATGCGCATTGCCGGCAACCATCAACTCGTAGTGGAAGGACAGCACGGAAACTACCTGGTCCCCGCCAGCGCCGGCATCTGCAAGGAAGTTTCGATCGAGCGCAAGGAGATCGTCGTAGATCTGCCGGAAGGTTTGATAGACCTGAACCCATGAGATTTGATATCATCACGATTTTCCCGGAGCTTGTCACAGGGGTCTCGGACCATGGCATCTTGCGTCGCGCGCAGCAGGCGGGGCTGGTGCAAATCCGAGTCGTCAACCTCCGTGACTTCGCGCCGGATAGGCATCGCTCGGTAGATGACCGGCCGTACGGAGGCGGGGAGGGCATGGTGCTGATGCCCGGGCCGCTGTTTGCCGCCATAGAGTTTTGCCGGGGGGAGCCGCGGTCGCCGGGTAGCCGCGTGGTTTTGCTGACCCCGCAGGGTAAAACCTGGACACAGGAAATGGCGGCTGAATTTGCCAGAGTTTCGCATGTTGTGCTTGTTTGTGGCCGATATGAAGGTGTGGACCAGCGCGTGACCGACACGATGGTGGACCTTGAGGTTTCCATTGGAGACTTTGTTCTAACCGGTGGCGAGATTCCCGCATTGGTGATTCTGGACACGGTGGTAAGGTTAATTCCAGGGGCGTTAGGAAGTCTGGAGTCCAGTCGAAACGAGAGTTTCTCCTCTGGTTTGCTCGACTATCCGCAGTACACCCGTCCCGCTGAATTTCGCGGCTTAAGAGTCCCGGATGTGCTTCTTTCCGGCGACCATGCGGTGATCCAACGCTGGCGCAAGGAGCGCGCCTTGGAGAAGACTCTGAAAAACCGGCCGGAGTTGGTGGCCGGCCCCGTCTGTCGAAAATAAGGAGTTCGTCAATGAATCTTCTGCAGTCCGTCCAGAACACCCAGCTGCGAACGGACCTTCCCCCCTTTCGCCCGGGGGATACGGTTCGCGTTTATGTAAAGATAAAAGAGGGCGATAAGTATCGTATACAAGTCTTCGAGGGAGTAGTGGTAGCGCTGAAGAGAAACCAGGCTTCTTCCACGTTCACGGTTCGAAAGGTCTCCTTTGGATACGGTGTCGAGCGAATCTTTCCCTTGCACTCGCCGATCATTGAGAAGTTGGAAATCGTCAAGAGCGGGAAGGTGCGCCGTGCTCGCCTGTACTACCTCAGGGAAAGGCGAGGCAAATCAGCGCGCCTGAAGGAAGTCGGCAGGGATACACGTGAAGTCGATAGCAATCAGAGTGAGAGCTCGTCGTGAGGAATATCCTCGGAGTATCGTCACCGTGTTGTCGCCAGTCCGGGCCGGTCTGCTCCATCGTCAGACTTTGGGCCTCAATTTGTAGCAATGGGGGCTGATCATGGCGGGTGACGACAAGGCCAGGTTCCTTCGTGACGCGGAGAAATTGGTCACTCACGGGAAGGTTCCGCAGGCCATCAACGAATACCTGAAAATTCTCAAGGCCGATCCCAACGACGTACTCACCCTCAATACGGTTGGAGACCTCTACCTCCGCTTGGGAAAAGTGCCGGAGGCCACGAAATACTTTTCCCAGGTGGCCGACACCTACACGCGAAACAATTTCCTTCTGAAGGCCATCGCGGTCTACAAGAAGATTCTCAGAGCGGACGCTGGAAACCTGCCAATCAATCAAACGCTGGCGGAACTTCTCGCCAGACAGGGACTTCACGTAGACGCGCGCAATCAGTACCTTCGGCTGGCGGAGGTCTACTCCAATGAGGGCAAGAAGCGCGAGTCCGTGCAGGCTTACGAGAAAGCGGCGGAACTGGATCCGGCAAACTCCGACGTCCAGTTAAAGCTCGCGCAAATATACCTGTCCGAGGGCAATAAGGAACGTGCCCGCAGTTTCTTTACAGGAGCTGCCCGGGCCCAAGCCAAGGCGGGCAAGCATAAGGACGCGGTCAGCTCGTACCAGCAGGCAATGCAGCTGGATCCGCTGGACGCCGCCGCCCTCAAAGGGTTTCTCGACGCCAGCGACCGCCTGGGGGATGTAACGCCCGTCCTGGAGCAGCTGAAGAAATCTCTGAAGATCGCTCCTGACAATGTGGCGCTGCTCGAGCTCTTGGCCCAGGCTTACATTGCTTCAGGAGATCTTGAAGGCGCGTTGAAAGCCTTTCAGACCGTTGTCTCCCAGGACGAAAGCCGCTTCCCCCTGATTTTCACGGTGAGCAGCGCCTACGTAGCCGCCGGAGACTATGACCGCGCCTGCCTCTGCCTGGATAGTCTGATACCGCTCCTCATCACGCGACGCGAAACCGAACGGGCCGTCGAAGCGTACAACGAAGTCCTCAAGGCCAATCCGGACCATCTGCTCGCACTGACCAAGCTGGCAGAGATCTTCTCGGCCACGAACGATCGGCTTCGACACCTTGGAACCCTGGAGAAACAGGTCGATGCGTACCGGAGGTTGAACAGGCCCGCCGAGGCGCTCGAGAAGGTCGGGGCCATGCTGCTATTGAGCCCCGAAAACGAAAAGTTTTTGAGACTGCACGAGCAGGTTTTCACTGAGGCGCATCCGGGATTACCCTACGTGCCTCCCGAGTCGGCCCACGAAAGCCAGCCTGGGTATGCTCCCACCGAAGAAGTCAGGCCTGACGTCAGCGGAGAGATCGCCAGTGTTCTGGAAATCGATCTGCTCATCAGTTACGGTATGAAGGACAAGGCCCTCGGACTTCTCCTTGCCATGGAAGCCCGAGATCCCATGGAAAGGGAGATTCGAATACGCTTGCTTTCGGTCTATCGAGACTCCGGCCAAGCGATCAAAGCCGCAGAACAATGTCTTGCCTTGGCCGCCATTTACAAGATCCTGCACAATGAAGAGGAAGCGGCAAAGTACATGACTGAGGCCCGCAGGTTTGCTCCCGAGATCGTGGGACCAAAGCTGGATCTGGCGGCATTCGCCGCGCAAAGGGGAATTCCCTTGGACCCCGCGCGCTCGGTAGCCGGATCGCAGGCGGATGAGTCCATGGAATTGGATCTGTCCGGAGATCTCTCGGAGATTTTCTTCAAGGATAGCCAAGCTCCTGCGGCCACTGATGAGAGCAACGGCATCGAACCCGAGACCTCACCCATTGTTGAGGAGTACTCACCCGAAGCCGCCCCTCGTCCGACGGATTCCATCCAGGAGCAGTTGCAGGAAGTGGATTTCTACATCCGCCTTGGTTTTCACGACGAGGCGCGGGCGAAGCTGCAAGAATTGGCCAGTGATTTTCCCAACCATCCCGAATTGCTTCAGCGCAGCCGGCAACTCGGAGAAGAGTCCGGGCAGGAAGCGGAGATGCCAATTCCGATGGGTCCCCCGGGTCCGGAGGACAATGGAACCGGCAAGAACAAGATCAAGGCGCAGAGTGACCTCTTCCAGGATCTCGATGTCGATTTCGCTGCCGATCCGTTTGTCGTGGACGGTTTCGAGTCCCGGGGCACGGGCGCCGACGCGGGATCTTCCGAAGATTATCTGACGGGTTCGAGGGCAGCACCGGAAGACCTCCGCGCTAAAGCGCCGGGCGGGGCAGCTCCAGCAGAAGAAAAAGTCAACGAGATGTTCGCCGATATCCTTCAGGAAGTGGATGCATCCGCCGGGGAGTATTTTGAGATGCACTTCAATCTGGGGATTGCCTATCGGGAGATGGAACTGATCGACGACGCAATCAAAGAGTTCGAGACGGCCTTCAAATCCCTCAACCCATCTGGTTCCGCGAAGCAAATGGTTCAGTGCTGCGGCATGTTAAGCACGTGTTTCCTCGAGAAGGGAATGCCTCGCTCGACCGTACGCTGGTGCCAGACGGGCCTTCAATTGCCAGGCATCTCTGCGCATGAGGCAATGGCATTGCGTTATGATATGGGCACGGCATACGCGCAGATCGGAGAACCGGAGCGCGCCCTGGAGTGCTTCGGCGCGATCTTCAGGACCGATCCCAGTTATCGAGATGTCGCGCAGAGAATCGATGAACTCTCAGAACGGTCCTGACAGGCATGTGCTCAATGAGCTTGCCTCGGCCGGGCGAGCCGAGCGAGGAACGCCGGGAAAGGCTGCGCCCCCGGAAAGGCGTTACCTGGATCTGGCGCCTCGTGTACATAGTCTATTGCCTGGAAGTGGGCGGCTTTCTCCTGGTCCTTCCATGGTTCGGCATCTGGGACAATAACTATCTCCTGTACCGCTACTCGCTCATCCGGCCGATAGTGCACAACGCCTTTCTCAAAGGCGCCGTGGTCGGGCTCGGAATTGTCAATATTCTGATCGGAATTCAGGAAATTGCCAGCTTCAAAAAGAGCAGCAAGAGCTATTTTCCAAAATGATCGCCCGCTCCTCTACTACATCACCGATCGAAGCCAGTTGAGCGGAAAGTCGCTTACAACGATTGTACGGCGGATTGTTTCTGCCGGGGTGGACTTCGTTCAAATCCGCGAAAAGGACCTTCCCGACAGGCAAGTCTTCGAGATGACTCGCAAGATAGTGCGGCTGGCCGCAAACAGAAACTGCTTCGTGCTGGTCAATGGCAGGGCAGACATTGCCCTGGCTGCCGGGGCTCATGGCGTGCACCTGCCGTCGCGGGGTATGTCTCCCTCCGATCTGGCTTGGCTGCCACAGGGATTTCTGGTAGGTGTTTCGGTGCACTCCCTCGCGGAGGCACGGCTGGCCGAAAAGCACGGAGCGGATTATGTGTTGATGGGCCCCATATTTCCTACACCTTCCAAGCTTCTTTTCGGTCCGCCTCTGGGATTGGATTACCTGAGCCGCGCCTGCCTCTCGGTTTCCATACCGGTTCTTGCACTGGGGGGAATTCACGCCCGCCAGATCCCTCTCGTTCTAAGCGCCGGCGCCTCCGGGATTGCGGGGATCTCTCTGTTTCAGAAGGACCTGCTTTGTTCATCGAAGCCCCGAAGAGAATTGGCCCGCATCCTTCGCGAAATCCCTTCAAAGAGGAATCCACAATCCAGAATCCAGAATCCAGAAGTCAGAAAAAAGCGCGCCGTTTTGCGAGATTCCGGATTCTGAATTCTGGATTCCCGCATCCCTTTGCGTCTTTGTGGCTTTTTACTTAGTCTTGGTCTTGGATTTCCCCGGGAAGCGGGCTAAACCGGTTTCGGCTCCTTCTCGAGCCCCTCCGGTTATTTCAATGCCGCGGCTGACGAGGTTCCAGGCTTCCTCATTTTTTTTCTCCTCCGCCAGTCTTTTGAGGACCTGAAGGTCTTTGGAAGCTTTTTCTGTCGTGTCTTTCAGGTTTTTCAAGGCCTTGGAGAGTTTCTCCCGATCCGATGCGGGATTCTGAAACGAGTCGTCCACATTGAACATGACGCTGCGCACGATCCGGCAGTATCCTTCGAGCATCTCTTCAATGCTGAAGAACTCCAGCGGATCTCCCGGATTGGACTCCTGGCCGCGAAACCTCTCCTCGACTGTCTTCAGCCGCAAGGCTGCGGCGTCGAGGTAAAGCTTGACCCTTTTGTCCAGTTCCTGGGCTTCCTGAATCTTTTCGATCTCCTTTGGCGTCAAGAACTCCTTTGCCGGCAAAAGCGGCATGCCAATGCACGAGATTCCACAGGCCAGTACTGACAGGCAGATTCTCTGCACCACGGCTTTCATTTATGGGCAGCTCAGCTTCCGAAAAGAATGTCGACGAACTTCTTACGCACGTGGTCGAGGCGCGTCAACCAGGATTCAAAATCCTCCTGCTGATCGGCGGGGACCTGAAGCTTGCGCTCCTTGAGGTCGCCTATTGCCTTCCGCAAATGAATTTCGAACCGGATGAGATTTTTTGATTTCTTCTTGCGGCTGATGTTTTGCTCGATGTCCTGCTGCGCTTCGGACAGAAGATCCAGCCAGGAGCTCATCTCGGCGCCCACATCCTCGAACTGCTGCCGAAGGATCAGGTTGCGAATCGACCCGTAAATTCTTGAAGAGGCGGCCTCGTAAACGCGAATGCGATCCTCTACATTGGGTTCTCTCTCGAGTTGGTTCTTCTCGGCAGCTGTCAAAGGTTCGCTGACCCGCGCCTTTGAGTTCGAGGGCATTTCCTGGCTGACGACGGCGAGGATCAACGTCCACGCAAGAAGCATAAAGACCTACATCTTCGGAGGGACCTCGCAGCCGAGCAGGTCCAGCGCCTTCTGCAGTTGCCTGCGTACGAGATCGGCAACCAGAAGGAGGTGCTGTTTCCTCAGGGGGTCCGCTTCGGAAAGAATGTGGTATTTGTGATAAAACAGATTGAACCTTTGAGCCAGATGGAAGGCGTACTTTGCCAGCTGCGCGAGCTCCATCGTTTGCGTCACCTGACGGGCCACTTCGGGAAGCCGGGCGGCCTGGTACACCAGCTCCCAGATGTCGTCATGGGATTCAAGAAAATCCTGAAGCGCCGCGGCGTCCCGCTTTACGCTCTTCTCGTCCGTTCCTTCCGCTTCCGCCAGCTTTCGGAAGATGCTGTTGGCTCGAACGGCGGCATATTGCACGTAAGGTCCCGTTTCGCCGTCGAAGCTCAGGGCTTCCTTGAAGTCAAATGCGATTACCGTGTTGCGAGCAAAGCGGAGAAGAAAATACCGCAGCGCGCCGACTGCTATGATTGAAGCAACCGATCCGGCTTGTTCCTTGGGCAGATTATGACGGGATTGCACCTCTGCCAGCGCCTTGTCCAGCAGCGCATCCAGAAGATCGTCTGCCTTGACGCCCAGTCCCTTGCGCCCGGACACTTCGACGTAGGGACGCTTCCTGTCTTCGTCGGATAGGTCGAAACCAAGCTCCTCGCAGCACGCGGGACTGAGGGCGACGATCTCGTAAGAAAAATGGACGGAGTTTCTGGCTTGCTCCTCATACCCCAGAGCGCGCAGCCCTTGGAGCACGATGTTCTGCAGATAGGACTGCCGCGTGTCGATGACGTTGTAAACGCGCCGCGCACGGCCGAAAGCGGGGGGCTCGGCGCCAGGCACGTCTTCCGCGGAAGTGGTCCACAGGGTGTGACCACCCTCCGAGGCGAGAGGACGATAATAAAAATCAAGCCCGAGAAGTCCGAATTTCCACAGCTGGTAGGCAATGTCCTTGCCAACGTACGTGACGGTCCCGTCGGAGCGGACAATGATCTTTTCATCTTCCTCGGTTTCTCCACCGCCCGCCTCGGAAACCGTGTCGTCCCCGGCTCTCATCACCCAGCAGCCGCGATTCTTCCCCTCCTCTGCAAAGTAAATGGCCCCCTTCCCTTTGAGCATATGGAACGCTTTGTCCCAGAAATGCAGGTGCAGGATGTCGCTCTCTCGAGGGAGCAAATCGTAGCGGACGTTGATGCGCGCCATTGTAGCCAGGTGCGCTTGCGCAATCCGCATGGCGACGTGCTCCGCCAGCTCTGAGGTGGCATTATTTCCGGCCTCGATCGCCTGCAGAGTGAGGCTGCGCCATTTGAGATTGTCTTGCGACTGCTTGTAGAACTCGGCGACGCGGGCGTATACATCCCAGCAGTAGTAGTCGAATTTTCCGTCCTGGTCGATAACATCGGCCAGGGATTTCCCCTCCATACGCTCCAGGCCTACGACCACGTCGGCAACCTGGACGCCGGTGTTGTCGAGGTAGTTCTGCACTTCGACAGTATGGCCCAGGAAGCGCAGACAGCGAGCGAAAGAGTCGCCCAGCGCGGCATTGCGCAGGTGGCCGATGTGTGCCGCTTTATTAGGATTGATATTGGTGTGTTCGACAATGATTTTGCCGTCGAGATCAGGTTCTTCCGTCCTGCCGTAACGCTTGGCGTCGATACTCTCCGCTAAGCGCAGAGCCAGGAAGGCACGGTCGAGGTACAGATTGAGATACCCCCCTCCCGCGACTTCCGCTTTCCATACGCCGGGAACTTTGCGGGCCGCCATGGCCAGTTCCTGGGCGATGTCTCGGGGCGATCGCTTGATCCAGCGCGCGAGATCGAAGGCCACCGGCAGGGCCAGCTCCCCAAGCTCTATCCGCGGCGGCGTTGAGAAGTTAAGGCGCTCGTATTCTACGTGATATTGATCCCGGATGGTTTGAAGCAGAACCCTTTCAACGTCTCGCGATACGGTCGAGAGCATAAATCCTCGGCACCTTTTTACCACAAAGACGCGAAGGCGCGAAGAATCGACAGGATAACAGGATTGACAAGATGGACAGGATTAACAGGATAACGGAAAATCTCAGGACCTTTGCCGGATCAAATAAATGGACACAATTAGAAGAAGTGAGAGTCAATTCACGCTGCCGTGAACTCCTCAGAAGCAGTGGAGAATTTAATTCGTGTTAATTCGTGGAATTCGTGGTCGGTTTTATTGGCCACGAATTCCACGAATTTCACCAAAACGATCACTGCCCTTTGGATGCCATCGGTTTGAAATACAATTTTTAGCGGGCTCTCCGGCCGCGCTGTTTGACTCCCACCCCGAATAAATCCTCTGCCAGAAAGAATCCAGTTCATCCTGTTATCCTGTCCGAAAAATCCTGTCATCCTATCCTGCTATCCTGTCGGAGCCTTGACTTCACAGCCCCGCCAAACCTAGACTGCTTGAATATGCGCATCGTCTACCTGGAGCCGTTTTCGGGAATCAGCGGCGACATGATGCTGGGCGCCCTGTTGGACCTCGGGCTCGATTTTGAGCAGCTCGAAGGGCAGCTTCGACTGCTGGAATTCGGCGGGTTTGATATTTCGAGGCAGAAGTGCTCCAGGGCGGGAATCCAGGCTACTCGATTTGTAGTGACCGTTCCAGAAAGCGATTCATTAACCCACGGCGCGGGGCATGAGCACCGGAGCTTTCGCCAGATCCGCGAAATCATATCAAGCAGCGGTCTCTCGGCCTGGGTGAAGGAAAAATCCATTGAAGCTTTTTGCGGATTGGCTGAGGCCGAGGGTAAAATCCACGATAAGCCAACGGACGAAGTTCACTTCCATGAGGTTGGAGCTGTGGATTCCATCATTGACATCGTCGGGACGATGATCTGCATGGAGCGTCTGGCGCCTGCCACAGTCCTATCCTCCCCGGTGAACCTCGGGCAGGGGACGGTCGAATGCCGGCACGGGACATATCCTGTACCCGGTCCCGCTACTCAAGAACTTCTTAAAGACGTGCCCACCTATTCGAATTCCGTCGCGGGAGAGCTTACGACGCCAACGGGGGCCGCGCTTCTCGCGACCCTCGTGGACCGGTACGGCCCTCGGCCCCTGATGAAGATCCAATCTACAGGGTACGGAGCGGGCGCCCGGGATTTCAAGGCGAGCGCCAACGTGCTGCGAGTGACGATAGGCGAAGAGGTCGAGACGCGGGAAGAAGCTGAGGAGGCCATGCGACTGATAGCGCTGAAGCCCGGCGAGGAAGAGGTTCTCGTCATCGAGTCGGCGATCGACGATATGAATCCGCAGATCTTCGGATACTTCCAGGAGAGGGCATTGAAGGAGGGAGCTCTGGACGTGTACGTGACGCCCGTTCAGATGAAGAAGAACCGTCCAGGCTTTCAGCTTACAGTCGTTTGCGCTCCATCAAGTCTGGATTCGCTCGCGCGGTTGATATTTGCTGAAACCACGACGATCGGCATAAGATTCAGCCTCGCGCAACGCAGAACGCTCCGGCGCGAATACCGCCAGGTGCAGACCGAATACGGAACGGTTACTGTCAAGATTTCCTCCCTCGACGGCCAGCGGATGAATTTTGTCCCCGAATACGAGGACTGCCGGCGGCTGGCTGAAGAAAGGGGAGTCGCCCTGAAGGAAGTTCAAGCAGCCGCGACCCGGGCTTATCTTGAGGTCGCCGGCTAAGCGTAATTACCTTAATAGATTCCTTAGCGTATTTGCGTCTTAGCGGTGAATGCCATCCTGATAGAATAGAAAGGTCAAAATGTCGCAAGAAAACTCCAATCCGCCGGCAAACAGCGGTGTGCGAGACGAGGTTCGCCAGGTGGTTGCCGGGATAGCAGAAGCTTATGATGGCGCCACCCTGCTCAACCGCAAGGTCGTCGTCGTGGTCAACCTGAAACCGGCGAGACTCATGGGAGTTGAGTCGAATGGAATGATAGTGGCCGCATCGGTGGATGGAAGGCCGGTTCTTGCGACCTTTACCGAAGAAGTGCCCAACGGCTCTCTTCTTAAATAGCTTTTCCATTCTGATCTCCTTTCATGATCGCCGACTCCCACGCCCACCTGGACATGCCTCAGTTTGACGCCGACCGGCCTGAGGTGATCCAACGCGCGCGCGAAGCGGGTGTGGAACTTCTGTTGACGATCGGGAGCGCGAATCCGCGGGAATCATCGGTCGAGAAAGCTCTGGCCCTGGCGCTGGAACATGATTTCATCTACGCAGCCATAGGCGTGCATCCTCACGATGCGCGGCTGGTAGAAGAGGCGTACTGGAAAAAGATGGAGTCCTGGGCCGAGCATCCAAAGGTGGTCCTTTGGGGAGAGATAGGCCTGGATTACTATTACGACAATTCCCCTCGCGACGCACAACGGGAGGTGTTCCGCCGGCAGTTGCGCTTGGCGCAAGAGCGGGGGTTGCCGGTGTCCATCCATTGCCGGGATGCCTGGGCAGACTTGTTGGACATCCTCCGCCAGGAGTGGCGGAAGAGTGAGCTCGGAGGGATACTGCACAGTTTTACGGGCGCGCCGGAGCACGCGAGCGAATGCGCCGCTCAGGGATTTCTGATCTCCTTCTCCGGCATCGTGACCTTCAAGAGTGCGGACCGGTTGCGGGACGCGGCTCGCGGTGTTCCCCTCGACCTTATTCTGGTGGAGACCGATGCGCCATTTCTGGCCCCAATGCCACATCGTGGAAAGCGGAATGAGCCGGCGTTTGTAGTCGATGTCGCCCGCGGTCTGGCGTCCACTCTGGGCGTGCCTTTCGAGGAGCTCGCGCGCCAAACGACCTCCAATTTACGTCGCCTTTTGAGGTTCGAAAACGGTGACCTGTGATAAGATGCCGCTTCTCGGGGAGCCACGCGTCAGGACACGTTTGATTGACATGGTCTTAGAGAGTGCGATTTGAATCCGCAAGAAATCTTCAAACTGGTCGAGGAAGGACTCGCGGAGGTCGAACGCGAGCTGGAGCGGCACTCGCACTCGAACGTTCAGCTCGTCGACCGCATCTCCCGCTACATACAGGACAGCGGCGGAAAGCGCATCCGGCCTGCCCTGCTTCTGCTTACCTCGCAGATGTGCGGTTATCAGGGACCGGTCGTCTATCGGCTGGGGGCCGTAGTGGAAATGATTCATGCCGCCACCTTGGTTCACGACGATATCATCGATGACGCGAAAGTAAGGCGGGGCCGCCCCTCCGTGAATGCGCAGTGGGGGAACGAGATCACCGTCCTGATGGGGGACTGGCTCTACATGACCGCGTTTCATCTTGCCCTGAGAGAGCGGCACTTCAAGATCCTTGACATCCTGACGGAAGTGACGCGCAAGATGATCGAGGGCGAGCTGATTCAACAGGACCTTAATGGGAGTATGGACGTGACGGAGGAGCAGCATCTGGACATCTCGATGCGAAAAACCGCCTTTCTCTTTTCCGCGTGCGCGCAGATCGGGGGGATCCTCAGCTCGGTCAGCGAGCAACACCAGGAGTATCTTGACCGCTACGGCCTGAACATCGGAATTGCCTTTCAGATGGTGGATGACGTGCTGGATTTCACGTCGACGGAGAGCACGCTGGGCAAGCCCGTGGTGAGCGACCTGAAGGAAGGGAAGCTCACCCTTCCTCTCATTTACCTTATGCAGGAAGGGGAACCCCAACATCGAGAGTTGGTAAGAACCGTGCTGCGCGAGAATGGCTTTGGCAGCGTAAACAAGGAGGCCATCGTGGACCTGGTCCGCAAATACAAAACCGTGGATCGGGTTATGGATAAGGCGCACCAATATGCGCGTGAGGCCAAGCAATACCTGCTCCACTTTCCAGAGTCCCGGGCGCGCGAGGCGCTGACCACGATCCCCGACTACATCGTGGAAAGAGACCGCTGAAAGCAGTCGGGCAGTCAGCAGTGGGCAGTCGGCAGTGAGCGGTAGGTTCGCTGTTTTCTGCCTTCCGTCTCCGTACCCACCGCCCATTGCCGGCGGCAAGCTGTCTGGAATGGTCCGTCGAGCAATGCAACTGCCGACCGTGGTTCAAAGCCTACAATCCGCCACTACATCGTAGAAAGGGACCGCTGACGCGGCAGTCGGCTGCCCACTGCAGACTGCCTACTGTAGTTTCAGGGCCGCTTGGCGGGTGGTGCGGCGGGAATGTCTTCCACGAAGAGCTTTCTGCGTGGCGTGGGATTCGCTTCGCGGCCGTCTCCCAGGGTTAGCTGGTCGCTGGGTTCACCAGTCGCGAACTTCTCCACGGGTTTGTCTTTCAACACCTCGCGCATGTACTGGATCCATATAGGGAGGGCAACTCTGGCTCCAGCTTCCTTGTCTCCCAGGCTTTTTTTAGTGTCAAAGCCGACCCAGACAGCCGTGGTCAGCGAAGGGGTGAATCCTACGAACCAGGCATCCGTGAAGTCGTTGGTAGTGCCCGTCTTTCCTCCAATCGGCCGCCCGAGCGATCTGGCAGCGGTGGCGGTTCCGTTCTGTACCACGTTCTGCAACATTTCCAGCATCTGCTCGGCGATTTCCGGTTCCAAAACCTTCCGGATTTTCGGTACTGTCTCTTCTTGCTTCACGCGGTCGTAGTCCTCCACGCGCCGAATGAAATAAGGTTTGGCCTGCTGGCCCAGCATGGGGAACACGGTGAAAGCCGAGGTCATCTCGAGAGGGGTCGCTTCGCAAGCGCCGATCGCCAGCGGAAGATACGCCTCCATGGGGCCCGTGAGCCCGAAGCGGCGCGCCATGATCACCACGTTCTTGATTCCAATCGAGGAGGCGACCTTGACCGTGGGAACGTTTCTGGACTCGGTCAAAGCCTCGCGGATCGTGATAGGTCCCTTGAACTTGCCGTCATAGTTCGCCGGGCTCCAGACTCTTCCCAGAGCATCGGTGAAACTGACAGGCGTATCGTCGACGGGGCTGTCGGGGCTCATGCCATTTTCGAGCGCGGCGGAATAAACAAAGGGCTTGAACGTGGACCCGGCCTGGCGGAGCGCCTGCGTAGCTCGGTTGAATTCGCTGGCTTCAAAGTCGTATCCGCCCACCATCGCCTTGATTTCACCCGTGGAATTCTGGATCGTGATGAGAGCTCCCTGCACCTGCGGAGTCTGGTCCAGAAGCGCGGATGCAGTTTTCCCGTTCGCATCGAGTGAGACGATCTGCAGCTTCACCAGGTCTCCCGCCTTCAGGATCGCGGCGGGCGACTTTGCCTTGGTCCAGACGATCTCTTTCGCCCCCAACGCGGCCGTGTATTTGCCCACCCGAACGGTGGCTTCCGATTTTCCGGCATTCACCACAAGCCCGGTGACAATGTCTCCTGGGCGGAGCATATTCCGCCAGTCCGGGTGGGTGTAGGTTTCCAGGCTCGCGGGCGGTTGCCGGAGGATGTTGTCGATGGGTCCCCGCCACCCATGCCGCTTGTCGTAATCCCGGAGGCCATCGCGCAGAGCCTTGTTCGCAGCCTCCTGCATGCCGATGTTGAGCGTGCTGTACACGCGCAAGCCCCTGCGCCAGATGACATCCGTCGAATACTTGTCGGCCAGCGACTGTCGGACCCACTCGACGAAATAGGGGGCCAGGTCCTCTCGCCGCCGTGGTTTCAGTGTGATCGGTTTCGCCTTGGCCTCGGCCGCCAGTTTGGCCGAGATCATCCCTTCCGCTACCATCCGCTCGAGAATGTAATTGCGCCGCGCGAGCGCCGCGTCAGGATGGAAGATTGGCGAGTACATCCGGTGGTTTCGCGGAAGGCTGGCCAAAAGCGCGCATTCTTCCAGCGCAAGATCCTTGAGCTGCTTTCCGAAATAAAAATCGGCGGCGGCGGCGACACCGTAAATCCCAAGCCCGAGGTAGTGCTGGTTGCAGTAGAGAGTGAGGATCTGTCTCTTGGAGTAGCGCCGCTCGATTTTCCATGCCAGGAGGATCTCCTTTATCTTGCGATCGAAGGCCTTCTCCGGGCTGAGAAGCAGCAGCCGCGCCAGTTGCTGCGTGATCGTGCTTGCGCCTTCCGCCTTGCGCATGGCAACGATGTCCTTGTAGGCGGCGCGCAGCATCGCGTAGTAATTGATTCCGGAGTGGTGGAAAAACTGGTTGTCTTCGGCGGCCAGGAGAGCATTCAAATAATAAGGGGGGATGTCTTCCCACGAAATGATGATGCGCCGCTCTACCGCGAACTCGCCGATGACTTTATTGTCATCGGAATAAATATCGGTGATGACGTCGGGTCTGTAGTCCTCCAGGCTTTGGATCCTTGGTAGGCTGTAGTTGTATCCCACCAGGATACCCGCCACAACACCCACGAACGCGAAGCAGAGAAGGGAAAAACCGTAGAGAACCAGCAGCCAGGCGGGAAGTTTGTCTGTCTTTTTCCTTGGAAGAAAAGGTGCGCCGGGCGCCATGGCCGGAAAATTATACCACGTGTCTCCGGCGTTCCTCAGGAACCAATCGCGGATGGGTGCAATTAGGAAGTCAATTCACTCTGCTGTGAACTCCTCAAGCTGTGGAGAATCTAATTCGTGTTAATTCGTGGCGGCTTTATTTATTGGCCACGAATTCCACGAATTTCAAAACGATCACTGCCATTTGGATGGGTTTGAAATACAATTTTTCACAGTCTCTCCGGCCGCGCCGCTTGACTCCCACTTTCTAATTGCACCCTTCGCGGACTCACAAAGAGTTTTCTCTCTCTTCTGCGAGGTCCTCTCGCCCGGCAGAGTTTGTCGCGCGGTTATCCAAAAACGTAACCCTTGTGACGATGACCTCGGTTGTGTAATGTTTCTCCCCGGGAGGCTTCTCCCAGGATCGAGTCCTCAACGAGCCCTCAATACAGACGAGATTGCCTTTCCGCAGATACTGGTTGCACAGTTCGGCGGTTTTCCCCAGGGCTACGATCCGGTGCCAGTCCGTTGTCTTCTGCGTGCCTCCGTTGCCGTCGGTCCTGAATTGGTTGGTGGCGATGCTGAAGTGGGACACGTGGATCCCGCTTCCGGTCACACGATCCTCGGGATCAGCGCCAAGGCGCCCGATGAGGATCACTTTGTTGATGGTCCCCATGTCTCTTTCTCCTGCCGCGGGTCCGGTCATTGGTCTGCGGTCGTCATCGCTGCCGGACTCTGGCTCATTCATCGGCTGTCTAGCTAATCTAACGGACCACCCCGGCGTGTGAGCGAAACTTTTTTGCGGCAGCTCGTGTTCGCAAGAAAGACGACTCAGGTCTGGTCGCTTTTGCTTCCTTTGAAAAGCGCGCCGTAGACAAGCGCGGCGAGACCCGCAATCTCTCCTATAGCTGCACCGCCCAGCCAATCCAGGAATTTCTGATCGAGGTTAAATCCCCAGAAACGAAATCCCTGTAAGAATATGACGGCCATAGTGGAAAACAGCAGCCCGCCGTACGCTACAAAGAGAAATTTGACGGACAGTCGTTGGAGAGCCATTGTGTGGAATGCGGTTTCGCGCTCGATGATTTGTCTTGGGCTGAGTTTTTCTTGCTCTTTTAGAAAAGCATCGGGCACTGGCAACCACTCCACCGACGCAAAAAAGGAGAGAGGGGGGGCCCCCTCTCTCTTTTTTGCAGGACCCTGGAGAAGGTGCTTAGGCAGTTTCTACCGCAGGCTCCCTCTCGCCCACCGTCACGTTCTCCAGAGCAGGCATGACGATTTCCTTGAATTTCTTTTCTCGCTCGTCCACTGAAGCGATTATGCGTCCGCTTCTTTTCTCCTTTACTGCCCACTCCAGAAGAGTCAGAGCGTTGTTAAACAAGTCTTTCTTTGTCCGTATGCCCGTCTTCTCCATCAAAGCTTCCAGTTCCTTATTCCTGTCTTCCGAGAGCTCAAACTGAATTCTAGTCATTCCCATAGTTAATCTCGACTCGAGCTGAAGTTTTACTGTTCTACGGAGGACACCACCTCCACGTCTTCGGCTATTTCCTTGGCAATAAACAACTTGACTTCAATTCTAACCACACCTTCCTTCTCTATCTCAATCGAGTATTCTCTCTCGATGTATGAGAGGGCTTTCCGGCGGGACTGTCTTCCCGCGAGGTTATTTGGGGCATTCATTTGGGTTAACCTCCGACGAATCTAGTCATCCTCTTTCCCTCCCAGGTGGTTGTTATGTGTATTTTACATTCTTTTTATACTTATTTTATGAGTTAAAATGATACAGCGCGCTGATCCCTTGTCAAGAGAGATCTTAGGGTGGACATCCGCGTGATCCTAGTTAACCAAGCGTAACTGAGGCACGGTCCAAGAAATAGGGTTGACACCACCGTTGGCCGGGTCATAGAATCCGCCCAGAAAATATCAATTTTCGATGCCTTCGAATCGCAGGGTGACAGTGGCGAACCTGCTTTTCACAATTCCCGAGCGTACGCCGGGTTCTGTCCGAATTCGTCCGCGAGGAGGATCTCCATGTCTACGCTAGAAATGCGGAATGGGGTGGTGCTGTATGGTTCGGTATGTATAGCCTTGGTCCTGGCGCTGATGGTGCCACACAACGCTGAAGCGCAGGTACTCTATGGCTCGATCGTAGGGGACGTCAGGGACGCAAGCGGTGCGGCCGTCCCGGGGGCCACCGTCACCGTTACCAACAAGGGAACCAACCTGACTCGCCAGGCCATCACCGATGAGACGGGTGGTTACAGGTTTACCGACCTTCCGACCGGGACCTACAACCTGAACGTCGGCCAACCGGGCTTCAAGACGTTCGACCAAACGGACGTTCCCGTCAGCCTCAACAACGTGACGCGAGTGGATGTTGCCTTGCAGGTCGGCGCAGCGGACGAAACGGTCACGGTGACGGCGAAGCCGCCGGCCCTGCAGACAGACACGTCGGAGGTGCACGTTGCGGTCGCCGCCAACGAGTTGGAAAATCTTCCGGTGCCGCTGGGCCGGAACTACCAACAGATTTTTCGACTGCTGCCCGGCATCGCGCCGCCTGCGAATTCGCACTCGATCCCTACCAACCCGGCGCGGTCGCTGGAGTTCACGGTCAATGGAACGAGCGACGACCAGAACAACACGCGCATTGACGGCGTCAGTTCCACGCATGTCCAACTCCCGCACGTGGTCTCCTACATCCCGACCCTCGAATCGATCCAGGAGGTCAACGTTGTCACGAACAGTTTCGACGCCGAGCAAGGCCTGGCGGGTGGCGCCGCCGTCAACGTCCAGACCAAGAGCGGAACGAACGAGATGCATGGATCGGCGTTTGAATATCACACCGATCAGCACCTGAAGGCGTGGCCCATGATGTTCGACGATGCCGCCTTGAATACCGGCAACAAACCGAAACTGATCTACAACCAGTACGGCGGCACTGTCGGCGGGCCGATCAAAAAGGACAAGGTCTTTTATTTTGCGAGTTACGAAGGGACGGGTGATCACCGAACCGTTCAGAGGACCGTGACGGTGCCCACGCCGGCCATGAAAAAGGGGGACTTCTCGGAGTCAACGACACCCATCTACGACTACACGACCGGCAATCCCCAAAACGCCACCGGCCGTATCCCGTTCTCCGTCTCCCCGGGCGATCCCAACTACGCCCTTTGTAATACGGCCACCAACCCGACATGCCTCAATATTCTTCCTGCCAGCCGGATGGACCCGATTGCGCGGAAAATCACAGCCTTGATTCCGGACCCCAATATCTCGAGGTTGAGGAACAACTATTTTGTGTCCGGCCCTTTCGCTTTCGACCGTCACCAGGTCGACTCGAAGGTCGATTGGAACGCGACGCCCAAACTCAATCTGACTGGCACCTTCGGTGTTCTCCATTACACTGACACCGTTCCGACGGTGTTTGGCGAAGCACTCGTGGGACGGCCTATCGGCGGCAGCAGCAACCCCGGGCACGGGCACGGGAACACCTACCGGCTCACAGTCATGGGCACCTATGCCTTCACTCCCAAATTCCTCATGGATGCCCACTTCGGCTGGGCGCGCCAGGGAACTGCTTCGGAGCAGCCGGCCCTTGGCAAAAACATCGGATCGGAGGTGCTGGGAATCCCCGGAACCAATGGCAAACGTGCATTCGAGAGCGGGTGGCCCGAATTTGACTTCAAGGCTGGAGACGACTTCGCGACCTTGGGAGTCGACAACAACTTCATGCCCTATTACCGGCACGACCCGCAGTATCAGTATGTGGCAAATTTCAATTGGCTGAAGGGGACCCACAACATACGGTTTGGTACCGACCTCTATCGCATGGGCTTGAACCAGACCCAGGCGGAGTTTATCAGCGGCGCCTATGGGGCGCAGGGCGGCTTTGATTTCCGGAGGGGCATCACCGCACGCTGCGAGGAACTGAGCCCTTCCGGGCTCTGCAACGTGACTTCCGATACCTCCCGGTTCAACAGCTTTGCGGCCTTCATGCTGGGCCGGGCCGGCTTTGCCGGCACGACGCTCCAGGTCCCCGATGTGTACCACATCCGCGCCTGGCTGCTCAGCGCCTACGCTCGCGACCGCTGGAACATCACTCCCAAGCTCACGCTCGATTATGGGCTTCGATGGGAGTACTTCCCGGTGCCGACCCGTCCCGACCGGGGCATCGAGCGGTATGACCCAACCACGAATAAGGTCCTGATCTGCGGCGTCGGCTCCGTACCCGAGGACTGCGGCATTGATGTGAGCAAGAAACTCTTCGCCCCTCGTGTGGGGCTGGCCTATCGTGTCACCAACACCTGGGTCGTCCGGTCCGGCTACGGCCTCACCTTCGATCCTTACGAAGCCATGGAGCTCCTGCGCGCCAATTACCCGCTTCTCATCGCGCTGAATCTCGAAACCCCTAACGCTCTATTTCCTGCCCGCTCATTGTCCCAAGGGATCCCGGCCATCACGGTGCCCGGAGTCGGAAACGGGGTCATTGACATCCCGAGCGACGTGGGCTGGCAGGGTTTACCCCAGAACTTGCACCGGGGTTACATCCAGTCGTGGAATCTTACCGTGCAGAAAGAGCTCCCCTGGGGCTTCACGGGGCAGGCGGGATATGTGGCTACGCGGTCGGTCCGGCAGTTGGGCTTCCTGGACATTAACGCCGGCCAGGTGATCGGGGCGGGCGAGGCGGGAAGGCCGCTTGTTTCCCAATTCGGCAGGGTGGCGGGGACGACGCTCGTTCAGCCTACCGGCACAGGCCACTACGACTCCCTGCAGGCCCAGATGCAACATCGCTTCGGACAGGGCCTCGGGTTGACAATCAATTACACCTGGTCCCGGGCCATCAGTCCTAATGAAAACAGTTCCTTCACGCCCAACATCCAGGCGATCCCGTACCTGAGCCGGAACCGGGCGCTCATCAGTACGGATCGCACTCACAACCTCGGCATTATGAACATCTGGCAGTTGCCCTTCGGGAAGGGCAGGCGCTGGCTGGGCAACGGAGGACCATTTTCTGCCATTCTGAGTGGGTGGCAAACCAACAGCCTTATCAGTGTCCTGAGCGGCGCGCCCTTCACCGTCACCGCCGACGACACCTCCTTGAATATGCCGGGAAGCAACCAGACCGCCGATCAAGTAAAACCTACGGTAAAAAAACTCGGAGGGGTGGGGCGTGGGAATCCCTATTATGATCCGGCAGCCTTCGCGGAAGTCACCGAGGCGCGCTTCGGGAATGTAGGATTCAACAGTCTGCGCGGGCCGGGTCTCTTCAACTGGGACTTCGGCCTGTTCCGCGAGTTCGCTTTTTCCGAGCGATGGAAACTGCAGTTTCGAATGGAATCCTTCAACTTCACCAACACACCGCACCTCGACCTTCCTGACGGTAAAATTGCCGATGGGGAAGATTTCATGACTATCACGGGCACGACAAACCTGGCCCGCGAAGGGATCGATGAGCGGCAGTTCCGCTTCGGTCTTCGTATCCTCTTCTGAGCTTCCCCTGTTCGGAGTTCAGGCTTTAGCCTGCTCGGGCGCAGTGTAGTCGAAACTTGGCACAAGTGAGTTCGTAGGCGAAATGACCAATGACCAATGGCCGATGACAAATGACAAATAGACCGAGTGGCTTGCCCCAGGATTTGTCATCTGTCATTGGTCATTGATCATTTGTCATCTTCAAGAAATTCCCCTTCTCGCGATTTGCTACCGGGGCTCGTGGCAATACGAGCAATCGAGGCTTGCTTTCTTCTCGCGGTGGCAGTTCATACAACCGCCCATCGTGATGTCCCCCTTGCGATACAACTGATCACGCTCCGCGACCTGCCCGTGGCATTCGGCGCAGGTGTTCCCTGATTCGCTGTGGGCTCGATGGCTGAAGTAGACGTACGCGGGGATCTCGTACACGCGCGCCCACCGGATCTCGCGGTCTTCTTTTGCGAACGCCGCGAGCTTCTGCACTGCCGGACTGTCCGTCTTGATCGCCGAATGGCACGCCATGCACGTGGAGGGTGGTGCGATTCGCATCATCTCGCCCGGGTCGGGATTCGGATGACACCCCTTGCACTGCAGTTGCAGGTTCCCGGCGTGCATCTTGTGGCTGAAGGGAATCGGTTGCTGGGGGGGACTCGGGGCGACCTGCCTTGAGGTTTGCGTCGAAGCGGCTTCCCTGATGCAGAAGACCGCGGAGAAAGCGAGGAAAGAAGCCCGGCGGAGTCTCACAGATTTCCCGCGCGCATCTGTTCGGCGAGGTATTCCGATGCGCGCATCGACAACGACAGAATCGTAAGCGTCGGGTTCTGCGAACCCCCGGTGACGAAGCTGCTGCCATCGACAACAAACAGGTTCTTGACGTCGTGGCTCTGGTTCCACTTGTTGAGCACGCTGGTCTTGGGATTGTCCCCCATCCGGCACGTGCCCAGCTCGTGGATGCTGTAGCCCGGCGGGTGCATCTTGTCGCTCCTGGCCAGCACTTCGAAGCCCGCCGCCTGGCAGACCTCGCTGTAGGTGTCGATCGCGTCCTTGGCCATGTTGAACTCGTTGTCGGTGTAGCGCGCCTCAAAGCGAAGGACCGGGATGCCCCAGGCATCCACAACGTTCTTGTCGATCCTCGCGTGGTTTTCAAAGCGCGGCAGCACCTCTCCCATCGTCGTGAACGACATGGCCGATCCGCGGTAACTTTCCAGCGCCTTCTGCAATTCCTCGCCGTAGGCAGGGATGTACTTCGCATCGGGCGTCCCGCCGGCGCCGAAATCGGCCGCGTATCCGCGGATGAAGTTCTTCTCTTTCGTTTTTAGATTTCGGAACCGGGGAATGTAACCGCCGCCTCCAAAACCTGCGCGCGGGGCGGCGTTTCCGCGCGCCGCCGGGACGATTGCCACGACGCTCTGGGTGATGTAGAACTGGTCGTGCAGGTAGTGGCCCAGCACCCCGCTCGAGTTTGCGATTCCGGAGTTCAACAAGATACGCGTGCTTTCGAGGCACGACGCTCCGAGCACCACGACACGCGCCTTCGCGTGCATTTCACGACGCGACTGGCGCTCCAGGAAATTCGCCCCGTCCGCCAGGCCCGTGTTCTTGTCGATGGTAATCTCGCGAACCACCGCGTTGGGAACTATCGTCAGCTTTCCGGTCGCCAGCGCGTCGGGCAGCAGCAGATTGAAGGAGCTGGCGAACTGGCCGCGACCCAGCGAGCGGCGAATTTTGGTGACCGGAATACCCCGCTCCTTCGCCGCCGCCATGAAGCGCTGCACGTGTTCGTGATAGGGCGAGTTGTCTTCGAGGAAGACGCCGTCGGGAAGCTGCGCCAATCCCTCCTTGCGCCCGCTCACCCGGAAGATCGGCTCCACCTTGTCGTAATAGGGCGCGAGATCCGAGTAGCCGATCGGCCAGTTGTCGCCAAAGCCGTCGTGATCTTTGGCCTTGAATTCATAGTCGCTCAGGCGGAAGGACATTCGCGCCCAGAAGAGCGACTTGCCGCCGATCATCCGCACGCGCACCCAGTTGTAGGGCTCCTCCGGATCGTGCGTGTATGGAACCTGGGTCTCATCCACCCATTGATTGGCGTTGAATTCATTCGCCTGAACCACGTGCGGCAGCCTTCCCGGCTTGCCGAACCCGCGGTAGGGGAGCTCGTGGACGGCTTTGGTCACGCGCTGGCGCGGGAAATCGACCAGCGGGCCGGCATCCAGCATCAGGCAGGAGATCCCCTTCTGGGTCAGTGTGTGGGCGGCCATACCACCGGATGCCCCGGAGCCGATGATAAGAACATCGTATTCTTTCGCCGGCATTGGGTTTCCTCGATATCTAATCGATGGGAAGCCAGTACTGATTGAAACCACCCGGGCGGCGGCCGCCGCTCGCCAAACCGGCGGCGCTCCATTCGGGAGAGTTCATGGTCGCGGTCCGGATGTCCTGCTTCGCCGCATGGAGAAAGCGCGCCAGCGCGTCGGCGGGCGGCTCCGGCGTCCAGGGTTCGCGCAACGGGGCGAGGAGCGCGGCGGCCTCGGAGGCGTCTGCCTCCGCAAAGGTTTTGTCGAAGCGCTTCTTCGCTTGAGCGTTGAGGGCGTCCAGACCCGTCTGGTAGAGCTGCTGGCGCTCCGGCAACGATTGTCCAATCAGGAAATCCAAAAACTCAGGCGCGTGCGCCTCGACCGCCCCCGGAGCGCCGTTGATCGGCGGCATGAGGATGCCGCTGAGCTGCCGCAACGCCGCAAATTGCGTGGTGGTGAAAAAGCGCGGCATCATCTGCGCCGCGGTGTCGGAGAGCG
>WNGG01001152.1_pt1 | contig 29728 bp, 18 predicted proteins | sample 5400661 | NCBI WGS metagenome assembly WNGG01 (sample SAMN13153372, study PRJNA577476) | soil metagenome | isolation source: 100 cm soil or saprolite under Garry oak tree replicate 1 | place: USA:California | collected 2016-06-15
CAGGCACGACCCCGGGGGATACGCGCGCTGGATGGAGAGACGCCTCGACGAAGGGGCCCGCCTTGTCGGCGGCTGCTGCGGCACGACTCCGGAGCACATCGCGGCGCTCCGCGCGCTCCTGGAGTCCCGGCGCTAACGGAGGCGGCCGCGGCGCCAGTCGCGCAGGATCTCGCGCGCCGCGTTGTGGCCGGCGGCCCCCATCACGCCGCCCCCCGGGTGGGTGCAGGCGCCGCACAGGTAGAGCCCCCGCACCGGCGTGCGGTAGTCGGCCCAGCCCGGGACCGGCCGCATGAAGAAGAGCTGGTCGAGCCCCATGTCTCCCTGGAAGATGTTGCCGTGCGTGAGCGAGAAATCGCGCTCCAGGTCGAGCGGGCTGATGACCTGGCGGTGCACGACCGCGCTCTTGAAGTTCGGCGCGTAGCGCGCGAAGATCTCGGTCACCCTGTCGCCGAACTTCTCCTTCTCGGTGTCCCAGCTCCCTTCCTTCAGATCGTAGGGGGCGAACTGGCAGAAGACCGACATGATGTGCCGCCCCTTCGGGGCGATCGAGTCGTCATAGACCGTGGGGATGACCGCCTCGAGGAACGGCTCGGAGGACCAGCGCCCATACTTCGCCTCGTCGTAGGCGCGTTCCATGTAGTCGAGCGACGGGCAGATGTCGATCGTGCCGGCGTGCTGGGGGCCGGGCCTCGTCCCCGGCAGGGCGCTGAAGCTCGGCAGCTCGGCGAGCGCGTAGTTCACCTTGACCGACGAGCCGGTGATCCGGAACTGCTCGACGCCGCGCGCGAACTCCTCCGGGAGGTCCCGCTTCGGATCGAGGAGCCGCAGGAAGGTGACCTTCGGGTCGGCGTTCGACACGACGAGGCGCGCGCGGACCTCCTCGCCCCCCCGGAGCGCGACGCCGCGGGCGCGGCCGTCGGCGACCAGGATCCGCTCGACCGGCGCGTCGCAGCGGATCGTGACGCCACGCGCGCGAGCCTCGGCGGCGATGCACTCCGAGACCTGCCCCATTCCGCCGCGCACCACTCCCCAGCAGCCGCGCATCCCGTCCACCTCGCCCATCACGTGGTGGAACAAGACGTAGGCCGTGCCGGGGGTGCGCGGCCCGGCGAAGGTGCCGATCACCGCCTGGCCGCACAGGAGCGCCTTCAGCTCCTCCGACTCGAACCAGGAGTCGAGGAAGTCCTTGGCGCTGCCGACCATGATGTCGACCTCGCTGTAGAGATCCTTCTTCAGCCGGCGAGCGAGACGGCCGAGGCGGAAGAGCGCCAGGAGGTCGCGCGGGCGCGATGACGTGGGATCGGGCGGCGTCCTCATCAGGAGAGGCTCGACGAACTCGGAGAGACGATTGAGCGTCCGCTCGTACTCCTCGTACACCTCGGCGTCGCGCCGGGAGAACTTGCGGATCTCCTCGCGCGTCTTCGCGTAGTCGTTCCAGATCATGAGAGACCGGCCGTCGGGATACGGCTGGAAATAGGGGGGGTCCTGGGGGTAGATCGTCAGCCCGTGTCTCTTGAGGTTGAGATCGCGCACGACCTCGCGGCGGAGCAGTGAGATGACGTAGGCGGCCGTCGAGACCCTGTAGCCGGGCCACGGCTCCTCGGTCACCGAGGCGCCACCGACGTAGGGCCTGCGCTCGAGGACCAGCGTCCTCAGGCCGCGCCCCGCCAGGTACGCGGACGTCACGAGGCCGTTGTGGCCGCCGCCGACGATGACCGCGTCGTAGATGTCGGACATGAGAGGGCGCAAGGCTAGCGCCGCCGACACGCGCGCGTCAAGCGGCTGGGCCGTCCCGAGCCGGCCGTCTCGCGCGATCTCTCGGGCCCGGGACGCGCTCGACCGGGCGCCAGAGCCGAGAGCCCATCGCGCGAAAGTCTCTTGACACCACCGCGTTCCCGCCGTACCTACAGGCTCAAAGCTCTTTCGCTACAGCAAGAACCCAGCCGAGGAGCAAAGGAGGGCATCATGCGGCGAGCGTGGAACGCGGTCTTCCTTGTGTTCGAGGGGCTCTCTCTCGGCGCGGTCGTGACACTGTCGGCGGCCCAGGTGTCGACATCGTCGCCGACCGGGGTCTCGTTCGGCAAGAACATCCGGATCAGCGGCGACGATCCGAACGGGCTGAACCAGAACGAGACGGCCATTGCCGTGAATCCGAGCGATTCCACCAATCTCGTGGCGGTCTTCCAGGAGCGGGTCACGCGGAGCAGGCCGCTGAACTGTCTCTTCGCCTTCTCCACCAACAGTGGCCGGACCTGGACCCTCGGCGGCCGCGGGCCGCTGGAAAAGGGCGGAGACTTCTGCTTCGATCCGTCGATCACCGCCGATGCGGCGGGGAATTTCTACTTCTCGTACATCGACGCCGATCTCACCGTGCCGGGCAGCGACTTCGACCTGGTGGTGGCCAAGTCGACGGACGGCGGACGGACTTTCGCGACCTTCTCGATCGCGGCCGACAACGTCCCCGGCGACTCGACGACTCCGCGCCCCGACAAAGACATCGTCACGGCGGATACCCAGCCGGGCAGCCCCTTCCGAGGGAGCCTCTACCTCGGGTACACGAACCTCACGCTGGCGGGGGTCGAAGTGAGCGTCGTCGTTTCCGGGGACGCCGGAACGACGTGGTCGACGCCGACGGTCATCGCCCGGCAGGACAGACATGACAAGGTGGACAAGAGTCGCTTCGGCGCCCTGCCGGTCATCGCCGCGGACGGGAGCGTCTACCTGTTCTACTCGGAGTTCCCGTCGAGCTTCGGGACGGGGCCCCTTAGCATCCGGTTCGCCCGATCGACGGACGGAGGCCTCACCTGGACGGTCCCTGCAGACGTGGCCTCCGGCCTCCCGAGCCCGGGCTTCTTCCGGCTGAAGAACGCCGACCCCCAATACGGAATGGTTCCCGAGACGGGTCTGGTAGGGATCACCCTTCCCTCGGCCGCGGCCGCTCCCGACGGCGCTCTCTTCGTCGCCTGGGTCGATTTCCCCCAGGGGGCCTGCACTCTCGACGGCTCGGACGATCCCCCGTGCACGAACGCCGACGTGCGGCTCTCGGTTTCGAGAGACGGCGGCACGACCTGGACGCTCCCCGTCAAGGTGTCCGACGAAACCAATGCCACCGACCAGTTCCTGCCTTGGATCGCGACCCATCCCGACGGGCGGCTGAGCCTCGTCTGGCAGGACCGCCGACTCGATGCGAGCAATGTGAACTACGACACCTTCTACACGAACACCCTCGACGGCGCGACGTTCCTGCCGAACGTGCGGGTGACCTCCGCGTCCTCGCCGCTCGGGACCGTCAACTTCATCGGGGATTACAACGGCCTGGCCGTGACGGCCGACAGCATCTTCCCTGTCTGGACCGACACTCGGTTCGGCACCCCGGACGTCTTCGTGGTCAGGGGCCAACTGCGCCCGTAGACTCCCTCGAACCGCTGAAGGGACGCCTGGAGGCCCAGGCCTTCGGCGGCGCGCGTCCTGGCGAGCCACGTCGCCCTTGCTACGAGCGGGCGCCGATGATCTCGTCGGCCGGCTCGCCGCCTGCGAGTTGCTGGGCGGCGATGAGGGCGCGTGCCTCGACCCGCAGGCGGGGGAGGCGTGTGGCGAAGAGGAGCGCACCCAGGAACGAGACCGCGCCGCCCGCCGCGAGGGCCGCGGGAGCCCCGACGCGGCTCGCCGCCGCGCCCGCCAGCAGCGCGCCGAACGGCGCCATGCCCATCAGCATCATCGAGTAGACCGACATCACCCGTCCGCGCAGCGCGTCGGGGGCGAGCGTCTGCAGAAGCGTGTTCGACGCCGCCATCTGCAGGACCATGCAGAAGCCGACGAGGGAGAGCAGGGCGACCGACAGCCAGAGCGAGCGTGACAGGGTGAAGAGGACCAGGCTGAGGCCGAATCCCGAGGCCGAGAGAGCGACCCAGCGCCCCAGGCCGTGGGCGCTGGCGCGGAACGCCAGGAGCACCGCGGCGGCGAGGGCCCCCAGGCCGGTGGCGGCCATCAGCAGACCGAGCCCGCGCGCGCCGGAGTGCAGGATGCGATCGGCGAAGATCGGCATCAGGACGCTGAACGGCATCGCCAGGAGGCTCACGAGCCCGAGGAGGAGCAGGAGCGCGCGGATCGGGCCGGTGCGGGCGACGAACCGGAAGCCGTCGACGATGTCGTCGAGAGCCGAGCCGGGGCGGACCGTCGGCGCCACCGGCCGCACGTCCATCCGGAGCAGGCAGGCGATCACCGCCAGGTAGCTCGCCCCGTTCAGCACGAAGCACCACCCCTCGCCGACGGCCGCCACCAGCACCCCGGCCACCGCCGGCCCCAGCGTCCTGGCCGAGTTGAAGACCGAGGAGTTCAGGGCGATAGCGTTCGGCAGATCGTCCCGGCCCACCATCTCCACGACGAACGACTGCCGCGCCGGGACGTCGAAGGCGTTCACGACCCCGAGGAGCGCGGCCAGCACGAAGACGTCGAGGACCCTCACGCGGCCGAGGAGCGTCAGGGCGCCGAGCGTGAAGGCGAGGAGCATCGACGCGGACTGGGTCGCGACCAGCAGGTTCCGCCGCGCGTGCCGATCGGCGACGGCGCCCCCGAGGGGCCCCAGGATGAAGACCGGGATCTGCCCGCAGAACCCGGCGAGGCCCAGGAGGAAAGACGATCCGGTGAGCCGGTAGACCAGCCACGATTGCGCCACCGACTGGAGCCAGGTGCCGACGAGCGAGATGATCTGGCCGCCGATGAACAGGCGGTAGTTGCGGTGCCGCAGGGAACGGAGCGCGCGCGGCGGCTCCCGGAACGCTCCGACCGCGACGCTCACGAGGGTCGGGCCGGCGCGCGCCGGCGGGAAGCCAGTGGGCGCGAGGCGGGGGCGCTCACCGGACCTCGTTCTTGACGACCCTGCCGCCCTTCATGAGGTCGCCGTCCTGGATCGCGTCGCGCAGCGCCACGTCGGAGAAGCCGGCGGCTCCGACGTTGCGGACCGTGGTGAAGCCGGCCAGCAGCGTCCGCTGGGCGTTGGCCGCCCCGTACAGGGTCTCCCGCGGAAGGGAGACGCCCAGCGACTGGTACCCCGCGTGCTCGGGGTCGCTGGTCAGGTGATTGTGGCAGTCGATCAGGCCCGGGAGCAGCGTGGCCGACCCGAGGTCGACGACCTGGGCGCCGGCCGGGACGGGGAGACCGGCGCCGACCTTCACGATCCGGTCGTTCTCGATCACCACGACCGGGCGGGCGATGACGGTCTTCGCCCTCACGTCGATGAGCCGGGCCGCCTTCAACACGACGCGGGCAGGGGCCTCTCCGGCGGCGAAGGCCCGGACGGGGGCCAGCAGGAGGAGGAGAGCGGGGGTCCACCACGGGCCGCGAGCGGCGGGCAGCGGGCGCAAAGCCGAAGGGAGCAGGCGGCAGCGTGTCATCGGGGGCTCCTCGACAAAAGAGCCTCATTCTAGCGTATCCTTGAGAGCGCCGATGAGCGACGCCCCCGTCCACAGGCCCGATCTCTCCGTCGTCGTGCCGGTCTACAACGAGGAGGAGAACCTGCGCGATCTTCACCGCCGGATCGGCGCGGCGCTCGCGGGGCTCGGCCGGAGCTACGAGCTGCTGTACGTCGACGACGGCAGCCGCGACGGCTCGCTCCGGGTCCTCGAGGCGATCCAGGCGGAGGATCCGGGGCGCGTCCGGATCATCGAGCTCCTACGGAACTTCGGCCAGCATGCGGCGGTCTTCGCCGGTTTCTCCCACGCGCGCGGCGAGGTGATCGTCACCCTCGACGCCGACCTGCAGAATCCGCCGGAGGAGATCCCGACCCTCCTCCGGAAGATCGACGAGGGGTACGACGTGGTCGGCGGCTACCGCAAGGAGCGGGAGGATTCCTGGTTCCGCAGGGCGGCCTCGCGCGTCGTCAACCGCCTCACCGCCCGCGCCACGGGCGTCGTGATGCGCGACTACGGCTGCATGCTGCGGGCCTACCGCCGCCCGATCGTGGAGGCGATGGCCAACACCAGCGAGATCGCCACCTTCATCCCGGCCCTGGCCAACACCTTCGCCCGCGACGTGGCCGAGGTCGAGGTGGCGCACGCGCCCCGGATGCGCGGCCAGTCGAAGTACTCGATCCGGCGGCTCCTCCGCCTGAACTTCGACCTCATGACCGGCTTCTCGACCCTGCCGCTGCAGTTCATCTCCTGGTTCGGGGCGCTCCTGGCGATCGTGGGATTCGGCTTCGGGATGTTCCTCTTCATCCGGCGGCTCATCCACGGTCCGGAGGTCGAAGGGGTCTTCACGCTGTTCGCGATCCTCTTCGCCTTCCTCGGCGTGCAGCTCTTCTGCCTCGGCCTGATGGGGGAGTACGTCGGGCGGATCTACTCCGAGGTGCGGCACCGTCCGCGCTTCCTCATCCGCCGCGTGCGCGAGGCGCGCGAAGCCCGGATGGGGCGGACGCTGCGGGACGCGCCGTCCATCCGGGGCGACGCGCCGCCGCCCCCGGGCGACGGGCCGCCTCTTCGGGGCGAGGGGCCGGGGCGGCGCGCGAGCGGCTGATGGCCGGGCGCCGGTCCGGCCAGGCTCCGAAGGCCGTCGTCTTCGGCTACGGCGAGATCGGAACGATCGGGTTGCAGTGCCTGATGGAGGCGGGGTACGGGATCCCGCTCTTCGTCACCCACGAGGACGCCCCGGGAGAGACGATCTGGTGGCGGTCGCCCGCCGTCTGGGCGAGCGAGCGCGGCGTGCCCGTGGTCACCCCGGACGTGATCAACACTCCGAACGAGGTGGCGCGCATCCGGGCGCTCGCCCCCGACTTCCTCTTCTCCTTCTATTACCGCGCCATGATAGGCGCGGACCTTCTGGCCGTCCCGCGGCGCGGCGCGCTCAACCTGCACGGGTCGCTGCTGCCGCGCTACCGCGGCCGCGCTCCGATCAACTGGGTCCTGGTGAACGGCGAGACCGAGACCGGCGTGACGCTGCACTACATGGACGAGAAGCCCGACCACGGCGACGTCGTCCTGCAGCGGACGATCCCGATCGCCTTCACCGACACGGCGGAGACGCTCTTCCGCAGGGTGGCGGCGGAGACGCGCCTTCTTCTGCACGAGGCGCTGCCGCTCCTGGCGAAGGGAAAGGCGCGGCGCGTCCCGCAGGACCACCGTCATGCCTCCTCCTTCGGCCGGCGCGGCCCGGAGGACGGGCGGATCGATTGGTGCTGGCCGGCGCTCCGGGTCTACAATCTGGTCCGCGCCGTGACCAGGCCGTACCCGGGCGCCTTCACGGCGATCGAGGGGCGCAGGCTCCTCGTCTGGTGGGGGCTGCCGGCGGCCCGGCGGCCCGGCGACGAGAACGCCGCGCCGGGGACGGTGCTGGGAGCGCGGCAGGGCGGGGTCGCCGTCGCGGCGGGCGAAGGCGCGTTCGTGGTGATCGAGGCGCAAACCGAGGGGCGTACGCCTGTGACCGGAGAGAAGCCCCTGGCGGCGCTCCTGCCCGCGGGACAGCGCCTGCCGTCCTGATCCGGAGGGCGCCGGCCCCGGCCCGGCGGAAGCGGTGAGGGTCACGCGGAGAGGGTCATGAAGATTCTGGTGACGGGAGGCGCGGGGTTCCTGGGGTCGCACCTGTGCGAGGCGCTCCTCGCGCGCGAGCACGAGGTCTGGGCGATCGACGCGAAGGGGGAGGCGAAGATCCTGCACCTCCTCGAGAATCCCCGCTTCCACTTCGTGCGCGAGACGATCTTCAACGAGGCGATGCTCGAGGACCTGGTGCGCCGCGCCGACCTCGTCTTCCACCTCGCCGGGGTGGTCGGCGTCGAGCACTACGTCGGCGATCCCTACGCCGTCCTCAACGTCAACATCAATGGCACGCAGAGGGTCCTGCAGGTGGCGCACAAGTACGACCGCAAGATGGTCTTCGCCTCGACCTCCGAAGTGTACGGCCGCAACACGAAGGTCCCGTTCAAGGAGGACGACGATCGCGTCCTGGGCTCCACGCGCATCGACCGCTGGTGCTACTCCACCTCCAAGGCGGCGGCCGAGCACTTCTGCTTCGCCTACGGCCGCATCGGCCTCCCCGTCGTGATCCTGCGCTACTTCAACATCTACGGCCCGCGGCTCGACAAGGTCGACGTCGGTCGCGTGCTGACGATCTTCATGGGGCAGATCCTGAAGGACCGGCCGCTCACCGTGATCGGCGACGGCACGCAGACCCGCTGCTTCACCTACGTCTCCGACGCCATCGAGGGGACGATCGCGGCCGGCCTGAAGCCGCAGGCGGCCGGCGGGATCTTCAACATCGGCACGGAGACCGAGGTCTCGATCAGGACGCTCGCCGAGACGATGCTCGAGATCGCCGGCAAGCCGAAGACGATGATCGAGTACGTGCCGCAGGAGAAGATCTACGGCACCTCCTACGAGGACATCCCGCGCCGCGTCCCGGACGCCGGCCGGATGCGCGCCATCCTCGGCGTCACCCCGAAGGTCGGCCTGCGCGAGGGGCTCGAGCGGACGATGGGCTGGTTCATGAAGGAGGCGCGCTAAACGGCGGTGCGGCGCCTCTCGATCCGGGTCGACGTCGACACGCACACCGGCCTGCGCGACGGCGTCCCGCGCCTCCTCGACCTCCTCCTCCGCCTCGGCGTCCGCGCCTCGTTCTTCGTCACCATGGGGCCGGACAACTCCGGCCGCGCCATCCGCCGCCTCCTCACGCGCAAGGGGTTCGCCCGGAAGATGGCCCGGACGAACGCGCTCAGGACCTACGGCCTGCGGACGGTCCTCTCGGGGACGCTCCTGCCGTCCCGCCCGGTCGGCCACGGCTTTCCGCATCTGCTGCGCCGCATCGAGGCGGAAGGGCACGAGTGCGGCATTCACGGCTGGGACCACGTCCTCTGGCACGACCGGCTGGAGGATCTGGGCGAGGAGGCGATCGCCTCGGAGCTGGGGCGCGCCGTGGCCGCCTTCCGGGAGGCGACGGCGCATGACCCGGCAGGCACCGTCGCGCCGGCCTGGCGGGCGACCCTCCTGAGCCTGACGATCCAGGATCGCTTTCCCTTCGCCTACGCGAGCGACGCGCGCGGCGTCTCGCCGTTCCGCGTCGCCGGGCTCTCGGGCGCGCCCTGCCGCCTCGTCCAGATCCCCGCGACGCTCCCGACCCTCGACGAGCTGATCGGCGCGCCCGGGATGAGCGACGAGCGGATCGTCGTGACGCTCACGGGCGGCCTCCGGCCCGAGGGGCTGAACGTCTTCACCATCCACGCCGAGGTCGAGGGGCGGCACCACGCCGCGCTCTTCGAGGCGATCCTTAGCCGCTGGCTGGCCGAGGGGTGGATCTTCGAGACGCTCGCGGAGGTCGCGGCGCGCGTTGCGGCCGGGCCTCCGCCTCCCGTCTGCGTCCTCGAGCCGGGCGAGACCCCCGGCCGCCCCGGGTGGGTCTCGGTGCAGGGCCTGGCTCTTTGACACCCGGCCACGCGGTAGCCGGCCGGCAAGGTCACTTGGCCCGATCCTCGCATTTGCACCACCATGCACGCGGGGACGGAGGGTCGAGCCGCCACGTCTGATACCATGGCGTGTATCTCAAGCACAGATCCCGGCCGCTCTTTTCCTCGAAGGTGAACGGGATCGATTCGATCAAACGGTCGCCATCGCGGATCTGGAGAGCGTGATTCTGGCCGACGGGGATGTCCTCGATCGCCACTCCGCGCTCCTTCGGCACCTCGATCCACTCTCGAGAATCGAGCCTGACCGAGAATCGGTAGGTGTACTCGCGGCGCGGCTTGCTACGACGGGCTTCCCGATCGATCTCGGCCGCATGCTCCGGCAGCGTCGCGACGCAGATTCGCCCGGCTTGGTCCTCCTGGGGCGTTGCGTGAGACTCGCCGGCGAAGGTGTCCAGGGTGCCCGCCAGGGCGAAGGCGAGAGCGACGGCGGTCGTCCGTGGATTCGGCATCGTCACCGTCCGGAGTGCTCCCTTAGCACGAGGACGGCTCGCCGGGAGAGAGAACCCTCGAGGCATCGGCGCGTTCAATGCGGAAGTCGTAGCAACCTGCCTCGGTGTCGCGTACATGGATGTAGTCCACGTCGGCCTGCCCGAGGAGTCGGTCGATGACGGGTTCCACGTCCCCGTCACCGACGTACTCCAGGGCGCGCAGGCGCCGCCCGTCCGCGTACGCGTTGAGCCTGAGTGCGTGTTGCCGAAGGTCCTCCGGGAAACCGGCGTCCTCCGGATATCGAGCACAGACGGACTCGTGGATGAACACCGGACCGGGAAGCGGGAGCGGGTCGGTGTCCGCGAAGGGATCGTAGGTGAACAAGATGCGCCGGTCGGTGCCGACCGCGAAGGTGCGCAGGCAGTGCCGGCACGGCCCGTAGCCCAGCGCGACCTCGGAGTGGGCGGGGTGCCCGTACCGGGGCGACGAGCCTGTCGTGCGAACGGCGTGAGCGATCTCGTCCGGAATAGCTATGACGCGGTAGGCGGGCATGCATCCTCCTGTCCATTCGGCCGAGGTGTTCTCCCTCGCCGACCATCATAGGAGGACTGTCATGAGCAGGCTATCCGATTCTTGCGCGCAGATCCCCTCACCCGGCGCGTCCTCGAATGGCGAAGACCACCCCGGCCGGCTCGAGGGACCCTACGTGTCGGGATCATCCAGAGGGAGGGTCCCGTGGTATAGTCCGGGCCACGTTCGGGAGGACCCCCCGCTCGATGCATTGGACGACGCTTCGCGCGCGCGTGCTGGGTACGGGCACGCTCATGGCGGTGGTCGCCCTCGGTTTCGCGCTCGCCTCGGCACCGCGGGGCGGGCCGGTGGCGCTCGTCCTCGAGGCTGGCCGCCCGACGCTGCCGGCCGACGGCTTCAGCACGGTCTCGATCGTCGTCCGTCCCGCGGGCCGGCAGTCGCTGCCGCGCGAAGGCGCGATGATCAATATCATCGAGGGAGCGCGCCGGGCGCAGGTCGAGTCGCTCGAGACGACGCGCGACGGCACTCGGGCATGGGTACGCGCCGGGCTTCTCGCGGGTCCGGTGGTGCTCGAGGCGCGCGCGCCCGGTTTCTCTCCGGCGCAGGCGCGGCTCGATCTGATCCCCGATCTCGTCGACCAGGAGGGCGACGGCCTTCCCGATGTCCTGCGACTCGAGGACGAGGCGGACCGGCAGGCGTTCCGAAGCTGGTTCACCTACCTCGCCGAGGCGCAGTTCTTCAGGCCGGAGCAGCGGCGACCGATCGAGATCGACGATTGCGCCGCCCTCGTCCGTTACGCCTATAGGGAAGCCCTCAGGGAGCACACGGCCGATTGGGCCGCCGCGCAGCAGCTCGACGGCCTGGAGATGGTCCAGCCGATCCGGAAGTACCATTATCCGTTCACGCCGCTGGGGGCCGGCCTGTTCCGCGTCCGGCCGGGCCCGTTCCGGCCGGACGACGTCCGCGACGGCGCCTTCGCCCAGTTCGCGGACGCCTCGATCCTGCAGCGATTGAACACCCACCCGGTGGGGCGTGACCTCCGTCGCGCGCGGCCCGGGGACCTCCTCTTCTACCATCAGATCGAGCGGGACCTGCCGAACCACGTGATCATCTTCCTCGGGCCGAGCCACTTCGAGGAGGGGACCGGCCCGTGGGTGCTGTATCACACCGGGCCCACAAAGGGATCCCCGGGCGAGATCCGCCGCGTCCTCCTCGAGGATCTCGAGCGGCACCCGAAGCCACGCTGGCGCCCCGTCGCGGGCAACCGCAACTTCGCCGGCGTCTTTCGCTGGAACATCCTGAGGGAGGCGGACGAATGACGCGGACCGGCGCCAGGCTGATGGTCCTGGCGATCGTTCTGACCACCCTGGCGCCGGCCCGGACGGAGGACCGGCCGTACTTCGCGTTGAGCAGCCATCGGACCTGGGCACCGGACGAGACGCCGACCGTGCACCTCTGGGGTGAGAACATCCCGGCCCTCGAATTCCGCGTCTACCGCGTGAACGATCCGGTGAAATTCTTCCAGACCCTCAAGGACGCGCACTCCTTCGGCGGGCCGGTCCCGACGATGCCGACCGAGGTCTCGCCGATCGAGCGCTTCCACCAGATCAAGCGGGGCTGGAGGAACGCGATCCGGGACTTGTTCCGCGAGCAGTTCAACGAGGCGTCGCGCGCCCGCATCCACGACTGGATCCTGGCGCGGCGGCAGGCCGCGACAGCGGCGGCGGCCGACTTCGCCACCGTCCCGGTCCTGAACCCTCAGCAGATCGTCTCTGTCTGGCGGGAGAGCCTGGGCTCCGGCTGGGGCTGGACGGAGCGGACGGTGCCGCTGCGCACGCGCGGCAAGGGGCTCTACCTCGTCGAGGCGGTGCGCGGCGATCAGCGCGCCTACACCGTCGTCATGGTCACCGACCTGGTCGTCGTCACCAAGACGTCGCCCGGCCGGATCCTCGCCTGCATCGTCGACCGCCAGATGGGCGCCCCCGCCCGCGGCACCACGGTGTTCTTCTGGTCCGACAAGAAGGAGGCCGGCCGCGGCACGACCGACGCGCAGGGGCTGGCCGACGCCCGTATCGACTCCTCACATCCAGAGAACACGCTCGTCCTGGCGAAGCGCGGCGACGACTTCGCCGTCGACTCGCTGTACTCCTGGAATCTGAGCAGCGACCCCGACCGCTACCTCGTCGGCTACGTTTACACCGACCGCCCGGTCTACCGGCCGGGACACACGATCCATTTCAAGGGGATCCTGCGCACGCAGGTCGGCGCCCGCTACCGGCTCCCCGAGCGCCGGGACGTCTACGTCGAGATTCACGATCCCGACGGCAACCCGGTCTACCGCAAGGCCCTGGCGCTGTCGGCGCTCGGCACGGCCGACGATGACTACACGCTCCCGGGGAGCGCCGCGCTCGGCTATTACTCCATCGAGATCCGCGCCGGGGGGGCGAAGGTGGAGGGCGGGTTCCACGTCGAGGAGTACAGGAAACCCGAGTACCTGGTGACGGTCACGCCGGAGGCCAGGCGTGTCCTGCAGGGGGACGGGATCAAGGCGACGATCGAGGCCCGCTACTACTTCGGCGAGCCGGTCCCGGACGCGAAGGTGACCTGGGTCGTGCACCGCGCGCGCTACTGGTCCTATGCCCTCTACGGAGAAGACGAGGAGGAGATCGAAGGCGGCGGGGACGAGGAAGGGGGCGAAGGAGACGGAGGAGAGATCGAGGACTACGGCGGCGAGCAGGTGGGCGAACAGGCCGGCAGGCTCGACGCCCAGGGGCGTCTGGCGGTCACCATCCCGACGGGGGTCGCGCGCGACAAGCGCGACATGCTCTACCGGATCGAGGCGCGCGTCACCGACGAGAGTCACCGGGAGATCGCCGGCTTCGCCTCCGTCCTCGCCACCTACGGCTCGTTCCTGGTGACGGTCCGAACCGACCGGTACGTCTACAACGCCGGCGAGTCCGCATCATTCCAGATACGGGCACGCGACTACGACGGCAAGCCGGTCCCGACGAAAATCCGGCTGCTCCTGACCACCGCTAACGGCTTCGGCCGGCCGGCCCGCTCGGTCGGGACGTTCGAGGCGGAGACCGACGCGCACGGGGAGCGGACGATCGAGGTACCGTTCCCCGACGGAGGCTCCTACCTGGCGAAGGTCGTCGCGACCACACCCGAGGGACGGGACGTGGAGGGGGAGACTTATCTCTGGGTCGCCGGGAAGAGCCAGGCCTGGGTCTCCGAGAGGGGGCACGAGCGGATCCAGATCGTTCCCGACCGGCGCACGTACAAGCCGGGTGAGACGGCTCACGTTCTGATCGTCACGGGAGTGCCGGACGCCCATGTCCTGGTGACGACCGAGGGGCGTGAGCTCCACACCCGCCGGATGGTCCGCGTGGCCGGCCCGACCACGACGGTCGACGTCCCGATCGTCCCGGAGTACGCGCCCAACTTCTACGTCGCCGCCACCTTCGTCCGCGGCAACCACCTCTACCAGGGGGTCAAGCTGATCAAGGTGCCACCAGTGGAGCAGGAGCTCACCGTGGAGATCGAGCCGTCGCGCGAGACCTTCGGCCCGGGAGATCCCGGGACCTTCACGGTGTCGGCGCGCGACTTCGAAGGGAAGCCCGTCGCCGCGGACCTCAGCCTCGGCGTGGTGGACGAGTCGATCTACGCCATCCAGCCCGAGGCGGCCCAGGACATCGTCTCGTTCTTCTACGGGCGAGGCCCGAACCGCGTCGGCACCGACTCGTCGTTCTCGTACGACTTCCATGGCGCCTCGGGGACAAAGGCGATGCGGCTGACCTCGCTGCGCCCGGGGTCGGCGCTGGCGGCGCTCAAGCCGCAGACGCTGGCCGAGCCGCGCGTTCGCAAGGCGTTCCCCGACACGGCGCTCTGGGTCGCCCACCTGACCACCGGCCCCGACGGCCGGGCCACGGCGAAGCTCGATTTCCCCGATTCCTTGACCACCTGGCGCGCCACCGCGCGCGGCGTGACGCGGGACACCCAGGTCGGCGGCGCGGTGCGCAAGGTGACGGTGCGCAAGAACCTGATCGTGCGCCTGGTGACACCGCGCTTCCTCACCAAGGGAGACGAGGTGATCGTGTCGGCCGTGGTGCACAATTACCTGGCGTCCGAGAAGACGGCGCGCGTGTCGCTCGACGCCGTGGGGCTCGAGGTGGTCGCAGGGGAGACGCGCGACCTCGTGCTCCCGAGCCGAGGGGAGGCGCGCGCCGACTGGAGAGTCCGCGCCCCCAAGACGGGCGAGGTGAAGATTCTCGGGAAGGCGCTCACCGACGAGGAGTCGGACGCGATGGAGCTGACGCTCCCCGTCCGCCCCTTCGGCGTGACGATGACGCTCGCCCGCTCCGGCTCGATCGCCGGCGGGCCGGGCGACGTTGCGGCGAGCAGCGCGGCCGGGTCCGCCGCGCCCGGCACCGCCGCGTACGATTTCGACTTCCCCCGGGCGATCGATCCCGACTCGCGCGCCCTCGAGGTGCGGCTCACGCCGTCGGTCGCCGGAGCGATCTTCGGCGCCCTCGACTACCTGACGTCGTTCCCCTACGGCTGCACCGAGCAAACGATGTCGAGCTTCCTCCCGAACGTCGTCGTGGCGCGGGCTCTCAGGGCGCTCGGGGTCGCGTCGAACGTCGATCGCGCCGCGCTCAAGGAGAAGATCGAGAAGGGGCTCGAGCGCCTCTACGATTACCAGCACGAGGACGGCGGCTGGGGCTGGTGGCAGACCGACGACAGCCACGCCTTCATGACCGCCTACGTTCTCTCCGGCATGGGGCAGGCGCTCGCCGCGGGCGTCGACGCGCGGCAGGACGTCGTGCGGCGCGGCCGCGAGTGGCTGAAGGGGCAGTTCGATCGTTCCGAGCGCGTCCTTCCCGATCTGCGCGCCTACATGGCGCTGGCGCTGACGGACGCCGGGCTGAAGGACGGCGCGATGCTCGACGCCGTCTGGTCGCGCCGCGATGCGCTCAGCTCCTATGGTCTGGCGCTCGCCGGCCTGGCGCTCTCGGAGGTCGGCGACGCGCGAGCGGGCGAGGCCGCCGTCGTCCTCGAGAGCCGTGCGACGATCGAGATCGCCGAGGCGCACTGGCAGGTCGATCGCGACGACCTCATGGACGTGGACGGCGACGCCTCCGCCGAGGCCACCGCCTACGCCGTGAAGCTCCTCTCGCGTCTGAAGCCCACGAGCCCCCTGCTCCCCAAGGCGGCGCTCTGGCTCGTGAACCACCGCGACCAGGGTGACTACTGGTGCTCGACGAAGCAGACCGCCATGGTGGTCTACGGACTGACCGACTACCTCAAGGCGAGCGGCGAGCTGAAGCCGGACTTCGGAGTCACGGTCTTCGTCAACGACCGCGAGGTCCTGAAGCGCCGCTTCGGCGCGGCCGACGCGCTGGCGACCGGCCCCGCCGTCGTGCGCCTGCCCGCCGCCGACCTTGCCGAGGGAAAGAACGCGGTCCGTCTCGCCAAGAGCGGCGCCGGCACCCTGTACTGGTCGGCGCGCGCCTCCTACGTCTCGAGCGAGACGCGTCTGGAGAAGAGCGGCAGCCTGTCGCTCAACCTGCTGCGCGACTATTTCCGCCTCGTCCCGGAGCAGAAGGGCGAGGCGATCGTCCACCGGCTCACACCTCTCGAAGGCGATCTCCACCCCGGCGAGGTCCTGGTCGGAAGGCTCACGCTCACCGGCGGCCCATGGCGCTACCTGATGATCGAGGATCCCATACCGGCCGGCACCGAGTTCGTGAAGCGGGACGATCTCTACGAGATCGTCGACCGGCCGCCCTGGTGGACCACGTATTGGACCCGGCGCGAGCAGCGTGACGATCGCGCCGCCTTCTTCGACACCTACTTCGACGGCCGGCAGACCCAGTTCCTGTATCTGCTCAAGGTGGTCAACCCCGGGCACTTCCGGGTCGGCCCGGCCCGCGTGTCGCCGATGTACCAACCGCAGCACTTCGCCACCAGCGAGGCGCGCGAGGTGGAGGTGCGATGAACGCCCCACGTTTCGGATCGGATCGCGTGGCCCTCGTAGCGGTCTGGCGGAAGAGGAGGATCTTCGCCCTGCACGCGGTCGCCAACCTCACCCTTCTCGGGCTCGTCTGGCTGTGGCTCTCGATCCCGGAGTCGCGCGCCTGGCACCTGCTGCTCTCGGCGCTGCTCGCGGCGGCGATCGCCCTGGGCGCCCTCTGGCTGCACGGCGCGACGCTGCACCTCTTCCGTCGCGTGCACCAGGACGAGCGGTCCGGGGTGACCGACTCGTTTCGGGCCACGCTGCGCGTGCTGCCGGCCCTGCTGGTGTGGGGCGCCGTCGGAGGGATGGCCTTCGCGTTGATCGGCCGGATCGAGGATCTGGTGCCGATCCTCTCCGAGTGGACCTCCTCGGCTCTGACCTTCCTCCTGCGCCGGCCGGTATCGCCCGAGCGGGCGGAGATGATGCTCGCGATCCCTGTCGTCGTCCTCAGGTGGGTCGCCGCGCCGCTCGTGCTTCTGCTTCTGGGGAGCGCGGTGTCCGAGGAAGGGTTCGATGCCCTGCGAGGCCGCGGGCTCGACCGTGTGATCGGGAGAGTGGGGCGGATCGGCCTCTGGTGGCGCTGCGCGATCCTGGTCTCCGTGGGACTCGGGCTGCCGTCCGTCCTCGTGCGCTGGGTGCCGGAGTTTGAAGGAATGCGAGCCCAGGGCGCGAGTATGACCGTCCGCTTTCTCGCCGCCTACTCACTGGCGATCGCCGCCTGGCTGGTCCTCGCGTCGATCATCGGGCGCGCCGGCCGGGCCGCCGAGTCGCCCCCCGTCATCGCTCCGTCGGTCCGGTAGCCCCGGCCCCTTCGCGGGCCGCTCCGGCGGTCCGCCGCTCTCCGCCCACGCGAGGATCTGCGCCTCCCCGTGTGCCGCGACCAGAGCCTCGACCCGAGCCTGGGCCTCGGCGTAGGCGCGGCGCATCTCGTCCGACCCGGCCGGGCGGCGCAGCGCTCGATCGAGAGCGTCGGAGTCGAGCGGACCGGCTCCCCGCGGAGCGGCCCCCGGCGGGCGCGATCCCTGCCGCGGATCCCGTGGCGCACCGGCGAGGTGGAGGACGATCCCCTCGCGGTACCAGAGAGGCGTCGCGCGATCGACGTGAGCCTCGACCAGCAGGTGAAGGATCTCGTGTCGCAGAGTGCTCTCGAGGGCGCGGCGCGCCCGCAGGGTGGTTGGCGGCTGCAGTCGAATCACGCCGGTGCGCGTGCTGGCCGCGACCCAGCCCGGCTCGCCGGTGGCGTTGCGAAAGCTGGCGACCGAGGGATAGACCGCGATCCTGGGTCGGGACGACAGACGCCAGCCGCTCCTCCCCTCGGCCTCGCGGAGCAGGCGATCGGCGAGCGCCGCCAGCGGCCGGTCGTCTGCCGGCCGGGTCGAGAGGAGATCGACCCGTTCGCCGCCGAGCGTCTCCCACGCCAGGCCTGCCGCCTCCAGACCGAGCCACGTCCCGGGGTAGTAATGGGCAAGGATGTCGCGATGGCTCCACCCCTCCTGTCCCATCCGGTCGGCTCCCGCCTGGCAGAGACCAACGCCGTGTCCGGACCCGTAGCCGTGAAAGAGAAAGAGATCTCCCGCCCGGCGCACGTCGTACAGGTCGCTCCGGATTCGATCCCAGCCGAGCGTCCTGCCGATCAGAAAGCGGAACTGCGACGCCGGCACGACCACATCGCTCGATCCCTTCAGGCGCACGATGCGTGCGCGTCCCGATGGGGTGCGATCCTCGACCTCGATGGCGCGCAGGGCACCCCGAACGCCCAGGCCCGCTACGGCGAGCGCCCGCTGCATCTCGTCCGCCCCTATTTCGGTGCTCCACCCGCGCCGGCCGCGATCCGTGCAGTAGGGGTCCTCGATCCGGCGCAGGTAGGGCAGCCTCGGCCCGGGCCAGACGAGCTGCGCCTCCTCGCTCTCGCCCCCGCAGTCCGCGTGGTAGTAAGCGGCCGCGGGCTCGCCTTCCCACCAGAGCAGCTCGCCCACCGTCCTTTGGGCCGCCCGCCGCATACGATCGCTGAGAGCGGTGAGACGCAGGTCCTGGCAATGGGTCGTATCGCAGTAGTCGAACCCCTCGGCCCGGTGACGCCCCCGGAACCTCGCCGCGAAGGTCCGAGCCGCCACCGCCATGGCCGCGAGCCCCTCGTCCGAGGTGAAGCCGCCGCTTTCCCCCGCCAGCACGGCCGCGACATAGTCCTCGAGCGGCATCCGCGCGGTCAGCAGCAGCCGCCCTTCATCGGCGGTGATGCCGAGTGGCAGGCCAAGATGGAGCGGCTCCTCCGACACCCCCTTGAGCGCGAACTCGCCGGAGATCTCGACTCCGTCGACCGTCTCGGACGCACCCCATGACCGGGCCACGCCTGACGCTCGACCGGTGTCCTCCCCGTCCCTGCCGTGGTCGGCGCTCACCCGGTTGGTCTTCACCCGTTCGATCCTGGTCCGCCCGCCCTCCGCAGTGAGCCGGATCGTCACCGCGAGCGGCTCGGGGCGGCCGCGCGGGCGCGCCGCCAGCCAGGCGCCGCTCCCCGAGGGTGCGATCTCGATCCGCGAGGGAGGCCGCAACCAGTCGAGCCGCACCTTCACATCCGGCGGCTCGGACGGGGTCAGCGCGGCTGCTGCCCAGGCGGAGAAGATCTGCCGCGCGATCGGGGCGGCATCCGCCCCACCCCGACCCCGCTCCAGGAAGACGACGACGACGATCTCCGGCCGATCGGCCGGCGCGTATCCGGCGAACCAGGCGTGCGTCCACGGGCCCTCGACGGCCGCAGCCGTGCCGGTCTTGCCGGCCACGGTGACCCGGTCGGGCGCTGCTGCGCGGCCCATGCCGAAGGAGACGGACGCCTCGAGGCCGGCGAAGATCGGCGTCAGCTCCATCCGGTCCGATCCCGACTCTCCCCGCCGCAGAGCCAACCGGCGGTAGGCCTCGGCCAACCCGAGAGGCGTGACCTCGATCCGCGCTTCACCGAGGGCCTGGAGGAGTTGATCCTCGAGACCGTGCGACGGCCGGATGTGGCCGGCGACCTCGCTCGCGGCGAGGCCGGTTCGCGTGGCCAGGCCTGCACGCTCGAAAACCCGGACCAGCCGGCCGTCGGGTAGCATTCCGGCGAAGTGGGCGAAGTAGTTATTGCACGAGTAGGCGAGCGCCGCGGCGGCGTCCAGCGGCTCGGCCGTCGCCGGATGGGTGCAGTCCATCCTTCTCCCGGCGATCCTCAGCTCGTGGCCGCACGCGAGGCGGCTGTCGGCGCGGACGATCCCCGAGTCCAGAAGGGCGAGGAGCGTGAACGGCTTCAGCGTCGATCCCGGGGGAACGAGCCGGCGGGCCGCGAGGTCGAGCCGGTGCTGCGCCAGGAGCCGGCCGGATTCGACGTCGAGCACGACGGCACAGCCCTGGCGGCCGGACATCGCTTGGTCGACCGCCCGCGCCAGCCCGTCCGGTCCCGCGGGCGCCGTGGCCTCGGTGGCGTGACCGGCCGCCGCGATGAGGGTCAGGAGGACCGCCGCCGATCTCATCTGACGCCATCCTCCGGTCGTGCCGTCCGCCACGGATCACAGCGCGGGCGAATCGTCCCCCAGGAGCGCGCGGCGGACGAGGCGGATCGGGGGGTAGCCCTGGGCCATGAAGCGGTCGTGGAAGTCCTGCAGGGTGAACTTCTCGCCGCGCAGCGCCCGGTAGTCGTCGCGCAGCTTCTGGATCTGCAGCTTCCCGAGCGTGTAGACGAGGTACGTCGGGTCGGAGGTGCCGCGCTTGGTCTCGCGCTCGGCGTTGGCGCGCGTCTGGTACCCCTCCTTCACGAAGAAATCGATCCCCTGCTCGAAGGTCATCCGCCCGGTGTGCATCTCGATCCCGACGATGAATCGGGCGTTGCGCAGCAACGCGTCCTGGATCTGCCCGAGGCGCAGCTTCTGATCGCCCGTTCCATACCCCTCGTCCAGCATCATCTGCTCACAGTAGTGCGCCCACCCCTCGGCGTTGGAATTCGATCCGAGAAGCTTGCGCACCTTCGACGGGACCTTTTGCACCCAGAGAAACTGCGTGTAGTGGCCGGGGTAGGCCTCGTGGATCGCCGTGCTGATGATCGTGCCGCGGTTGAAGCCGGCCATGTGCTCCTCGATCTGGTCCTGGCCCCACTTCGGATCGGGGAGCGTGACGTTGAAGAACGCCTCCTTGGCGACCGTCTCGTAGGGCCCCGGCGTGTCCATCGAGGCGAAGGTGAGGGCGCGCTCGAAGGGAGGCGTCTCCTGCAGGATCGGCGGCACGGGGGAGGGAAGCGTGATGATCTTGTGCTCCGTCAAGAAGCCGCGGAGCCCTCCGAGGACGTCGCGGAAGCCGGCGAGGAGCCTGTCCGGCGCCGGATGATCCTTCTCGAGGTCGGCCAGGATCTCCTGCGGAGGCCGCTTCGGATCGATCGCCGAAGCGGTCGTCTTGAAGCGCTCCTGGTTCCGCCTCAGGTCCTCGTAGCCAATCGTCAGCAGCCGGTCGATCGGGAGATCGACCATCTCGTCGTACTGGAGCTTCCTCGCGTAGTTCGCGGCGCCGATCCGGAAGTCCCCCTTCGAGCGCGGCAGGAGGTCGTTCTTCAAGAACGTCTGGTACTCCTCCAGGGCGGCGATCACCCCTCGGTTGCTCGCCGCGAAGTCCGCAAGGAGCGCCGGGTCCTTGACCTCGGAGAAGGCGGCAGGCACGTCGTTCCGGAAGAATCCGACGATGCCGGGGAGCTGCTCGAGGGCGACCTCGGTGTAGATGCGCGGCGGGTCCTTCAAGTTCGCGCGGGCGATCTGCAGGACCTGCGGCATCAGCCGCTCGCGGGCGACGACCGAGCGGAGGCGCTCCGCCTGCGGGGCGTAGCTGCGCGCCATGATCAGGAAGACGCTGTTCGAGAGGCCGCTCGAGTACCGATCGGGATCCTTCTCCCACATCCGGATCGTCTCGAGATCCAGGAGGGAACCTCGGATCGAGGCGATCGCCAGCTCCCGGTCGGCCGCCGCGTCGGGGCCGAGCCCCCCGGGCTGGACCGCCTCGAAGCGGGCCTGGAACGACTTCAGGCAGGCGATCTGCGCCTCCACCGAGGCCCTCGAGTCGTCCTCGAGCCGCGCGTCGTATTGATGGAACCCGACGGCGGTCCCGGCCGTTGGATGGTAACGGAAGTAGCACTCGTCGAAGAACCGATCGACGGTCCGATCGAGCTCTTTCTGCGCGGCGGCCGGGTCGCGCTGCTTGGGCGCCGGTTCCGGCGCCTTCCGGGCGCTCACGAGGGCGAGGGCGGCGAGCAGGGCCGCGGCGATCGCTGCGATATGTTTCATGGACCCTCCATGAAATGAGCGGCTAGAATAGCGCGTTTCCCGATTGCGGAACAGCAGCCCTGCATCGTCGCGCCGGAGGACCCTCCGCCCATGACCCGCCCCCGAGTCGTCCCTGTCGTCGTCAGCGCCGGGGCCGCCCTCGCCGCCGTCGCGCTCGCGTTCGCGGCGGGGGGGATCGCCTTGGGCTTCGCAGGACCTCCCGCTCCGGCGCTCGAGGAGTGCCGCCTGCTGCGCCAGCCCGACATCCACGGCGACCGGATCGTCTTCGTCTACGCCGGCGACCTCTGGACGGTCTCCCGCGCGGGCGGCGTGGCGGCGCGCCTCACGACGCACGAGGGGATCGAACACTTTCCGAAGTTCTCGCCCGACGGAAGGAGCATCGCCTTCACGGGCGAGTACGACGGCAACGTCGACGCCTACACGATCCCGGCGGAGGGAGGGGAGCCGACGCGGCTGACCTTCCACCCGGAGGACGACCTGGTGGCCGGCTGGTACCCCGACGGCCGGTCGATCCTGCTGCGCTCGGCGCGCGCCTCCGGGACCTGGCGCTTCGACCGCTTCTTCAAGATCCCCGCGGAGGGAGGGTTCGAGGAGATGCTGCCGCTGCCGACGGCCGGCTACGCCAGCCTCTCCCCCGACGGCAGCCAGATCGCCTATGTCCTCCCGGCGCAAGACTCCCGCACCTGGAAGCGCTACAAGGGAGGGATGGCGCCCGACATCTGGATGTACGACTTCGCGAAGAACGTCGCGGCGAAGATCACCGACTGGCCGGGCCCCGACGAGTGGCCGATGTGGTACCGGCGCACCGTGTACTACGCCTCGGACCGCGACGGCCGCAGGGCCAATCTATGGGCCTACGATCTCGACAGGAAGACCCACCGCCGGGTCACCGACTTCAGGGACGACGACGTCAAGTGGCCGAGCCTCGGGGGTGACGCCATCGTCTTCGAGAACGGGGGCGCTCTCTACGTCCTCGACCTCCCGGGCGAGAAGGCGTCGCGCGTCCGTGTGCAGGTCCCCGCGGACAAGCCGGCGGCCCGCGCCGAGTTCCGGAACGTCGCGAAGTGGACCGGTGGATGGGACCTCTCCCCCTCCGCGAAGCGGGCGGTGATCGAGGCGCGCGGCGACCTCTTCACGGTGCCGGCCGAGAAGGGAGACGTCCGCAACCTCACCCGCTCGCCCGGATCGCGCGAGCGCGACCCCGCCTGGTCGCCGGACGGGAAGTGGATCGCCTTCCTCTCGGACGGGAGCGGCGAGTATGAGATCCACGTGATCGCGAGCGACGGGGCCTCCCCCGACCGCCAGGTGACGAAGGGGGGCGGCCCCTTCCGCTTCGCGCCGCGCTGGTCGCCCGACTCGAAGAGGATCGCCTTCTCCGACAAGACGATGACCCTCTTCTGGTGCGACGTGGCGAGCGGCGCCGTGACGCGGGTCGACAAGAGCGAGCATGGCGAGATCCACGACTACGCGTGGTCGGGCGACTCGCGGTGGATCGCCTACGCACGTCCGGAGGCGAACAACTTCGACCGGATCCTTCTCTACTCCCTGGAGAACAAGCAATCCACGCCGATCTCGTCGAGCATGACGGAGGACCACAGCCCCTCCTTCGATCCGGAGGGGCGCTGGCTCTTCTTCCTGTCGTGGCGCACGTTCGACCTGACCTCCTTCACCTTCGATCTGAGCTACCGAGCGGCCGCCGCCGACAAGATCTACGCCGTGACGCTACGGGCCGATCTCGCGTCGCCGGCGGCGCCGCTGAGCGACGAGGAGACGGGGGAGGAGGCGCAGAAGGGAGACGACGCAAAGAAGGGCGACGAGTCGCAGAAGAAGAAGGAGGACGCGAAGAGGGGAGAGAGAGCAACGAAGGAGGGCGCCGCCGGCAAGAGCGAGGGCGCGGCTCCGTGGCGCATCGACCTCGCCGGGATCGGCTCGCGGGTCGCGGAGATCCCGGTGGCGGCCGGACGCTACGCCGCGCTGACCGCCGTCAAGGGGAAGCTCTTCTTCCTTGCCCTCGATCCGCCGAACCCCGAGGACGAGGGGCCGGGCACCGGGGCCCTCCACGTCTTCGACCTGGAGAAGCGGGAGGACAAGACGGTCCTGCCGGGGATCGAGGCCGCCTACGCCCTCTCCCGCAACGGGGCGAAGGTGCTCTACAAGTCGAAGGAGACGTTCGGCATCGTCGACGCGGCCGAGGGGAAGAAGGTGGGGGATGGGAAGATCAATACGACGACGCTCACCGCGCTCGTCGACCCGCGCCTCGAGTGGAGGCAGATGTTCGACGAGGCCTGGCGCCTCGAGCGCGACTTCTACTACGACCCGAACATGGGCGGCCTCGACTGGAAGGCGGTGGGCGAGCACTACCGCCGGCTGGTGTCGTACGTGGCGCACCGGAGCGACCTGAACTACATCCTGGGGGAGCTGATCGGCGAGCTGTCCACCTCGCACACCTACGTCGGCGGCGGCGACATCCCCGAGCCGCCGCCGGTCGAGGCGGGGCTCCTCGGGGCCGACTACGACCTCGATCGCGCGAGCGGCCTGTACCGTTTCAAGAGGATCTTCCGGGAGCGCGACTGGAACTCCTCCGTCACGGCGCCGCTCGCTGAGCCGGGGATCGACGTGCGCGAAGGGGACTACCTCCTGGCCGTCGACGGCCGTCCGGTGCGCGCTCCGCAGAATCTGTACGCGGCGTTTCTCGGGACGGTCGACCGCCTGACCCGCATCACCGTCGGGAGCACGCCGGACGACCCGAAGCCGCGCACCAGCACCGTGAAGCCGGTCGCGCACGAGACCGCGCTGCGCTATGTCGCCTGGGTCGACGCCAACCGCGAGAAGGTGGCCAGGGCGACGGGAGGGCGGATCGCGTACATCCACGTGCCGGACACCGCGTTGGGCGGAATCAGGGAGTTCACCAGGCAGTATTACCCGCAGATCGACAAGGAGGGGATCATCGTCGACGAACGCTTCAACAGCGGCGGTTTCATCCCGGACTTCTTCGTGGAGCGGCTGCGCCGCACCACCTGGAGCTACTGGTCGACCCGCGACGGCGCCGACTTCCGCACCCCGGCCACGGCGATCGACGGGCCGAAGTGCATCCTGATCAACCAGTACGCCGGCTCCGGCGGCGACGCCTTCCCCTACTATTTCCGGCTGGCCGGGCTCGGCCCGCTGATCGGGAAGCGGACCTGGGGCGGCCTCGTCGGGATCAGCCACAACCTCCCGCTCGTCGACGGAGGGGTGGTGACGATGCCCGACTTCGGCGTCTGGGATCTGGACGGCCGGTGGGTGGTGGAGAACCACGGCGTCGATCCCGACATCGACGTCGAGAACTCGCCCGACGCGATGGTGTCCGGGCACGACCCGCAGCTCGAGCGCGCCATCCAGTACACCCTGGACGAGCTCAAGGCCCATCCGCCGAAGCGGCCCGAGCGCCCGAAGTACAAGATCCAGGAGTGACGCCGGAGCGGTCGGAGGCGGCACGGGGCGCGGGTCGTCGCGGGCTACGTCGGGGCCGGGCGGAGCCGCCCGACCTCACCCCTTCCAGACGATGCGCAGCTTCACCGTCACCCGGTCGTCCCGGGGCTTGAGCTCGAAGCTGGTGCCGTCGAGCGGGTGGTCCCAGTCGCGGTTCCAGACCACGAACAGATCATCCCCGGGCCGGAGGGTCCAGCGGAGGCGGGTGTTCATCCCGAGGCTCGAGGACTCGGTGTCGTACTGCAGGAAGCTGAAGAGGATGAGGCGCGGCGAGAAGGCGAAGACGTTCTGGAGCTGCCAGAGCCTCTGGATGAAGTTCCCCTCCGGCATCCGGCCGTAGTCGTTCTGCAGATCGAGCTTCTGCTGCAGGCGCCCCTTGAGCACGTTCCAGTGGACGAAGGTCTCGACCTGGGTGAGCCGCCCGTCGTAGAAGCCGCCGAGCCAGACGGTCGAGCCGATCCGCCAGGGGCGTGCCTCGGACGACTGCGCCTCCGCCCGGTAGCGGGTGAAGTGGTAGCGGCCGGCCGGGACCGTCACTCCGGTCGCGACTTCGAAGTCCTCGGTGAGACGCTCGAACTCCGGCACCCAGTTCGCCTCGAAATGCTCGCCCGAGGCGGTCTCGACGTTGAACGGCGCCGTGAAGAGACGGCGCGACTCGGTGCGCCCCTCGAGGTCGTCGACCTGCGTGTAGAAGGCCTCATAGAAGACCTGCCTGGCCCATCCGAACGGCCCCTCGGGGTCCGGGCGCGGCTGGAACGCCTGGCCGGCCTCGTATTGCCGCGTCCCGGGACGCGGCACGAAGCCGAGCGCCGGCTGCAGCGCGTCCCCCAGCTCCTTGAAGGCGAGATAGGCGTTCCAGTGATCGTTCGGGTAGTCGATGCGGGCGCCCCAGCCGGTGCGCTGTCCAACGATCACGCCGCAGCTCGCGCAGGGCGCGACCTCGCCGTCGCTCCGCGCCGTCCAGCTCCCGATCGTCATGTTCTTGCCGCCGAAGAGGCTCGAGGTGTGCCAGACGAGATCGAGGCCGGCGAACCGGTTGGTGTGGACGCCGTCGGGGCATCCCTGCGTGCCGATCGCTCCCAGGCGCAGGTGATCGCTCGCGTCGTAGGTCAGCCGTCCGGCGAAGAGGCTGGTCCGGGGCGTGCCGTCGGTGCGCCCGGTCTCCAGATCGAGGGCGGCGATGCCGAGGCGGCCGGCGTGCCCCAGGACCTTCGCCCCCCAGTCGATCGGCACCGTCGCGGCGTCCTCGCTCTCCTCGCTGCCGGAGCAGTCGGTGCTCGACAGGCCGACACGGCGCGAGTAGAAGGGGATGAAGTCGGTGCCGAGGCCGGTGGCGAAGCCGAACTGGTTCGACCCCTCGAGGAAGAAGGGGCGCTTCTCGGGAAAGAAGAGGGAGAAACGTGACAGGTTGATCTGGCGGGCGTCGACCTCGGTCTCCGCGAAGTCGGTGTTGAGCGTCGCGACGCCGGCGATCCCGGGCGTCGGGCTGAAGGAGAGGTCGAGACCGCCGTCCCCGGTGATCGTCTGGTCGTGGGCGCCGCGGGTGGTGTCGAGCCTGCCCAGGCCGTACGGGCTGACGCTCAGCCCGAGCCCCTGCGTCAGGCCGGCGATCCCCTCGAGGCGTCCGGCGCGCGTGAAGTCGAGGAGGTCGACGTCCAGCGAGGCGCAGCACCAGACCAGGAGCATCCGATCGCGGGCGACGTGGCGTCCGACGTTGAGCCCCCAGGAGTCGAGCCCCTTCTTGAAGTGGATGGTGCGCGACGGGATCTTGATCTCGGCGGTCCAGCCGCGGCTCGAGAGGGAGGTCTTCGCCTCCCAGACCCCGTCCCAGTCGATCGACAGGCCGCCCGGTCCGGAGATCAGGCCGTCGGCCTGCGCCCCGCTCGGATAGACCTCGAACAGGTACCCGGTGCGGCGATCGCCGAACGTGTCGAGGACGACGTCCAGGAAGTCGTCGCCGAAGGGATCCGGAGTGTCCCGCTGCATCGTGTGCATCGCGATCCGTTCCGGATCGGGGTCGACGCAGGTGACGCCGAAGTAGACGTTCTCCGTGTCGATCAGGATCCGCACCTCGGTCGCATACGGCGTCGGCTCGCCCGGACGAGGCTGCTGCTGCACTAGGTCCGGAATGATCGCGGCGCGCTGCCAGTCCGGCTCGTCGAGACGGCCGTCGATCCTGATCGGCCCGGTCGCCCGGACGGCGGTGATGCGCGGCGGCGCGGTGGGAGGCGCCTGGGCGGCCCGGGCCGAGGACCCGGCCAGGAACGCGAGCAGCAGGCACACGGCCGGGCCCGCCGCCGGAGCCCCGGCCGGGCACGCCGCCGGACGCGCGACCGCCTCCGTGGCCGGCGGCTCCGCTGGTATGATGCCGGTTCTCCTATGGTGCCAAGTCACGAGGCCGAGCCTCTGCAAGCCCCCTCCACGAAGGCGAAGATCGCCGTCCTTGTGGCGCTCGCCGCCCTCCTCTTCATCGTCGGGCTCGGCTCGGTGCCGCTCCTGGAGCCGGACGAGCCGTACTACGCCGTCCCCGCGCGGGAGATGCTGGAATCCGGCTCCTGGCAGGTGCCTATCTTCCACGGCCGGCCCTGGTTCGACAAGCCGATCCTGTTTTACTGGATGATCCTGGGAGCCTACCGGCTGCTGGGCGTCTCGGAGTTCGCGGCGCGGATCGGCTCGGCGCTCGCGGCTCTCGTCGCGGTGCTCGCCGTCTACCTCGCTGGAAGACGGAGCGCCGTGGTCGGGGGGCGGAGTCGCCTCGATGAGCGCGCCGCGTTCGTTGCGGCGCTGATCCTGGCGACCAACCTGGAGTATGTCCTGATGGCGCGCGCCGCCGTCACCGACATGACCCTGACGGCGTCGCTGACCCTCGGGATGCTCGCGGCCGCCCGCTACCTCGGGAGCGGCCGGAGCTCTTCGGCCTTCCTGGCCGGCCTGGCCTTCGGCCTGGCGATCCTGACCAAGGGGCCGGTCGGCCTCCTCCTGCCCGGCGTCGCGCTTCTCGCCTACGCGACCCTGCTGCGGCGGGGCGACCTTCTCCGCCCGAGCGCGCTCGCGGCCGGGGCGGCCGGCGTCCTGCTGATCGCTTCACCCTGGTACCTCTATATGCTCTTCGCCCACCGCGATCTCCTGATCACCACCTTCATCGGCGAGGGGAACCTCGGGCGCTTCCTGTCTCCCGAGCATGTCTGGTTCCCCGGCTACTACCTCGCGGTGCTGGCGTTCGGGCTTCTCCCCTGGTCGGGAGGGCTGCCGGCGTCCCTGGTCTCCGCTCTCGGCTCGGCGCGCGGCTCCGGAGAGGAAGGTTCCCGCGGGTCCTCGGGGGAGCGAGGAGCCGGCAGGCCGCCCGGGCCGCTCTACGAGCTCTGCTGGTTCGGCTCGGTCCTCCTGGTCTTCTCGCTCAGCGCCAGCAAGCTGGCGTCCTACATCCTGCCGGCCTTCCCACCCGCAGCCATGCTCCTCGGCCGCTACTGGCACGCCCGGCTCGCGCCCGGCTCCTCCGCCCACCACGGCCGGGGTCCCCGGAGCGCCGCCTGGGTCGGCGTCGTCCTGGCCGGGGCGATCGCCGCCGCTCTCGCCCATGCCGGCTCCTCGGAGAAGCTGAAGGCGGCCGGCCCGGCGGCGGCCGCGACCGGCGCGGTCCTGCTCGCGGGGTCGCTCGTCGCCGTGGTGATGGTGAGGCGCGGCTCGCTCGCCGGCCTGTGCGCCGTACAGTCCGGGACCTGCGTCGCCGTGGTGCTGCTCCTCCTCTGCCTGGCGGTGCCGCGGCTCGAGCCGCTCGTCTCGGCGCGCCCGCTCGTGCGCGACCTGGAACGCCGCGGGCTGGCGGGAGAGGTCCTCGGGATCTACCGGAGGTCGGAGGAGTTCGGCCTCGACTACTACCTCGGTCGCAGCATGACCCGGATCAAGAAGCTCGAGGAGCTGCGCCGGCAGGTCGCCGAATCCCCGGGGGGGATCTGGATCCTGCGCACCGGGGACCTGGACACGATCGCCGGCGATCCCTCTCTGGCCGCGACCGAGGTGGCGCACGGTCCCGAGCTTTCGGCGGCGCGGCTCACGCCGCGACCCGGCGCTCTCGGAGGTCACGTGAAGTCCGGCGGTGAGCCGTGAGACGCTTCGCCCTGGTCTATGTGACTCCGGTCCTCCTGCTCCTCCTCTGGCGCATCGCGCCGCTGGCGACCGGAGCGCGCACGCTCTGCCTGCGGGACGTGTTGCATACCCATCTCGAGATGAAAGCGGCGCAAGCCGAGGCGATGCGGCGCGGGGAGCTGCCGCTCGTCGATGCGTACCGCGCCGGCGGCCAGCCGCTTCTCGGGAACCTGAACGCCGTTCCGCTCTATCCCGACAACCTTCTCTATCTGGTGGCCCCGCCGCTGTGGGCCCTGAACGCCCACTTCTGGATCCACCTCCTCCTCTGCCCCTTCGCGATGTTCTGGATGGCGCGCGCCTTCGGCGTCGGGCGCGAGGGGGCCTGGGCGGCGGGAGTCTGCTACGCCCTGGGCGGTTACTTCCTCTCGCAGTGCAGCTTCTACAACCAGATCG
>WNGG01003893.1_pt1 | contig 29707 bp, 27 predicted proteins | sample 5400661 | NCBI WGS metagenome assembly WNGG01 (sample SAMN13153372, study PRJNA577476) | soil metagenome | isolation source: 100 cm soil or saprolite under Garry oak tree replicate 1 | place: USA:California | collected 2016-06-15
TGTGGACAGTGCTACTACTGCACCAGGGGGCATACCAACCTTTGTAACATGGGAGCCGCTATTTTGATGGGGCCCCAGCTTGACGGAACATTCCGCATGCACACAGCACAGGGCGAGGGTGTCGGTCAAATGTGCGTGATCTCCACCTTTAGCGAGCGCAGCGTTGTTCCCGACATGTCGGTGGTCAAGGTTGCCGACTACTACCCTCTCGATAAAGCAGTGCTCGTCGGCTGTGGCGTGCCAACGGGCATTGGCGCGGTGATCCATCGTGCGAAGGTCGAACCGGGCAGCACAGTGATGGTGATTGGCTGCGGCGGCATTGGCATGAATACTGTGCAGGGCGCTGCCCTGGCCGGAGCGCGCATGGTCATCGCGGTCGACGTGGTCGACTTCAAGCTAGAGAAAGCGAAAGAGTTTGGGGCGACCCATACCATCAACGCGAAGAACCAGGATGTTGTGCAGATTTCCAAGGATCTGACATGGGGTATGGGCGTGGACTACGCCTTTGAGGCAATTGCCACTCCTGCAACGATAGGGCAGGCCTATGCATGCACGGGAAAGAATGGTACGGTGGTCGTGATTGGCCTGACGCCTGCCACAGCCGAGTCTATCCCGGTGCCTCCGCTCGACCTCGTGCTGTTCCAGAAGACACTTATGGGAACGCTCTACGGCGACTCCCAGCCGCGCAACGACATCCCCAATCTGCTCGCAATGTACCACGCAGGCAAGATTAAGCTGGACGAGCTGATTACGAGGACCTATACGCTCGACCAGATTAACGAAGCCTATGCCGACATGGTCGCGGGCAAAAACATTCGCGGCGTCATCGAGTTCGCCTAACAGTCGAGGGACGCTTTGGCAAGGCCTCCCGCGTTGCACCCACGTATGCGCTGCTGCATACGTGGGTGTACTGAAGCGTAGATAGGCAGGTCATGTACACATATCCATTCAGCGCAATTGTGGGCCAGGAAGAGATGAAACTGGCCCTCATCCTCAATGCTATTCAACCGGCCATTGGCGGCGTACTGATACGAGGAGAGAAAGGGACGGCTAAATCGACAGCGGTACGCGCGCTTGCTGCCGTGCTGCCGGAACTGGCGGTTGTCAGTGACTGTCCATTTTCCTGTCCTCCCGATCAGCCAGCGGCAATGTGCGCTTCCTGCCGGACCCGGCTGGAGCAAGGCGAAACGCTGCCGGTAGTCCATCGTCGTATGCGCGTGGTGGATCTACCCATCAATGCCTCGGAGGATCGCGTCGTCGGCACCCTTGATATTGAACACGCGCTGCGCGAGGGACAGAGACGTTTCGAGCCGGGAGTGCTGGCCGCGGCAAACCGGGGTATCCTCTATGTCGATGAAGTGAACTTGTTGGATGACTATGTGGTCGATGTGCTGCTGGATGCGGCTGCCATGGGGGTCAACATTGTTGAGCGCGAAGGGGTGTCTTTCAGTCACCCGGCGCGTTTCATGCTGGTTGGTACTATGAATCCCGAAGAGGGGGAGCTACGCCCGCAGCTTACCGACCGCTTTGGTCTCTGTGTCGATATCACATCCATCCATAATATCCAGCAGCGCGTTCAGATCGTTGAACTGCGAGAGCGCTTCGAGGCCGCACCCCAGGCATTTCTGGCCGAGTATGCCAGCGACGAACAGGAGCTCAGCTCCCGCATCACACGAGCAGCGCAGTTGGAAGAACGAGTGGCTGTTCCGCTCCAGGTTGCCGAACTCATTGCGCTTATCAACATTGAACTCAATATAGATGGACACCGCGGAGATATCGTGATGCGCCGGGCAGCGCAGACCTATGCGGCTTACCTCAGGGAGGAAGAGGTAACACCTGAACATGTTTACACTATAGCGCCGATGGCCCTGGCGCACAGGCTCAAACGCTCGCCGCTGCAGCAGGCTTCGGAGACTGTGGGTGAGAGGCTGAAGGCGATCAAGAAGAAATTGACTTACCCTGGAACATAGGCGGGAGCCATGGGTATCAAAGGTGTCGATCCCTGTTACAGTAGCCATTACAGGTGTTCCAGTTGTTTCTAACTCTGCCATCTGTTTGACATATTTGATGATCCGCACAACGTAGAAGATGACGATGCCGAGACCGATGTTAACCAGTATCGAGAGTGTCAACGACAGTATTGAGAGTATCTTCAAGAGCCTGGAGAGAGCCTTCATGTTGTAGCCTGCTTCTCTAGAAAAGAATGTGCCTACCTATTACCTTGAACGCAAAAAATTGGGTATAACAAAATATAAGATAGTTACACCTGCTTCTTGATCACCGGCACCAATGGCTTCCAGGTCCTGTGTTTCACGCATCCCCACACCACACCCACCTCGTAGGCACAATCATCGAGCACAGAAAACAGGGCATACCAGCCCAGACCCATCTCCGGCCTCAGGCGCCAATAGTCTATGCCGATCACAATACCACACAGCAGGCATGTCAGAAGTAACAACGGAGGTATGAGGAGACTAACTACCAATAGCGGCAACGTGTAGTAGCGGGTCAGGTGGCGGGAAAGGAGATATGTGTATGCCAGGTGACCACGCAGTGTTGCTTTGAAAACGGCGAGAAAGCCGATAGGAACTCGCTGTGCTCGCACTTTTTGCAGGCGTTTGTGAGCACCGAAAAGGGTGAGGAACAGGGCCCCCGCCCCGCCCCCCAGGGCGACCGCAAGGGTCGCCCCTACGCGGCACGTAGTGTCTTGCCAAGGCGACCGCATATAGCGCCAGAGTATGCCCCACGCTCCCCCGATTACTGTGCCAGCAAATGCCGCCTGTTCGGAAGGCAGCAATAAAATACGCCGTTCGGTGGGATGACGTTGGAGCAAGTGAGCCTCGGCAGAAGCATACGCGAAACGGATACGCAGGAATGCGCCCAGTGTTGTGCGATAGTCGTGATAAACGACCCCCTGTGGGAGATAACGTATAGACGCGCCAGAGATGAGGAGACGGCGGCAGAAATCGACATCTTCGCCTTGAGTCATTGGGGCGAAACCGGAAAGTTGCTGCCAGGCTGCCCGGCGCAGTAGCATATTTGCAGTTGGCAGGTATGTCAGCGGCCCTTCGAGATGCACCAGCTGGGGCTGCATGCCCATGAAGAGGGAGGAGTGCACGTCTTCATAGCGGCCGAGCAGTGATTTGCGATCATAGGCCCGGATCATACCGCCAACAGCGGCAACGCGCTCATCCTGAAATGCTGGAACGAGTTCTCTGAGCCAACCTGGAGAAGCCACACAGTCGCTATCGAGATAGGCAATGAGATCGTGCCGGGCTGCCTCGGCGCCTGTATTGCGACTGATGCCTACTCCTTGCCGCTGCTTGTGGCACAGCACGCGCGTTTCCAGACCGAGCGCTGCCGCTTCCCGTGCCATGCGTCGCAGCATACTACTGGTCTCATCGGTCGAGGTATCATCGACCACGATGATTTCTAAACAATGGGCGGGATAGTCCAGCGTGAAAAGCGAACGGAGGCAGCGTTCAAGTTCTCTGGCACGGTTGTAGGTGGGAATGACGATGGAGATATTGGGCCATGTAGGAGGCGGCAACGCCTGGCCTGTCTCCAGCAGTCCTTTCCAGCGCAGTTGGTCGCAGAGCGTTTCCACACGCTTAATGGGCATGCGGGTTGCCTGCGCCAGTTGCTCACAGGTATGCTCTTCGATGCAAAGCGAGAGTAGACGTGCCGTGACAGTATTGAGTCTCACAAGACGCAGCGGGTAGTCGCAGACGGCTACCGCAGGATGAGACTGCGGTAAGATACGAATACCAGATGGCAGGCGGTAATGCCCATGTCGAGGCGGGCGATAGGGTGTTTTCATATTAGACATTTGGTGCGAGTTAGAAAGATCGTGAAAAAGAAGGGGTCCAGCAGCTCCATGGAAACGCTCCTCTCCTATTCACATGGTCAGGCACGAGACCAGAACGCTGTGACCGGCGCGGCAAGTTCACGTCCCTGTGTGTGGCCAGCCAGCGCCGAGGGCTGCCTGGTCGCCGGGTCCAGCGGGTTCAGTCCGATCGCCGCTGCAGATGCAGCATCGGGCGCGATCACCAGCACCTGGCTCCCCTCTCGTTCCAGGGCCGCTGCTTCCGCATCCGTGCCAGCCCCGAAGTAATTCGCGTTTGCTCCCAGTGGGTTCAGGATCAAAACGCGATCATAGCCCCTTGCCAGGTCTGCATTCGTCGCCGAGCGTACGCCACCATCCATGTAACGACGCCCCGCAATGGTCACAGGCGGCCAAATCCCAGGAACCGCACAACTGGCCGCGACGGCATCAACCAGAGAAACACCCGACTCTCGATCCATGATGTATTCCTCACCGGTCTCAGTATCTGCCGCGACAATCAAAAGACGCTGCTGCGACCACGTATGAACGGGAAGCCTAGTCTCTATGATGGCACGCCGTTCCGCTTCCGAGATCGTCGGAGCGGCCAGAGCATACGCTCCGATCCGCGCCCGCATCGCTTTGAGGGCAGGACCCGCCCCTGCTATCGCTTGACTAAACGCCTCCACCATCTGAACGGGATCAAACGCCACCATACGCTCCTTCGACTGCTCGACCGGGGTCAGTTGAGAGGCGAAGAGGCTCTCCAGATCGGCACCGCTGGCGATCTGAGCACCGACCACTGATCCGGCAGAAGTCCCTATGATGACGTCAGCTCCCCGCACATCCACACCAGTATCGTGCAAGCCTCTAAGGATGCCCAGCTCCCAGGCTACACCTGCCACGCCTCCCCCTCCGAGAACCAGCGCTCGTGTTCTTGTCTCATTCGATTTCATCATGCGTTCTCCAAAAAAAGCATATATCAATCACAAGGAGATGGCACCATCGTATGATTCTTCGACGGTACTTCTTCCTTATCTTATCACCTCACGCTCTCCCTGTTGAGCGATCATCCTTTGTGATTGTCGCGGTGAACTCTGTTGAGTCTCGGTATGTCGTACCGGGTGCACCTTTCCAAAGCCTCATAAAATCGTACCTGATGGCCGCAGTTGATAGCGGCTCTACTTCTCCAGCACGAACGATCAGCGGATCGAGCTGGAGGCGGTACGATTGGAGGCTCTATGATACGGCGCGGACAGACGACTACCTTTCAAGAGCGGCTGGACATCACTGAACGAGCCGCTGTTGGACAGTCCGACCCAGAGATTGCGGCTGCGCTCGGTTGCTCGGTCTGGACGGTGCGCAAATGGCGAAGCCTGGGTCAACATCACGGGCGCACCAGCCTCAACTCCCAGATGGGTCGCCCCACCACCGGACCGCTGGGCACTTTTCCCAGGGAAATGCATGATGCCATCTTGCACCTGCGTCGAACGCATCCCGGTTGGGGGCCGACTACCCTGCTGGCGGAACTCCGCGTTGATCTCCGCTGGGCAGATCACCTCTTGCCAAGTCGCTCCCGCATCGCGGCGCTGCTCAACGCCGAGAAACTTACGCGCCGCTATCAGAAGCTGAGTCCACTGCCCATCCCACCGATCCAGCCGGAAGGCGCACCGCATGACGAGTGGGAACTCGATGCTCAAGGTCGTATGCACGTGGCGGGAGTGGGCAACGTCAGTCTCATCACCATTATTGATGTGGTGAGCCGCTGGCATCGGTCGAGAGCTATCCTTGTCTCGATACGACCAATCCCCCTTTGGAAGCCTATCAACTGATGCTCCGCCGCGCCGAGCTCTCCGTAGGCCTGCCACGGCGCATCTCCTTGGATCACGGAACGGTCTTTTACGATAACACTTCGCCGTCGCCGTTTCCGACCCGCTTGCATTTGTGGCTGCTAGCTGATGGCGCATCGACGTCTGCTTCATCCGCAAGCGCTGTCCCACCGACCATGCCAAGATAGAGCGCACGCACCAAACCATGACGCTTCAAGCCTTGCTAGGCCAGCGTTGGCCGGATCAAACAGCGTTATGGGCCGGCCTCGATGCGCGCCGCGCCATGCTCAATCAGTCTATTCCCAGTTGCGTCTTCCAGGGTCATGCTCCCTTACAGGCCTATCCGCAGGCAGCGCATTCGGGGCGCACCTCACGACCAGAATGGGAAGTGGAGATGCTCAACCTTGATCGCGTCTTTGCGTACCTCGCGCACTGTCGCTGGTTTCGGCGCATACGAGCGAACGGGCGGCTCGACCTTGGTGGATATGACTACTATCTGGGCACCACCTGGCGCAACCAGATGCTCGAACTCCATTTCGATGCCAAGCAAGGCTGCTTCCTTGGGCAACCAGCAGGCAGTGATATTACCTTTACGATTCCACGGAAGGCGGCTGACGAAAACCGACCTGATGGGCGAACTCGGACATCTGCTCGCTCTCCCCATGTATCAACTGGCGCTTCCGTTTACGCAGGAGGCGTGGCGCCAGCCTGAGTATACGCACGTCTTGTCCGGTACAACTTCCTGAGACTTTCACTGAGAAGGGGGGTACGACATATCGAGACTCAACAATACGGTTTCATGACCTGCGCCATAGTGTGGCAACCATTTTGCTTGCGGCAAAGATCGACTTAAAGGTGGTATCAGAGTTGTTAGGGCATAGCTCGGTTGCTATCACTACTGACATTTATGCACATGTTTTACCAGAGCAGCAACAAGAGATCGTTGATAAAATGGACGATCTCTTCACGCGTTCATAGGTTTTGCTGACTGGTGGTCAGAGGACAATAACCTGTGACCGACTTTATACCATAGTAGATGGAGGAGGTGAGAAGATCTCCTTGTCACGCTCTTTCCCTTTGGGCGAGGGAGGTATCCATTTCCGAATGAACCTTAACCAAAGAGCGACCCAGAGGAGGAGCACTCCTAACCCGGCGACCCATCCCCAGTCAGGAATGATATATCCCAGGACAACCCCTATTACGAGCAGGATAACTCCCGCTACTATTGCAAGAGTTAGATTACGGTTTTTTGATGATTTGCTGTCTACCATGGTCTTTTCCCTTCCCCTTTCTTCAAGGTCTCCCTTTGATGGGATGTCCAAAGTTCTGTTCTACTCCGCAAACGTACTCTAAAGATGGCTCCTTTGGCCTGCTTGTTTCTTGTGTGTCCATGAATTACATACCGCCTTCTTTTCTATGCGAGACAGTATAAATTTCTATGGTATCGGCTCCTCTATTTACGCTTATACTGATGCTGACGCAAGAAGTGAACCATTCTCAAACGGTTCTTGTTTTGGAAGGAGCACCATCGTTTCTCGTTTGTCTGCTAGTTTGAGAGCACTAGGGGGTCTATGGGGTCTCATAGTTGCTGAGAAGCCCAACCTGTTCGCGTCGCACGAGATAATGTTAAGTCTCGGTATTCGTGCCGGTACGACTTTCTGAGACTTTCACCCAGGAGGGGGTACGACATATCGAGACTCAACAGGTTCTGGGAAGCCCACATGCGTGAAGACAGTGCCACTTCCTTTGCTGTGTTGCCAGAAAAGTATTGCCAGAAAGAGTTACTGGAAGCCGATTACAAGGCGCTTTTTTCTGCACTTTGCAGGGCAGTTCTGGCGGCAAAGGTAGGCTTGCGATCCGACAGAAGCGGCAGACTCCCCCTCAGCCACGACTTGCTCAAGAAAATCAACGCTCGTAGCCCTGGCCGCTCGCTGCGTGTCGGAGGCTCGAGGCCCGCATGGAGGGTCGATTGAGGATATCACCCCTGGCGGCGGTTCAACTCCCAACGCTTTGGCGGCGGATAGACGTAGCGGGCAATCGTCGTTGACACCCAGCCGATACAGAAGCCGAAAAAGACCAATAAGATGGTCTGCGCGCTCTCGCTGCCCCGAATCGTCAGTGTGAGTATGAGAACAACCGCCCAGGCGATGGCGAGGCCAGCGCTGTAGATCCAATAGTTTCTGAAGCGAAGCATCTTATACCCCTGTTCCTTTCGAAGGACACCATGTACCACTTCTCGTCTGGAGGAACCTTGATGGGGGAGAGTCGCATCCCAACCGGAAGTGTCCCATTTTCAGCTTGGGGTGCGGCTCTCCCCTTCCTCAGAGAATCATTCCCCTGCTCGTCCCTTCATGGCATGTCCTTGAGAATATCGCTATATGTTATATTTATAATAGCATATCGCAATATAATTATCAAGAGCTGAACCGGCCCAAGTGTAAGTAATCATGACACATTCAATACTCTTGCGACACGTTCTCCGTCGAGAATAGCGTTTTCTACCCTGCGCGGCGCTATGCAGTCACCGACACGGTAGAGCTGCTTTACCTTTCCCTGGAGCTGGTGATAAAGCGTGTCGTTGGGGGCTTGCGGCGTTGCCATAACTGCCAGCGATACATGCTCAAGCTGGCGCGGCTGGCCGGTGTAGTTGTTGATGATGGTTGCACTGTTGGGACCAAGATCCGCTAAAAAGTAGTCAGCGGTCAAGTTTGCAGCCCTTCTCCGCCAGTAATTCGGCGGTGCCTGTCGCCTGGTGAAAGCCGATTTGATCGTAGACGATAACATACTCGCCGGGTTGGGCCATCTTTTCACCACGGATGACCTGCCAGACCGTTGCGACATGCGGCAGGTCCGCGCCAGGTATGGATGGGAGCAGTGGGCGTGAACCTGTGGCAATGATGACGACGTCAGGCTGCTCGCGCTCGATCATCTCCGCTGTCATCTCAACGCCCAGATGTACCTCGACGCCTGCTTCGTGGATCTCGCGCTGCAGGTTGCGCGAGACATCACCGAATTCGACGCGGTTAGGCACGCGCACGAGCAGGTTGACCTGGCCGCCGAGTTCGTGCTGTCGCTCATAGAGCTTGATGCGGAAGCCGCGCTGTGCCGCGACTCTGGCCGCCTGCATGCCAGCGGGGCCACCACCTACAACTATGACTGTTGGGCGGCGGTTTCCAGAGGGTCCATCTCCATTAGGGAGGAGGAGCGGGCGAGCGGACGACCATAAAGGCCCACCCCGCCGCCCCCCGCCACCCTCGCCCCTACGGGAATTGGAGGGGCGAGCGGGAAGCGAATTCCCCCTGGAAGGATGGAGAGCCTTCCCAGGTTGAGGCTGATGGGTGACAGTGATTGCTGGGAACTGGAGTTCATTGCCCGTGGCGGGCGTTTGAATGCAGCCGAGGCTCAGGTTGAGGCCCATACGTCCAATACAGTACTGATTACAGGAGATGCAGAGGCGAATGGACTCGGTGCTGCCTTCGCGTGCCTTGCGCGTGAAGGCGGGATCACAGATCTGGCCGCGCACGACATCCACCATATCGGCTAACCCTTCGCGAAGGATGCGTTCGGCCTGCACGGGGTCTTTGATGCGCCCGGTACAAAAAACGGGAATCTTGACCACTTCGCGAATGCCCGCTGAGACGAAGAGTTGATACCCTGGCGGTGTATGCATCGAGCCTTCTACCATGTAGAGGTTATGGAATTCGCCGATACTGGTGTTAATGAAATCGAGCTGGCCCGCTGCCTCCAGGCGTTTGGCGATTTCGCGCACGTCATCGAGTGTCAGCCCTGCCGGGATCAGTTCGTCGCCGCACAGCCGGATGCCAAGGGTAAAGTCACGCCCGATCTCAGCACGCACGGCCTGGATTACTTCCAGGGCAAAGCGCATGCGGTTTTCCAGCGAGCCGCCGTAGGCGTCGGTACGCCGGTTGTAATAGGGTGAGAAGAACTGGCGTATCAGTGAACTATGTGAGGATTGCAATTCTGCGCCGTCGAAGCCGCCTTCGCGTACGTGACGCGCTACGAGGGCATAGCCGCGCACGATCTCGGCGATCTCTTCCGGCTCAAGCTCTTTGCACATCTCGCGATGGATGGGGTCAGGCAGTGGCGATGGTCCAAGGACGGGGCGGCGCGAATAGATGCTGCTGGCCTGCATGCCGTTGTGGTTGATCTGCGCGAACATGCGGGTACCGTGTTCGTGAACTGCGCGGGTCATACGCCGGTAAGCGGGAATCACGTGGGGATCAAAACCATGGATCAGTTTTTGATAAGCCCAATCGCTCGGGTGGACCGACTGCTCCTCTGTAATGATGAGGCCACAGCCACCCTTCGCGCGCTCGGTATAGTAGGCGATGAGGCGCGGCCCGGGCAGGTTCTCTTCGGCGAGGTTCGTCAGGTGGGCCGCGAAGACGACGCGATTAGGAACAATCGTCTTGCCGATGCGTATGGGTGTGAATAAGTATTGGTATTGACCAGCCACGGTTTGAAACTGCCTTCCAAATGTGAATTCACATCTGATTGCCCCGGTCATTATACACTATGCGATTGCGGATGTGCCGCTTGCGCTGCTCTTCGGGGTCTCGTGCTCTTGCTTTTTGATGACCATCTGCCGTTGGGAAAGATCGCCTACGACACAAGAGCGCGGTTCAAGGGCTGGTGCTGGCGCACGGGCGATGGCTTGCAGATACCTTGCATGATGCGAGGCAATTTTTTCGCTGCTGAGGTTAAACATGATTGGGACAGTTGAGACATTGAGACAGACACTCCGGTATTCCAAAGGTGCGGTCACAGATCGTGTGATTTCCGGTTGGGACATTTGGGAACATTGGGACAGGGGTCCACAGCAGGTGATACGTTTTACGACGAGTCACATGGTGGTGAGGGAGACGATCACCATAGATCACCTATTATCAGTATAACAGAGTGATGCAAATGCTGTGCCAGATGATAATCGGGAAGTTAGGCTGAGTGATAATTCGCTTCACCACTTGCATCTACGCGAGGTGTTCCTGTGACGATGGTGCTCCATGACTGCGAGCACGCCCCTGTAACACCAGTACGGCCAGCAAGACGGCTGCCAGCGCGACCACTCCAGCAATGGTAAAGATGCCTTGTGGAGGCGTCCACAGACTGACCACCGCCACCAGCAGGGGACCAATTACGCCGCCCAGTGCTGCGCTTGCTCCCCTGATCCCCATCACCTGGGAGCTATGTTCCGGTGCCGCTATATCCAGGTAGGCCGCACTTAACGCCGGTGACACCAGTGCGCCGCCTACCCCAGAAATCACGGCCACTACGAAGAGCCAGCCAAACTGCGGTAGGAAGATCAGGCCAGGGAAGAGCGCGCCGCTCAAGAGCAGGCCAAGCACGATGAGCGGCTTTCTGCCATAACGGTCGCTCAACTGGCCCAGACCTGCCTGCCCGATCAGCATGGCCAAGCCGTACCCACCCACGATGATCCCCAGTTGCGTGGGTGTCAAGAGGAGGTGGTTATACAGGTAGAACATCATCTGTGGCTCGATGAAGGCAAAACCAAAGATAGCAACGAAATCGAGCAGCAGGAGCGTGGCGAACAGGGACAGCGGCCGGGGCAGGGAGGCAAGCGATCCCCGCAGCCCTGGGCTCGGCTGCTGCGCTTGCGCACCAGCCAGGACTGAGCGAGTTTCTGGAACCAGCACGAAGGCGAGCAGCAATGCGATCAGCGCCAGGACAGCAGAGACGCCAAAGGGGGCAACGAAGCCCCAGTGATCAAAGAGAAACCCACCAATGGCCGGGCCAAAGATGAATCCCGCGCCATAGCTGCCCATCACAATGCCCGTCCACCTGGCCCGCTGTTGCTCAGGGACGGTATCGGCGATCATACCCAGCACTGCCGGGAGCAGTCCCGCGGTGATGGCTCCCTGGAACAGGCGGATGGCTATATACCAGCCGGTTGACGGCGCCAGGACAAACGCACTATTGGCGATCACCTCACCAGCCAGTGCCAGCAGGATCAGGGGCTTTCTGCCGAAGCGATCGGCGAAGGAGCCCAGAAAGGGGGAGAGCAAGAATTGCGCGAAAGCGAAGCTCATCGACATCAACCCCAGGGCCGCAACTCCCGAGCCGAGTTCACCCAGCCGCTTGGCAAAGACAGGCAGGACAATGCCGTAGCCGGTCATCATCAGGGCGATACTGGCTGCAAGCAGGAAGAGAACCCTGCGTGTCTGTGCAGGGAGTGCTTCCGGTAGTTGTATCGCTGGCAGCACTCCAGTTGTCTTGGCTAACTCTCCAGTCACGCGAAAAAGTGGTTGTGTACTCATGCGCTTGCCATTTGTGCTTTCCCTTACCTAGCCAGATTTTCCATCCTGCCTGGTAGATTATGCCTAATTACAGTGTTAACTACAAGTATACCTCATGAAGCGTTTCCCAAACGCTTCATGAGAGGTCCAAGATGAGGATCTTCAGGACCTTTCCAATCTGCTTGCCGAGTGGCTGCTCTCCGGAGAGTCGCAGCGGGAAACCCTCCAACACATGGAGTTCGGACATTACGACCTCATTGACTTTGCAGTCGTGCTCCTGTTCTTACTCATGCAGCCCTATCGCCTTTGCTTGGAGGGAGCATTACGGCAACTAAACCCCTGAATGAACAGATTGCCGACCCGAAAGCCGACATTGCGCCAGCCCTGCTGCAGGCGATTCGTCACATGGTAGCGCCTGGCGGCAGCGCGTGAGTCCAATACCGCCTTGCGGCGATAGATGGCCTCTTGCAGTGGGTCCAGGCGCAACAGGCGCTGCGCCACCGCGAGCCAGAGGTAGGAAAGCCGATCCCGCTTGTTGTTGACCGATGGTGTGTGTTTCTGGTTGTGCATACTACATCTCTCCTGTGTCTGCAAGCCACACAAGCTGCAGTTGCCTCTCTCCAAGAAGGAGAGAGGTGTTGAACGATACGAGTCATAGCAATAGGTGGGGGCGAATCGCCTGATTGGTGCAGGACCGTGGCACAGAGGCTTCTTTTCTTCCCAACTGTACCACAGCCCTGGCTACCGCATGGACGCGTTGCTCCGTGTGCTACACCGTTCCGGTGAGCACCTGTTGGATCGCCGCAATGACGAGATCAGGTTGCTCAAGCTGGATGAAGTGCCCGCTGTGGGTGGCAATGATGGAGACGCTGTCTGAGGAGAGACCCGCTAAATCCCTCTGGAGCGCTTGCCAGTCCCGCTCTCCCTGCGGACCAAGGTAAGGAAGCCCATGCGTCAGGACCACCAGCGGCAGGTGCCCCAAGGGATGTCGAGCGGCACGGACCTGGGCAGAACTCTCGTCCCACGCCGCGTACTCGTCAGAGGCGGTCTGACAGAACCGCGTTTGATTGAATTGCGCTTTGGCCGCTGGCTGCGCCGTGGGTGGATACTCGGCTACGCTTGGCAGCAGGGCGAACCCGAGTACGCGCACGATCCCAAATGGGGCGAGTGCTTGACAGATGGGGGGGATAGGGCCAACATGCAGCTCAGGATAGCGGAACTGGTCTTCATGCACGGACTCGACGGTGCAATTCTGTGACCATATGCCCAGCCGTGCGTGGCAGGGGACCATTGTCGCTCCACCCATAGCCCGCGCGGTCGTAGGAGCACACGCGCGTGAAGGAGGCTACCTCCGGTTGGACCTTGCTCCAGACCAGAGACGTATTGCCATATCCCGCCTCCAGAATCACCGTCGGGCTTCCCAGACGGACCGTCCCGGTACAGTAGAGGTGCAAGCGGTAGCCTCCTACATCGATGAGTCTCCCAGGGGCTGGGTAGCTGGAGGCATCATGCGCGCTCGCGATGCTTTGATAGAGAAACCCTGTCAAAGAAAGGCACACGATAACGAGGGCGGACACGAGCAGGACCCGCCGGGTGCGCCGCCACAGCGCCTTTCTCCTCTTGGGAGGAGGGGTGTGATCAGGTGCTTCACCTCTGGGGGGAGGCGAAGCTTGGAGCCTCGATTGCTGCGTCTGTTTGCGTTGTGAATCGTTTGAGTAGGTCGCCATCTGTTTCCTTCTTTCTGCCATCTCGTGGCAATGTGCATATTTGTGCGGTCGTATCTTAAGGATTCTGCCCTGGACGGACGCAAGGTCACGTCCCTACAGCTCCAGGTCACCGCTCTGAACCAGCAGCCGGAGAAATTCCAGGTGACGCACCATACTTGCGCGGTCGCTCCCGCCCGTTTGAACCTCTACTCACAGTCTAGCCTGGTGTGTACGAAAACACATCGTTATCACACGCTATTTGTCTAACTATTTGTGAGGGCGTGAAAGCAGCGTTTGAAAGGAGCATCTAGTTAACGATAACTATATGCTTCATCTGGAGTCTGAGAGGGTGGGTGGTGCATACGATGGTTGCACTTCAATGCGAGGCAATGATCAAATGAGGTGGTGCCTGGTGGCATACTGCATTACCGCAATGCGCGAAGTCACATCCAACTTACTGTAGATAGAACGCATATGGGCATTGACGGTGTAAGGGCTGATAATGAGTTGTTCGGCGATCTGGGCGTTGGTGAGCCCTTGCGCGACCAGGCGCAGTACTTCGACTTCACGCGCGGTGAGACCTGCAGGATAGAGAGGTACTGACGATGCTGGAGTGGTCGTCGATGCAGGCACTGGGGACACCTCTCGAGGAATGGCTGCAGGTTCCCGTGCTGCGAGAACTTGCTCCAGTGTCATATCTCTCCCTTCAGCCCATACTCCTGCAAAGACTGCCTCACCAAGTTGGGTGCGTGCGGCAGCGATGAAGCGATCAAACAGCGTTTGATCAAGAGGTGGAAGAGGCATTTGAATAGTTTCGAGCAGGGTTTCGGCAACACTCCAGAGCCGAACTGCCCATGCAACCTGTTCTTGTGCAGCAACTACTTCCCCAAATCCCATCAGGCAGTAGACAAGCAGGTTCTTCGTATGCATCGTTCTGGCTATCGGCCAGATCTCTTCGTAGAGAGCATTGGCTACAGCATTCTTCCCTTGAGTGATAGCCACCCTTGCAAGGGTCATAAGCGGATTGACTGACCAGGGAACGCCAATTTCCCTGAAAAGTGCCAGGCTCTTCTCCGCGTGTGTGTGCGCCTCTGGAATATTGTCCTCGTAGAGGTATATCTCTGCCAAGAAATAAAGCGAACGTGCCATATCATACCTATCTCCCACTTCCTTAAACAATGCAAGGGCTTCATCAAATCGCCTATGGGCTCCGATAACATCCCCTTGCATTAAGAGTGCCTCTCCTAGACGCCGGAGCCCATAGGCGATGCCTCGCTTATCTCCCAGCTTCTTGAAGAGAGTCAAGGATTCTTGTGCGCTCGTGCGCGCTCTGGAGTAATCGCCCAGGATGTATAGCGGATTCGTCAGGTCAGCGAGGACGTAGGCGACACTCCATGTATCACCCAGTTCTTTATAGAGAGACTCACTTCGTGTGCAGGAACTCGAGACGCCGATCAATCGAAGGATGCATGCTCTTTTCTTTATCGTTTGTGATTGACTTTCCCTGCTATTCTACCACAGCCATACAGATTCTGCGGCATGTGGGAACAAGGCCTGCTTGATCTTGTCAAGCAGAGCCTCCTTCTGGAGTTTCTCCTTACACCTGTTCCCCTACCTGTCGCCCCTCTAAAATAGCCTGCTCTATGCGACGCGGCGCGACACAGTCGCCGATACGGAAGAGGTGCGGGACCTGTCCCTTGAGCGCTATGTAGAGTTCCTGTGATGGTCGTTCATATGTCCCCAGCACGACGGCATCAGCGGGAAGCGCACGCTCACCCTCGGCGAAACGGTCGACGACGATGACCTGCCCTAGTTCGATACGCACGACGGTCGTATGGGGCGTGATGATGACGCCGTGTGGAAGCACTCTCTGCTTCCAGAGTACAAGATCATGGGTAGGTACGAGGTCACGGCCCGCGTAAAAATCCCCGGTTACAAGCTCTACGCTTTTCCCTGCCATTGCCAGCATTTCAACGGCAGAAAGGACGCCGTGCGAGGCCGTTTCATCGATGACAACCACGCGCTGCCCCTCGAGCGAATCTCCTGCCAGCACGCGGCGCACATCTGTGACATGCGGCAAATCGTGACCAGGTATGGGCAGCAGGCCTGGAGCCGTATGGGCTCCTGTAGCGACAATTACTGTATGCGGCTGTTGCGCCAGGATCATTTCTGGTGTGACCTCAACACCTGTGCGCAGCTCAACGCCGAGTCGCTCCACTTCGGATTGCAGGTAGTCAGTGATAAGCTGCAGTTCGCCTCGTCCTGGTCCCCTGGCGGCAAGAGCCACCGTCCCACCAAGGGCGGCTTCTCGTTCGTAGAGTATCACCTGCCAGCCACGCTGCGCGGCTGTCCGGGCTGCTTCTAATCCTGCTGGACCAGCACCGATGATGAGAACGAGGGGGGATACCTGACCCCTGGCACGGGCGACCCAAGGGTCCCCACCCGACCCAACACCACCCCCGCCCCTACGGGAAGCGGGGGGGAGGAGCGGGAACCAGGCCCCTACGGGAAGCGAGGGAAGCGAATTTTCCCTGGAGGGATGGAGAGGCGGGGCGTGGATGACGTCAGGGTTTACATTGCAACTGATGGTGGCGTTCATTTCGCCGCGTACCTGGCAGCCCTGATTACAGGCAATGCAGGGGCGTACCCTCCCGGCATGCCCTGCCTGCGAGAGCCGGGGTAGATTTGGGTCTGCAATCAAGGCGCGGATCATCTCTACGCCGTCGGCCTGGCCCTCTGCCAGAAGGCGTTCAGCCTGGGCCGCAGTCATGATGCGCCCGGTGGCGAAAACGGGAACGTTGACGATTGCTTTGATGGCACCCGCCAGGTGGGCTGTATAGCCAGGGGGGACATGCATAGAGGCGTGGAAAGGGAACATGTGTGTACTAAAAATACTGCCCATCGTCACCGTTAAATAGTCGACGCGTCCCGTGGTCGTGAGCAGGCGGGCTATTTCCAGGCCCTGCTCAGGCGTCAAACCAGCCCAGGGAGCAAGTTCATCGGCGCAGAAGCGCATGCCCAGGATACTACTGGTTCCGATAGTAGTATATACCGCTTCCAGTGTCTCCTGTACAAAACGTAAGCGATTCTCGAGCGTGCCGCCATAGGTATCACTGCGCTGGTTGGTCAGCGGCGAAAGAAATTGGCGCAGGAGCGAGCGGTCAGCAAGCTGGAGTTCAACCCCATCCGCACCGGCCCGCGTAACAGTGCGTGCGACCTGCGCGAAACCATCGATGACGGCGCGGATATCGGCCTGTTCCATCTCTTTCGGCACCTCGCGCGAGGCGACATCGGGTACAGGTGATGGAGCCCACATTTCACGCTGGTGATGGTAGCTCGTGGATTGTTGCCCGTTATGGTTAAGCTGCACTAACGCCAAGGCGCCATGGGCATGTACGCGCCCAGCTACGTCTGCAACGGATTGCGCCGTAGCGGGAAGATAACCTAACACAGCGCTTTCGTAGGGCATGTCGGAGGGATGGACGATATGCTCTTCCAGCACGACGATACCAGCTCCCCCCTCGGCACGCGCGGCGTAGTAATCGGCATGCTGCCGGCTGAGGAGGTTGTGATGCGCGAGGTTGGTGGTATGGCTGCCGAATAGAATGCGGTTGCGCGTCTCACGTGGGCCTATTTTGAGGGATTGGAAGAGCCTGCTATACATGATCTCGGTCTCCAGGTGGCTGTACAAAACCTCTTGCCTTTAAGAACTCGACCAATGCCCTGGCCAGTTCCTCGGGTGGACCCTCCACAAGGCGGGTCTGCCGACCAGTAGCCCCACCTGCTACAATCTCACCAATACGCTGATAAGCGCTATGCTGACTATCCGGCGCAGGGATGCGATGTGGACGAGGGCGGGGAGCGTATATCTCTAGCAATGTCATCTCGTCTGAGCTATCCAACCACTCGTCGCTCATGAGAGGGAGTGGATCGAGGACTGGAATTTGCGCTTGCAAGGCGGCGAGGTGCGCCGGAAGTGAGGGATAGCGGGGCTCGTTCAGATCGCCAGTGACGGTGATAAGCAGGGCGGGGGCAAGCCCCGCCCGTACATATCGAGGGGAGGTCCCTTGCGGTTGCCCTGGCAGTTCTGCCTCTAATAGTTCACGATAGCCTCGTTCGAGGCGGCGCGTCAGCTGCAGCGTTATAGATTCCTTTTTTGGGAGCAAATTGAGCTGGGCGACGCTCGTTACCTGTGGCAGATCAAGCTGCTGGGCGAGGGCCGGTCCAACGATACCTGATGACCAATCGCTGGCGGTGTCGCCGCACAGGATCAGATCAGGTACGGATGCATCGTGCTGGAGGCAGGATGCTAATGCTGCTGCCACGGTAAAAGGACCCCACTCGCTGGCTCGAGGGTTCCAGAGACGTAGGGCGCTGCCGGCGCCGATGGCGAGAGCGGCCCTCAACGCGCCTTCTGCATCCTTGGGACCAAGGGTGAGCACTTTGACAGTACCACCTGTTTGCTCTTTAAGCCGTACTGCTGCCTCGACAGCGCAGGCGTCCGCCGGGTTGAGTACCTGCACGAAGCGCTCACTATCTACCTCGCCTGTAACAGGATCGACATAGACAGAAGCGCTATCGGGGGTTTGTTTGACACAGACACAAATATGCAATATGTTGCCTTTCAACTCAGGGCCTCGCCCCGTGCCGCCCACAGGGCGGGGGCAAGCCCCGCCCCTACCATACACGGATTGGCTGGACTCCGCCGCGTATAGCCCCGACCCGCGCCACCCACAGGGCGGGGGCAAGCCCCGCCCCTACATTTATTCAGGATGCGCGGAAGCTTACGCCCCAGCCGCCGCGTGGATATTCCCACTCAATGGCCTTGCGATCACAGGCGACGTAGCATGTTCCGCACTCGAGGCAATGTTCATACGAGAAGTGCATTTCTCCTCCGAGCAGTTCAAACAGACCCGCGGGGCACACGTAGACGCAGGCAGTTGTATCGCATCCTAGGCATTTCTCGCGATTGAGGCGAATATGCGGCGTTTTATCGACTTTGAAGCGTACCAGCTCCAAGCGCTCTTCGATTGGTTGCAAATCTGGCTCCTCGCGTTGTTAGAATAAGAACGCTCGCCCGGCCTGCCAGCCGTCGCGCAGCAGGGTCAGTAATGGTACCTTGCCGCGCAGGGTATCGATGGCGACGCGAGCAATTTTGCGGCGCGGCTTGCCGTTTGAACGGTAAATATTTTCCAACGTGTCACAGAGCAGGTCGGGATAGACGTTCTGCAATCTTTCATTGTTTACAAAGGCCGGTGTATGCCTGAAATTCTTCAAGTCTTTCAGCACGAAGCTCGACTCGAGTAGCTTGCGGTAGCGAGCCATGCTCTGTGCTGAAAAATCACGATCGGCGTGAGCCTGCTGCGCGGCAGCAGCAGCGGCCAATCCTGATGCAATAGCAAAGTTCATGCCTTCCAGGAAGAGGCCAGCGGCAAAGACGAAGCCTGCCGCGTCCCCCACAACCATCAAACCCGCCCGGGAAAGGGTGGGCAACATAGCCCAGCCACCCTCGGGGATCATATGCGCCGAGTATTCCAGCGTGGTGCTATCGCGCACGAGCGGGGCAACAGCGGGATGCTGCTTGAACTGGTCGAGCAGGTCGTAGGCGTGCACTTTGTTCTGGGCGAGCGACGCGATCTGCACCACGACGCCAATTGAAAGCGTATCGCGATTGGTATAGAGGAATCCGCCGCCCTTGACCTCACCTGAGGCATAACCTACGTATTCATTGCTCATGCCTTCATCACCGTTGAGGTTGAAACGTTCCTCAATGGTGTGCGCGTCGAGACGCAATACTTCTTTGACGCCAAGTGTCATTTCGTCAGCGCGAAACTCATGCTGCAGGCCCGCTTTCTTAGCAAGGAACGAATTGGCGCCATCGGCGGCAATCACAATGGGAGCATAGAGGTCTCCATCTTCGCGGCGGCAGCGCACGCCAATGACGTGTCCATCTTTGTAAAGCAGGTCGTCGACCACGGTAGAGGTAATGAGGAGGGCACCTGCTTCTTCCGCTTTACTGGCCAGCCAGCGATCAAACGTGGGGCGTAAGATAGTGAAACTATTGTAAGGCGGCTGGCTGAAATGCTGTGTGCGAAAATCCAGGGAGACGGCGGCTTCTTTGCCGAGGAAGGTGATGACGCGGCGCGTCAAATAGCGCTCTAGCGGGGCTTCTTCCCAGTAGTCGGGCAGCAGGTCTGCAAGCAGACCGGGCGCATAGAGAGCAGCCCCCGAGACGTTCTTTGCTCCCGGATACTCACCACGTTCGATCAATGCCACCTGTAGCCCGGCACGCGCCATTGCCAGGGCAGCGCTGCTTCCCGCGGGTCCTGCGCCGACGACGATAGCATCAAATTCTTGCATTGCCCCAGACTTATCCTTTGCTGGCTGTCTAATTTGCCTGGCTCTCCATCTTTGGGGTGATGTACGAGAGCGGGCCGATAATGAATTTTAACGAACAAGATCGGTCAGGTGTTGTCACCCTGAGTGTAGCGAAGGGTCTAGCTCGAGGGGCAGAGAGATGCTTCGCTACGCTCAGCATGACAGTCCCAGTTTTGGGTGTTACATTTCATCATCGGCTATGGCCACGATAAATCGGGCCTACAGTTCACCCAAAAGGAGGGAGACCCATTTGCTTCAGTATGATGAGTGTACCACATATGGGCCTGTTATGATTGCTCGAGCAGCTTTGATGCAAGTGGAAGTACCTGGTTGGCATCGCCTAGCAAACCAAGGTCGGCTAACGCGAAGATGGGCGCGCTGCGGTCGGGATTGATGGCGATTACCGTTTGTGCCTCGCTCATGCCACTGGTGTGCTGTGCGGCACCGGAGATGCCGCAGGCGATGTAGAGCTTCGGATGTACAATTTTGCCCGTGGCGCCGATCTGGCGGGCGTGTTCAACCCAACCAAGATCGGTTGCCACACGCGTTGCTCCTACGGCAGCGGAGAGGAGATGAGCAAAGGTGGCGATGGTGGTAAATCCTTCCTGCCCAACGCCACGTCCTCCCGCGATGATGCGCTCGGCTGCATCCAGTTCCACTTCTTCGGGCGATGGAGCTTGTATGGAGATTTGGCGTATGCGCTCCTGGCCGTTACGCTGTTGAAGCTCAGGCAGGAAGCTTGTGATTTCCAGGGCTGACATTGAAGCGGAGTCCTGCTGTATTATCGCTGGCGTCCCACGCACACCAGGGACAAGCGCTGCCAGCGCGGTACGCCCGTGTAAAGCGGTGCGAATTTGTACATACGCTCGCCCTTCATAGATCGAGCGCAATGCAAAGAGGCCATCATCACGAATATCGAGGCCAAGACAGTTCGGCACGAATGGGAGACGAAGCTGCGCCGCCAAGCGCGGCATCCAGTCGCGCCCGTTTGGTGTTGCGCTCGTTACCAGCAGCATAGGAGCACGCTGCTGGATAAACCAGGCCAGCGCGTCGACATAGCTTTCTGTCGAGTAGTGAGCCAGGTGCGGGTGCTCCAGGACATACAGGCGGTGTATTCCTAATGCCGATAGTAGACTGATATCAGGTAGTTTTTCTTGCTGAGATACGAGGAGGATGGCACATACTGCTGCAGGTGTCGACTGGCGCCGGGCAATGTCTAGCAGCTCGCTCAGCAATCCACCACTGTGTTCATGAAGAGTAGCAAGAGTAGCATAAGTATGCTCAAGCACAACACAAATTTCGCTCATAGTCCTTCCAGGGCGACCGCAAGGGTCACAGGGCAGGGCGACCGCAAGGGTCGCCCCTACATTTCTGCCCTTCAAATCAAGGGTAACAGTCCACCAGTCTCGCATGGCCTTTGCTGTAATCATACCATAAGGGGAGAGGTATGCCTCAACTTTGCTCATCACGAAAGCGAGCGAAACCTCTAACTGCTCATGCTTCATTCGCTCGCTGATATGTGCATGGCTCTCCATGAGAGATCAAAGCAGCAGTGACGAGGTATGAAGGATTTTTATGATACGATGAGTGAGGAGCATTAAAGAGATGGATCTAGACTTCCGGCGAGCAGACTGGGAAAGCAGGCTTACCTGGCCCGATTGGTATATTCGCGTAGAGGATGAGTTACGCCACCTGTTTTTCCCTGTGGTGCATCATGACGCTCAACTGAAGGCTTTCAGGCACAAGGTGTACGAGCTGGTGGCGGAACTGCTGGAAAGCCAGCGGATGCCTTTAGCGGAAAGGGGACCAGACCTTGACCAGGAACGGCGGCCTGTAGATAGCATTGTCATTCATCACACGGAAGAAGAGCCAGGGATACGGCTCAGTAAGCTGTCAGCCATTGGCCTGGTGAGACAGTACGCATTCCAGTACCTGGCGGATGATGTTTTGGGGAGGCAGGTCAGAGGGGAAGCGGTCTGGTCTGGCCATTTCCTGCAGGGCAAGATGGTCTTTTTCGCCTATCACTGGTTGATCCGACCCGATGGAATAGCGGAACGATTGCTGGAAGATACGGCGATAGGCTGGCACGCAGGAAACTGGGCGGTGAACACTAGCAGCATTGGAATCGCACTGTCCGGTGATTATGAAACAGTCACCCCGCCATACGCGCAAATTGAAGCGACGGCTCGCATCATAAGGGAATACTATCCCGGTGTAGCCAAGGGGAGCATAGCAGGTCACAGGGAAGTGACAGGAGGCGTAACATGCCCGGGGGCATATTTTCTGCAGGGATGGAAGCAAACGCTGTTGGACCTCGTTTGAATTTTGGTGCTGGTTTCTAGTTTTCCACCCACCGGTCGGGCACATTATAGATGATTTCTGGAACAGGAAATCGCTGCTCGGTGTGGCCAAATCAGAGGCGTTTGTGAGGGAGCGTCTTCCGGTTCGTTTTGTACAGGGAGAGAAACAGAGAAGCCTGTCACTGTACTTTTCCTCTTGCTGAGACTGGCCAGATGGCTTCGAGCTTGCCATTGCGATAGGCATAGTAGTAGTCATGCAGGTTGATCGTCGTATCGATATGGCTGGGGATAAACTCTATGCGATCGCCAACTTCCAGCTTGATGTTGGCCGGTTCCACGCTCTCATCCCACGTTAAAATGCCGTGTTCATCGCCACCTGGCCGATATTTTACGCCAGCTAGTCCTTTGGGTTCAGGCATGCCGCTATCGATAGAGAGTGACTTGAGGCCCGCGTCTACCACCGCTCTGTTGGGTGCGGGTCGACTGATGACAGTAGATAGTATGGTCAACGCGTTGGAGTAGACAGGGCCGAGGGCATTGCGATAGTCGGTATCCATAAAAATGAAGGAGCCGGGCTGCACTTCGGTTACGCCATCACAACTGGCACATATCTCAGCGGTCCCCGTGCCACCGGTGGTGACGATTGCGATAGCGAAGCCTTCTGCTAGCAACTGGGCAGCAGTAGAGGTAAGTAAGTGCATTGACTGGCGACAACTCTGCGCACGCTCAACCGGGTCGTGCAGGTGTTGCAAATGGCCCTCGTAGCCCTGGACGCCAATGAGGTGTAAGTTACTCATCGCGCCGATGTGCCGGGCTAACGCGAGGGCCGCTTCTCCTGGCATGACTCCGCAGCGGTTTTGTCCGACATTGAGGTCCAGCAACACGTTGAGTTTCAATTGTGCATCACGCATTGCCTGGTTGAGCTGCTCTGCTCCAGTCAAGCTATCCACCACTACCTTGATGTGTGGATGCTGCTGCTGCAGTGCTACGAGCCGCGCCAGTTTCGGCTTGCCCACGATTTCGCTGGTGATCAAAAGATCTTCAATCCCGGCCTGGGCCATCACTTCGGCCTCGCTGACCTTGGCAACACAGCCACCAACTGCGCCTGCCGCGAGCAATATATGGGCCAGTTCAGGACTCTTGACCGTTTTCAGGTGAGGTCTGACATGGACATGTTTGGCACGAAAATGGCCCATCAAGCTGGCGATATTTGCTTCCATCAACGTGAGGTCAACAAGCATAGATGGCGTGTCAAGCATTTCCAATGGATCGCCCAGGCGGGGTTGATACATAGTCTATTGCTCCTTTTTTCAAAAGTGTTCGTAACTCTTCAGTACCTTGCTTGTGCCGCCTGCGGCGGCAGGCGAGGAAAAGAGTAGGAAGCGAGGACACCTCGCGCTCCGGCAGGGGGACTGCGTCCCCCCTGCACCCCCTGCTGAATAGTCACCTATGCGCTACGTAGACGGTGACCAACGAGAGAAGGGGACTGCGTCCCCCTGCACCCCCTGCTGAATAGTCACCAGTGTTCTTGGGGAATCTGGAGCGTTACGGTGCGTTTCACCCGCAAGCCCTGCACCTCCTGCTGAATAGTCACCAGTGTTCTTGGGGGCCCAGGAAGGATAGTTCCCCGGCCGCCGGAGGGTGCAGCACGAGTTCCTCAGCCAGAGACAACACTGCAGCGAGGTCCCGCAGGTCGAGCAGCTCGACGGGAGAGTGGGAATAGCGGCGCGGGATCTTCAATTCGAGTGTAGCAATGCCGCCTGCAACCAGGTGGGCGGCGGCTGCATCGGTGACGCCGCCACTGGCGATGGCGAGCTGGTAGGGCACGCCTGCGCGCTGTGCTGCTGCAATGATGGCATCGCGGGCGGCACGAGGCAAAAGGAACCCGAAGTCTCCCGAGCCGGATGCTGGAGTAATGAGCACTCCCTGTCCAATACGCGCGTTGTAGGCCATGTGGCGCGTATCGGGCGTGCCCGCTGCCGGGAACGTGTCAAGCACGATTGCCAGGTCCGGCTGGAGACGCGCGAAGGCCGCCGTTGCACCGCGCAGGCCAACCTCTTCCTGGACCGCGACCAGCGCTGTGAGACGACAGGGAAGGGGCTGCTCTTTGAGACGACGTAAGAGATGCAACAGTATGACGCAGCTCGCACGGTTATCGATGCCTTTGCCCGCCACCCGCGTGCCCGCCAGGGTACGCAGCTCGGAGATGACCACTAATGGATCACCTACGCGCACGCCCAGGGCCTCGACTGCTGCCGCATCGTCAACTCCGAGGTCGACGTACAGGTCAGCAATAGATACGCCCCGCCCCTGCTCCCCTTGAGGTGTCAGGTGACCGGAGCGCGCCCCGATTACTCCAGAATGCCCACCGACCCACACCGCACGGCCCTCCAGCAGCCTCGACTGTACGCCGCCCAGCGGCGCCAGTCGCAGGAAGCCCTCGGGCTCTATACTTGTGACTATGGCTCCAATCTCATCAGCATGCGCTGAGACCACCACGTGTGGCGCGCCCTGTGGGCCTTCACGCATGGCCGTGAGGTTGCCCATGTGATCCACGGCTACCGCGTCGACCAGGGGCGTGAAGAGATCGCGCAGGCGTGCGATCACGGGCTGCTCGGAGCCAGAAGGGGCGTGCAGGGCGGTCAGTTCAGCCAGATCGGTGTGCAGAGCATCGAGTAGATCAGCGTCTTGCTGCATTGTTGCCTCCCAGATGGTTGAATGGAGATATTCTACATGGCTCACCCGGGTGAGTCATGCAGATGTGATCACTTCCTTAGAAGTTATTTTATCACCTGTGAATACCTGGTAAATTACCTACATTCAGTTCTCTAGCTTATGCTATAAACTCGTGCGCAAAGAAGCGCAACGTATCCAGGTGCAAGATATCGGGGAACCCGAGGATCACTTCCTGGACGCCGGCTGCCTCCAATTCGGCCAGATGGTGGCGGATCGTTTCTGGGGTGCCGATCAGCGCGCCCGCGGCCACAGGGCGACCCAGGAGCGCGGCGGGGAACTTGGCCCGCGCTTGCTCGTCCGTCTCGCCGATACAGCAGAAGGTCCCTGTCGTGCGGTGGATGCTCTCGTAATCGCGCCCGACGGCTTCACAGTGGGCTTTGAGCACGGCAAACTTGTGCTTGATCGTCTCCAGATCGCCAAACACGTTACAGGCATCGGCGTACTGCGCGACCAGTTTGAGAGTCACCTTTTCACCACCACCGCCAATCAAAATAGGGATATGCGGCTGCTGGACCCCCTTGGGCTGGTTGATCGCACCGCGTACCTGGTAGTATTTCCCCTCGAAGACTGCTTCTTCCTGGCTCCACATGGCTAAGATCACCTGCACTGCCTCGCCGAGACGCCGCAGGCGCTCAGCAGTCTCGGGATAGTCGTAGCCATAGCTGCGGTACTCGTGTTCGTGCCAGCCGGCCCCGATGCCGAAGGTGAGTCGCCCATGCGAGAGGACATCGACCGTACTGGCCATTTTTGCGAGCAGGGCGGGATTGCGATAGCCAGTGCAGGTGACCGTCTGGCCAATGCGGATACGCCTTGTGTCACGCGCCACGGCTGCGGTGGTCGTCCAGCACTCAAACGTGACTTCTTGCGATGGCCGTGGGGTCGTATGAAAGTGATCGACAAGCCAGGCGGACGCGAAACCCACTTCGTCGGCAGTCTGGGCCACGCGCGTCATCACCTCGTAGGCTTCAATGGGGTCCTTAATGCCTGCCAGTTCCATGTTCCAGCCTTGCGGCAGGGATAGACCAAATTGTAGAGACATACACACCTCTCTCGATACTGCGAACAATGGAAGAATGTTCTTCTTCCTGATAGGGAGCAATCCTCACGCCAGGTGCAAGTGACATCTTGACGCAGGTGCTCTCCTTGAGTATGCTCTTTGGGTGATACCAGGACCAGAGTTTGTTGATCATAGGTCTCTGACCACCATGTTAAGGAGCAACGAGAGATGCAGAAGAACGAACGGCGAGAGGCCCTCGCCGACTTTTTACGCAAGCGACGGGCGAGCCTATCTCCTGGTGAGGTGGGATTGCCACCCGGCTTGCGACGTCGAACGCCAGGGCTGCGCCGTGAAGAGGTCGCGCAACTGGCCAATATTGGCACCTCCTGGTACGTTTGGCTGGAGCAAGGACGTGATGTGCATCCCTCGGCACAAGTCCTGGAAAGCCTGGCGCAGGCGCTCAGGCTGACACCCAATGAACGCCGGCATCTGTTTCTGCTCGCCGGCCAACCACTTCCTCCTCCTGTTTGTCCCGCGGAGGAGAGCATCGGTCCGGCGCTTCAACAAGTGCTGGATGATCTCAACCCGAGTCCCGCGTATGTTCTGGGACGACGGTATGACTATCTGGCGTGGAACAAAGCTGCCGATGGTCTCTTCGCCATTTCGGATACCCTTGCGGATACATCGTCTCCTTACGCACGTAACATGGTCTGGCGACTCTTCACTAGCCCGACGACGCGGGAGCGCCCCCATTGGGAAATGGTTGCGCGAGCCACGTTAGCGGAGTTTCGTACGGCTAACGCTCGCTATCCCGGCGATCCCTGGTTCGAGGAACTGATAGAGGATTTGAAGCAGGTCAGTCCTGAATTTTGTCAATGGTGGCCACACCACGACGTGCGCAGCGCGCTGGACGGTCACAAAGTCATCAAGCATCCGACATTGGGATATCTGGAGTTCGAGCATTTGACCTTGCAGGTGCTCACTGACCCTGATATCAGGATCATGATCTACACCCCTAATCCCGGGACACGAGCAACACTGCAACGATTTCTGGAGGCAATGGATGGCTGTGAGTCGAGCAGAAGTGCCTCAGCACAGAAGCCGAGGGAAAGAGAGGAGAAATAGCGCTCTCGGCTTCTAGCTTCATTGTTCGATGCCTATTGGGGGCGCTCTACGTCCATCCAATACGCATCAACCGAAGAGAGGTGGGCGACTAAAAGGGCCAGCTCCGCTCACCCCCGCGCCGGGCGACCATAAAGGCCCACCCATCCGCTCCACTCCACTCTCGCCCCTACGGATGGTGATGAGCTTGCGTTAGGGGGCCAAGACCGGCGCCGCGAGTCTGGATCGGCCATATTCGGGTGACGACGTCGTTCTCCACGATGTAGTAGACATCGTGCAGGTTGACGGTTGTGGGGCCGTAGCCGGAGATGACTTCAACCCGATCTCCAACCTTCAGCGAATAGCCCTGGTCTACATCGATGAGCAAATGCTCCTCGGCGATGGCGGCTGTCGTGGCAGGTAGATCCTTGACACGCGGCAAGCCAAGTTCGCTGCCGATGGTTTTTCGCCCTGAATCAAGGACAGCCCTGTTTCCCTGGCGGCTGATGACGGTCGCAAGAACGGTGAGCGCCGCAGGGAAACCGGGAACTAATTGCGAATGGAAAGCGTCCATGACGACGTATGAACCTGCCTGTAGCTCGGTTACGCGTGGGTGCGCCCCGGTGATGTTGTAGGTACCTGTGCCACCAGCAGAGATCACTTTCGACTCGAAGCCTGCATGAGCGAGGAAGTCAACGGCATCCACAAGCTTGTGCATGGCGGCATGGGCTTTCTGTAGGCGCAGGTCAGGGTCCGGCTCGAGCATACAGTGACCCTCGTAGCCCATCATGCCTTTCAGGCGCAGGCCGTGCAGCTTGCTCACGTGTTCCGCCAGGCGCAGCGCCTCTTCCCTGGTGCGTACGCCGCAGCGCTCCATGCCTACGTCGAGGTCAATGAGCACTCCCAGTGTACTCCCGGCCTTGAGAGCAGCAGCAGAGAGGTCCGCGGCGTTCTGCGGATCGTCGATAGCGACGGTCATGCGTGTGCTGCGCCCGAGTTCGGCAAGCGCGTGGATTTTTTCTGCGCCTACCACTTCGTTGGCGATCAAGATATCGTCGATGCCCCCACGGGCCATCACCACTGCCTCCCATATGGTGGCGGTCGTCATGCCGATTGATTCTCCAGCCTCCATTTGCATTCTAGCAAGTTCGGGACTTTTATGGACCTTGACGTGAGGGCGGAGTTTGGCAGGGACGGTGCGCATGTACCCGGCCATGTTAGCGATATTGCGCCGGGCGATATCGAGGTCAAGAATAAGGGCGGGCGTTGTCAGGTCGTGTCGCGACCGGCCAATAGCGGACTGGTAATTGCCCAATGTTACCTCCTGTTTCATTATTACCTCCTGCTTAGCGAGGATATTCCTCACGCTTTCCTTGGGACGGCGGCCACTAGGCACAATGCCTCGAGCAGCATGGCCATTCATATCCTACGAACTGCTGACCGGCAGTGGTTCTGTCTGGTTGCTACAAATGGCGTTGTACAGATCGAAGGATTCGGCAGGCTTCATACCTTCATGCACTACCTTGTTAACTGCCTGGATCATCCCGATTGGGCTGGCGCTCTGGAAGATATTGCGACCCATATCGACACCGGCCGCGCCTTCTTGAATAGCGCGGTATGCCATGGTCAGAGCGTCGAGTTCCGGCAATTTCTTCCCACCGGCCATGACAATGGGGACGGGGCAGGAGGCCGTCACGGTCTCAAAGCCCTCACCCACGTAGTAGGTCTTCACGAACTGGGCGCCGAGTTCGGCGCAGATGCGACAGGCAAGGCGAAGATACCTGGCGTCGCGCACCATGTCCTTGCCTACAGCGGTGACACCCATGACCGGTATGCCGTAGCGCAGGCCAAGATCGACCAGCCTGGTCATGTTATGCACTGTGCGCGTCTCGAACTCGCCACCAATGAAGACCTGCACGGCGAGAGCGGATACGTTCAAGCGGAGGGCATCGTCGATGTCGATGGCGATCTCTTCGTGCGACAGTTCTTTCAGGATGCTCGGTCCGCCGCTGGCGCGCAGCACCACCGGAGTAGTGGATGCAGACGGGACAGTCGAGCGCAGGATGCCACGCGTGCACATCAGGGCACCGGCATACGGCAGCAGGGGGAGAATGTTCACATCTACCCGCTCCAGGCCGGTAGTTGGCCCTTGAAAGTAGCCATGGTCGATGGCCAGCATTACTGTGCGCCCGGTAGCAGGACTGAACACTCGCGCCAGGCGGTTTTGCATGCCCCAATCGAGAGAGCCAGAGCCTTTGAGAAAGAAGTTCCCCGTGGTTCGCGCGGGAATATCTATGTGAAAGTTCCTGGCTTCATTGGCCGCATCCACATCCGGCATGAAAAAGCTCCTTCCTTCATGAAACTTGATAGGTTTTACTACTCTGTTACACTTCATGTGAAAGGCCGCCTGCGGCGGCGAGGAAGAGAGGGAGACTGGGGCGCAGCCCCAGACCCCAGTCAAGGGGTTTCACCCCTTGCATCCCCACTTTTCTTTTGAAAGGTAACAGAACACTACGTTCCGGCGGCTCGCCAGAGCGGCCGGAGCAGGCCTTCCTCCACCAT
>WNGG01002228.1_pt1 | contig 29704 bp, 30 predicted proteins | sample 5400661 | NCBI WGS metagenome assembly WNGG01 (sample SAMN13153372, study PRJNA577476) | soil metagenome | isolation source: 100 cm soil or saprolite under Garry oak tree replicate 1 | place: USA:California | collected 2016-06-15
GCAGTCGCTTGTCCAGCGAGCCCGCGTTGACGCCGATCCTGATCGGGATCCCGGCGTCGCTGGCCGCGCGGGCGATCTCGGCCACCTTGTCGTCGAACTGCTTGATGTTGCCCGGGTTCACCCGGACCGCGGCGCAGCCGGCCTCGATGGCCGCGAACACGTACTTCGGCTGGAAGTGGATGTCGGCGATGACCGGGATCTGCGACTTCTTCGCGATGGCGGGCAGCGCTTCGGCGTCGTCCTGGGACGGCACGGCGACCCGGACGATCTGGCAGCCGGAGGCGGTCAGCTCGGCGATCTGCTGGAGCGTGGCGTTCACGTTGGCGGTGAGCGTCGTCGTCATCGACTGCACCGACACCGGTGCTCCCCCGCCAACGGGCACCGAGCCCACCATGATCTGGCGGGATAGCCTGCGCGGTGCCAGCAGATCCGGGGCCAGCGGCGCCGACGGCGCCTGCGGCATTCCGAGATCAGTGCTCATAGTCCCCATCCGTTCCGGTAGGCGGATCCCCGATCTTCTACCCCGCCATTGAACCATCCCGCGGGGGCCGGCCGGGGCGCGACGCTGACGGGCGCGTCGGGGATAAACCCGACCGTTAACCCGCGATATTCACCGGGTTCACGATGTCGGCCAGGATCAGCGCGACGCCGAAGAACACCAGGATCATGAAGATGCTGAAGCTGACCGGGAGCAGCTTCGCCATGTCCACCAGGCCGGGGTCGGGCCGCTTGCGCAGCCGGGCGAACCAGGCCCGGATCCGCTCCCAGACGACCACCGCGACGTGCCCGCCGTCCAGCGGCAGCAGCGGGAGCATGTTGAAGGCGCCGACGAAGATGTTCAGCGAGGCGATCAGCAGCAGCACGAAGCTGACCTTGAACCGCCAGCCGACGTTGGCCGCCACCGCGGTGCCAGTGGCCTCGGCCGCGCCGACCACGCTGCTCACCTGCCCGGCGGCGGTGCTGCCCCGGTCCTTGCTGAACAGCTTGGGCAGCGCCCCCGGCAGCGCGGCGACCGCCTTGGCCGAGCCGGCCAGCACCTGCCCGAACGCCGACCCCGCGTACTGGGCGGCGCGGACCGGGCCGGCCGGCGCGAACACCACGGTCGGCGCGATGCCCAGGTAGCCGCCGCTGCGGCCGCTGACCGTGGCCAGCGTGGCGTGCAAGGTGAGCGTCTGTCCGTGACGCAGCACGGTGATGGTCACCGGCGAGCCGGGCCGCGCGCGGCGGATCGCGCTGCCGAGCTGGGTCCAGTTGCTCACCGGCGTGCCGTTGAAGGCCTTCACCTCATCGCCGGTCCGCAGGCCGGCCAGCTTGGCCGGGGACGGCTTGTCCGACGGAGTGCAGGTGCCGTTGTTCAGCTGGGTGGTGCTCGCGGCCACGCAGGTGCTGACCGTGCCCAGCTGGGTGGTGTTGTCGTTCTCGATGCCGATGCCGAGCGCCAGGCTGAAGATCAGCAGGAAGGCCAGCACGAAGTGCATGAACGAGCCGGCGCACAGCACGATGATCCGCTGCCAGGCCGGGTGGCGGCGGAACGACCGCGGCTCGTCCGCCGGGTCGGCCACGTCGTCGAGCGAGTGCATCCCGATGATCTTGACGAAGCCGCCGAGCGGCAGCGCCTTGATCCCGTACTCGGTCTCGCCCCGCCAGGTCGACCAGAGGGTCGGCCCGAACCCGACGAAGTACCTGGTCACCTTCATGCCGAACTTCTTGGCCGTCACGAAGTGCCCGGTCTCGTGCAGCATCACGGAGAAGAGCAGGGCGACGATGAAGATGACCCAGCCGATCAGGTCCATCCGCTCGTCCTTCCCTAGGCGTTGAGTTCCCGGGCCCGCCGCCGGGCCCAGTCGTCGACGGCCAGCACGTCGGCCACCGTGGTAACGGCCGTGCGCGCCGCGTCATGCTCCGAGACTATCCGGGCGACGGTGTCGACGATCCGCGGGAAGCCGATCCGGCCCGCCTGGAAGTCCGCCACGCACGCCTCGTTCGCCGCGTTGTACACCGCCGGCGCGGTGCCGCCGGCCGCGGCCGCCTCCCGGGCCAGCGCGACCGCGGGGAAGGCCGCGTCGTCGAGCGGCTCGAAGGTCCAGGTCGCCGCCGTCGACCAGTCCAGCCCGGGCGCGGCCCCTGGCACCCGGTCGGGCCAGGCCAGGCCCAGCGAGATCGGCAGCCGCATGTCCGGCGGGGATGCCTGGATGATCGTCGCGCCGTCGGAGAACTCCACCATCGAGTGCACGATCGACTGCGGGTGCACCACCACGTCGATCCGGTCGAGCCCGAAGCCGAACAGCAGGTGGGCCTCGATCACCTCGAGGCCCTTGTTCACCAGCGTGGCGGAATTGATCGTGACCAGCGGCCCCATGTTCCAGGTGGGGTGCGCGAGCGCCTGCTGCGGCGTGACGCCCTCCAGCCGGTCACGGCTCCAGCCGCGGAACGGGCCGCCGCTCGCGGTCAGCACCAGGCGGAGCACCTCGGCGTCGCGCCCGGCGCGTAGGCACTGGGCGATGGTGGAGTGCTCGGAGTCGACCGGGACGATCTGCCCCGGCTTGGCCCGGCTGGTGACCAGCGTGCCGCCGACGATCAGCGACTCCTTGTTGGCCAGCGCCAGCGTCCGGCCGGCGTCCAGCGCGGCCAGCGTGGCCTGCAGCCCCGCCGCGCCGGTCACGCCGTTGAGCACGACGTCGCACGGCCACGCCGCCACCTCGCTGACCGCGTCCGGGCCGGCCAGTACCCGCGGCAGCCCGGGGCGGGCGTAGGGGAGGGTGGGCGCGTCCGGGCTGGAGGGCGGCTCCGGGTCGGCGGGGCGGGAAGCCCACTCCGTTCGGGACAAAAGATCGCGGAGTGCGGCCTGCACCTCGGCCGCGGCGGCCGGGCTGGCCACGGCCACGGCCGCCACCCCGAACTCGGCCGCCTGCCGGGCCAGGACGTCGGGCTGGCCGCCGCCTGCGGCCAGGGCCACCACCCGGAACCAGCCGGGATTGCGCCGGACGATGTCGAGCGCCTGGGTGCCGATCGAGCCGGTCGAGCCGAGGATGACGATCTCGCGGGGCTCTCGGGTCTGTTGGGGCGGGCTGCCGGCGGGCCGCTGGGATTCCACCGGTCCATTGTCCGGCACGGGGCGACATGGCCGCGCCGCCGCCCTGACATCTGCGTCGGGCGGCGGCGCGGTCCGGTAAATCCCTGAGCTACTCAGAGGTGATGAGCCAGCGCTCCCGCCGCGGCGATGATGCCCCGGCAGGCGCCCGCCTGGCCGGCGGCGCCGATGACCGGCTGGCCGCCGAAGGCGGCCGCGTCGAGCTCGCCCTTGACCCGCTGGGCGAGCGCGTCGCGGAGCCGTTCGAGCCCGGCCAGGGCGGCGTTGACCGTCCTGAACTCGGCATCAGCCGCGGTGCTCGACTCGACCGCGGCCGTCGAGGCCTGCAGGGTGAAGTTGCCGAACTGGCCGACGCTGGAGTTGAGCTGCTTGTAGCAGGCCCCCAGGCTGGCCACGCCCGGCGCGCCGAGCGCCCGGTTCGGGCTGGACAGGACCTCGCTGATGACCCGGCCGTCGTGGGTGTAGTCGTCCTTCAGGCCGGTCAGGTACATCAGGGTCGGCCGGATGTCGGTCTCGTCGACCCAGGTGCCCGTGGTGCCGCTGTTGGCCACGACCACCTGGCCGCTGTTCGGCCCGGCGGAGTTCGGGCCGTTGGCCGCGGATGTGCCGTCCAGGCCGAGGTGCTTGACGCCGGGGCCGGCCAGGCCGATGAAGTTGGTATTGATCTCCGCCGCGTAGTCGCCGTGGTTGTAGGCGAACCCGGGGTTCTGGATGACGCACGGCGAGCAGGTGGCCGAGCCGGGAGTCAGGAAGTAATCGGGCTTGGCGAACAGCGCGAACGTCGGGGTCCGGGCCGGGTCGGCGTTGACCATGTGCAGGATCCCCTCTTCGGTCGGATCCGCGAGGTAGTTCGCGATCTTCTGGCTGCTGCCCGTGTACGGGTTGGTCGCGGTCAGCCCGGAGACGTCGCGTTCCAGCGTGCGGACCTGGGCCGTGCCCGGACCCGGGTTGCCTGTGACGTAGAACTCAGGGGCCGAGTCCGATTCCAGGCTGAACGGCGTGGTGTCGTTCTTCTGGGTGGCGAGCAGGCCGGTGACGTTGCCGGCCAGTTCGCCGAACGACCCGGCCGGGTAGGTGCACGGAGTGTTCACGCCGTCGCAGCCGGCCGGGGTGGGCTGGATGGCCCGGCCGACGTTGGCGCCGGCCACGTGGTCGCCCTCATCGGAGCTGAGGACGAAGGTCGTGTTGGACGGGGTGATGCCCTCGGCCGCCAGGCGCTGGAAGAAGGCGCCGAACGCCGTGTTGTAGTACTTCGCCTGCGCGACGTAGCACGGGGTGCCGGGGCCGAGCGCCGCGGGCGCGCCGCTGCACGCGGCCAGGCCCGGGATGTTCTCGTTGCCGTGGATGTCGGCGACATAGGTGTTCACCACGGGGATGCCGGATTCCAGCAGGTCGGCCGCGTAGGCGAGCGACTGCGAGGCGTTGATCGGGCCGAAGCCCGGGAACCCCGGGTGGTTGGTCAGGAACGCGCCGTTGATCTGGTTGCCGTTCTCGTCGACCAGGTTCCCGGCCGCGTTGGTGATCTGGACGCCGTTGCGGAACAGGCTGGGCGTGCCCGCGCCCAGCTGCGGCGCGACGTACCTGTGGCCGAACAGCCCCTGGAACCCGCTGTACCCGCCTGGCTCCTGCGGCAGCGCGTCGGCCACCGCGGTCGGCGACGGGGAGGTCTGCCCGAACTTCACCCCCTTGGCGGTGGCGCAGATCTTCAGGCGATCCGGCGCCGAATACCTTGGGGATGTCGACAGCGGTGTTCTCCAGGACCGTGTTCGCTGAGGCCACCTGGCCCACGTCACAGCCGGCCCGGGTGAACGGCGCCCAGGGTGCCGGGGTGACCGTGTTCGGCGCCACGGTGTGCGGCGCGGTGGCCGGGGGCACCGGCGCGTAGACCATGTTCGGGTTGGTGTCGTGCCCGGCGTTCGGCGGCGTCTTGGTGTCGAAGACGGGGTCGGTCCAGTACGCGAACGAGCCCGCGGGGTCGGTCGTGCCGTCGGCGTTGTAGGCCTGGTAGCTGTTCGAGATGGGCATGCCGTGCCGGTCGCCGTACAGGCCGGTGAACGTGGTCAGGATGTCGTCGGCGGTGTGCGCGATCAGCGGGGTGTGGTTGTTGGACAGGAACGTGCCGTTGCTGGTGAAGAAGTCCAGCAGGTTCGGCATCTGTTCCAGGTCGGACGGAACGTTCGGGTTGTCCCTGAAGTAGTGCACGTTGTCGAACATGATCGTCACCACGTGCTTGACGCCGTTGCCCAGGTGGCACGACGGCGTGCTGGCGGTGTCCGCGGTCTTCGCGGCGCTGGCCGCGGCGCCGGTGGCGGCCATCGAGGTCCCCGCCAGGCCCAGCGTGCCGAGCAGCGTCGCCGAGCTAGCGGCCGCGGTGACGCGGAGCCAGGTCGCCTGGCGGCCCGCCAGGCGGGCACGGCGTCCACGCGCGTCCCGTCCTCTCCTCATGAGCTCTTCCTCTCACGCGTAAGGCGCGGCGCACCCAAGCTGGCACCGCGCGGGCCCACGATGCCACGCTTTCAGCCGACTCATAAGAGGCTGAGAGGTGTCATTTTGTTCAAATCTGGTGAAACACCCAGCTCATCCTTGTGGGATTCTCCTAACCGCAGGTCAGGTCCTTAGGACAGCGATCCTCAAGACAGCGATCCTCAGGACAGGGCCGAGATCTGGCGGGCCAGGGCGAAGTCGTTGGCGGTCAGGCCGCCCTCCGAGTGCGTGCTGAGGGTCAGCGTCACCCTGTTCCACCGGATGGTCACGTCGGGGTGGTGGCCGGCGCTCTCGGCGAGGTAAGCGACGGCGCCGACATAAAGCAGGGCGTCACGGAAGTCGGCGCGCTGGGTGACCGTGGTGATCGAGTCGGTGACCCGGGTCCAGGCGGGGACGGTGGCGAGTTCGGCGGTGATCTCGGGCTCAGTGAGAAGGCTCATGGTTCCGGCATACCATTCCCAGATGACGTCATCAGCGGAATCGCCGAGGCAGACGCCGCTGCGTGCGGTCCATGAGCGGCTCGGCGCCACCATGATCTCGTTCGCCGGCTGGCAGATGCCGCTGCGCTACGCCGGCGAGACCGCCGAGCACCACGCGGTGCGGCGCGCGGCCGGGCTGTTCGACCTGTCGCACATGGGCGAGATCGTGGTGAGCGGGCCGCGCGCCGGGGCGGCGCTCGACTACGCGCTGACCGGCTTCCTGTCCGTGCTCCGGCCGGGGCGGGCCAGGTACACGATGATCTGCGCGGAAGACGGCGGCGTGCTCGACGACCTGGTGGTGTACCGGCAGCACGAGGACGAGTACCTGGTCATCGCGAACGCCGCGAACACCGGCGTGGTGCTGGCGGCGCTGCGCGAACGCGCGGCCGGGCGCGCCCCGGTCACCGACGCGACCGGCGACTACGCGCTGGTCGCCATCCAGGGCCCGGAAGCGGCCGGGATCCTCGCGCCGCTGGCCGGCGGCATCGACCTGGGCGCGGTGAAGTACTACGCGGGCGTGTTCGGCGAGGTGGCCGGGCGCACCGCCTGGGTGGCGCGCACCGGGTACACCGGCGAGGACGGCTTCGAGGTGTTCTGCCGCCCGGAGGACGCCGCGCATGTCTGGGACGCGCTCGCCGCGGACGGCGCTGCGGCCGGCCTGGTCCCGGCCGGCCTGGCCGCCCGCGATACGCTCCGGCTTGAGGCCGGCATGCCGCTGTACGGCAACGAACTCGGCCCGGACGTGACACCTTTCGAGGCGGGCCTAGGGCGGGTGGTGAAGTTCGACAAGCCGGGCGAGTTCGTCGGCCGCGAGGCCCTGGCCGACCGCGCTTCGTCCGGACCGCGCCAGCGGCTGGCCGGGCTGACCATCCAGTCCCGCCGGATCGCCCGGCACGGCTACCCCGTCCTCGCCGATGAGAAGATATGCGGCACCGTCACGAGCGGCGCCCCGTCCCCCACCCTCGGCGTGCCGATCGCCATGGCGTACCTGGAGCCCGGAATCGGCGCAGGCCCGGAGGCCGGCGCGGGTGATCACGTGCTGGCTGTGGGTATCAGAGGCGAAGTGGTGCCTGCCCTGCTGACGGACCTGCCGTTTTACCGGAGGAGACAATAACGATGAGTGTTCCAGCCGAACTGCGCTACACCCCTGAGCACGAGTGGGTGTCCGTCGAGGGGACTTCGGCGTCGGTCGGCATCACCGAGTACGCGGCCCAGCAGCTCGGCGACGTGGTTTACGTCTCGCTGCCGGCCCCCGGCGCGACCGTCACCGCCGGCGAGCCGTGCGGCGAGGTGGAGTCCGTCAAGTCCGTCAGCGACCTGTACTCCCCGGTGGACGGCGAGGTCATCGAGGTCAACACCGAGCTCGAGGACGACCCGTCCCTGGTCAACGCCGAGCCTTACACGGCCGGCTGGATGTTCCGGGTACGCGTGGCCCAGGACGGCAGCGGCGACGCGGCCCTGCCGCCCGACCTGCTGTCCGCCACGGAGTACGAAGAGCTGACCAAGAGCGCCGGCTGAGGTCGCCGATTATCGTGGATCGCCGCACCTGCTATGGCAGGTGTTCTGATCCACGATCATGGCGAGGTCCCGCTGGCGGCGGCTAGCGCTTGCGGCGGCGCCACAGGAACACGACGGTGATGCCGACGACGACGGCGGCCGCGGCCGCCGCGCCGGCCATCAGGGGGTCGATCCGGCTGGCGCGCTCGCGGACCTGCTCCATGGCCCGGTGGACGTTCTTCTTCGGGCTCACCCGGTCGGAGATGGCGTCGATCGTGCGCGCCAGCTCGGCGCGGGTGCGGTCGATGTCCGCTACCAGCGCGTCCTGGTCGACAGGCTTCGCGCCGGTGTCCGCGTCCGCCATCACATGCTCCGTTTCCTGGCCGGGCCCGAATCCGTCCCCGGTGCAGTCACCGCGGCCGTTCGGGATGAAGAGATTATCTTGTCAGGTCCACCACGACCTTGACATCACCCGGCTGCCTGGTGCGCACCTGCTGCCACCCGGACAGCCCCACCCAGGCGGCCCCCCGCCCGGGCGTACCGGCCCCGCGCTGGTTCCGGCCCGGCCGCGGCGGGACCGATTGCGGGCGGCTATGGGTCAAATTTGATCCATTGCGGCGGACCGGCCCGCGCGGGCCGGCTGACACGGCGCTGGCACCGCGCTGGCACCGCGCTGGCACCGCCTGTAACCGCAGTTGCACTGAATCAAGCCGCAACCGGAGCCCTCGTCGTGCCACTGCTGTTTACCGCTATCAGCGGAAACACATCACGACCACAGAGTCTCCTGCTTCTCACCCAGCTCACGGCACGCGGTTCGGGCCGGTCGCACCAGCTGTCTCATGATGCTTCTCGTGGCATTCTGGCCTAAATATCAGACATTTTTCAACGTTATCGCACAGAGTCATACGCCATAGTACGTTAAATCTGATTTTCGGAATTTTCCTGAATGGATCGGATCTATTGCTTTATGCTGCCCAAGGGATAGCAGGAGGGGGACTCCGACTGGCCTGATGCTTGAGCGCTTCGCAATGAACGGGAACGTACCGCCCGTGCACGGCCCCCTCCTCGCCGCGAGGAGGTGTGCGTGATGAGAACCAGGCGTATGCGCGTCAAGGCGCTTCTGGTCACGGCCATGGCACTGGCGCTGGCCGCCGGCTGCTCGAGCAGCGGGGGCGCGGCGGGGGCGCCCCGCGCGGAAAAGCCGGACCTCAACGTCGCCGTGGTCCCGGCCCTCGATTCGGCGGGCTTCTTCGTCGCGCTCAACCAGGGCCTGTTCAAGGCAGCGGGCCTGAACGTCCACTTCATCCCGGTCACCAGCAGCGAGACCGCGATCGCCGACCAGGTGTCCGGCAAGTACGACATCACCGGGGGGAACTACGTCTCCTTCATCCAGGCGCAGCAGCGGGGCGAGGCCAGCCTGGACATCTTCGCCGAGGGATCGGTGATGAAGCCGGGAACCCAGGGCATCTACACGACGCCGGATTCTCCGGTCAAGACCCTCGGCGACCTGAGGAAGCACACGGTCGCCATCAACGCGCCGAGGAACATCCTGTACCTGCTGGTCGCGTCGGTGCTGGCCGAGCACGGGATATCCCCCTCGGCGGTGACCTTCGCCAACGTCCCGTTTCCGCAGATGACCGCCGAGCTGCAGTCGGGCGCCGTCAGCGCGGCCGTGCTGCCGGAACCGTTCGCCAGCGGCACGGAGCAGGCCGAGGGCGGCGTGCCGCTGACCGACCTGGACCAGGGCGCGACCACGAACTTCCCGATCGCCGGCTACGTGGTGACCAAGAAGTGGGCGGCGAAGTACCCGCACACGCTGGCCGCGTTCTACCAGGCCCTCGAAGAGGGGCAGCGGATCGCGGACACCAGCCGCGCCGCGGTCGAGGCCGCGATGGAGGGCGTGCAGGCCCCGTTCGGCGTGTCCAAGGTGACCGCGGCGGTCATGGCCCTGGACAGCTATCCGTTCAGCACCGGGCCGGTCGGCAGCGTGGACAAGGCCCGGCTGCAGCGGGTGGTGAACGTCATGCGGCAGTTCATCGGGTCCCCCAGGTTCGACATCGGCTCGATGCTGATGGGCGGCAACGGCTGAGGCCGGCCGGCGCCGCCGCGCCCGGGCCCCGGCGGCAGGTTGATGCAGCGGGGAGATAAGAAATGCGCAGGAGCACCGCCAGGATCACCGTCGCCGGGCAGCCGGTGAGCTGGCTCGGCGCCAACTTCTGGTCGCGGACCGGCGGCCCGCACATGTGGCGCAGCTACGATCCGGCCGTCATCCAGGCCGAACTGCGGGTGCTGCGCGAGCACGGCCTGACCATGACCAGGTCGTTCTTCTACTGGCCCGATTTCATGCCGGAGCCGGACGTCATCGACGAGGACATGGCCGCGCGGTTCGCCGACTTCCTGGACCGGCACGCCGAGCAGCAGATGAGCACGGTCCCGACGTTCATCGTCGGCCACATGTCCGGCCAGAACTGGGACCCGGCCTGGCGGGGCGGCCGCGACCTGTACTCCGACGTCTGGATGGTCGGCCGCCAGGCCTGGTTCGCCGGGGAGATGGTGCGCCGGTTCGGCTCCCATCCGGCCGTGGCCGGCTGGCTGGTGTCCAACGAGATGCCGCTGTACGGCGGCGACCACGCGGCGCCCGAGACCGTCGCCGCGTGGGCCCAGATCATCAGGGACGCGGTGCGCGCGGCCGGCGGCCGCCAGCCGTTCTCGCTGGGCGACGGCGCCTGGGGCATCGAGGTCACCGGCCGCGAGAACGGGTTCCGGCTCGCCGACGCGGCGCGGCTGTGCGACTTCCTCGGCCCGCACGTGTACCCGGTGGGCGACGACCAAGTCCGGCAGCATTACGCGGCCGCCTGGCAGTGCGAGCTGGCCAGCACGTTCGGCAAGCCGGTGGTACTGGAGGAGTTCGGGGTCAGCTCGGACTTCGCCGCGGAGGAGAACGCGGCCCGCTACTACCGGCACGTCCTGCACCACAGCCTGCTGGCCGGCGCGACCGGCTGGATCGCCTGGAACAACACCGACTTCGACCTGCCCGGCCAGGACCCGTACCGGCACCACGCCTTCGAGCAGCACTTCGGCCTCACCGACGCGGCCGGCGTGCCGAAGGCGACGCTGGCCGAGATGCGCGCCTTCGCGGCCACGCTGGAGGCGATCGGGGCGAGCCGCTGCGCGCGGACCGACACCGACGCCGCCCTGATCGTCCCCGGCTACCTGGACACCAGCTACCCGTTCGCCGATCCGGCCGACCGGGCGCACGTCGCGCGCGTCCTCGCGCAGGCCTACGTCTCGGCCCGGCTTGCGGACCTGCCGGTGGCGCTGACCAGGGAAACCAGCGGCATAAGCGGCGGAAGACAGGGGAGTGCGCGGCTGTACCTGGCCCCCTCGGTGAAGCAGCTGCTCGCGCCCACCGCCGCCGCCCTGGAGGGGCTCGCGGCCGGCGGCGCCTGCATCTACCTGTCTTATTCGGCGGGTGACACCGGCTGGCACCGGGGGCCGTCGTACGGGCGGCTCAACGAGACGTTCGGCGTGCGGCATCAGCTCGACGTGGGGATGGCCGACCCGGTCGAGGACGACGTCGTGACGTTCTGTTTCCGCCAGGACTTCGGCGGCCTGGCCGGGGGCAGCACGCTCACGTTCCGGGCGGCAGGCAACCAGCACAGCCGGGCGTTCCTGCCCGTCGAGCCGGCTCAAAGGGGCGGTGCCGAGGTCATCGCCACCGACAACCGCGGCCGGCCCGCGCTGCTGCGGCGGCAGACCGGGAGCGGATCCCTCGTCTTGTGCACCTACCCGGTCGAGCACATGGCCGCGCTGAGGGCGCGGGTCAACCCGGACGACACGGTGACGCTGTACGACGCGCTGGCTACGCACGCCGGAGTGCGCCGCCTGATCACCGTCGACGACCAGCGCGTCGCCTGCGACACGCTGATCCGCGACGACGGCGCGCTGTTCGCCGTGCTGGCCAGCCACGCGGCCGAGGCCCTCACGGTCAAGCCGGAGCTGGCCGGCGGGGGCGAGCTGACCGCCCCGGACGGCCCGCATGGCAGGAATAGCGGGGAGGACAGAGAGGGCGGGGAGGGCGTGACACTGGGCCCGTTCGGGATAAAAATCATGCGGATCACCGGGAGCGGGGCTCCGGACGCCGGCCCCGGACGGCCCGGACCATGACCGCCGCCGCGAGCAGGCCCGCGGCGGACAGGACGGCCAGCCAGCAGGCCGTGCCGGACATCGCCCCGGCCGAGGCCGCTACCCGCGCGGCGGCGGGTCGGCCGACGCGGGACAGGTAGACCGAGCCGATGGCGGCCACGCCCATCAGCTGGCCGAGCTGCACGGTGGTGGTGAGCAGGCCGGACGCGTCCGCCGCCCGGGCCGCGGGCACGTGCACCAGGGACTGGGTGAGCAGCGGGCTGACCGACAGCCCCAGGCCAAGGCCCGCCCCGGCCAGCCCGGTCCAGGTCAGCGCGCCGACGCTGGTGTGCAGGCCGGCCGCAAGACCCAGGTAGGCGACGGCGCTGACGGCCAGCCCGGCCGGGACGAGGACCCGCCGGGCCGCGGCGGGCAGCCGCCTCCAGTGGTAGCCGGCCAGCCCGAACACCGTCGCCATCGGCAGGTAACTGAGCCCGGCCCGCAGCGCGCTCTGGCCCAGGCCCGCCTGCAGGTGCAGCGTGAAGGCGAACAGCAGCCCGCCGTACCCGACCTGCGTGAAGGCCAGCGTGACCAGGCCGGACGGCAGGGCGCGGGCGCGCAGCACGGCGAGGTTCAGCAGCGGGTCCCCGCCGCGGGCGGCCACTGTCTGCTCGACTGCGACGAACACGACGGCCAGCGCGGCGCCGGCCGCGATGCAGCCGAAGCACCAGGCCGGCCAGCCCGCCTCGCGCCCGAGCACCAGCGGCAGCACGATCAGCAGCACCGCGCCGGCCGCGATCAGCAGGCCGCCGACGTCGAGACGCCGGGTCGCATGCGGCTCGTCGGCCGGGACCAGGCGGGGCACCAGCAGGGCGAGCGCGATGCCGAGCGGCACGTTGATGGCGAATACCGGTCGCCAGCTCGCGCCGAACAGGTTCGCGGTCACCACCACGCCGCCCAGCACCAGCCCGGCCACCGCGCCGGCCGAGAGCACCGCCGCGTAGGCGGACAGCGCCCGGGCCCGGGCCGGGCCGGTGAAGGTCAGCTGGATGATGCTGAAGACCTGCGGGACAAGCAGCGCCGCGCCCGCGCCCTGGACGAGCCGGAAGCCGATCAGGGCCTGGCTGTCCGGCGCCAGCGCGCAGGCCAGTGAGGCGGCGGTGAAGACTCCCGCGCCGGCCAGGTAGGTCCGGCGCCGCCCGTAGCGGTCGCCGAGCCGGGCACCGGTGATCAGCAGCATCGCGTACGCGATCGTGTAGCCGCCCACGACCAGCTGCAAGGACGCGCCGGAGGCGTGCAGGCTGGCGGCGATCGACGGCATGGCCACGTTGACTACCATGACGTCGACCAGGCACATGAACTGGCCGAGCAGCAGCACGGCCAGCATCGGCCAGGGCGGGGCGTTTTGCGTGGTCCCCTCAAGGGGGGCGGGGCGGCGGGTTTGCCGGGTGGGCAGGGCCATCATGTCCTCCTTATGTCACCACCACGACGAGCGGGCGGTTCGGAGGGGGACAGCCGCCGGTGCTCAGGTTTCCGCGATGCGGCGCTCGAGGAAGCGGCGCTCGGGGAGCGTTCGGGCCAGCGCGAGCGCCTCACGGTAGGCGGCGCGGGCCTCTTGTGCTCGGCCGAGGCGGCGCAGGAGTTCGGCCCGCGTCGAGTGCCAGTACTGGTATCCGGGCAGGTCCAGGCGGTCGACGATGGCCAGCGCCGCCGCCGGTCCGTCGGCTTCTGCGATCGCCACCGCCCGGTTCAGCCGGACTACGGCCGAGCCGGTCCGGTCGGCGAGTTCGGCGTAGAGCGCGGCGATCTGCAGCCAGTCGAGCCGCTCCTCGAGCTGCAGAGAGGCGATCGCGGCCTGCAGGGCGTACGGGCCGCGCGCAGTTTGTTCTTGCTGCAGCGCCGGGTCGAGCAGGGCGTGGTCGAGGAGGTCCCTGGCCTCGGCGATCTGCGGCCAGTCCCACCGCGACCGGTCCTGGTCCGGCAGCAGCACCAGGTCCTGGCCGTCGAACCGCGCCTCCCGGCGCGCGTCGTGCAGCAGCATCAGCGCCAGCAGCCCGAGCACCTCCGGCTCGGCCGGGAGCAGCGCGGCCAGCACCCGGCCGAGCCTGATCGCCTCGGCGGCCAGGCCCGGCGGGCCCGGCTGGCCGCCGTAGCCCTCGTTGAAGATGAGGTAGACGACGGCGAGCACCGCGCCGAGCCGCTCGGGCAGCTGGGACGCGGCCGGGACGCCGAACGGGATGCCGGCCACCTTGATCTTGGACTTGGCCCGGGTCAGCCGCCGCTTCATCGTCTCGGCCGGGACCAGGAAGGCCCGCGCGATCTCCTCGGTGCTCAGCCCGGCCACCGCGCGCAGCGTCAGCGCCACCTGCGCCTCGATGGCCAGCGCCGGGTGGCAGCACAGGAAGACGAGCTCGAGCCGCTCGTCCGGGATAGGCAGGCCGGCCATGGCTTCCTCCGCGGGCTCCTCCGTCCTGGGTTCCGGCGCGAGCAGCGGGAGCTTCGCGGCCAGCACGCGGTCGCGGCGCAGCCGGTCGATGGCCCGGTGCCGGGCCGTGATCACCAGCCAGGCACCGGGATTGTCCGGCACCCCGGCGGACGGCCAGCGCTGCGCCGCGACAGCGAACGCCTCCGCGGCGGCTTCCTCGGCGAGGTCGAAATCGCCGAAGTAGCCGATCAGGCTGGCCAGCACCCGGCCCCACTGGTCGCGGAAAACCTGCTCGATCAGGGCGGGTCCCTAGGGCGCCGGTGCGGTGACGACGGGCCGGATCTCGACCGAGCCGCCGATCCGGGCGGCCGGGATCCGGGCCGCGATCTCGGTCGCCTGGTCCAGGTCATCGGCCTCGATCAGGTAGAAGCCGGCGAAGATCTCCTTGGTGTCCGCGAACGGGCCGTCGGTGACCAGCGTCTGCGCGTCCTGGACGCGGACCGTGGTGGCGGTCTCGACCGGATGCAGGGCGGCGCCGCCGACCACCCCGGGCAGCTTCTTGATGTCCAGGTACTCCCGGTGGTTGGCTTCCTGCTCGTCCGCGCTGAGCGCCTCGGCGGCCCCCGGCTTGCTGTAGATCAGCAAGGCGTACTGCATCTGCGGCTCCTTCCTCCTGTGGCTATCTTGTCGTGTCCTTGACGAACGGGACCCGGCCGGGGGGACAGCGGTGCCGGCAATTTTGCCGGCCCGCGGGCGTACTACCGTGGGCTGATAGGCGCGGCCGCAGATGTGGCCCGCAGGCCGATGCGGCCCGGCGCCGGGTTACGCCACATTTGGGTGGTGAGCCAAGCCAGCGCGGGGGCGGCGGTGCTCACGCGGGCGCGCCGCTGGGCTGGCCGGACGGCATGGCCCCAGGATGCACGCGGGCGGCGCCGAGCGGCGGTGCTGGTGGGCTTGGCGGCGCTGCTGGTGTACGTGCTGCCCGGGCTGCCGGATCCGGCGGCGCACTGGCCGCTGTGGGACGTGCGGGTGTACTGGTGGGGCGGACGGCAGGCCGGCGCGGGCGGCGGGGCGCTGTACGCTCCGGGAGCGCCGTTCAGCTTCACCTACCCGCCGTTCGCCGCGCTGCTCTTCGCGGCCGGCGCGGGCGCGCCGCTCGGCGTGACGAAGCTCGCCGTGACCGTCGGAAGCCTGGTCGCCCTGCCGGTGCTGTGCAGCCAGGCGCTGGCCGCGGCCGGGGTGCGGCGGCGCCCGGAGACCGTCTTCGCGGTCTCCGCGCTGGCCCTGCAGACCTGGCCGGTGACCTATACGCTCCACCTGGGCGAGATCAACCTGATCCTGGCCGCGCTGATCGGCGCGGACCTGCTGCAGCACCGAGACGGGGCCTGGTGGCAGGGCATCGGGACCGGGCTGGCCGCCGGGATCAAGCTCACCCCGCTGATCTTCGTGGCCTACTTTTTGCTCACCGGCCGCGCGCGGGCCGCGGCGAGCGCCGTCGCGGCCTTCGCGGCGACGGTCGCGGCGGGCTTCTTCTGGCTGCCCGCGCGGTCCCGGACGTTCTGGCTGAGCGGAGTGTTCTACAACCAGAGCCGGATCGGCAATCCGGCCAACCCGACGGACCAGTCCCTGTCCGGGGCGGTGGCCCGGCTGGCCGGCACCGGGTACCCGCCACGGCTGTGGTGGCTGGTCGCGGTGCTGGCGGCCGGCCTGGCAGGCCTGGCCGTGGCCGTCTGGGCGCACCGGCGCGGGTACCGGCTGGCCGGATTCCTGTGCTGCGCCGTCACCGGCCTGCTGGTCTCGCCGTTCTCCTGGACGCACCACTGGGTGTGGGCGGTCCCGCTGCTGGTGTGGCTGACCGCGACCGCGCGGCGGCGGCGCTCGGCGGCGTGGTGGCTCGCCGCGGCGGCGGCTGCGGCGGTCTTCTCCGGGTTCATGCCGCTCCCCTGGCCCGGGCATCCGCCTGAGGCGGGGACCATGGCGGCGAGCGATCTGTACGTGCTGGCCGGGCTGGCGGTGCTGGGCGCGACCGGTGTGGCCCTGGCCCGGCGGCGCGGGCTTAGTCCCGCAGGTACCACCGGTGCTACCGGAGGGCTCTGACCCGTGCGATCAGCTTGAGCATGAGCGAGGGCAGCGTGGGCTGAGGCGTGCGGACGCTCAGCAGCTGGCTGCTGACCATGTAGACATCAGTGCCGTCGAGGGTCCACAGCTCGTAGGTCACCAGGGGCGGGCCGGGGACCTTCGAATCCGTCAGGTACTGGACGAGCAGCAGGGCCTGGTGGCCGCCGACGCGCTGGGTGGACCGGGAGTGCACGGTCAGCCGGAGCGTGCCGTCCTGCTCGTCCGAGACGCTCACCGACCGGCACGACCGGTACTTGGCACTGATCTGGCCGTAGAGCGTGGCGGCCGCATGGGTACTCGCGAACTGATAGACGGCCTGCTGGAAGGTCTCTGCGATGGTCGCCTTGCCCGTCTTGTCCCCGGCCATCTCGGTGGCGAAGGCGGTCTCCCCGTAGCCTTTGTCGACGCCGATGGAAGCCCAGAAGATAAAGCAGTCCATGGGCGGGATGCGCCGTGTGACGCCGTGCTCGAGGCTGCCTCCCGAATTGCCCGAGAATATCGTGACGTAGCCGGGCAGGAAGTGCGAGGGAGGCAGCAGTCCGGACTTGAGCTGCTTCCCGGCGGGATGCCGCCGTGCGGGCGGGGGGATTCGAACCCCCACGGTGTCGCCACCAACAGGACCTAAACCTGCCGCGTATGCCATTTCGCCACGCCCGCGCGTACGGCCAGCACGCGGCTGGCCGCTTGTAACGGTACCGCCTAGGCGCCGACCTCGGCCCGCAGCCGGGCGACGTGGCCGGTGGCCTTCACGCCGTACAGGGCCCTGGAGATGGTGCCGTCCGCGTCGACGACGAACGTGGACCTGATCACGCCGACGGTGGTCTTGCCGTAGAGCTTCTTCTCGCCGTAGGCGCCGTAGGCCTGGAGCACGGTGCGGTCCGGGTCGGAGAGCAGCGGGAAGGTCAGGCCTTCTTTATCCCGGAACCTGGCCAGCTTGGCCGGCTGGTCGGGCGAGATGCCGAGCACGGTGATACCCGCGGAGTTCAGCTCGGCCAGGCTGTCACGGAAGTCACAGGCTTCCTTGGTGCAGCCGGGTGTCATCGCGGCCGGGTAGAAGTACACGATCACCCGCTGGCCGCGGAACGAGGACAGCGAGACCTCTTTCCCGTCGGCATCCAGCAAGGTGAACTCGGGGGCCGGGTCGCCGGGCGCGAGCCGCTTTTCTGTCATGCGTCCTCCTTGTACATCCCGGTGATGAACGGGGTGAGCGCGCGGAAGGCGCGGCCGCGGTGGCTGATCGCGTCCTTGGCTTCGGCGGTCATCTCGGCGGTGGTCTGGTCGAACCCGTCGGGCAGGAAGATCGGGTCGTAGCCGAATCCCCCGCTGCCGCGCGGCGCCCGGACCAGCTGGCCCTCGACCTGCCCGGTCACCACCCACTCCCGGGTGCCGGGGGGGCTCGGGGGGGTCGTCCCCCCCGGAGCCAGCAGAGTGCCGGGAGGGCTCGGGGGGGTCGTCCCCCCCGGCACCACCAGCGCGGCGGCGCAGACGAACCGCGCGCCGAGGCGGGAGCTTGGCACGTGGGCCAGCTGGGCCAGGACCAGGTCCAGGTTGGCCCGGTCGTCGCCGTGCCCGCCGGCCCACCGGGCGGACAGCACACCGGGCATGCCGTTGAGCGCGTCCACGCAGAGCCCGGAATCGTCGGCGACCGCAGGCAGGCCGGTGCAGCCCGCGATCGCGCGCGCCTTGAGCAGCGCGTTCGCCTCGAAGGTGGCCCCGGTCTCCGGCACGTCGGGCGCGCCGGGGAACTCGTCAAGCCCGGCCAGCCTGATCTGGGTGCCGCCGCTGTCCCCGGCGCCCAGGATCCGGGCCAGCTCGCGCAGCTTGGCGGCGTTCCTGGTGGCCAGGACCACGGTGCTAGCGGCCATGGCGGTTACATCCGGGTAGGCGGTGGCCACCCGCCGCCTGGTGATAAGGCCAAGGCGTCATTCTGCCGCCTGGTCAGCTCGCCGCAGCCCGCGACGGCGAGGTCGAGCAGCTGGCTGAGCAGGTCGCGGCTGAACGGCTCCTGCTCGGCGGTGCCCTGGATCTCCACGAAGTCGCCGGCGGCGGTGCAGACCACGTTCATGTCCGTCTGCGCGGCCACGTCTTCCTCGTAGCACAGGTCGAGCCGGGGCTCGCCGTCCACGATGCCGACGCTGACCGCGGACACCGAGGTGAGCAGCGGGTCGCCCTTGGTCCGCTTGCGGCCCTTGAGCCAGGCCACCGCGTCGGCCAGCGCGACGTAGCCGCCGGTCACCGCCGCGGTGCGGGTGCCGCCGTCGGCCTGGAGCACGTCGCAGTCGATGACGATGGTGTTCTCGCCCAGCGCCTTGTAGTCCACGCAGGCCCGCAGCGAGCGGCCGACCAGCCGGGATATCTCCTGGGTACGGCCGCCCAGGCGGCCCTTGACCGACTCGCGGTCGTTCCTGGAGTTCGTCGCCCGGGGCAGCATGGCGTACTCGGCGGTCACCCAGCCGAGCCCGCTGCCGCGGCGCCAGCGCGGCACGTCCTCGGTGACGCTCGCGGCGCACAGCACCCGGGTGCGGCCGAACTCCACCAGCACCGATCCCTCGGCGTGATCAAGCCAGCCCCGGGTCAGCTTCACCGGCCGTAGTTCGGTGACGGATCGTCCGTCGGGTCGTGACATGACGCACAGCCTATCGGTCTACCGGGCGGCGTCAGGCCCCAGTACCAGGCCCCAGCACCAGGCCGGAGGCGGCCAGCGACAGCGGGCCGCGGTACGCCTGGGCGGCCTCGGCCAGCGTCTGCTCCTGGTCGTTCCACGGCACCAGGTGGGTCAGCACCAGCTGGCCGGCCCCGGCCCGGGCCGCGTGCGCGGCCGCCTGCCGCGCGGTCAGGTGCAGGTCCGGCGGCAGGTCCGGCCCGTCGAGGAAGGAGGCCTCGCACAGCAGCAGGTCCACGTCCTGCGCCAGCCGCACCAGCGCGTCGGACTCCCCCGTGTCGGCCGAGTAGGCGAGCCGCCAGCCGTCGTGCTCGACCCGGAACCCGAACGTCTCGACCGGATGGTTCACGTGGTCGGCGGTGAGGCGGAACGGCCCGATCTCGACCGGCCCGGGAGCGAGGTCGTGGCAGGCGAAGCGCGCCTGGACGGCCGCCACCCCCTCGCCGCCGAAACCCGCCACCCGCTCCGCGGTGCCCCGCGGGCCGTACACGGGGATGGGCGGCCGGGGCCCGTCCGCGGCGTACTGCCGCGCCACCCAGTAGGCACCCAGGTCGACGCAGTGATCGGCGTGCAGGTGGGAGACGCAGATCGCGTCCACGCCGAAGAGTTCGGCATGCCGCTGCAGCGCCCCGAGCGCGCCGTTGCCCAGGTCCAGCACGAGCCGGAAGCCCTCGGCCTCGACCAGGTAGCAGGACGCCGGGCTGTCCGGCCCGGGGAAGCTCCCCGCGCATCCGATCACCGTCACGCGCATCCAGCCATTATGCCGGCCCGCGACCCAAAGGGGCATATTGAAGGGGACGGGGAGGCAGATGGGACCAGGAGGCGAGCGGGGAAACAGAGCGAGCGGGGCAGGAAAATCACGCCCAGAGCTGGCCTTCCAGGAGGGCTTCGGCTTCCTCCAGGGTGCCGGAGTAGGCGCCGGTGGACAGGTACTTCCAGCCGCCGTCGGCGACCAGGATCACGATGTCGGCGCGCTCGCCCGCGGCCACCGCCTTGGCCGCCATGCCCAGGCCGGCGTGCGCCGCGGCGCCGGCCGAGATGCCCGCGAAGATTCCCTCGGAGGTGATCAGCTCCCTGGTCCGGCGCAGCGCGTCGGCTGACGAGACGGAGAACCTCGTGGTCAGCACGGACTCGTCGTACAGCTCGGGAACGAAGCCCTCGTCCACGTTGCGCAGCCCGTAGACGAGCTCGCCGTACCGCGGCTCGGCCGCCACGATCTTGACGTCCGGCTTGTGCTCGCGCAGGTAGCGGCCCACGCCCATGAGCGTGCCCGTGGTGCCCAGGCCGGCCACGAAATGGGTGATCTCGGGCAGGTCGGTCAGGATCTCCGGCCCGGTCGTCTCGTAGTGCGCGCGGATGTTCGCCTCGTTGCCGTACTGGTAGAGCATGACCCAGTCGGGGTGCTCGGCGGCGATCTGCCTGGCCACCCGGACCGCCTCGTTGGAGCCGCCCGCGGCCGGCGAGCCGATGATCTCAGCGCCGTACATCCGCAGCAGCTGGCGGCGTTCGGAGCTGGTGTTCTCCGGCATGACCACGATCAGCCGGTAGCCGCGCAGCCGGGCCACCATGGCCAGGGAAATGCCGGTATTCCCCGAGGTGGGCTCCAGGATCACCGATCCCGGCGAGAGCAGGCCGTCCTTCTCCGCCTGCGCGACCATGAAGAACGCGGCGCGGTCCTTGACCGAACCCGTCGGGTTCCTGTCCTCGAGCTTGGCCCACAGCCGCACCTCGGCCGACGGTGACAGGCGCGGCAGGCCGACCAGGGGCGTATGGCCCAGCGAGTCGAGCAAGTTCTCGTAGCGCATGAACCCCGGTCCGTTCGGGATAATTAACGGGCGCCGCCGGCCACCGCGGGCAGTACGGTGACCGTGTCCCCGTCCTTGACCGGCGTCTGGAGGCCGGCCAGGAAACGGACGTCTTCGTCGTTCAGGTACACGTTGACGAAACGCCGCAGGCCGGCCTGGTCGACCAGGCGCTCGCGCAGGCCGCCGTGCCGCTGCTCCAGGTCGGTGAACAGCTCGCCGAGCGTGGATCCGCTCCCCTCGACTTGCTTGGCACCGTCGGTGTACGTACGCAGTATCGTCGGGATGCGAACCTCGATGGCCATGAACAACGCTCCACTGGGTTATCTGGTCAGTCCTTGGCGTCCAACCCGCCCGCGGCCAGAATCATTCCACCACGGAAACCGGCTCCTCGGTGACCACGCCGTCCAGGATCCGGTACGAGCGGAACTCCGCCTCGTCCTCGTCCCTGGTCGACACCAGCACGTAGTGTGCCTGCGGCTCGCTGGCGTAGGAGATGTCGGTGCGCGAGGGATACGCCTCCGTGGCGGTGTGCGAATGGTAGATGACCACCGGTTCCTCGTCCCGGTCGTCCATCTCCGTCCAGACCCGGAACTGCTCGGCCGAGTCGAAGCGGTAGAAGGTCGGGGACCGTTCGGCGTTCATCATGGCGATGAAACGCTCCGGGCGGTCGCTCCCGGCCGGACCGGCCAGCACGCCGCAGGCCTCGTCCGGGTGGTCGGCGCGGGCGTGGGCCACGATCTTGTCATACAGCGCGCGCGGGATCGTCAGCATAGATGATGAGCTTACGAGGGCCTTCCCCCCGCGAGCCAAAGGGCCGCCGGCGCTGCCTGGACTGAGAGCGGCCCCCTCCCGCGAGCCAAAGGGGCGCGGTCCCGTCTGGACTGAGGAGCGGCCCTCCCCGCGAGCCAAAGGGCTATAAAGGCGGCCCGGAGGCGAGCGGGAAAACAGAGCGAGCGGGGACTAATAAAGAGCCTGTATGAGCGATTCCTGGACCGCGCCGAGCCAGGCGTACACCTCGAAGGCGCTCCACTGCGGGTCGTCGGGCTTCAGCCGGCCCCACTGCTCCTCGAACTCCTCGGTGACGCCGAGCCGGACGCCGAGCGCGAGGCGGACGTCGTTCAGCGCCTTGAGCCAGGACAGGGCCTGGTCCTGGGTCAGCTGGATGCGGCCGCCCTCGTCCGGCAGCGTGTCCAGCATCTCCTGGGCGCTCTGGTGCTTGGCGCTGCGCAGCGCGGGCTCGGTGTACCTGCGGAACTCCCCGGCTGCCGCCGGGTCGTCGCGGTAGCCGTCCGGCAGCAGCCGGGCCAGCACCGGGTCCTCGGGGGGCTGGTCGGCCCCCGGGCCCTGCACCATCGCCTCCAGGGCGGCCAGCTCGGCGTCGTCGCCCGGTCCGCGGTCGTCGTCTTCGGGCTCGACCAGGGCCATGACCTGGCCGACGAGGCTGCGCAGCAGCGACGCCTCGGCGGCGGCGAGCCAGGCCCGCGCGCCGCCCCCGCGAACCGACCGGAACGGTTCCATCTGGGCTGGCTACTTGTCCTGTTTCACCGTGGCCCACAGGCCGTAGCCGTGCAGGACCTCGACGTTGTGCTCCATCGCTTCCCTGGCCCCCGCAGCGACCACCGCCTTGCCCTTGTGGTGCACGTCGAGCATCAGCTTGGTGGCCTTCTTCTTCGGGTAGCCGAAGACGTGCTGGAACACGTACGTGACGTAGGACATCAGGTTGACCGGATCGTTCCAGACGATCGTGACCCAGGGAGTATCCGACTTTGGCTTGTCTGCGGATCGTGGAAGATCCACCTCAGCGGGCGCCGCGCTCACAACTACCCACCTCCCACTCCGTAGTCTTCCACCTGTGACGAATCCCGTGAACCACCAGCCCCCGCCCGGGACGGCACTGCTGACCGACCACTACGAGCTCACCATGCTGAAGGCGGCGCTGCGCAGCGGCGCGGCCGACCGCAAGGCTACCTTCGAGGTGTTCGCCAGGCACCTGCCGCATGGCCGCAGGTACGGCGTCGTGGCAGGCACCGGGCGGCTGCTCGACGCGATCAAGCGGTTCCGCTTCGGCCCGGCCGACCTGGAGTTTCTCGGCGGCGCGGGCATCGCGGACGAGCCGACGCTGGCTTTCTTGCAATCCTATCGTTTCAGCGGAAACATCTGGGGTTACTCCGAGGGGGATTGTTACTTTCCCGGCTCTCCGATCCTGGTCGTGGAGGGCACGTTCGCCGAAGCGGTGCTGCTGGAAACGGTCACCTTGTCCATCCTCAACCACGACTGCGCGATCGCGTCCGCCGCGTCCCGGATGGTGACCGCGGCGGGCGACCGGCCGCTGATCGAGATGGGCTCGCGGCGGACTCACGAGCGGGCCGCGGTGGCCAGCGCCCGGGCCGCCTACATCGCCGGCTTCGCGTCCACCTCGAACCTGCGGGCGCGGTACGAGTACGGCATCCCGAGCGCAGGCACCAGCGCGCACGCCTTCACCCTGGTGCACGACAGCGAACGGCATGCCTTCGAGACCCAGCTCGAGGCGCTCGGCCCGGCGACCACGCTGCTGGTGGACACGTACGACGTGCCGCGGGCGGTGCGGACCGCGGTCGAGGTGGCGGGCCAGGACCTGGGCGCGGTGCGGATCGACAGCGGTGACCTGCCGGTGCTGGCCCGGCAGGTCCGCGCGCTGCTGGACAAGCTCGGCGCCACCCGCACCAGGATCGTCCTCACCGGCGACCTGGACGAGTACTCCATCGCGGCGCTCGGCGCCGTCCCGGTGGACGGCTACGGGGTCGGTACGTCGCTGGTCACCGGCTCGGGCGCGCCCACGGCGGCGCTGGTGTACAAGCTGGTGGCGCGGGCCTCGTCGGCGGGTGACGGAGACGTGATGGAGCCGGTGGCCAAGCGGTCGGTGGGCAAGCCCGGACGCGGGGGGCGCAAGTGGGCGGTGCGGCACCGCGACCAGCACGGCACCGCGCTGAGCGAGCGGATCAGCCTGTCGCCGCCCGACCCCGGGCCGCTGGACCGGGAACTGCTCGTGCCGCTGGTGGTGGCGGGCGAGGCCGTCAGCCGTCCCGGCGTGGAGGAGGCGCGGGCGCGGCACCGCGAGTCGCTGGCCGAGCTGCCGCCGTATGCCCTGCAGCTGTCCCGCGGCTACCCGGCCATCCCCACCGTGTTCGACCCCGACGGGGCTGAGTCCTAGATCCGGGCCCGACGGGCTGAGTCCTAATCGTTACCGGCTCGGGCTGGTGACGACGGCACCCTCGGGCGCGTCTATTACGTGCCCGCCCATCATGACGACTTCGCGGAGTTCTACCAAGCCAGCTACAGCCGGATGGTCGCGCTGCTGGCCACGCTGGTCGGCGACCGGACCCAGGCCGAGGACATCGCCCAGGAGGCCTTCTCCCGGGCGCTGGCCCGATGGCCGCAGGTCGCCCGCTACGACCTGCCCGAGGCATGGGTCCGGCGGGTCGCGCTCCGGCTCACCATCGACGCGGTCAGGCGGATGCGCCGGGCCAGGATCATGGCGGTGCTGCTGACGGCGGGGCTGCGCGGGGCTGGCCGCCGGTACGACCCGCATGACCCGCTGGAGGCGACCGCGCTGAGCGTCGCGCTGATGCGGCTGCCGCTCCCCCAGCGCCAGGCGCTGGTTCTCTACTACCTGGCCGATCTGCCGGTGGAGGAGATCGCCCGCGACTGCGGGGTTTCCGCGGGCACGGTCCGGACGCGGCTGGCCGCGGCCCGGCGGCGGCTGGAACGCGAACTCGAGGAAAGTGACCAGGTTGGCGATGTTCAGCTTGGCAGACAGCGGTCTCCAGCAATGATGACCGGCCCATACATGAGGCCGTATCTCAGAGTCGCCAACGTACTCGATGGCTACATCGATTACTCAGACGTCCTTGAGATGAACTTCGCACCGCACGAAGCTGAGACATTCGGTCTCCTGCCCGGCGATATACTTCTAAACGAGGGTCAAGATCTAGACCTCGTAGGCAGATGCGCCATATTCGACGGCCCGTCTGGAATGTGTTTCCAGAATACGCAGCTGAGGTTCCGGCCACGTATTGTGTCCACAAAGTTCGCCGCCGCCGTTTTCAAATACTGGCTGGACCGAGGGGAGTTCCGGAAGCTTACCAGGCAGACGACGAGCATCGCTCATATCGGAGCTGGCCAATTCTCCGGAATGCTATTCCCTCTCGCTCCGCTGCATGAGCAGTATATGATCCAGAAATCCTGGATTCTGTAGATGATCAGATTCACGCTGCGGAGGAAGTAATCTCAAAGCTGAGGCTTCAGAAATCAGGACTCTTGACTCAACTTCTAAGCCACGATACTGCACAATATCCTTCGGCAAGTGTAGGTGAGGTCTTGTTGCGGATCGACGCAGGGTGGAGCCCGCTGTGCGACGAGGAGCCTCCAAGCCCTGGCAATTGGGGAGTCTTGAAAGTTAGCGCAGTCACCTCGGGACGCTATCTTCCGGGTGAATCGAAGACGCTGCTTGCAGGACTGACGCCTCGGCCAGAGATTGAAGTTAAGAGCGGTGATGTGATTATGTGCCGCGCTAATGGCGCTGAAGAGCTCGTCGGCACGGTCGCAATTGTAATCGACACCCCAACCAAACTTATGCTATCAGACAAGACGCTTCGGCTGATCGCCAATGCTGCAGTCATGGATCACGGCTATCTCTACCACTACATGCAGTCCTGGCATGCGAGGAAGCAAATCAGCAGCTTGCTAAGCGGCAGCAGTGGCCAAAAGAATATATCACAAAAATATATTCGATCCATAGAGATTCCCGTTCCAGTTCTAAACCGTCAGCGACAAGTTGTTAACGCAATAAGCGCAGCGGAAGAGCGAATCCATGCAGAAGATATCTCGCTTAGAGTGTTGCGGACGGTTAAGCAGGGGATAATAGACGATCTGCTGACGGGGCGGATTCGGGTGCCTGCCGGATGATTCACCGAGGCTTGGAGCTCTGCGGCTTGTACCTTTCGCCAACGGGCCTGGTAACCCCCGACGGGGATATCTACTTCATGGCAGGCAAGGCTGGCAGGTGGGGCTACACCATCACGCAGTTCATTGCGTACGAGGAGAGGCTCGCGGCGTGCCCGGACCACCTCGCCATACCCATGGCGTGTCACAGCTAGAGGAGTTTACGCTGGATTTTGCAACTTGGAGCGCACTAGAGGTGCGTGCTGTAACTCCGCGAAGACTTCATCGAGAGACGATGCGCTGATGGCGCGCTTGAACCAGGCTTTGACCTGGGTCTCGTCGGTGCATTTCCCGACCCGCTTGCGGATGTCGTCGGGCATGCCGAACCGTGTTTCCAGGAGTTCCAGCAGCATCTCGGCGCGGCCTTCCTTGAGGCCTTCCTTGAGGCCTTCCTCGATCCAGCCGTCGATGAACGCGTCCTTGAGCACCGTCTTCATCAGCGTCTCCAGATCTTTCCGTACCGATGGAGGAGTGAGCACCTTGAGATACCTAGTGTAACGCGTTATCCGGTCAGGGGGAGCGGACCGGATTGCGGTCAGCGCGAACATGCGCGCGTCATGGGTGCCGAGCGTGAGTTCGCGGGTGATGATGCGCAGCAGCACCAGTTCCGCCGCGAATTGCGCGCCTTCCCCGGGTAGCCCAGGGATCTTGCCAACGCCCGAGATCAGCGGAACCAGGTCCCATCCTGGATGGCCGGTGCGGATCGGCTTCGCGCTGCCGCGTGCCGCGCTTGTCGTTGTGGCGAAGATCATCAGGAGCGTGTCACATTGATGCCGGCGACGGGCGTTGGTGATATAGGCCGGCCAGGACAGTGAGCGGCCCTTATCCGGGCGACCCGTCTGGACCTCGGCGATGACGGCGATTCTCCGACCATCCCCTTCGAAGACGAACACGTTGTCAGAAAACAAGCTCCGTCAGGATCCGATCAGACAGGTTGCTGTCGGCGATGACCGTTGTGACCCGCGGCCCGAAGCGCAGGTGCATGCCTGAACGCGCCAGTAGCGACAGGACGAGCTTAGGCTCGTTCTGCAAGATCTCGACCACGGCCTCATGGCGGATTTTGAGCATGATGGCAGTGTGGCACTGCCTTATGACATTCCATCGGTACGCAGAGCATGCCCTGTCTGTCAGACCCTGCTTGTATCGTGGCGCGCAACGTGTTGCCACTAACTTAGAGCAGAACGCGCGGGATGGGATACATGGCGCAGGGGCCGGAGTACACGCAGGTCGAGCCCTGGACAGCCCCGGACAGGCAGCAGCGAGTGATCGATGACTTCAAGAACCCCGCCAAGCCGCCCGCCTTCCTCATCGTGAAGTCGATGCTGCTCACCGGCTTCGACGCGCCCGCCGAGCAGGTCCTGTACCTGGACCGCGGCATGAAGGAAGCGGAATTGCTGCAAGCCATCGCCCGCGTCAACCGCCCGGCGGCCGGCCTGGCCGGCGCCAAGAAGTGCGGGTACGTCATCGACTACGTAGGAATCACGAACCACCTCACCAAGGCACTCAAGGCGTACGCGGAAGTTATCGAAGGCGTGCTCAAGAAGCTTGAGACCGACCAGGTAGCCAACCTCCGCACCCGGCTGGCTCGCGTGCGCACCGTCTTCACTGACAGCAACGTCACGCCCGGCACCTCCGACGAAGCGATGGAGGACTGCGTCGAGCTCCTGGCGGACGGCCAGCTCCGGGACCGCTTCGAGACCGAGCTGCACCTGTTCCTGTCCACGGTCGACACCGTGCTCCCGATGCCGCAAGCAGGACCTTCCCTGCCCGCCGCGAAGCTGTTCACCGAGATTGCCAAGCACGTCCGCCGCCGCTACCGGGATACCGGAGACTTTGACCCGAGCCTGTACGGAGAGAAGGTCCGCGAGCTGATCGACGAGCACATGACCTCACTCGGCGTCGACACCATCTTGCCGCCCATCTCCATTACCGACCCGGACTACCAGGCGAGGGTCGCCAGGCTCAGCCCGCGCGCCCGCGCGTCAGAGATGGAACACGCGATCCGCCATCACATCAGCCTCCACATGGACGAGGATCCGACGCGCTACCGCCGACTGTCCGAGCGACTGGAGCAGATCCTCGCCGACCACCGAGGCAACTGGGAGCAGCAGGCCTTCGCCCTCGCCGACTTCCTGGAGAAGATCAAAACCGAGGATTCCGAACGGGACCGCGGTGACTCCTCCGCCCTCAACCGCGTTGAGTCCGCGTTGTACAACCTGCTCGCCGAGGAGACTGCCACCGGCGGCATCATCGACCAGCAGCAGGGCCAGCGCCTTGCAGAGTTCTCCCGGCAGCTATACGAACTGGCCGTCGCCCGGGCCACGCGGAAGGACTTCTGGCGGCACCCGGTGGATCAGGACGACTTCACCAAGGAGGTCACAGTCGTGTTGATCACGGATGACGTCTGCCCGCCAGACGAGGCGCCCGCCCTGGCCGACAAGCTCTTCGAGATCATCAGGGCTAACAAGGGATACATCCGTCCTCCCGGCTAACATGACGTACCGTCATGGAGCCTCAGGTGATGCGGATAGGCGACCTGGACGTGCACGTCACGGTCAGCGACCGGCGGCGGACCGTCCGGCTCACCGTCGAGCGCGACGCCACCGTCACCGCAGTGATCCCGCCCGCGACCGACGAGGCAAAGCTCGCCAAGGCCATTACCGCCAAGCGCCCGTGGCTCTGCGCGAAGCTCCGCGAGCGAGCCGAAACAGGGACGCCACGGCCACCGCGTGAGTTCGTGTCCGGCGAGGGCTTCCCCTACCTCGGCCGAAGCTACCGCCTCCTGCTCATCGACGAGGCAACGCGCCCGGCTGTCCGTCTTCATCGCGGCCGCCTCCAGCTGCGCCGCGACTGCGCGGACGACGCGGCCCGCTACCTAGTCCACTGGTACCGCCAGGCCGGCGAGCCCTGGCTGCGAAGGCGCATCGTTTCGTGGGCGCAACGGATGGAGGTCGAGGTCGCCGACCTGCGCGTTCTTCCGCTTGGCTACCGCTGGGGCTCCTGCACCGCCGTCGGCAGGCTCAACATCCACTGGGCCACGATGCAACTCCCGCCCGACCTCATCGACTACGTCCTCGTTCACGAATTGGCCCACGTCCGCCACGCTGATCACGGCCCGGACTTCTGGCGCGCCGTCGAGCGCCCTCTGCCCGACTTCGCTACCCGCCGCACCCGCCTCCGCCTGACCGGCCCCGTCCTCTGGCTCCCCGGCGATGCATGAGCACCGATTCCCCTGCCCAGAGCCGCAGGCAAAGCAGCGTGCGTGAGCTGGCGACGAGCGGGTACGGATCCCGGACGTGACCTCATGCAGCGTCGTTAACATGTCGGATAAATAGGGAAATCTCAACGAGGAGAGCCAGATGGGTGATTCCGCGGGCCACGACATCGATCCGACCTTCTACCGCAGCCCGGCGGACGCGATCAGCGCGCCGGCCGAGCAGCTGGCCTACGTGGTCGCCTTCGACCGCGCGGCACAGCTGCCTGACGCGCTCGCCGTGCTCGACACCGATCCGGCGTCGGCCGGGTACGGCCAGGTCGTCGGCTGGGCCGACCTGCCCACCCGCGGAGACGAGCTGCACCACTTCGGGTGGAACGCGTGCAGCAGCGCGTTCGCGCACGCCGGGCACCACACCGACGGGCTGCAGCGCCGTTACCTGCTGCTGCCCGGCCTGCGATCCTCCAACATCCACGTCTACGACACCCACCCGGACCCGCGGCAGCCCACGCTGGTCAAGACGATCAGCGCGGCCGAACTGGCGGACAAGGCGGGCTACTCCCGCCCGCACACGCTGCACTGCGGCCCGGACGGGATCTTCGTGTCCTGCCTCGGCGGCGGCAACGGGGCGGACGGTCCCGGCGGCATCGCCCTGCTCGACCACGACACCTTCGACGTGCTGCGGGCCTGGGAGACCGACCGCGGGGACCAGTACCTGGCCTACGACGCCTGGTGGCACCTGAACCAGAACACGCTGATCACCAGCGAGTGGGGCACCCCGTCGATGATCGAGGACGGGGTCAACCCCGAGCTGCTGCTCGGCC